>JABAOC010000944.1_pt1 | contig 52825 bp, 36 predicted proteins | sample 7062161 | NCBI WGS metagenome assembly JABAOC01 (sample SAMN14538625, study PRJNA623070) | marine sediment metagenome | biome: marine biome [ENVO:00000428]; feature: marine pelagic biome [ENVO:01000023]; material: deep marine sediment [ENVO:00002113] | place: India: Gulf of Khambhat ... | reverse complement strand
GGGTGCGCCAGCCAGGATGCCTTTCACCTTGGGGAAAGGCTGGTTGTAGCGGAGCGGTCCGCCGAACAGGTCGGTAGCCACACCGCCGGCCTCCCGGACGATGAGCTCACCGGCGCAGACGTCCCACTCGTGCTTGGGCCCCCGAGAGAACGTCACGGCGGCCTCGCCGGCGGCCACCAGAGCGAGCTTGTACTGGATGCTCCCCACGGGCTTGACCTTCCACGACCCCTCGAACGGCTGGAACTCGCCGCGCGCGATCTCCGAGCGGGAGGCGAGGAGGTCATCCCCGTCGCGGACGCGGATCTGAGCTCCGTTCCGGAAGGCGCCCAGCCCTCGCGCTGCCGCGAATGTGTCTCCCGTGGCGGGGTTGTGGACGACGCCGAGTATCGGCTCCCGGTTCTCCACCAAAGCCACCGCCACGCTGTACTCGGGCAGGCCCTTGATGAACTCCTTCGTGCCATCGAGCGGATCGACCACCCACAACCGGCTGCAAGCCAGGCGGTCTTCGGCGTCGGCGGTTTCTTCGGAGAGCCAGGCGGCGGTCACGAGCTTCCGCAGCTCCCGCTTGAGGAGCGCATCCGATTCGCGGTCCGCTCGGGTAACCGGACTGCGGTCGTCTTTGGCCGACGCCTCGATGCCCTCCGCCCGGATCTCCTGGATCAAGGCGCCTGCGGCGGACGCGATTCGCGCTGCCTCACCGAGTATGTGCTTGAGATCGTTCAACAACTCTCGAGTCAGAGGTCGACTGGCTCACGACGGCGGTGGCGGGGAAACTTGGTGGTGCCGCGAGTCCTCGATTCGGCGGCAAGCGTACTCAGTTCGGTTCAACGTGTCAAGAAAATGTGATGGGCGTAACCGGCGGAGCGCTCGGGGCCGCCGGAGTGGAGGTCCAGTCTGGCCGTGCGCCTCGGCGACACCTAGTTTCGGTCCCATGGGAGAAAGGGTGATCTCGAGAAGCCGGTTGGCTTCGCTCCGCTTGCTGTGTGTGGCTCTGGGTATCCTGGGGCTGCTGGCGGGCCCCGCTCACGGCTGGGCACAGACGGCGACCAGCGCCGACCCCGGCGACTACGGCTCCGTCTACCTGCGGCTGGGGCACTGGATCTACGACTACGTCGACCTGCTGGTGGCCCGCGGTGCGCTGGACGAGCTGTCGCCGTTCGTCCAGCCGTATCGCCGGATCGATGTGGCGGCGGCGGTCCTCGCGGCGGAGTCGAATGCGAGGCTTTCGCCGCAAGAACGGGGCTGGCTGGACGCGATCAAGAGCGAGCTGTATCGGGAGGTCGAGCTGCTGGAGCGTGGCCGGCCCCAGGGCATCGACTTCGGAGCCGAGGCCGGCGTGGGGTTCGAGGGGCTGAGCCACACGCACCGTGACCTCCTGCGGCCGGCGGGCGATGAGAAGCTGTTTGCGACCCTCGATCTCGAGCTGCGGGGAGAGGCGCCGGCGGTGGCGGGCGTGCTCTACTTGCGCTGGGACAACCACTACCTGAACGATCCGCAGTTCCCGGACGGGAGGGCAGTCGAGCGGAGGCAGTGTGATCCGATCATCCAGGAATGTGCCTACCGGGTGGAAGAGGCGTACGTCGAAGTACAGGTGCCGTACGTTCGCCTGTCGTTCGGCCGGATGTACCGCAACTGGGGGCTGCCTGGCCGGGACGGTATGCTGCTTGCGCCGTACGCGTACAGCTACGACCACATCGGTTACCGCTTCGGGACCGAGCGGATCGCGCTGACCGGGCTGTTCGCGCCGTTCAACGACTTCCCGGGCGACACGGCGCGCTATTTCTCGTCCCATCGTTTCGACTGGCGGCTGCGCGAGAACCTGCAGATCTCGGTGGGTGAGTCGGTGATCTGGGGCGGCCCGGGCCGCAGGATCGACTTCAACCTGGTGAACCCGGTGGGTGTCTGGGAGATCAGCGGCAGCAGCGAGGGCTTCGAGCGGAACGCGCTGGGCATGGCGGAGCTCTGGTGGCGGCCCTGGAGGAAGCTCGTGACCTACGGCGCGTTCATGGTGGACAACACGTCGGTGGGCGACGAGGAACAGGGCAAGCAGTCTGGGTTCAACCAGTGGGCGGCGGCGCTGGGCGCGCAGCTCCCCTCGCTGGCGCCGAACCTGGCGCTACGCGGCGACCTCACGGTGGTCAACAGCCTGGCGTACCGGAGCCGGGTGGACTTCTGGGAGTACTACGCCCTGGACGGTATCGGGCTCGCCCAGGACAAGGTGGATATGATCCTCGTGTCGCTGCAGGGGGACTGGTACCCGCGCTCCGGGCTGGTGGTCAGCCCGACGCTCGATCTCATGTGGAAGGGCGAGGACGACATTACGGACGAGTTCCCGGAGGACGCCTTCACCAGGCCTGACAAGTTGCTGATCGGCGTGATCGAGAAGACGATCCGGCCCGCCGTGGCCGGTCGCTGGTTCACACCGCGTGGCACGCTCCCCTGGCAAAGTGTGGTCCTGGAGTTGGAGTGGGACCTCGGCCTCAACATCGTGAAGAACGACGACCACATCGTGAGCGATTGGGATGTGGAGGCGGTGGGGCGCGTCCAGGCGGACCTGCGCGTGCGATTCTAGCCCGCTTACCAGTACAGCAGGAAGCGACCGTGGCCGCCGTCGAAGTTCGGCGAGCGGCCGTCCCCGTCCAGATCGAGGTTCAAACCGAGTAGCAGCAGGGCCCGCTCGCCGAACTGCCAGCCGAAATCGAAGCGCAGGCGCGAATGATCCTGGTCGAACGCGCCGGGCAGCCGGTCCTTGCTGATGATGCCGCGCGCCACGAAATCGAGGGCGAGGTCCCCACGGAAACCGGAGCGGGCGCGGTAAGTCACGTGGAGGCGACCGGCCCAGGTACGGTCCTCATAATTAACGTCGGACGTCTCGTCCGTTCCTGGCTGCAGTCGGGCGGCGCGGTTCACGGCGGATGCCGTGACCACCCCCCGGAAGAGCCGATCTTCGGTTCGCCAGACCCCGGACAGCCACGCCTCCGCCGTGAAGCGACCGCTCAAGCGCCGGATGCCGTAGATGCCCAGCCGCCACGTCGCCTCGGTCAGCTGGAAGGCGTCCTCGGGCCGGCCGTCCGGCAACGGCGACCGGTCGAACCGCGCCCGTATCCAGGTCGCGAGGCTACCGATCGCCGTAGCCGCCGACGGTGTCCACTCGAGCAGGCCGCCGGCGTAGGCGAAGCGCTCGTCTTGGCTGAAACCCCGGCCGGGGTTCGTCTGTGACTCGGCGACCACTGTAGTCGGTGTCAGTACGAGCCCGTATCCTTCGATCCGGAAATTATGCCCCAGCGGCAGGTCCAGGCCCAGGCGTGCCGTATAAGGATGTGAGGTGTAGTTCAGCGCCGTGTCCGCGATGCTTGGGCTCACCTCTAGGCTCTGGTAGATGAAGTCGGAGAAGACGTCGAGGGCTGCGAGGGCGATGGTGACCCCGCCGCGCCCCGGCCTCCAGGTGAGGCCGAACTCGAGATCGGTCTCCGGTTTGTGAGCCTTCAACGTGCTGGTCAGGAATGCCCGCGCCCTTCCCTGGTACAGTTCCTTGCGGAACTGGAGGCGGATCACGTTACGATTCGCGTGCAGCGTCTCGTCGTGCGTGAAGCGAACGTTCGTGGCCCACGAACCACCGAGCGGCACCGTGGCGGTGAAATCTCCGTGCTGCACCAGGCGTAGGTGGTTGATGCTGCCGGCCCAGAACCGTACGCCGTTATCGCGCCGGTACCATTCGTAGGTTTCGCCCAGCGAGAAGCTGGAGGAGATGAGATCGAGCGGATACTCGGAGTCCATCTTCTCGTTGAACCGCTGCAGGATCCCCCGGTCGCTGGTGCGTCCGAAAAAGCTGCCGCCGCGGTCGAAGATCGCCAGGCGGGCGCGCTCCTCCCAACCCCGCAGCGTGGCGTGCGCCGAGTAAAAGACGTCATCCTGCCCGAAGGCGGCTTCCGGTGTGGAAGCCAGTAGGAGGGGGATCGCCAGGGTTAAGAGCAGGCCTAGGCGTACCATTTGCGCACCGTCTACGGCTCGGGCTAACATTGCGCGGCCCGCCACGGGCGGCTCGATCAGCGACCCTGATTCCGGAAGAGCATGAGTTGAACTCCAACGCAAGACATCGGCGCCGCGTCCTCGGCGTTTATATCATCGTCCTACTCGGCGTTACGCTCGCTCCGCTGCCCAGCACCCGAGAATTGGTCGAGGTATTTCCTCATCTTGATCGACTCGTGGACATCCTCGACAAGATCGTTCACGCCATGCTCTTCGGCGTCCTGGCCCTCCTCCTGCTCTGGAATCTCGGATGGAGCGATCGGCGTGGAGCGGTATTGCGGGCCATCGGGCTGGCGCTGGCGGGTGCTGCTCTGGTCGAAGTGCTTCAGAGCCCGCTCCCCTTTCGGCATGGCGACTTCCTCGACTTCGCTGCGGGGGGCGCAGGCGCCGTGGCTGCCGCCATCGTCGTTGCCGTGCTGCTGCGCAAACGGTCCCGGCGGGCTCCGCCGCACGACGCCTAGTCAACCGTCGCGGCCTCGTGGGCTTTACTGGCCCGTTTACGAGCGCGGTTTTTCCTTCGATTCGGCCGTCTTGCGCCCCCGCCGACCCCGCTTCATGTCCGAAGGTTTGGCGCTCTCGGTAACCTGACCCATGAGCTCGGTAATTTCCTTCTCGATCTCGTGGATCCGCAGCTGCCCGACCGCTAGGTTGACGCCGCCGCTGCTCACGCCCTGACAGACCGTGTGGAACTCGCGGATCTTCTTCAACAGGACGTTCACCCAGTGGCGGAAGAGGTGGTCTTGGCGACGCTCGTCGAGGCCTGATGGCGGTCCTTCGGCGCCGATCTCTCCTCCGGCCGAGAGGGCGCTGCGCGCCAGTAGGAGCGCGATAACGAGTCCGATAACCACGCGTACCAGGGTGTCATCGACCAGGGCGAGTACCACCCCTAGGGCCACGACTTCCAGCACGATCAACGGGCCGCGCAGATTATCATCCATTGACTCTCTCCCTTCATAGGGGCGGGACGCAGAGCCTCGACCTCCCTCATTGTTGCTAAGGTTCCGGGGTTTTCAATATAGCCTGCCGCCCGGTGGCCGGCCACCGGCGGACGATGCGCGGCAGACGGTTTCCTGAGCCAAGGTGACACGGAGAAAGCGAGCTATTCGGTCAGCCTGACCGACTCGCTGGCGGGGCCGAGCCCGCGATTCCTTGGAACGACAAGGGCTTAAGCGGCTGGACCGTGGCACCGAACCTGCAATGGGTTGCGTGGGAACACCTCAGTCCCTGTGTCCTGAGCCTCCCGCGGGCGTGGGTGGAGCTGAACAGTGAATTTGGGGATCGAACTAGAGCGCGAGGTCTCGCCCGCCATATACCTCTGGGACCGCAAGTCTGAGTTTCCTGCCTTTGCAGAAGGCCACGCGGTAGAAGCCGCGATCGAGACGGGTGTGGCACTGGAACAACTGGAGTTCGGCCAGGCCCGCCGAAGCTGGCGCTGCGTAGTGCGCGCAGCCCGGGAGGCCGGCCGAGCGGCGCGCAGCCAGGGGCTAACTCCTCGACGGCTGATCGCGGACATCGATCGGATTCGTCAAGCGATGGAAGACGTCCTGTTCGACGGGCGGCTCCCTCCCGACTTGGCGGCCGCCGGCGCTCGTTCCATGGCCAAGATGTGCGCCCGGGTCCTCGATCATGCCCTTCGCAGCTACTGGCAGAGTGAGATCAGCGCCAGTCCCGCCTGACGTGCAGGCTCCCGCCCCTATCATACCGAAGTACTTGCACCCTGCCACGGCGCTGGCATCTTTTGCAATTAGGGACGCGCACCATCGGACGACCTGGAGGTCTCGATGCAGGGAAAAGCTCTCAGGGCTGTAGGGGTGGTTGGAATCCTCGTCCTCGGGTTCGGCCTGCTGGCCGGCTGTGGCAAGCAAGTACGGCGAATCGATCCAGAGACGACCACCGATTTGAGCGGGTTCTGGAACGATACAGATTCGCGGCTCGTCGCTGATGACATGATCAACGACGCGCTCACTCACTCGTGGATCCAGCAGCACGCGATCGATTACGACGCGAAACCCGTGGTCATTGTGGGAACCGTCCGCAACCGGAGCATGGAGCACATAGCTACCGGTACGTTCATCCGGGACTTGGAGCGAGCGTTCGTGAACTCGGGCCAGGTGCGAGTCGTAGCCAATCCGTGGGAGCGCGAAGAGCTCCGCGGCGAGCGCGAGCAGCAACAGGATTGGGCGCGTGAGGAGACACGCGCGCGGCTCCGTGCCGAGACGGGCGCCGACTATATGCTGAGCGGTGACATCGATGTGATCATCGACAGGGAAGGTGGACGCGAGGTGAAGTTCTACCAGGTGGACCTCTTCCTCACGCACATCGAGACAAACGAGCGCGCCTGGGTCGGCCAGACGAAGATCAAGAAAGAGATCTCGCGCAGCGGTCTCGGCTTCTAGCCATGCGCTGCACGTCGGCCCTTGCACTCGGGGGCCTGTTTGCGCTGGCGGGGTGTGCGGGCCACGTCGGCACCATGTACGATGTGCGATCGGCCCTGCTGCATAATGACCTGGAGGAGGCGCGGGCGATCCTCGCTGAAGCGGGGCGGGGAACCGACGATCTGCTGTTTGCTCTCGAAGACGGCCTGCTCCTCCACGTGGCGGGCGACCCCGAGCTCAGCAACTCACGCTTCGAGTTCGCCGAACAGCGAGTCGATGAACTTTATACGAAGAGCATCACGCGGGCCCTCCTTTCCCTCGTTACTTCAGACCTGATCCTCAAGTTCGAGCCGCGCGGTATAGAGAACTTCCTCGTTAACTACTACCGTGCGCTAAACTACCTGCAGCTCGGCGAGCCGCAGGAAGCTGCGGTCGAGTGGCGAAGGCTCGCATTCAAGCTGCAGTTCAGCCGAGTGCAGGGCGAAGCGCCTTACCTCGATCCACCGTTCTTCAACTACCTGGTCGGGCTGGGGCTCGAGTTCGACGATCCCAACGACGCTTACATCTCGCTGCGCCGCGCAGAAGCCGGCTACCGTGAACAGGGAGGTGGGCCGCCCGACGATCTTATCGACGACCTGATGCGGCTGGCGGCGAACCTCGGATTCGGCGACCACCTGGAGCTCTACCGCAACCGCTACGGCGATAGGCCGCGCGGCACAGACGGGGTAGGCCACTCCGCTTGGGGCGAAGTGGTCGTGCTGGTCGAGGACGGGCTGGTGGCCCCGCTCGCGGAGGTGAATGCGTACGTACCGATCATCGAAGAACGGGCGGCGGTCGCGCTCGGTGATAACAGGAATCTACAACTCGGGCTGGCCGAGCTGCTGGCTCGCGAGTACCGCGCAGGCGAATACGAAGGTGTCAACGAGCGTTACGCCGCGGGGGACGAGGTGGCGTACGTTCTGCCACTATCTTTTCCCGTCTACGGTCGAGGTGAGGTGGCCTGCCAGCGACTGGCGGCGATGATCGCGGCGGATACGGCCGAAGCCGAGCCCCTGCTTGGGGTGAGCGATCTGCAGCAGGCGGCATTCGAGGATCGGTTATTGGGCATCTACGCGAAGACGATCGCGAGAGCGATAGTCAAGTACGCGGCGGCGGCAAAGCTGAGGGAGGAGGCGGAAGAGGAAGGCGGAGAAGAAGCCGGCGAGGTAGTATGGTTTCTGGCTAACGTTGTGAACGTGGCGACTGAGCGTGCCGATACCCGAGCCTGGCTTGGACTGCCGCACAGGATCTGGATTATGCGGCTCAAGGTGCCGGCCGGCCACCATGAGCTGCGCATCTTGATCGACGGTCGTGAAGAGATCTTACCGGGCCCTCTGGACGTGCGGGCTGGAGAGCGCATCTTTCTGAGCTATCGCGTCTTCTAAACCGGTCGGGGATACGGTGCTCGCTCGATTCTCACGCCTCGTCGTCAAGGCCGCCGTGTGGGCCCTTGATCACTTCTACGAAGTCGGCCAGCTAGGCCGCAGCATCCCGGTGGGCCCCGTCCTGGTTATCGCCAACCACCCGAATAGCGTGATGGACGGGCTGGTCGTGCTGAAGATCGCCGGCAGGCCGGTCCGGCCGCTCGCCCGGGCCCCGTTGTTCGAGCAACCGCTGTTCGGGCACTTACTGCGGGGCCTGGCGGCCCTGCCCGTGTACCGACCTCAGGACTTCCCCGGTGAGACGTGGAGGAACGATGAGACCTTCGAGGCGGCAGTACAGGCGCTGCAGCGGCACGAGGCGGTCCTGATCTTCCCCGAAGGACTCAGCCACTCGGAGGCTCGCATTGCTCGGATGAAGACGGGAGCAGCTCGCCTCGCGTTCGAGGCTGAGGAGGCGGCGGGCTGGAAGCTGGGCTTGCGCATCGTAGCGGTGGGGCTCACCTACCACCGCAAGCACGCCGTCCGGGGGCGCGTGGCAGCGGCGGTCGGCCGGCCATTCGAGGTCGCCGGGTGGCGCGAGATGCGGCAGCGCGATGAGTGGGGCGCTGTGGAGTCGCTGACCGCCGCGATGCGCGAGGCACTTGAACAGGTCACCCTGAACCTTCCAACCCGAGAGGACCGCATACTGATCGAGGCCGCCGACGCCCTCTACGCCGCCGAGAAACGGTTGGAGAAACCGCGGACCCCTCAACCGCTGGCGCCGCGGCTGCCGCGGTTGCAGCAGTTCGCTCAGGCCCTGGCCTGGCTGCACTTGGTCGACCCGGAGCGCTACGAGCACCTCACCAACTCTGTGCGCAGCTACCGCCGGAGGCTCGCTGTGCTGGGCGTCGGGGAAGGCGAGCTGCCCGAGCGCTTCACCGCCTGGAGCGTGATCCGCTACGGCCTGACCCAGATCTTCGTGCTACTCGTGGGCCTGCCCCTGGCCGCGCTCGGCTCCGTCGCTTGGTATCTGCCGTTCAAGTCACCCCGCGTGACCCTCGGCCTCTACCGGCCGGCGTATGAGGCTGTGGCGTCGATGAAACTGGCCACCGCCCTCATCGCCTTTCCCGCCACCTACGCAGTGTGGCTGGCCGTTGCCTGGCTGGCCGGCGGCCTCATCGGAACCCTCGCCGCTGCCATCGTCCTACCGGCCGTCGGGATCGTCGCGCTTCGCTGGCGCGACCGCTGGGGCAGGGTGCGCGAGGACACTCGCATCTTCTGGAGGGCCGTTCGCAGGAGAGAGCTGCGCGATCAACTTGTCGCACGTCGCCGGGCGCTAGTCGAGGAATTCGACTCGCTGGCCAGGCGCTGGCAGGCGGAACAGCGCCACCGGCAGCCCGAGCACGTCTGACGCTTCTGGGCCGAATCTCCCAAACGCTCTGAGACCAACGACTTCGGGGTCGGGCTTCGTCGGTCAGAATTACCGGCAATCGAGTCACCCCCGGCCTTTCTGTCCGACCGAGTCCGGTGTGGCTCAGGCCACAGAACGATGTAAGATCTGTAGGCATCTATAGTTAAACTGCCGGGGATCCGGCCCGGCGCTTGGCAGAGTTCATGCCTTGCTGCGGTTCGACGGTGACGTGTGCCAAGGGAGACTGGGGAAGAAGAGGTTAGCAGAGATCATGTGGAGTCGGCATAATGTAGTGTGGTTGAGGCGGCGCTGGGCCAGTGATAACGACGACCCTGGTCGCGCCGCTCGGTCGGGCGTGTCTGGAAACGGCTCGGATCCGGGAAAGCACCGCCAGATGCTCTCCGAACCGGTCAGGCGTGAGTTCCTGGCCCAGGCCGTAGTGGTCGACTGCCCTCATGCCGGCTGTGACGGTATGTTGCTGACGAGTGCCCGGGAGGTCGAGCGTCCCGGGGGCAGCGGTGCGCGGCTGGTGTTCCGTTGCACGCGCGAGCCGGAATCTCACGAAGTCACGGTTACGATGGATCCATATACGGCGGAAGAAGTCGAGCGACTGAAGGCGGCGCTTTACCGTGGTGAGCCGCTCACGTGTGTGCGTTGCGGGACGCAGCTGGAATTGGGGTCGGTGTCATCGCAAGATGGGTGGGCTAAGTCGCTCGATAGCTCGGCCGCGTTCTACTGTTCGTGGTGTGGTGTGAGGTGGGACGCGCCGGCCGAGTTGAGCAAGCGAGCCGGTTAAGGTGACAAGGAGCCCAGCACCATGAAGGTTGAGAAGGCGGCGGCGCAGGATCTGCGGGGGATCGCGGCGAACACGGTGAGGGATCTCGCCTTGGGGCTGCGGCTTGCACTGCTGCGCATGGAGAGCTTCGAGCCTGGCCAGGGCAAGGATGCCGCTCGCGAGCTGGCGGAACAGCTGTCGGCCTCCGCCCGGCGCGCGGTGGAGCTCTACTACTTGGAGTCGCTCACGCAAGCGGTGGCGATGAGCGAAGGTCCTCTGCAGGTGCGCAGGAAGAGCGAGCTGGAGTTCGAGGCGCCGGATGAGTCGACTGAGATCCAGCGGCTCAAGAGCGATGTCTCGGGCTGCTACAACAGGTTGGGGTTCACGCTGCTGCTGGAGTGTGAGCTGGAGCGGGCGCGGCGCCGCGGGCTCCCGCTCTCCCTGGCGATTTTCAAGCTCGACCCACCGAACGAGGAGCTGGTTCGCGAGGTGGCGAAGCAGGGCCGTGAGTGCTGCCGATTGCTCGATGTGCTCGGCACTTTCGATAACCGCGCGGTCGGGATGCTGTTACCCGACACGGGCCCCGAGGGTACGCAGGTCGCGGCCCAGCGCGTGCTGTCGTCTTATTTGTCGGCGCGTGAGCTGGGCGGCGATCCGGGTTCGGAACGTCTGCTGGTCGGTGTGGCCAGCCACCCCGATGATGGGGAGAGCTATCAGGCATTGCTCGCCAAGGCGGACGAGCGAGCGGGCGGAAGCTCGTTGTTGGAAGAGGCAGTGGAGGTGGGGTAGCGATCCGTTAATCTTACATAGCCAGTCGGAGAGGCGGTGTGTTGGCGTGCACCGCCTTTTTCTATCTCAGTATCCAATATCCGACGTCCATTGACTAGATGTCCAAGGTGTATTCAAGCGTCAATGATCAAGACCCAATGTCCAAGGCTCAGGGTCGACCCGGTCTTCCGTGGTTATTGGATGTCGATCATTGGTGCTTGAAGAAATCTTGGCCACCTGAACAATGGATATCGGATATTGGATACTGAAACAGTAATCTCGCTACGTTCTCGTACGGGCCAGGAGGACAAGCCCGATACCCAGAAACAGCCCGTTGGGCAGCCAGGCAGCCATCATCGGAGGGATGATTCCGCCCGCGCCCATCCCCTGGGAGATCCGGACGGTGATCAGGTAGAGGAGCACGGTAGCCAGGGCTATGCCTATTCCCATGGCCGGGCCACGGCCGCCCGTGGCCATCCCCAGGGCCGAGCCGAAGAGTACCACGATCAGGCAGGCCAGGGGGAAGGCGATCTTCAGCTCCCGCTCGACGATCAGCTTGCGCGCATCGCCGCCCGAGCGCTGGATCGACTCGATGAACGTACCGAGCTCGCGGTAGTCCATCTCTTCAGGGTCCTTTGGCTCCGCCAGCAATGCCTGCGGTGACTCCGAGAAATCGCGATGGTAGAGTGAATCGAACGCGAAGCTGACGGCCTGGTCTCTTTCCGGGAAGTAGTGGAGGTTGCCGCGGCGCAGCTGCCAGCGCCCTTCCACCCACTGCGCGACCGGCGCGAAGACCCTGTAGGTCGGGTACTCCGGCCCCGTTCCTTCGCGGTCGATTACGATGTCGTCGATCCGGCCCGTGCTCGCCACGAGTCGTCGCACCGTGTAGGCTCGGCCGCCGTCGGCGCCGTACACGAACCTCGAGCGGCTGCTGCGGCTCCTGGCTCCGTGCTCCTCGAGCGTCTCGGCGCGCAGCCGATTTGTCACCGGTACCAGTTCGCCGAGGGCCAAGCCGGCTAAGCTCACCAGCACGCCGAGCACGATCAGCGGCGCGATGACCCGGTAGAAGCTGATACCGCTCGCCTTGGCCGCCGTCACCTCGAAGTTGCGGCTCATCAGGGCGACCGTGAACACGGCGCCGAACAGGCTGGCGACCGGGAAGGATAGGCCCATCTGGTAAGGAAAATCGTACAAGTAGGCGAGGAATATCTGATGGACCGTGAGCCCGCGGGCGAGATAGTTGTCGATGTCGTCGGTGAGTTTGATGATCATGAACATTAGCGGCGCGCCGACAACGCAGATCACGAAGACCTTGATGTACAGGCTGGCCACGTAGCGGTCGAGCGTCCTCATGCCGTGCCCTCGTCTGATCGGGCCTCGTCTGCCACGTCGCGGCGGCGCGGGCCGAGCAAGCCACCCAACCGGCCGATTATCGGGCTGACTGGCCGGGTGCCGGAGCGCGAGACGAGGAAGAGGATGGCGCAACCGAGAGCGGCAAAGATGACATTAGGTGTCCACATCGCCCAGAATGGTGACACCAAGTTGCTGTCGGCGAACTCCTCACCTCCGATCAGAAAGACGTAGTACACGCAGAACACGGTCAAGCTCACGCCGATCACCATGCCTATGCCGCCGCGTGGGAAGCGCACGCCGATTGGTGCTCCGATTAGCACGAAGACGATGGCGGCGACCGGGATCGCGTACTTCTTCTGAATCTCGACCGAGTACTTGTTGTATTCTCGGCGCTGCAGGTCGCGACGCGAGGCGATACGCTCGAGCTCGCCGCGCATGCGGGATGCGAAGCTGGAAGCGTTGCCGATCGGAGGGTAGACCAACCCACGCGCGGTTCTCACTCGTGTCCGGAGTTCCTGAGGGCTGGTAGCGCGCTGCAGGGTCGTGTCCTCTGCCTGACCTTCGTCGGTTGGGCGCCTGACCTCGGCGGGCCGGTCGGGAGAGCGCTCTAGCGGAATCGCCTGGCTCGCCCTGTCGACCTCGGCGCGGCTGACGCGGATCGGGTTGGCGAGATCGATCAGCGCGTCCAGCGTATCCTGAAGTTGGACGAGTCGCTCGCGGCGCTCATCGACCTGCGCCTGCATCATGGCGATGTTCATCTCGCGGTCGCCGCGCCAGTCGGCGCCGCGGCCGCGCTCCAACTCGTTGGTCACGCCGATGACGCGGATCACCTGCTTCGCGTAGTAGGAGCGCTGCGCCATGCTGGGCTTGCGGGTGTCCAGCTCGTGCATCGAGCCGTCGTAGAGGGTGAGGTAGAGGTCCGTTTGTGTCTCGTTGAAGGCCATGTGACCGGAGTCGGCATAGATCGTCCGACTGGTGTTAGGCCGGCCCACGTCGAAGATCACCAGATCCCATAGCACGCTGCGCATGCGGTCGATGCGTGCCGCCTGCAGGAACAGCTGGTTGTCAACGACCTCGTTGATAACGCGCTCGCGAAGCTCGAACGTCGGTTGCTTCCTGGCGATGTCGGAGAGCAGGGTCCGAAGTTTGTGGTTCGACTCGGGGAGGATACGATCGTTGAACGCCACCATGCCGACTGCGACTACGACGGATGCAGCCAGCACCGGAAGCATGAGGCGGAGGAGGCTCACGCCTCCCGCTTTGACAGCCGTGATCTCGTTGTCGCTGCTCAGGCGGCTGAACGTGTAGAGGACCGCTACGAGGACGGCCATCGGCATGGTCATGGCTACGATGAACGGGACCGACAGGCCGAAGACCTCGCCGATCACGTACCAGGGTAGCCCCTTGCCGACCAGGTCGCCGAATCGCTTGGCCAGCTGGTTGAGCAGCATCAGGCCCGTGAGAACACCGGTCGCCGCGACGAAGGGCCCCATGTGCTCGCGAAGTATGTAACGCCTCAGTATCTTCATTCTCTGTCGAGAACTCAGGGGAATCCGTCCCGAGCTAATACACCGATAACGGCCATAAGGTGCGCCTGAAGCTCGCTCTCTCCGGCGGCGTTGCCGTCATTCTGGCCTTGGGATGGCCCCCGGGGCAAGCCGGCGCCTGTCATGTTGCCGCCCCTGCTTGCCTATCCGCCCAGGACACTGCCGTTCAGCCTCTCCGCCCGGTGGGCCTGGCGATCGGGCTCAAGCCGATGACGCTCCCCTTTCCCACCGATCTGGCCTCCCGGTTGCCCGATCCGCTGCAGCAGCGGCCGGAGCTGAGGTCGCGCACCCACAGCTTCGGGACCGCTTGGGCGGGTGAGCTGGCGGCAAAATCGCAGGTGTGGGCAGCGACGCTCTGGCTCCGCAGTCGCCCGCTGGCGGGCCCCACCTCCCGGGTCGCCCGCGTCGCCGAACGTCCCGGGCTGCCGGCTGACCCGGGTGCGCAGGCGGCGGAGGAGCCCGCGCTTCGCGAGGAGGCTGCCGCGCCACCCGTCGAGGTCGTGGCCCCGGAGGGACAGGAGACGATCTCGGACGTGCTGGGTGAATACGCGGATCTAGGGTTCGAGGTCGAGGGGCGGGTCGAGCTGGGTGGCGGCTGGAACCGTTTTCGCCCGTGCGATGTGACGATTCAGACGAACTGCAGCCCTAGCCTGATCCCGACGCTCAAGCCGGACATCCAGGTGGGTGCGCGTGTGGGGGGCACGATCTCGCAGCGCGTGAACGTGAGCGTCGACTACGACAACCGGCGCGAGTTCGACGCGGCCAACAACATCAACGTCTTCTATCAGGGTTTCGAGGACGAGATCCTGCAGAGGCTAGAGGTCGGAGACGTCAGCTTCCCACTACCGCACAGCCGCTACCTGACTCGCGGCATCCCCGCTGGGAACTTCGGCGTCCGCGCCGCCGGCCAGATGGGGCCTGTCGACTTCCAGGCGGTTTGGGCTCAGCAGCGAGGCGACCTTGGCAGCCGGGAGCTTCAGGTCGGCGGCACGGGCCAGGGCTTCGAACAGAACGCGACGACGATACTCGATGACGCGGACTACGAACGCGGGCGATTCTTCTTCCTCTTCAGCCCGACGCAGCTCTTCGACTATCCACACGTCGATATCCAGCGGCTGCTCGCCACCGACGCGGAGTCAAGTGTGCGGCCGGCCTCGGTCGTCAAGCTCTACCGTTACGAGGTCCTCGGTGTGGATATCGGTGCGCAGATCCCGGAGGGTTTCATCACGGCGCTTGCGGTAGCCGAGGATACGCTGAAGACCGACCTGGGGGTCGATACGGTCGTCGTCGATACGCTCACCGGACTGTTCCGGCCGCTCATCGAAGGCGAGGACTACGTCCTGCACCAGAGCGGCCTCTGGCTCCAACTGCGGAACACACTTCCTCCCCAGGAAGGGTTGGCGGTCACTTACATCAACGCCGACGGGGAAGAGGTGGGCACATTCGATGCCGAGCGGGCGTCCGATGCCCACAACGCCGATCCTGATAACAACCCACCGCCGGTCCTCGAGCTGATCAAGGGCGTGAACCACCGGCCAGGCACGGCTACCTGGCGGCGCGAGATGCATCACATTTATCGCGTGTCGGTCAGCCCTGGGGTGGTGCTCTCGAGCGTGACGCTGACGATCTCGCAGGGCGACCCCGAGGTGGGCAACACGTTTCGCTCGACGCCGAGCGGCACACAGCTCGAGTTCCTGAAGATCTTCGGACTCGACGATAATCCGACCGACAACGTCCTGGACGCCTCGCGGGTCTACGACGTGGGCGAAACGGGCGGTGCCGGGACGACGGGGCCGACCGGTACCTACATCGTGCCGCCCACCCTCGAACCCTTCCGGGCCCCGCCACCGTTGAGGGACGTCAGCGATCCAGCGGGCGGCCTGCCTTTTCCGCTCGCACCCGGCGATCAGAACAACGCGATCTACGACGAGGCCAACGATCAGATCCGCCTCGGCTCGAATCTCTACCTGCTGTCTGTCGACTATAGGCAGAGGTTCGAGGGCTTCCTCTCCACTGTATCGCTGGGCTTCGGCGGTGTCCGCGAAGGCAGCGAGCGGGTCCTCATAGATGAGCGCGAGCTCACACGCGGCGAAGACTACATCATCGACTACGACATCGGGCAGATCGAACTGCGTGATCCCGAGCGCTTGTTCCTCGACAACCCCGATGCCAGGCTGCGTGTGACCTTCGAGCAGAAGCCTTTGTTCCAACTGGCGCCGACTTCGGTCTTCGGGCTGCAGGCCCGCTACGCGCTCGGCGCCGCAGGTGAGCTAAACTTCATCGGCCTTTCGCAGTCCGAGAAGACGCTGCAGACGCGGCCCGAGCTGGGGCTCGAACCGAGTGCTGTACGATTGGGTGGCGTCTCGGCTCGATTGAACTTCAGGCCGGAGTGGCTGACCGACCTGGCGAACGCACTACCCGGTGTGGATTCGGATGCGCCCTCATCGATCGCGCTCGACGGCGAGCTCGCGCTGTCGTTGCCGAGCACCAACACACAGGGGGTTACTTACGTCGAGGATTTCGAAGGTGGGTCCGGCTTCGCCGTGCCCATGCTCTCCCGCGGCTGGAGACTGGGAGCGGCGCCGGCGTCCAATGCGGGCGCCGAGACCGTCGCGCCGCAGATCTTCGACGAGAGCAACGCGGCGGAGCTCGTGTGGCAAGACCAGTACGTCGTGCCGACCGTCGAAGGCGAAGCGGTGTTCGGTGGTCTCTTCCCGCGGCAGGTTGACGATCAGCTTCTTGTTCAGGGGCAGACCAGACCCGAGCCGGTCCTCAGCATAACCCTGAGGATGCCCGAGAACCGCAGGCTGGCGCCGAACCCCAACCCCGCACCAGGCCGCGCCTGGGCGTCGTTCACCAACGTGCTGGCTGCCAGTGGCCAGAACTTCACCACTATCGAGTTCCTCGAGTTCTACGTCGCCGTCGACGACGAACTTGTGGACGCGACCGATCTGATCATCGACCTGGGGACCGTGAGCGAGGATGCCTTCGCCATCGACTCGCTGGGCCTGCCCACCGGGCTCGGCGAGCTGGACCGCGAAGTAGACCCTCCGCAGATCTGGAGCAATGCCGACGACATCGGACTCTGGGGCACCGGCTGCGAGGCCGAGCCGGGTACGCGTATCTATCGGCTCGGTGACGTCGCTGCCAACTGTACTCGCAACAACGGGCTAGAGGATTCCGAGGACCTCAACCAGAACAGCGTTCTGGATGTCGAAGAGAGGTTCTTCCGCTACACGCTCGAGATCGGCGACCCCACCAGTCCCTACTTCGTTCGCGAGGCGAGCGAGATCGACGGCGGCCGTTTCCGACTCTATCGAATCCCGCTGCGCAGACCCGATCACAGCGAGCGATTCAGCGACGCCGACCTTCAGAACGTGCGTCACCTCCGCCTGACCGCGGTATCCGATGCCGACAACAAGCTCATCCTGGCGCGCGTGCGATTCCTCGGCTCCCGCTGGCTGAAACGCGGCAACAGCGGTGTGGTCGACGGCCTGACTGACACGACGACGGTCACAGTCCTCGATACCCCCGTCGAAGTAGGCCCGATCAGCACGCTCGACGCCCGCTACCAACCGCCCCCGGGTGTCACCGATCAGGTGGCCAACCAGACCGATCAGTTCGGGTTCGGCGGCGTCACGATCAACGAACAGTCGCTGAGTGTCCGGTTCACCGACCTCGGCCCGGATCAGCGGGCCGAAGTCTACCTGCAGTACCTACAGACGCCCCGCAACCTTCTCTCCTACCGCGGACTGCGGGTCTGGGCTCTCGGCATCGATGGCCCCTGGGGCATCGGCGGCGCGCCGCTGCGCTTTTTCGTGAAGCTCGGCGAGGACATCGGCAACTACTACTTGTACCAGACGGAGCTCAGGGAGGTACCACCGGGCGCGGAGGGCGAGGGGTTGCGGCGCGCTTGGGAGCCGGAGCTGACGGTCGACCTCGACCGCTTCATCGCGCTGCGCGCTCGGGCCGAGGATATCATGCTGAGACGAGGCGGGCTGCCTGGTGACAGCACGCTGAAGATCTGGGACGTGGATGTCTTCCCGGACGGGGACAGCACGTACGCGATCGTTATCGGCCAGCGTTCGCGTGCGCCCAACCTGGCGGCGATTCGCCAGATCTCACTGGGTGCTCACAACGCGAGCCTCGACCCGTTCATCTCCGGTGAGATCTGGGTGGACGATCTGCGTCTCGATCTGCCGGTGGACGATGCGGGGTTGGTCGGACGGATAGACATGGACGTCCGGGCGTCGGACGTTCTCGGCTTCAACTTCTCGTACTCCAGCGAGAACCCGTATTTCCGGCAGCTGGCGCAGGATCCTAGCTTCCGGTCCGCCGGCGAATACTCCGTCGGCGGCCGGCTCGAGTTCGGGCGTATGCTCCCGGATTCGTGGAGCCTCAACATGCCCCTCAACGTTACGTACCTGAAGTCGGCTTCCAAACCTCTACTTCTGCCGCGCACCGACATAGCGGCGGAGCAATTGCCGGGTCTGCGCGCGCCCGAGAGTCGCAACTTCCGAGTGGACCTCACGCTGAGCAAGCGTCCTTCAGCGGTCGCGCCGGGGGTCGGCTGGCTTATCGATAATTCGTCGGTGAGACTCACCTACGACAAGCGCTCGGGTCGGACGTCGCGCTCGGAGACCGAGTCCTCGGGTTTCACGGCGAGCTACGGCTTCCGCGACCAAGTCGGTGAGATATCCGTTCCGTTCTTCCCGGGCCCGCTGGAGTATCTCGTCTTCTTCCTCCCCGAGTCGGTTCGGCAATCGCGCTTGCGTCTCACACCGACTTCACTACAACTCGGCGCGACGTACATCGATAGCGAAGCACAAACACAGCGTTTCGAGGAGATCGTAGGACTGCCCGCCGACACGGGCGTGGTGCCCATCCTCACGTTCGACAAGCGCTTGCAGACGGTAACGACGCTCAACTTGGAGCCGGTCTCCGATCTAACAGGCCGTTTCTTCTTCACCCAGGGCCGCGATCTGGTACCGACTGAGAATGTCGTGCAGGGAAGCCGTGGTCAGGAGCTCCTCGATGCCGAGCGTGCAAGCGTTCTCGGGGTCGACCTCGGTTGGGTCGTGGCGCGCAGCCTCGATGTGAACTGGACCTACCGGCCGGACATCGCGCCCTGGCTGACGCCGCAGGTAGCCTTCGATACCCGCTTCGATCTCAACACCGCGCCATCGTTCGTCGGTGACCAGGAAGGTGACACGGTCTTGACCCGCGATTTCGGTAGTACGCGGACCCTGCGGCTCTCGGCTGGGTTCAACACCTCGGCCTTCTTCCGCTCAATCGCCGGTCAGGAGCGCTCGGGCATCGTGGGAGCGGTACTCGAGTTGATGGACCGAATCGACCTTTTCTCGGTGACCTGGGTCACGACCCTAGGCTCGAGCTTCCGGCGCCGGGCGGCCAGTCCTTCCTGGGGCTATCAGTTCGGTTTTGGAGGGTTCGATGATTTCCGGATCCAGAGAGGGGACACGGCCAGCCGCGTCGCCGACACGGAGACCCTCGCACTCAGTAGCGGCTTCCGGCTTCCGCTGGGAGCTGGCTTGAACGTCGACTACTCGATCAACGACCTGTTCGCGTGGTCACCGCGCACCCAGATGCGGACCCGGCGGACGACCTGGCCCAACCTGAGCCTCAGTTGGAACCGGCTGCCGATCCCGGGCTTTCTGCAGGGTTTGGTGGCCGGCCTCGGCTTCCGTGCCGGCTACACGGTCCGCGACAATCGGAACGTGATCCTCGATGCGAACCAGGATCGCGGCAGCGAGATCCGGACGATCCCCCTCAGCGTCGACCTCGTTTTGACGACCCAGTGGTCCATCAGCTACAGCGTGACCTTTACCGATGAGAAGCGCTTCGACCCGACCGGTGTGACCTTCAGGGATCAGACCGGCCACACCGTCCAGCTCACCGGCCAGCTGCGGCCGCTGAGCACGGCTGGGCGCCTCCGCAACCCGCTCCGCGTCTCGCTTCGCTTCTCGCAGAACGACCAGAACCAGTGCCGGCGCCTACAGTCCGCCTTCCTGGCCCTGCCGCCGGTGCCCGACCCGGACCGGCCGCTCTGCGAGGCGTTCACCGACCTGGTCATCCGCGATCTGGGGTTGACCGTCAACACCGATGTCACGCCGTTCGTGGTCGGACTTCAGGCGTTCTGGCGCGACACCCAGAGCGAGCTTGGCCAGCGGCCCGGATCGACGCAGCTTGAGATATCGCTATTCGGACAGTTCCTCTTCGAGACAGGAGAGATCCGTTGAACAGCATGACCAGGCCCGCATTCTCGCTGGCGCTACTGGCCGCCGCCGCGCTCGCCGTCGTCGCCTGCGGCCGCGCCGACGGCGAGGCAAACGCCGACGCCGCCCAGCCGGCCGTCACCTCGTATCCTCGCTTCGACGGCTCGGCCGCCTACCAGCTGGTGCGGCGCCAGGTTGGCTTCGGCCCGCGCATCCCAGGTAGCGAGGGCCATCGCGCGATGGCCGCGTGGGTCCAGGAGCACCTGGCGGAGCGGGCCGATACGGTGATCTTGCAGCGCTTCACCCACGTCACGGCCGCTGGCGACACGCTACCGCTGGTCAATTTCCTGGCCCGCTTCCGGCCCGACGCTACTCCGTCGCTCCTGTTGCTCGCTCACTGGGACACCCGTCCGATCTCCGACCAGGCCCGTAATCTGCTGGACCGCGAGAAGCCGGTCCCCGGCGCGAACGACGGAGCATCGGGGACAGCGGTCCTCTTGGAACTGGCGTCGATCATGCGCGATTCGCCTCCGCCGCGCGGCGTCGATCTGCTGTTGGTAGACGGCGAGGACTACGGCGACTTCGCCGCGGACCGCGACGTGTTCCTCGGTTCCCGCTACTTTGCCGCCAACTTGCCGGAGGGGCTCGAGCCCGAGTTCGGTGTTCTGCTGGACATGGTGGGCGACCGGGATCTCGATCTGTATGTGGAGGGCTACTCGAACAGCTACGCACCCGAGGTCGTCGACCGGGTCTGGAACATCGCCCACAACATGGGGTTCGGCGACGTCTTCCACCGGTCGGTCGGTACTTCCGTACGTGATGACCATATGCCCCTCAATGAAGTGGGAATTCCCACCATCAACGTTATCGATTTCTACGACTACCCCTACTGGCACACGCCGGACGACACACCCGACAAGGTGTCGGCCTCGAGCCTCGGGGTCGTCGGCGCCGTGATGACGCGGCTCATCTATCGCGGGCGCTGAACCCTCGCTCATGTCGCGTGATGGTCGGGTACGGCCTGAGCCCCTCGCTTCATTGTCGCGCGGCTTCAGGCTGGGAACCGGACCGGGCGGCGGCGCGCCGAATGTCCGCTCGGGGGCTCAGGCCGCACCCTCCCTATCGCAGTACCGAGGCGGAGGCCCAGCGCCGCGCCCTCCCTTCCGCGGCACAGGGGCGGATTTTCAACGCTGCAGCGCCCCTCGGGTTGACAATCCGTTGACCGGCTCGCTGCACGTTGGGGCATCGTGCGACCGGCCGGTTCCACTCTCAGATGCTCTGATGCTCAAGTGGTCAATTAGTCATGGATTCCGGTAATCCCATCTTTGAAGGGCCCGCTTGACCCTCACCGAGAGCGAAACCAGGGCACTGCTCGCCAGCTCGGTGCTCGTCCTCTTGGCGGCTGTGGGCCGCCTGCTGTTGGCGCCCTCTGATCCCGGCGTGGCCGACCGCGGCCTGGCGATCGTGAGTGAAGTGGACGCTGCGCTGGCGGTAGCGGAATCGATCCGCGCCGAAGAAGAGCGCCGGCGTCGCCCGCTGGCGGAGGGCGAACGAATCGACGTCAACACCGCCAGCGAGATCGACCTCGACCGACTGCCCGGCGTCGGTCCGACCCTGGCGCAGGCGATCCTGGACCACCGTCAGAGGGAGGGGCCATATTGGGATCTGGGAGAATTGGAACGGGTGCCGGGCCTGGGGAGTAGTAAGGTAAGACGCCTGGCGCCGTACACCACCCTGCCGGCGGCGGGGAGCGGCGGCGCGCCAGGCGGCGGGGCAGGCAGGTCGGGGCCCGCCGGCCCGCCGGGAGCGGCGGTCGTCGACCTGAACCGCGCCTCAGCCAAGGAGTTGCAGGCTCTGCCGGGCATCGGCCCGGCCCGCGCCAGCGCCATTGTGCGGTGGCGGGGAGAGCACGGCTCCTTTCAGACGGTCGACGATCTGCTGGAGGTGCCGGGGATCGGGCCGGCGACGCTGGAGCGGCTGCGCGCCCTGGTCGTCGTTGGACCTTGACACTTCCCGTAACTTCTAGCAGCTTTGTAACTTGCTGTTATCTCCCCCCGCCACGGGTGAATGCTTCGTAGTCAAGATTCCGATCGACATGGCGACCCGAACTAAAGCTAGCGACCTAATCGGCGACCTTCTGGTACGCGAAGGTCTGATCACGGAGGACCAGCTGCGGAGCGCGCTTCAGGAACAGCGCTCCAACGGCCACCGCCTCGGCTACACGCTCGTGGCGATGGGCATGGTCTCCGAGACCGACCTGACGCGCGTGCTCGCCCGAAAATACCGCGTCAAGGCGGTGGACCTGTCGCGGATCGACAATATCGACAAGCGCGTGATCAAGCTGGTCAAGCCGGAGATCTCGATTCGGCACTTGATCTTGCCGCTGCGCCGGGTCGGTCGGACGCTGACGGTGGCGATGGCGAACCCCACCAACCTGGAAGCCATCGACGAGCTCAGGTTCTCCACCGGCTATGACATCGAGCCGGTCGTGGCCGGCGAGTACTCGCTGCGCAAGGCGGTCGAGAAGTACTACGAGACGACCGAAGACAACCTCCAGGATTTGCTCAAAGAGTTCGACGAGGAAGAGATCGAGGTCGTCGACGAGCACACGGCCGAGGACGAGATGTCCGTCACGGCGCTGCAGGCGCAGGTCGAGGAGGCACCCGTAGTCAAGCTGATCAACGGAATCCTCACCAGCGCTGTCTCCAAGGGTGCCAGCGACATCCACATCGAGCCCTACGAGAAGGAGATCCGGGTCCGCTTCCGGGTCGACGGCGCCCTGCGCGAGATCATGCGGCCGCCACTCAAGATGAAGGCCGCTCTGACCAGCCGCGTGAAGATCCTCGCCGATCTGAACATCGCCGAACGCCGCGTGCCGCAGGACGGCCGCATCAAGATGCGGATGGGCAAGCGCGTCATCGACTTCCGTGTCTCGACGCTGCCCGGCATCTTCGGCGAGAAGATCGTGCTGCGTATCCTGGACAAGTCGAATCTGCAGCTCGACCTCGAGCAGTTCGGCATGGAGCCCCAGTCCGAGAAGGATTTCCTTCACGCCATACACAACCCCTACGGCATGGTGTTGGTCACCGGACCGACGGGCTCTGGTAAAACCACCACTCTCTACTCGGCGATCACCAAGATCAACAAGGAAGAGGTCAACATCATGACTGCGGAGGATCCGGTCGAGTACAACCTCCGCGGCATCAACCAGACACAGGTCAGGCCCGAGATCGGCCTGACGTTCGCGGCGGCGCTGCGCGCCTTCTTGCGGCAGGACCCGAACATCATCCTGGTCGGTGAGATCCGTGACATGGAGACGGCCTCGATCGCCATCAAGGCCGCGCTCACCGGCCACCTAGTGCTATCGACCCTGCATACCAACGACGCGGCGTCCACGATCACGCGTCTGATCGATATCGGAGTGGAGCCCTTCAACGTGGCCTCGGCGGTCAATCTCGTGACGGCCCAGCGGCTAGTTCGCCGGATCTGCTCCACCTGCCGGGCCGAGACCACGTATGATGCGGATATGTTGGAGGCCGCGGAGATCCCCCCTGAAAAGGCCGCGGCGATAAAGTTCTACAAGGGTGAGGGATGCGATCACTGCGACGGTACGGGCTACAGGGGTCGCCAGGGCCTTTACGAGGTCATGCCGGTCACCGCTAAGATCCGCCGCATGATCATGCACGGGGACAGCGCCGACGTGATGAAAGAGCAGGCAATCGACGACGGGATGCTGACCCTGCGCGACGACGGGTTGATCAAGGTTAACAGGGGGATTACGACGCTGGAGGAGATTCTCAAGGAGACTGCGGCGTAATTCGCGCGGCCGACCCGGCCCGGGCCGACCTCATCACTTCGGCCTGCCGTCCGGGAACCACCTCCCCTGCCGCGAGTACCATAGCCTCATGAGTCATTCGGCCGCCGCCGAGGAGTCCGGCGGGTGGCCATGCGCAAGAATTCCGAAGCAAACAGGCAGCCGGCAGCCTCGCCAAGAGGCGCGAATTACGGGCACGAGCATATGGTGACACTAAGCGTACGCGGATTACTCGAGGAGATGATCGATAGGGGGGCTTCCGATCTCCACCTGACCGCCGGCGACCGACCGAAACTCCGGGTCGATGGCGATCTGGCCAACGCCAACGTCGATCACGTGCTCACTCCCAAAGACACGCTGCAGCTCACCTATTCGATATTGACCGAGAGCCAGAAGAAGAGGTTCGAGCAGGAAGATGAGCTCGATTTCTCGTTCGGGATTCAGAACCTGGCGCGCTTCCGCGGCAACGCCTACCGGCAACGTGGCTGTGTGGCGCTGGCGATCCGCCTCATCCCGTTCAACATCCAGACATTCGAGCAGCTCGGCCTACCGCCGATCCTCAGAAAGCTGTCGGAGCGTCCGCGCGGGTTGGTCCTTGTCACCGGGCCCACCGGGTCCGGTAAGTCGACGACGCTCGCCGCGATGGTCGATCACATCAACAAGACGCGCAAGGGCCACATCATCACGATCGAGGAGCCGATCGAGTTCATCCATCGGCACCAGAACTGCATGATCAATCAGCGCGAGGTGGGCAGCGACACGCAGAGCTTCGCAAACGCTCTCAAGTACGCGTTGCGGCAGGACCCGGACGTCCTGCTGGTCGGTGAGATGCGCGATCTAGAGACGATCGCGATGACGCTGACCGCCGCCGAGACCGGTCACTTGGCGCTGGCCACTTTGCACACCAACTCGGCGGCGGAGAGCATCAACCGAATCATCGACGTCTTTCCGTCGCACCAACAGTCGCAGGTGCGTGCGCAGCTCTCCTTCGTGCTCGAGGGTGTCGTGACCCAGACGCTCCTGCCCAAAGCGCGTGGACGCGGCCGCGCAGTGGCGTGCGAGGTGCTCGTCGCCACGCCCGCCATTCGCTCTGTGATCCGTGAAGCGAAGGTCCAGCAGATCTACGGACTCATGCAGGCAGGCAAGAAGCACGGAATGCTTACGTTGAACGATGCACTGTATCAGCTCTACCTGAACGGTGAGGTCAAGCTCGAAGAGTGCTTGAAACGTTCTTCGGATCCGAACGAATTGCTGAGGTTGGCGGGTGAGCCCGTTCCGGCGTAGAATTACTGCAGGTGCGACAGCGGGTCGCACGGCGCCACGGCAACCGGCATGTGGGGAGTAACAGATGCCAGTTTACATCTACAGCGCAAAGACTGTAACCGGAGAGATACAGACCGGTAACGTCGACCTGCCGAATCGTGAAGCCGTTATCGGCTATCTCAGGCGGCAGCGACTCATCCCCGTGACGGTCAGGGAGAAGCCGAAGGACATCAGCTTCGTGATCGGCCGTCGCGTGAAGATGAAGGAGACGGTGCACTTCACCAGGCAGTTCGCCACCATGGTTAACTCGGGCCTGCCACTGGTGCAGTGTCTGGAGATCCTCGGTCAGCAAACGGAGAACAAGTTTCTGGCCACCTCCATCAAGGAGGTCCAGGCCGACGTCGAGTCGGGCGCTACGCTAGCCGACGCGCTACGCAACCACCCGAAGGTCTTCACCGAGCTGTATGTGAACATGGTGGCGGCGGGTGAGGCCGGCGGTATCCTGGACACGGTTCTGCTGCGACTTTCGGTGTTCCTGGAGAAGAACGAAGCGCTGGTGCGCAAGGTAAAAGGTGCGATGATCTACCCGGCGGTCATCCTTTCCGTTGCAGTGATCGCCGTCACCGTGTTGCTCGTCTTCGTTATCCCCACCTTCGAAAACATGTTCTCGAGCGTCAACCTGGAGCTGCCCGCCCCGACACGCCTCGTCATCTGGATGTCAGACATGCTTCAGACCTACTGGTGGCTGATGCTCGGTCTAATCGCCGCCGGTATCTACAGCATACGCATGTACTACAAGACATCCGCCGGACGACTCGCTCTCGACAGGCTGATGCTGCGGGTGCCCATTCTTGGTGACCTGCTGCGCAAGACCGCCGTCGCCCGCTTCACGCGGACGCTCGGTACGCTCCTGTCGTCGGGCGTCTCGATTCTCGACGGACTCGAGATCACGGCTCGTACCGCCGGTAATCGCGTGATCCACGACGCCGTGATGCGCAGTCGCTCATCGATCGCCGGCGGTGAGACGATCGCCGAACCGCTCAAGCAGTCGGGCGTATTCCCACCGATGGTCACTCAGATGATCAACGTCGGCGAGCAGACCGGTACCATCGACGAGATGCTCGACAAGATCGCCGACTTCTACGACGACGAAGTCGACACAGCGGTCGAGGCCCTGCTCGCGGCGATGGAGCCCATGCTGATCGTCTTCCTCGGCGTGGTCGTCGGCGGTATGATCGTCTCGATGTACTTGCCGATCTTCGACATGATCAATGTCGTAGGTCAGTAGCGGCGAACTCAGACCCTCACTCAGATCACCCAATCGGTACGCTACCGGTTGCGCGCCGTCTTACCCGTGTCTCCGGCGCCATCCGCCGGGCGCGTGTGGCCATCGCGGCCGCGCTTCCGCGTGGGAGGGGTACTGCAATCGGGCTGACTAGCCTGGGCCGTCGTCGCGAGGAGGTGTCTTGACCCTCAATGGACAGCGCGCCACATCGGTTGGCGAGGGTCTGGGCTTGCGGCTGCGGTCGAGAACGCGGACCTACGGGTTGATGGCGCTCTGTCTCGCACTCTACGGCCTCGGCGCGTCTTACATCAGCATGCTACCAGCCAACCACGACGTTGCTTGGCTGCTCTACGCCGCCGGTGAGATACTGGGCGGTGCCGAGCTGTACGTCGAGATTATCGAGATCAATCCGCCACTCATCGTGTGCCTGATGGTCGCGATCAAGGGCGTGTCGCTGCTGGTTGAAGTCAGCGACCTGGCGGTCTTCCGCACGACCGTGCTGGCGCTGATCGCAGTAACGCTGTGGTTAGGCTGGAGGAATCTGCGACAAGCTGTGGCGAACGCGCTCCTGGCCGTGATCTTCTTGCTGGTCTCGATCTTCTTGCTGATCCCCGGGGTCGAGTACCATTTCGGTCAACGAGAGCATCTGACGATCGTCCTCGTTCTTCCGTATCTCTACGCGGCGGCCGCCTTGAGTTGCGGCATGTCTTTGCCGAGGGGCCGGGCGATTCTGACTGGTTTGCTGGCCGCCGTCGGCTTCGCACTCAAGCCGTATTTCCTCCCGGTCTGGCTGGCGGTCGAGGGCTACGTCGGGCTGAGGTGCTCGCCGGCGATCTGGAAGCGTCCCGAGAACTACGCGATCATCGCCTTCGGCCTGGTCTATGGCTTGTCGATTCTGCTCTTCACACCGAGCTACATAGAAGTGGCTGGGACGGCGCTCAAGGTCTACGACGGGTACTGGTCATTCGGTTTCTGGGCCGTGGCTAGGGATCCGCGGACCCTCTTCGCGGTGTTCGCCGTTCTCGTTCATGCGAGCACGCGCGCTAGCCTCCAGACCGTTGAGCTGCGTAGAATACTGGCGGTGGCCTGCGTGATGTTTCTGGCGGCGGTATTCATGCAGAACAAGGGGTGGGCCTACCATTGGATCCACGTTGACACGGTGGCGCTGCTCTTGCTCACGGTGGTCGGCGTCGATGCGTTGCGGCTGCTGGAGCGCGGACGTCTGTCACGACAGGTGCGTCCGGCAGCACTCGTTTTGGCCGTTGTGGCACTCTTGGCGCTCAACGTGCTAGCACGTCGACCGGTCCGCGATGTGTGGGCTAGGCCCGGCGGCGAGCCTTCCTGGCTCGACGACTTGTCTGAGATTGTGGAGGAACATGCCCCGGGCGGTGTGATCAACTCGTTTGCCGCGAGCGTGAGGCTGAATTTCCCGCTGGTGAACTACACTGGCGTGCGTTGGGGCTCGCGGTACAACAGTTTCTGGATGTTGCCCGGGCTCTACCGGGAGGGGCCGCGTGAAGGGCAAGGGTTCCCCTATCGGCCGCCTGAGGAGAGGGGTGAGTTGGAGCGCGACTTCGTCGATGCCGTCATGGCCGATCTCCGTCGCCGGCCACCGGACCTGCTGATCGTCGACAGACGGCCGCCGGGACTTCACATGCACGGTTTCAACTGGCTGGACTACTTCGCACTGGACAGCCGATTCCGCGAGCTTTTCGACCAATACGGTCGGATCGCCGAGGTCGGTCCGCTCCTGATCTTCAAGCGGCGCGCGGCGGAATGAGCTGCAAGGAGCTCGGGGATGGACGTTGACCGGTTTGAACTGCATGCTGAGATGGAGGATCGCCACTGGTGGTTCTTGGGCCGGAGGCACATCCTGCAGAGCCTGATCCACCAGCTGCCGCCTGTCGGTGCCGGCAAGAGGGTCGTGGATGCGGGTTGTGGGACGGGTGGGAGCGTCGGGGCGCTGCAGGCAGACTGCGCCACGGCGGGTATCGATGTCTCTGCGCCGGCCATCGAGCTCGCGCCGCGCAGGTTCCCGACCCGCAGCGATGGAGCCCATGCTGATCGTCTTCCTCGGCGTGGTCGTCGGCGGGATGATCGTGTCGATGTATCTACCGATCTTCGACATGATCAACGTGGTCGGCCAGTAGAGAAACAGCCGGCTCGGCTGTCTCATGCCCAGAGCAGTGGCCAGCCGGTGTGGCACAGCCCTCCCCGCCCGTCGGTTCCGACTGGCTCGTTGCCCGAGTCCAACCGCCGATTCAGTATATCGAGTCGGGTGAGTATCTGGTTGCAGGCGGCCGCGGCCTCACGCGGGCCCACCGACACTCCGCCGTGCCCGAGGCGGGCGACGGAGATCGGTGTACCTCGAGAAGGCTTGTCCTGATGTTGAGGTTATTGGGACACCTGCACCGCGAGCTCGTCTTCCAGCGTAGAGCCAGGGTCCTGAGCGAAGTCCTCTCTGATCTTCTGCCGCCCGACGCGCAGGTGCTTGACGTCGGTTGCGGCGACGGGCTCATCGACCGCCTCGTCATGGAAAGACGTGCGGACGTAAGGATTCGCGGCATCGATGTGGCAGTGCGCTCCGATGCATGCATCCCCGTCGAGCTCTTCGATGGTGCCAGTATTCCATACTCCGACGCGGGTATGGATGTCGTGATGTTCGTGGATGTGCTTCATCACACCACGGATCCCGAGGCACTCCTGCGTGAAGGAATCAGGGTGGCTCGCCAGCACGTGGTTCTCAAGGACCACTTGCGAGAAGGCTGGCTGGCGGGCCCGACTCTGCGACTGATGGATTGGGTGGGCAACGCGCCGCACGGCGTCGAACTGCCTTATAATTACTGGCCCGAGAGGCGCTGGCGCGAGAGCTTCGCCCGGTTGGGCGTGAGGCCGACGAAGTGGATCGACCGACTCGGACTCTATCCCGCGCCCGCCAGTTGGCTGTTCGACCGGTCCCTGCACTTCGTGGCCAGCTTGCGGCGAGGCTGACGGGCCGCGCCAATCGCCGGAGACCTGTCGGTACCGAAATGGCTGAGGCACTTCCAACGAAGCTGTTGTACATAGCGGGAGCTGGCCGAAGCGGCACTACGCTGCTCGAGTGCATTCTCGGCCAGCTTCCGGGAGTGTTCGCGGCCGGTGAAGTCACTCACATCTGGGACCGCGGTTACGCCCAGAACCAGTTGTGCGGCTGCGGCGAACCCTTCCGAGAGTGCCCCTTCTGGTCGCAAGTCACCCGGGAAGCTTTCGGTGGACCCGACAGGCTGGATTACTCGGAGCTGATAAAGTTACGGTCGGTGATCTGCTCGCTGACGAGGGTGCCGCAGCTGCTCAATCGGTATCTGAGAACAAAACCTTTTCAATCGAAACTGGATGTCTATCGCGAGTATCTGGCCAAACTGTACGGTGCGATCCGCACAGTATCGGGCTGTGAGGTAATCGTCGATTCATCCAAGTATCCGGCTGAACTCTTCCTGCTGCGGTCGGTCCGTGCGGTTGACCTTTCGGTGGTGCACCTGGTTCGGAACAGCAACGCCGTCGCATATGCCTGGCAAAAGCGGAAGGTGAGACCGGAGGTCTACTGGGCCACAGAGCACTTCGCCCGATACTACTTTCTGAAGACTGCCATAGCATGGAACGTCTTCAATCTGGTCATAGGGTCCGTCGAGAGACTGGGTGTGCCCTATGTAACAGTCCGTTACGAGGATCTGGTCGAGCGACCGGCTGCGACCATCCTGGGGATCGTCGATCTGCTCGGCAGGCGGCGAGGGGATCTCGACTTCATCGGCGAGCACAGCGTGCAATTGCGCGGCAATCACACCGTATCGGGGAATCCAGCGCGATTCGAGACCGGTGAGGTCGCGTTGAGACTCGACTCGGAATGGCAGGAAAGGTGCTCGCCCCTGCAGAAGATGTTGGTCGATCTTGTTACCTTACCGGTGCGGAAGAAGTACGGTTATCGCTGAGACACCTGCGCAGGCGATCCTCGAGGGAGAGGAGTATACGACTCGGACTCGGCTTGGCCGCTGCAAGATGCGACAGACAGAGGGAGCCGAGGTCATCGCTCGTGGCATGGAACAGGCGATACGAGAGCACGTATAAGACGGCGAGAGCAGAGCAGCGGCTCTCCGCCCGAGTCGGTGGGTGGCGCGTGAGCCGGCCTCAGAGGGAGCGAAGTCATCATGCCAGGCGCCCGGATCGATAGTCCTCCAACCTCAGCCTCCGCCTGCGAGTTCACCGTTCTGGTTCCGTGCCTCAACGAGGCGGAGACGATCGGCATCTGTACCCAGAAAGCCAGCGAGTACTTCGAGAATCGGAAGATTGCCGGCGAGGTACTAGTCGCCGACAACGGGAGCACGGACGGCTCGCAGGACATCGCGCGGCGACTCGGCGCTCGAGTCATCGACGTCGCGGAGCGTGGCTACGGTGCCGCGCTGATGGGCGGAATCGCGGCGGCTCGTGGTCGCTACGTCATCATGGGTGACGCGGACGACAGCTACGATTTCAGCAACCTGGATCCGTTTGTCGGGAAGCTGAGGGAGGGCTACGAGTTGGTGATGGGCAACCGGTTCCTGGGCGGCATCGCGCCGAACGCCATGCCGTTCCTCCACCGCTACCTCGGCAATCCGGTGCTGACCTGGCTAGGCCGACTCTTCTTCAAGAGTCCGGTCAGGGATTTTCACTGCGGGCTGCGGGGCTTTGATAAGCAAGCGATCCAGCGACTCGGCTTGACGACTACGGGAATGGAGTTCGCCAGTGAGATGGTGGTCAAGGCGACGCTGCAGCGGCTCAAGATTGCCGAAGTTCCGACGACGCTTTCGCCCGACGGACGGAGCACGCCGCCGCATCTGCGCACCTGGCGCGACGGCTGGCGACACCTGAGGTTCTTGTTGCTGTTCAGTCCGCGCTGGCTGTTCCTCTACCCGGGGCTGATTCTCATGATGCTGGGGCTGGTTTCGATGGTCTGGCTGCTGCCCGGCCCGCGCCGCGTCGGCTCCGTCGGCTTGGACGTGAACACTCTGGTGTACAGCGGCGCGGCCGTGATCCTCGGATTTCAGGTTGTTGCGTTTGCGGTGTTCGCCAAGATCTTCGCCATGAACGCCAGGCTGCTGCCGGACGACCCACGCTTCCGCAGACTGAGCAAGTTCTTCAACCTCGAGGTGGGGATCGTCGTCGGGCTGGCTTTGGTCATCGGGGGCTTGGCCGCTTCGGGGTACGCGGTTGGCTTCTGGGGTCGATCCTCCTTCGGCGCGCTGGATCCGCAGGCGTCGCTGCGGATCGTCACCCCATCGGTGACCGCTCTGGTGCTGGGACTGCAGATCGTGTTCTCGAGCTTCTTCGTCAGTATCCTGGGGCTGCCGCACAAGACCTAGCGAGCCTCGAGCGGCGCCACGTTCGCATCGCCCGGCTCCGAACTTCGGCTCCTTACCTGAAACAAGACCGTATTGAAGCCCTGGAAGACCGGCTCAAGACAGCGGCCGGCGAACTGTTGGAACGCGCTCCAACGGATGTCCTCGGGATCGAGTCCTGCTTGAACGAAGTGCCGCAGCGTCGCCAGCCCGAGCAGGACGTGAGTCACGCCCACCGATTCGAGGCAATCGTCGTCGTCGATCGCAGAAGAGATCAAACGCCAGTTGGTCATCTTGTTGTCTTGCAGGACCGACCGCTCGAAGTAGTAGCCGCGGGCCTCGAACAGCATGAGAATGCGGCTGTCCGCCGCCAATTCAGTGTCGGTCAGCCGCACCACCTCCAGGTATTCCGGTCCTAGCGAGTTGCCGATGTAGTCGGCGGCGGAGACCGTGCCTACGAAGTGTCCGGCTGCGCGAGTCCAGGTCAGCCAGTCGCGCACCGTGAGCGCGGTTGGGACAAGGGCCAACCCGGTGAGGGCCACGAGTAGTACGCGGGCGGTCTGCTTCGAGAGGAAGCGGTCGCTAATGGCAACCATGATGTGCGCCACGACTATGGTAGGTGGGACCGCCGCCGGGATCAGGTAGCGCAGATTGGGGCTGGGTAAGATCGCGAGGACGATCAACAGGAAGATCAGCACGGGGAGCACCAGCCAACTCAACGTCTTGTTCCTGATGAATATCAGCCAGAGCGGTAGCAGCAGCAGCGCGGGGTTGAGGTACTGGTAGGCGCCCTCAGCCTCGATGGTCAGGCGACCCGGCGCGAAGAACGCGTCGCGCAGGTTGAACGGCGCTCGCAGCCCCCAGATAAAGTTGAGCACGTCGGGATCGATGGCGGTCGGCCAGGGTGTGCTCCCGAACAGTGGACGAAGCCAGGGCTGCAACACGGGGGCGGCCAGGAACGGGTGGAGCGGCGCTCCCAGCAGCATCCAGTTCTTGATCAACCAGGGCAGAACAGCCGCCAAGAAGCACAGGCCGAAGAGACCCAATGGCTGCAGCGAGTTTGCTACCGTGCGCGTGCGATGGTAAGCGATCCAGGCAATGAGCGGACTGAGGCCGGCAATGTAAGGGAGGGCTGTGAGTTTCACGCCGACGGCGAAGCCGAGGAATGCTGCGGCCAGGAAGAAGAGCTTCCGCCATTCCGGCTGCGAGAGCGCTATCAGCAGCGCGTAGTGTGCCAGGAACAGGTAGAGCGTCAGCGACACGTCCACGCGCGGGCTAATGGCAACCAACAGGATCGTCGTCGTGCCCCACAACAAGCCGAGGCTGAGGCTGGCTGTCTTCTCACCCAACAGGCGTACACAAAGGGCGAAGACGGCGAGTCCGAGGAGCGCGGCGAGGACTGCGGCGAGCGTCGCGGGGCCGGCCGAGCTCGATAGAGTCAGCAGCGGCAGGTACAGCATGTGAGCGAGCCCGACTCGAGACACATGCAGGTTGTCCGTCGGAAGGTAGATGCGGCGGTGGTCGAGAAACTGTTGGGGCACTCGCAGATGGTACATGAGCGCGTCAAAGTCCACCGGCGGCCCGAGAGCGTAAAGGAACATGAAGACAACCGCCGCTGCGAACACGGCTATCCCGAAACCCCAGAGCACGCGGTCACCCCTCCGCTGCAGCAGTTGGCGGGCGGCTTGCCGCGAGAGCCGGGGCAGGTCTCGCAACTCCCGGAAGGCCGCTAGGCCCAGCAGGACCGGTAGGAGGAGCACGGCCGCCGGATGAAGACCGCCGAGCAGCCCGAGGATCAATGTGGCCAGGGAGAGCACGGCGATCCCGAGCGAGGCGGCGAAGACGAGATCGTCCAGCGGGCCGAGTTCAACATCGATGCGCCGGAGCAAGACGCGGCCGACCGCCGTGCCGATCGCCAGCAGCAGGAAGACTACGGCGAGCGTGAAAAGGTGGTCGAAAAGAAGAAGCGGGCCGCTGTAGTCGAGACCCTGGCGGGCCACGTGCAGGTGGACGGCCGTCAGTCCGCTGCCCCCGCCGAGCACGGCAAGGAGTATTAGCATCGGCTTAACGATCGTCGGCCGCGCCATGCTCGCCTTTCACACTCGAATCGGTCAGCGCTTGTAAGCAGGCGTCGTCGTGGACGACGCGGAAGAACGCGGGCATCCCGCTCTCGCTGGCGGCACCCATGAACCGCAGTGCTTCGGGGCAACGCCGCTGAACCATGGCGACCTCGGCGGCTAGCGGGGTCGCGAGACTACCGAGGCCGATGACCGTGACGCTGTCTTCCGCGATGCGCTCCGCGATGTACTTGCCCGGCGCTTCGAAGACCGACGGCGCGACTAGATTTTCGGCGGGCATGGAACCCACCCCGCGCCGGCCCGTGTGAAGATACAGGCCGGCGGGAAGCTCGACCAGCATCCGGTCGTCGCGACTCGTGTTGCGGAGCGCCCAGCCCGACAGCAGGGCGAGGTATCCGGTATTTTGCTTCAGGAAATAGGATGGGTATGTGATCCCCGTCGCCGCCACCGGGTCTTCACCGCTGTACGCGTAGCGACGGATCGATAGTTGGCGCAGCCCGATGATCGCCACCACCACGGCCAGAGCTGCGATTGCCGGGCGACTGGAGAGGGCCGTCCAGCGCCGCGTCAGCCAAACGATCGCCGACGCCGTCAACAGGCCCGCGAAGGGGAGGATCGGTACAAGAAAACGATCCTGGGCGAATGGCCAACACAGTACCAGGACGGTGTTGGCGGCCACGCTGAGCGTCAGCGCGGGATGCTTCCGGAGCAGGATCAGCCCTCCGCTCAAACCGAGGAGCAGGAAGATGGAAGCCAGAACTGCCCCCACCAACCAGGGTTGGCTAAGGTTCAGCGGCCCGATCTTCCAGTAGCTCACCCAATTCGAACTCACGGCCGAGCCCACGAAGTCGAGCAACGCCGTCGGATCATCCCACGGTATCCAGTCCAGATAGGCCGCTTCGTCCGGCTGGCTGGACACGGGCCCACGGGCCACCAGTCCCCGGTGGGCCAGGCCCCACAAGACCAGAGGCACCAGCGCCGACACGACGAATGCGCCGATCGCTCGCCAGTCGATGCGCCGGATAGTCAGCGCGAGAGTGAAAGCGGCGAACAGCGTGATCGCCTGCGACCGGATCAGCGTCGTGCCGGCGAGCAGGGCACCCAGTCCCGCCGCCAGGGCGACCTGTTTCCAGCCTCGCCCGGCGTCCTCCACCCGGTAGCCGAGTAGCAGAGCCGCCGCCCAGCCGAGTACGAAGTACGGCTCGCTGACCGCCAGGTTCAGGTACTGGATCGAGCTATCTAGCAGAAACGGCGAAATGGCGAACAGAAGGACGAGTAGCGGGCTCAGGTGCAGCCGCGCCCGGCCGATCCACCAGATTAGCGCCGCCGCCGCCCCGTTCACCAGCAGCGCTAGGTTGATGGCCAGCAGCTCCACCGTGCCCAGTGTGCCGCCCAACCACCAGAGCACGGCATAGAGCGCTGGCAGGCCCGGCGGATACTTCATGTGCACGGGCGCTCCGACCGCGTAGATCGACCGGTAACCTTCGTTCGACGCCAGCGCTTTGCCCAGGGAGAGGTAGATCGCGTCGTCGTTGAATGCTCCGATCGCGACGATGGAGGACATGCGGACGATCAGATAGGCGAACACCAGCCCCACCGCCACGATGATCGCCTCGCCGGCCGCTCCACGCTTTCGGCCCCTCAACCAGGCCGCGAGATCAGCGGCCGTCAGTCCGCCACGTGCTGGCGGTTCGCCGGAACTCACTCGTCTTCCTGGCACTCGATGACTTGGCGTGGGCATGCGGCTGGAGGCCGGACAGGTCTCACGTCATACTACTTAGCGCTGCAGCCGGTGTTCCGTCAATTATCTCGCCCATCGCCGCTCGTCGGGTCTTGGATCGTCTGGTCTTGCATTTTGCAACATATCGGTATTATCCTTTTGCCGCCGAGTCGACCCGCTCCTGTCTGTGACAGCTTCCTTGGAGTTCCCTCCCCCTTCCGCCGCGCTGAAGGTCGATCGCGACCGGGTTTGGGGTCACACGTAATGGTCGAATCACGAAACGCGAACGCCGCGCTCTCTGCGATCAAGGGCCGTCTCTCGCAAGCCGTGCCCACCCTCTCACTCGCCGTCCAAGTCTGGGTGCTGCTCGCATTCTTCACGGTCACCGCGCAGCTGACACTGACCGGTACGGCATGGCACATTGAAGGGTTGGATTTCGGCGAGCGCTTAGCACTTGTCTGCCTCGAGTTGCTCGCCGCGGTGCCGCTCGCCCTAGCGATCAGCTTGGCGATCGGGGTCTATCGTGCGCCTGAAGTTGCCGCTAACAGCAGGCGAATCGCCTACCGCGCACTTTCCCGGGGTCTGCAGCTGCTGCTGACCTGGTTCATTTGCCTGCTCTACGCGGCGAGCTGGGTGAGCTTCCGCGGGGTCGGGCGGTTCCTCGACCTCGGCGCGCTGCGCTTCTGGCTGGCCGATCCGCTGCAGATCTTCCAACACATCGGGCATATTGAGCCCTACACGTTGATCGTGGTTCCGATCGTCGCGCTGGCGGCGGCGGTGTCCCTCTGCCTGCCACTGCCGCGGATCAACCGGCGTCTGGATCGGCGTGCCAGTCACCGGGTCGTCGCGGTGGGCGGTGTGGTTGTAGGCGCTCTGGTGCTGGCCGCCTGGACCGGCGGGACGAGCAGAGCGGATATCACCGAACGGGTCGAGGACCCAGTCGCTGGGATGATCTATACGCGGGGCGATCTGTACGCCGATGCGCGTGACGAGCGCACGGGCCCTCTGACACATTTCCTTGCGGAGCTGCACCACCGGTTCTGGGGCACCTCGGAGCCGACCGTAGCTTCGGATGAGATCCCTGTTATCCAGAAGCCTATCATCTCAATGGAAGAGTACCTGGCGGGTGTCGAGAGCGAGCGGGTCGATCGCTGGAACGTCATCGTCATCATCATCGAATCGCTCCGCAACGATCAACTGCTGTTGACCGGTGGGGCGCGTGAGGTTATGCCGGCGCTCGAAGCGCTGAGTCGCGAAGCTAGGGTATTCACGAACAACTACACGCAGTCGAGCCACTCGAACTACTCCGATCTCGCTCCGCTGTCCTCGCACTATCCGCTGCGCGCGCGCCGCTATCACATCTACCCGGAAAATCCGACGTACCCGCGTGTCCTGGTATACGACGTGCTCAAGGCGCTGGGCTATCGGGTCGCGGTATTCTCATCGCAGAACGAGAACTGGGGCGGAATGATCAACTACCTCCGCACTGGTAGCATCGACCGGTTCCTGCACGCCGAGAACTTCGAAGGGTCCACCTACGTCCCGCGCCACGACATTGGGTTCGCGGAATTCGTCAAGGGAGGTAAACGTTCCGGTAAGATAGATGATCGGTTCACCGTCGCCGCGGCGACGGAGTGGATCGACAGCATCGGCGCCGATCCCTTCTTCATCTACATGAATCTGCAGAACAGCCATCTGCCTTACGAGACGCCAGCCGATTTTGTGCCGCGGTTCGGGCCGGGGCGGGCCTCTTTCACCTTACACTTCGGTTACTTCCCGCCCGATTCGGTCGACGCGGTGAAGGACCTCTACGCGAACAGCCTGGCGTACGTCGATTTCCAGCTCGAACGGCTGCTGCGCCACCTCAAAGAGAAGGGGCTGTGGGACCGGACGGTCATTGTCGTGACCGGTGACACCGGCCAGGCGTTCTGGGAACACGGCTTCATTGCACACGCGAACATGCTCTACAACGAAGTGATGAAGGTTCCGTTGCTCATCAATGCTCCCGGCCTGGAGCATGCCGTCGATGAGCGGCTGGCCCAGCACATCGACGTGCCTCCGACTGTGCTAGCGTTGCTCGGCCTGCCGGCCCATCCGAGCTTTCAGGGCCGCGACTTGCTCGAGCCCGGGCCCGCGGACGACCGGTCGGTCTACCTGGTGGCGCAGGCGCCGCTGGCCCACCAGTACGCGATCGTTAGACAGGGCCTCAAGCTGATCTACGACGCGCGCCGCAATGTGTACGCGCTTTACGATCTGGAGCGGGACCCCGGCGAGACGATCGACCTGAAGACTCGGATGCCGGGGGTGGCGGCGGAACTGGCCGTCAGGCTGGACACCTGGCGCAAGACCCAGCTCGACTATTACGAGAACCCGTTCCGGCATGAACGTTGGTACCCGCCGGTGCTGGCGGAGTAGTGCATGAAACGCTGAGGGGAGTGGCGGCCGGCGGACGTCGCCGAACGGACAGCTTAACCGGTTGATGTCACCGAACACGAGCCGGCCGCGTTGCAGGGTGGAGAGAATGGACGTCGAACAGCTGGAGCTCCACGCTGAGATGGAGGATCGCCACTGGTGGTTCCTGGGCCGGAGGCGCATCCTGCAAACCCTGGTCGGCAGGCTGGTCCCCGGCCGCCTCGGCAGGCTCGTCGTCGATGTCGGCTGTGGCACGGGTGCGAACATCGGTTCGCTCGCCGAAGACTACGCGACGGTCGGCATCGACACATCTGCCGCGGCGATAGAGTTGGCGCGGACGCGATTCCCGAACACCCGGTTCTGGTGCGGCGCGCTGGCGGACGCGCCGCTCGACCTCGACTCCGAGGCCGATCTGTTCATGCTGACGGACGTGCTCGAGCACGTGGCCGACGATGTCCTGTTGCTCTCCACTCTGCTGTCCCGTTGCAAGGCCGGAGCGCACGTACTGATGACGGTTCCGGCGGACCCGCGGCTCTGGTCCAGTCACGATGTGGCGCTAGGCCATTATCGCCGGTACGACGTCGCCAGGTTGCGCCGCGTGTGGGACGGTCTGCCGGTCGACGTGCGGCTGCTCAGCCACTTCAATGCGCGGCTGTACGTTCCGATTCGTCTCGTTCGCTGGCTCAACCGCCGGTTTGGCACCTCGGCGGGAAAGTTGGGGACCGACCTGAGTCTGCCACCGCGGCCGGTCAATCGACTGCTGACCCGCATCTTCGCAGGAGAGGCGGACGGCCTCGCGGCGCAGCTTTGCGGCAACGGCTCGGGCGCCTACCGGGCCGGTGCCAGCCTGATCGCAGTGCTTTGCGTCCGCCGGTCGGGGATCGTGCCGCGGAGCAAGCCGGCCGATCTTCCGCCGGACGAGGTGGACATCAGCGGCGGTGTGAACGCATGACCGAGGTTACGATCGTCGTACCGTGCTACAACGAGGCGCGCCGGTTGCCGGTCGGTGCCTTCAAGGAGTTCATCGCTGACAACCCGAACGTCCACTTCGTGTTCGTGGAGGACGGCAGCAGCGATGGGACCGAGGCGGTCGTCCGGGAACTGGTCGAGTGGAGACCGCAAGCGAGCTCGCTGATCGTGCTTCCGCGCAACATGGGCAAGGCGGAGGCCGTGCGTCGCGGCTTTCTGGAGTCGTTCAAGATCGGTTCCGAGTTCACCGGCTTCTGGGATGCGGATCTGGCGACCCCGTTGAGCGTGATCCCCCGGTTCTGCCAGGTTCTGCGCGACAACCCCGACCTCATCATGGTGCTCGGTTCGAGGGTGCGCCTCCTGGGTCGGAACATCGAGCGGCGTGCCATCCGGCACTATGCCGGTCGAGTCTTTGCCACAGTGGTATCACTCATGCTCAGGATCCCGGTGTACGACACGCAGTGCGGAGCCAAGCTGTTCCGACGCAACGCCGTCGTCGAGCAGGTGATGCAGCAGCCGTTCTGTGCCCGCTGGGTATTCGATGTCGAGATCATCGCCCGGCTGATCCGCACGCTCGACGCTGATGCGACTGAGCGCGCCGGCACGCTGTTCTTCGAGTTCCCGCTTCATGACTGGCGCGACGTTGCAGGTAGCCGGCTGCGGCTGCGTGACTTCGCGCGCGCGGCGCTCGATGTGCTGAAGATTTGGCGCCGCTACCTGAGCTAGTCTGGGCAAATTCTCAGAGCGCCGCGGAAGAACTCCGGCGCGACCGAAGACGACTGGCCGGCCCGTGCCGGTTGCTGCGAGACGATTACGCTGAGGGGGAGAGATCCTGGGAAGATCGTTGAAGGCGAGCCTCAACAGCTTGCTGTCAGACCGCTGGCTGGATCGCGAGCGGCTACTGTTCGCGATCGCCTGCCTCGTCTTGTTCACGCTGGGCGCGCTATACGTCCAAACGCTCCCGCGGAACCACGATGTGACCTGGCTCCTCTATGTCGCGGGACAGATCCTCGCCGGCGCCGAACCGTATGTCGACGTCGTCGAGGTCAATCCGCCGCTCATCCTCTATTTCATGATCGCGGTGAAGGCAGCAGCCCAGCTGACGGGCATTCAGGACGTCCTGGTCTTCAAGGTCGTGGTCCTGGGGCTCGTCGCGGCCTCGCTCTTGCTCGCCTACGCCGTACTGCGACGCACGATCCCGGAGTCGCACCGACTGGCGCGGCGCGTGACCTGCCTCCTCGCGATCGCGATGCTGACGATGTGGGTGGGATACCAGTTTGGGCAGCGGGAGCATTTGGCGATCGCGCTCGTCTTGCCGTACTTGTTTGCAGCTGCGGGTAGAGCGGAAGGCAAGGAGCTTCCCCTCGGGCTAGTCGTTTCCATCGGGGTTCTGGCCGGGGTGGGCGTGGCGGTCAAGCCGTTCTTCCTGCCGGTCTGGCTCGGCGTGGAGGGCTATCTGGCGGTGACTCGTTCGCCCTCGCTGCTGCGTCGACCCGAGGGTGTCGCGATCGGCGCCACCCTGGCGGCGTATGCGCTCTCAGTCGTCCTCTTCATGCCGGCTTACCTCGAGCTGGCCGGCTTGGCCGCACGACCGTATCGCAGCTACTACTCGAACGAGATGTCCGAGATCGCCACGTCCCCCCAAGTGTTGTACGCCGCACTCGTGCTACTCGCCGCCGCCAAGGTGCCGGCGAGCGCGCAGCTCAGGCGTCTGCGCGGAGTATTGACCGTTGCCATGCTGATGTTCGGCATTGGCGTCGTCGTGCAGGGTAAAGGTTGGGATTACCATTGGATTCCCGTGCAGGCGCTCCTCGCCCTGATGTTGGGTGCCATAGGCGTCGACGGGATAGGAAAGCTGACTGGGCGCTTCAGCTACCGACACCTGAGTCGTGCATTGTTGGGGCTGGTCGCAGCGCTGACCCTCGGGTATGCGGTGGTCAGGCACGCAACGGCCGAGAGAATCTGGGTCAGGTTGGGCGAGACCCCCATCTTCCTCTATCAGATGATGGACGCGGTCGAGGAGCACGCACCCGGCGGGACGATCAGTACACTGGCCGTGACCATGCAGGTAGGTTGGCCACTGGTCAGCTACACCGACGTCGGATGGGGCTCGCGCTTCAATTGCCTCTGGTTGCTGCCGGGGATCTACGAAGGCGTTACGCCCGGCAGCGAGCCGTTCCCTTACGGTCGTTTGGAGGAAGCGGGCGAGCTGGAGAGGTACCTCATCGACTCCGTCGTGGCCGACCTCCTCAAGTACGAGCCCGACCTGTTATTTGTGGATATCTTCGCACCAAACTGGGAAATGCGCGGCTTCAACTACGTCGATTTCTTCTCGCGCGATCAGCGGTTCCGCGAGATCTTCGCTCAATATCGGTTGGTCAGTTCGGTTGGGTTCCTGGCGATCTACAAGCGCATCCCTGCCCCTGTAGTATCGGGCGCGACCGACGGCGGTCGGTGAACTGGTGCGAGGGGGTGGCTTGAGACTCCGAGAGCTCCTGTCGAGGACGATCGGGGAGGATTCGACGTCACCGCTGCCGGCCAAGATCAGGTCGTACGGATTCCTGCTCATCTGTCTGCTGCTCTACGGCCTTGGGGCATCTTACATCCGATCGCTGCCCGCCAACCACGACGTCGCTTGGTTGCTCTATCTATCCGGTCAGGTCCTGAGCGGTGCGGAGCTCTACGTCGACATCATCGAGACGAACCCTCCGCTCGTCGTGTACTTCACGATCGCGGTGAAGGGCGTGTCATTGCTGACGGGCGTCAGCGACCTGATGGTCTTTCGCATGATCGTGTTGGTCGTCATTGCGCTCACACTCTGGCTTGGCTGGTGGAATCTGCGGCAGGCCGTGCCGCAGCCGAATGGTGTGCCGACAGCGATCGTCCTGCTCGTCTCGATGTTCCTGCTGATCCCGTGGGTCGCCTACCACTTCGGTCAGCGCGAGCATCTCACGATCACGCTCGTACTGCCGTACCTGTATGCGGCGGCCGCCCGAGCTCGCGGCGCCTCGCTGCCGCGTGCCAGAGCGATTCTGACGGGAGTCTTGGCGGCCGTCGGCTTCTCGTTGAAGCCGTTCTTCCTCCCGGTCTGGCTGGCGGTAGAGGCGTATATGGCGCTGAGACGCTCATGGGCGATCTGGAGGCGCCCGGAGAACTACGCGATCGTCGCGTTCGGCTTGAGTTATGGGATCTCCGTCCTGCTGTTCGTGCCTGCCTACATTGGCCTCGCACGGTCGACGTTCGCGGTATACGACGATTACTGGTCTTGGGGGTTCTCGACGCTCGTTAGAAATCCGGTTACGGTCTTCGTACTGCTCGTCTTGCTCGCTCATACGATCTTCCGGGTCACTCCCCAGACCTCCGAGTTACGTGGAATACTGACGGTCGCGACGCTGATGTTCCTGGCGGCGGTGTTCATGCAGAACAAGGGGTGGGACTACCACTGGATTCACGTGACTACGACGGCGGTGTTGCTGCTGACGCTGGTTATTGTCGACGCGCTACGGCTCGCGGATCGCTGGCGCTTCGCGCGCTATCTCCAGCCGGCAGCGCTCGCTCTCACAATCCTGGCGCTGCTCGCGCTCACCCTTCGGGCGCAGCGGTCGGTTCGAGAGACATGGGCCGAGCTGGCCGGGTCGCCCCGCTACCTCTATGGGTTGGTCGAGGTCGTCGAGCAACACGCCCCGGGTGGCACGATTGGCATGTTCGCGGCCAGCGTGAGGCTGGGGTTTCCGCTCGTCAACTACACCGATGTGCGGTGGGGCTCGCGATTCAACACGCTCTGGATCCTACCGGGCCTCTATAGCGACGTGAAGCGCGAGAGCGCGGCCTTCCCCTACCGGCCGCCGGAGGAACGCGGCGAGCTGGAGACGTACTTCGTAGATGCCGTCATCGCCGATCTCCGCCGCTCGCGACCCGACCTGCTGATCGTCGATACCCGTCCGCCGGGTTTGCACATGCTCGGCTTTAGCTGGATCGAGTACTTTTCGATCGACAGCCGCTTTCGCGAGCTGTTCGACGAGTACGATGAGCTCACCTGGGTCGGCCCGCTTCAGGTCTTCAAGCGGACGCAGGCGTCCTCCTAGGATCGCCAGCGGTGGGGCTGCCCGGCGAGTTCGGTCAGCTGGCCTACGGGTTGGGGGCGCTCTTGCATTTTGCAAGAGTCGGTGTTATGCTTCGCCGGCTGAGTCGACCGATGTTGGCCCCATGATTGCCTCCTGGAGGTCCCTTCCCCCTAACGTGTGCACTTGGTGCAGTCGCCCTGCGGGTGACAGCGAGGATTGTCGGGGATGGAACATCGATACCCAGGCCGGGGAGCGAGCCGATGAGCGATCGGTTCCCGGGTCACGACGAGGGCGACGCCTTGGCTGAGGCGCAGAGCCCGTCGATGCCGGACCGCGGTGAGGCTCCCGCCGCCGAGGAGGGCCAGTGGCTCGTCGGGCGGGGCCTCGAGATCTTGCGCTGGGTCTACATGGCGCGGTTGGGTCTGGCGGGCGGCGTCTTTGCCGCGGCGGTGTTCATGTGGTCGGCCGCCGCACCGACCAAGACTCTGGCGGCAACCCTGGCTCTCGTCGTCACCCTGATCCATACCCCGGCCTCCTTCTGGTACACTCACGTCCGCGAGCAACGTCCGGGCACGAGCTTCTTCTACGCTCAGGCGGTGCTCGACGTCGTGCTGGTTACGCTGGTTGTGGACACCACGGGTGGTAGCGAGAGCGTGGTGTCACCGCTCTACATCCTTCTGATCAGTGCCTACACGCTGTTACTCCCGTTGCGCAGCGGGTTGCTCGTCACACTGCTGGCCTGCGTGGCCTACATCGCCGATGTCGTGTGGTTACAGGGAACCGCCGTGGACATGGTGGTGGCGCTGCAGCTGGGGATCTTCGTGTCGGTAGCCCTGGTGGTCGGCTTGATCAGCCGGAAGCTTCGCGAGACCGGCGCCGAGCTGAGCTCGATGGAGGATGCGCTGGAGCAGCTGCGTCTCGATACGGGAGACATACTGAGCAACATCCCGACCGCCGTGCTCACGATCGATGGCGAGGGGCGGCTCGCATACGCGAACCCTGCCGCGCAGGAACTGCTCGGCCTCTCGCTTGTCGAGTGGCTTGACCGGCCGGTGATGGAGGAGCTCGGCCGCTGCTCCAGCGGCTTGCGCACCGTCGTCGACCGCACCCTCAAGCACCGCATACCTGTGGCAAGCGCCGAGATCCGGGTGCGTCACGGCGCCGCCGACGTGCCCGTCGGCGTCAGCACGGCGGTCCTGGAGCGGCGCGCGGGTCCGCCCTCGGTCACGGCGATCATGCGTGATATCTCGGATCGGGTTCGGATGGAGAAGCTGAGGCAGCGAACCGAGCGCCTGGAAGCGGTAGCCGAGCTCTCCGCCTCGCTCGCCCACGAGATCAAGAATCCGCTCGCTTCGATCAGCAGTTCGGTTCAGCAACTGGGGCTCGGACGTGACACGGATGAAGACGATCACCTGCTGTCGCAGCTGATCCTCAAGGAGTCCGATCGGCTCGCCCGCTTGCTGAGCGACTTCATCGACTTCGCACGCGTCCACATCGAACGGACGCGGGAGCTGGACCTGCGCCAGATCGTCAGTCAAGCGTTGCGGGTAGTCCAGCGACATCCGGCTTATGGCAAGGATGTCGATCTCCGGGTATCGGTCGCAGACGAACCGGTGCTGTTCGAAGGAGATGAGGACCTGATGCACCGCGTGGTGACCAACCTGGTACTCAACGCGATGCAAGTGGCAGGGACCGATAGCAAGACGGTGGTCGAGGTCGAAGTCCGTGACGCGGAGGCCGAGGTGGTAACGCCAGACGTCGACCTCACTCGTCCGGTCATCTTACAGGTAAGCGATAATGGCCCGGGTATCGAGGAGGGCGACCTGAAGCGGATCTTCGATCCGTTCTTCAGCAAGCGGCGCGGAGGAAGCGGTCTCGGACTGGCGATCGTCCATCGGGCGGTGCGCGAGCACCGGGGCACCGTCTTCGTGACATCGAGCCCCGAGACGGGCACCCGCTTCACCGTCTGTTTGCCTCGCAAGAAGACCCCCGCCTCACCTGAAGTCGCAGGGGAGAAGACGTCGTGACGAACAACAGGCCCAAGATCCTCATCGTCGACGACGAGGAGAGTCTCGTCGAGACGCTGCAGGTCCTCCTGAAGCGTGAAGGCTTCGATACGATAACAGCCCTCTCCGGTTCGGAGGCCATCGATAAACTGGTCGAGATCCCGGATGTCGTGCTGACCGATATTCGCATGCCGGAGGTCAGCGGGATCGATGTGCTGGCCGAGACTCGCGCACGCCGACCCGACGTTCCCGTCGTGCTGATGACGGCGCAGGCGTCGCTGCAGTCGGCGATCCAGGCGGTCAACCAGGGCGCGTTTTACTACGTGCAAAAGCCGTTCACCAACGAAGAGCTGATCGCCATCCTGCGTAAGGCATTGGATTTCGCGCGAGTGAAGATAGAGAATCGCTCGTTGCGCAGCGAAATCCGCAAGCGCGATGCGCGCGCAGCCTCGAAGCCGATCGGCAAGTGCCGGAACTTCCTCGAAGCCCTACAGGTCGCCGAGACGGTCGCGCCCACCGAGTCGACGGTTCTCGTTCAGGGCGAGAGCGGCACCGGCAAGGAAGTGCTGGCACGGTACTTACACGAGCTATCCGGCCGCGCCGAGAACTCGTTCCTCAGCATCAATTGCGGAGCGCTGCCGGAAAGCCTGCTCGAGTCCGAGCTGTTCGGCCACGTCAAGGGAAGCTTCACCGGCGCCCTCAAGGACAAGCAAGGCCTGTTCTTCGCCGCCAACGGCGGAACGCTGTTCCTCGATGAAGTCGGCGAGATGGTACCGGCGACGCAGGTCAGGCTGCTGCATGTGCTCCAGCAGCACGAGGTGATCCCCGTGGGGGCCACCGAGCCGATCAAGGTCGACGTTCGCATCGTAGCTGCTACGAACGCCGACCTCGATGAACAGATCCGCCACGGCAACTTCCGCACCGACCTCTTCTATCGGCTGAACGTGATCGCCATCCACCTGCCGCCGCTACGCGAGCGACGCGACGACATCCCATTGCTGGCGGAGAACTTCCTGCGGCGGTTCGCAGGGCGGCGCGAGGCCGAGCCGAAGCGGCTGGACGATGATGCTCTGGAGACTCTGATGGAATACGATTGGCCCGGCAACGTCCGTGAATTGGAGAACGCCCTGGAACGGGCCGTCGCTATGACCCCGGGCAGCGTCATCAACCGGGAGGTGCTCCCGGAGCGGGTCCGCGAGCGGCAGCCGATGCCGCTGGTCACCTCACAGGTGCCTGCCAACCCACCGCTCGAAGTCATCGAGCGGGCCTACATCGAGTGGGTGTTGAGGGCTGAAGGCGGCAACAAGACACGAGCCGCCGAGATCCTCGGCATCGATCCCTCGACTCTCTATCGGAAGCTGGCCCGCTTTGAAGCCAGCGAGTGATCGACGCGTCGCGCTGCGCCTCGCGCTCGTGGTCGCCGCGGCACTCGTAACGCGCGGCCTCTTCTTCTGGCTCCGCGGCGAGTACCTCGATTGGGACGAGGCGATGTACCTGCTCATCGCCCGAAGCTTTCTCGAGGGCGGGGGGCCACAGCTCAGCGGGCTGCCCCACACGGCCCTCGGACCCTTCGTGCCCCTGGCGAGCGCCGCCGTGTCGAGTCTCACAGGACTGGAGCTCCTGGTCGCCCAGCGGGTCATCTCGGCGCTCGCCGGTGCCGCCCTGATCATCCCCGTCTGGGTCCTGGTGCGGCGCAACGCCGGCGATCGTGTCGCCTGGACGGCGGTCTCCCTGTTGGTCGGCTGGCCGGCGCTGATCGATGTCGCTCCGAAACTGGGTCCCATGTGGTCCCACATGTACGCCGGTACCGAGCCGACGTACCTGTTCTTCCTGTTCGCCGCGCTGGCGTGCGGCGAATGGGCGCTGGAACGGCGCGGCTGGTCGGCGTTGATCGTCGCCTGGGTGGCGGGGAGCTTGATGGGCTGCGCCTACCTGACGCGGGCTGAGGCGGTCGTCTTCGCCGGGTTTTACGTGGTCGTCCGAGGCGTTCAGTGGGTCCGCGCCAGGGGCGACGCGCGAGGGCTGACGGTTCCGTCCCTGGCCGTCCTCGGCTTCCTGGTCACCGCCGGGCCGCACCTCTACTACCTGCGTCAGGCGGGTGGCGAGTGGATGCTGAGCGGCCAGCCGGCGACGATGAGGCCGATGGCAGAGACGCTCCAGGACACCTTCAGGGATGACGCCTACCTGGGTGACTTCGTGCGGGTCTGGTATCAGCTCGATCCAAGCCACCGCTACTTCCAGAACCCGTATTGGGGCACCCCGCAGGGCGTATCGCGGGAGCAGCAGAAGAGGCAGTTCGCGCGGCTGGCGGCGGCCGAGATGCCTGTCGAGCGCGAGTGGTGGGGTCGGGTCGGGAACCGGCTGGTCAACTACGGATACGCGCTCTGGACGTTATGCGGAGTCCTGTTCCTGCCGTTCGTCGTCGTCGGGATCGTCGCGGCCCGCAAACGCGAGCCTCCCACCTTCGCGCTCGCCGGACTTGGCGCCAGTTTATTGATCAGCCTGTACCTCGCCGCCCTGCCGCGCTTCTTCCTCTATCTGGTACCGGCGCTGGCGGGATGGGCGGCGATCGGCATTCTGGCCATCGCCGATCGCCTGCCTCACTTCAGGGAATTGGCGAGTCGCAGCCTGGTGGTCGTTCTCGTCGTCGCCTCGCTGGTCGTCGTTGGCCGCCGGTCGATGGGCGAACTGGCCCAAGCTCTCTTTATCGTGGCGGACGAAGACCGCTGGGCCGGGGAGACGCTTGCCGCTGCGCTGCCCGACGCCGACCGAGTCATCCATTGGCATCCGCGCTTCGCCTATTGGGCGGGTTGGGGGTGGCGAACGATGCCGTTCGCCACCCTCGATGACATAGCCCACTACGCTGCGGTTCAAGAAGTGCACTACGTATTGCTGGCTCGCGGCGGCTTCTCGCCGGTGACTGCTCAGGTCTCGCACATACTCGTCAGACTGGACGACGCGCTTCTCGATGCTTTGCGCGCACACGAGATCCCCGGGAAGGGCCGGCACACGCACCCCGATATGCTGTTGAGCGAGGTCAGCCCGGTGGCCGGATACGCGACCGGGGTGCTAAGCCTCGACCGTCGGCTGGGCGCCGGTGACGGGATGGTCGAATGAGTCTGCAGCGCGGGCGCAGCTGGGGAGCGTTTTGTGTCGCCGGGCTGTCGATGGCGCTGTTTATCATCACCTTTCTGCCGTGGTCGACCTGGCTTGGGTTCACTGCGGCCGAAGAAGCCCTGGGGTACAGCCGCACGGTCCGCGGGTGGCTGCTCTGGACGGTGGCGATACTGGCGGTGTCGGCGGCACTCACCTTCGTCTGGCGCGACGGACTCGAGAGGTATCTGGAGCGCTGGCGGGCCAAGGCGCTCGGCGCACCGGATCGTGGCTACGTGCTCGTCTGCGCCGTCGCCGTGCTGGCAGCGGCCGCCCTGCTGTCGGGCCTGCTCTTCGCCCGCAATCCGCACAACGTAGACAGCATCGCCCAGCTCTTCCAGGCCCGCATCCTTCTCGGTGGCAGCCTGACGGCGCCGGCGCCCCAATTCCCGGAGTTCTTCGGCGCCACACACCTGGTGATCCGGGGCGGGCGGTGGTTCTCGCAGTATCCGCCGGGCCATCCGGCGTTGCTCGCGCTGGGCCTGCTCGCCGGTCTGCCGTGGTTGATCAACCCGCTTTTCGCCGCCGGTACCCTGGCGCTGGTCTTCGCAGCGGCGCGGCGGCTGCTGGGCGCGGGTGGTGCCAGGCTGTCGGCGGCGCTCTACCTGGTCTCGCCGTTCGCACTGTTCATGAGCGCCAGCTACATGAACCATGTGACCACCGGTTTCTTCCTCGCACTCGCTCTCTACGCGGCGGTTCGCACGGTGGGTGGCGCGCGGGCGCGCAGCTGGCCGGTCGTGACCGGCGTGGCGTTGGCGGCAGCCGCGACGATCCGCCCGCTCGAGGCGGCGGCGTGGGCCGCCGTGCTGGGCTTATGGATCTTACTGCGCGGGGGTTGGCGGCCGGCTGTCGTGGTAGGCGCGACGTGTCTGGTCGGACTGGTTCCGCTGCTGTTGTATAACGGCTCGACGACCGGCCACCCTCTACGCTTCGGATATAGCCTGCTCTGGGGCGCCGGCCATGGTCTCGGCTTCCACACCGATCCGTGGGGCGAGCCGTTCACGCCCATCGTGTCGTTCGCCAACACGGCGCTCGATTTTCAGCGGCTCAACGTGCTGCTCTACCTCTGGCCGTTTCCGTCGTTGATCTTCGTGCTCGTGGCACTCGTTGCCCCGGTCAGAGCCGACGGATCGCGTGGCGCCGTCGCCCTGCTCGGCGCGCTGCTGTTCGCTGCGCCGCTCGCCTACTTCTTCTACTGGCACCGTGACAACTTCCTCGGCCCGCGCTTCCTCTTCGCTTCCCTCGTGCCCGCCGTGATCCTTACCGCGGCGGGCATCTTGGCGCTCGACCGGCGGCTGGGCCGCTGGCGCGGCGCGCTGTGGCTGGCGCTGCTCGGCGGGACCGCGCTCGGCCTCACGGTGAACTTCCCGCAGAGCGCGGGTCTCTTCGCCGGGCGCATGCTCGAACGGAAACTGCACCCCGAGGTCGAGGTGCAGCGTGCGGGGCTGCGCGATGCGCTCGTCTTCGTCAAGGTCGGGTGGGGCAGTCGTCTGATACCGCGCCTCTGGGCCTGGGGGATCTCCGCCTCCCAGACCGAGCGGGCGTACCGCGCCGTTGACGGATGCCGTCTGCAATCGGCCCTGGACAGGGCGGACTCACTGCTGCTGGCCGGCGTCGATTCTGCGTCGGCGCGGGCGGCCCTCACCTCCCAGCTTCAGACCTGGCGCGACATGGACCTGACGGTTGTCCGCGACGTATTGCCGGACCAATCGGTTCGAGTCGACACCAGCGCCGCGTTGCCCGAGCACTGTTACCGCGAAGTCCGGAAGGACGAAGCCGGCTTCACCGTCTACGGCACACTGATTTGGCGTAACGATCCGTGGCTGACGGAAGGCGCGGTCTACGCCCGTGACTTCGGCCCGCAACGAAACAGCCGACTCCAGGCGCTGTACCCGGGGCGCCGGTCCTACCTCTACGCTCCGCTGAGCGGTGATCCGGGCGCACAGCCGGTCCTCAGTCCATTGGCCGGGCCTAGCGGTAGGGCCGTTTCTGTGGAGGGCGAATGAGCCGGCCGGCCGATGGGAGCTGGAGATTTCATCTCCTGCTGGCTGTGCTAGTCGCGATCGTTGTTGCGGCGGTGGGCGTCTGGGCCCAGAACGAGTCGCTGGTCGGCGTCAACTACGACGACGGGATCTACGTGCTGCTGGCCAAGGCTCTCGCACACGGCGAGGGGTATCGGGTGACCTTCTTGCCGGTGGACGTCCCCGGCGTGAAGTATCCACCGCTCTACCCGATGAGCCTCGTCCCTTTCTGGCTGTTCAGCGGATCGCAAGAGGCGGCCCTCGCTGCGATGAAGCTGGCGAACGGGATCTACATCGGCGCCGCCGCGGGGCTCTTCGCCTTCTTGCTCCTCGAGCTTGGCCTCCTGGCGACGCCGTTGGCGGTGCTGCTGGCGCTTCTCGGTTTCGCGGCGGGCTCGATGATGCTGGTGGCCAGCGGTCTGCTGTCGGAGCCGCTCTATCTCGCTCTGCTCTTCCTCGCCCTCTGGCTGAGCGACCGGGCGACCGAGAAGCCGACGTATGGTCAGCTTCTGGTCATAGGAGTCTTGACAGGGCTCGTCTGGCTTACCCGCACGGTCGGTCTGGCGCTCTTGGGTGCCGTACTGATCACGACCTGGCAGCGCCACGGTCGCCGACCCGCGACGGCAGTGGTGGCAGTGGCGCTGCTGGTCGCCGCGCCGTGGATCGTGTACGTGCTTCTGCGGTCCGGCCGTGTGCCGGAGCTCCTGGTGCCCGGATACGGTTCGTACGGGCGGCTGTATCTGGCGCTGATCGGCGAGGCGCCCGCGGCGGCGCTCCACGTGGCCGTGACCAACGTCGGAGCCGTACTGCAGACAGTGGGCGGCAAGCTATTGCCCGAGGCGGGAGCGACCGTCGAGTCTTTCGTCGGTGCAGCGTTCATCGCGCTCGCAGCGTTCGGCTCGCGCCGGATCTACCGCAAGGCGCCGGCGACGGCCGTGTACCCGTGGCTCTACCTGGTCCTCGTCGCCATCTGGGTGTTCCCGCCGTTCCGTTTCGTCTTCATCCTCTTCCCGCTGCTGCTCGCCCTCGCGGTCATCGGCTTCCTGGCGCTGGCCCGCCGGGCCGAGGAGAAAGCGAAGGTCGGACCGGGTGGGCGTCTGCGGACCGCGATCCTCGTCGCCGGTACGGCCGTCCTCGTTCACCAGGCGTACCTGGAGTTTGGGGCGGTTCGCGCCCGCGTGTGGGACGGCGGCCAGCTGGTCAAGTCGGCGGTGGGTCGGGAGCTGATCGACTGGGTCATCGCCAACACCGAGCCGGGTGCCGTGGTGGCCTTCGAGTTCGATCCGCTGATTGCTCTGCACACCGGCCGGCGCGTGGTCCCGAACAACTACGTACCGGTGCATGCGTGGTACGGTCGCGGTGAGCCGCCGGCCGATAGCTTGGCGCGGCTGTTCGCCGGGATGGGCGTGGACTACCTGGCGGTGAGGCGGCATATCCCTGCAGCGGTCGAACCGATCGATCGTTTGCTGGGACGGTATCCAGGGAGCCTGGAGCTCGATTACGTGACGCCGGGAGGTGTACTGATCTTCAAGACGAATCTCGAGGCACTCCACGCACCGCACCGAGTTGAGGAGAACGCGGGTAGTGTGGGGGAAGCGGATTCGGAGGTTCGGGGAGTTAAGGAGTCGGGGAAGTAGGGACAAATGAGAGATCTCTCGCTTCGGGCGATAACGGCGGATCCGAGCAGGGCGCGGATATTCATGGTCGGCTGCGTGGTGTTGGCGTCGGTGGTCGTCTACGCCAACTCGCTCGGCAACAAGTTCGCATACGACGATGTCGTGGTCATCGAAACTCGGGAAACGGCGCACGGCATCGGCAACATCCCCGAATTGATCACCGAGCCCTACTGGGTGGACGACTATTTCCCCGGCGGTATCTACCGGCCGCTGACCCTCGCCAACTTCGCCGTCGACTGGTCGGTCTGGAACGGGAGCCCCTTCGGCTTCCATCTGGTGAACGTCGTCCTGCATGCTGTGGTAAGTGGTCTCGTCGCTCTCTTCCTGCTCCTCTACTTCCCGTGGTGGGCGGCACTGGCCGGCGGTCTCGTGTTTGCCGTGCACCCGGTCCATACCGAGGCCGTCGCCAACATAATCGGCCGGGCGGAAATGCTGACCGCCGTCTTTGTTCTCACGGCGACCATCATCTATGTGCGAGCCAGTCGGCGGGGGCGAATCTCGCCCGCCGTCCTCTTCCTGATCGCTGCCTGCTACGCCCTGGCCAGCTTCTCGAAGGAGGTCGGTGTGGTTCTGCCAGGGCTCTTGCTCGCTACCGACCTCACCCTCCCGTCGCGCGGACCCGGTCGGACGTTCAAGGGATACGTACGAGCCAGACTCCCTCTGTTCGGTGTGCTGGCTGGCGTGCTATTAGTGGTCTTCGCCGCCCGCTGGACAGTCCTCGGGGCCGCGCTCGAGAGCTTCCCGCACATGACCTTCGCTCTCGACAGCAGCTTTACCACCCGACTGTTCACGATGGCGCGGATCTGGCCGCGCTACCTCGAGTTGTTCGTGCTTCCCCTGGACCTGTCAGCTGACTATTCGCCGGCGATTGTGCTGCCCGCCGAAAAGCTGAGCCTACTGGGAGCGCTCGGTTTCTCGTTGCTGATTGGCTGCCTGGCCATAGCGATCGCCACCTACCGCCGCGCTCCCGAGTTCAGCATGGCCTTGGCTTGGGCTGTCGTCGCTATCCTTCCGGTATCGAATCTGATCATCACTGCGGAGATCGTGCTGGCCGAGCGCACTCTCTATATCCCCTCCCTGGCCGTCTCGATCATCGCGGCTCTGACGGTGGCCAAAGCCGCGCCG
>JABAOC010000353.1_pt1 | contig 52913 bp, 50 predicted proteins | sample 7062161 | NCBI WGS metagenome assembly JABAOC01 (sample SAMN14538625, study PRJNA623070) | marine sediment metagenome | biome: marine biome [ENVO:00000428]; feature: marine pelagic biome [ENVO:01000023]; material: deep marine sediment [ENVO:00002113] | place: India: Gulf of Khambhat ... | reverse complement strand
GCAAATTTTGGGTTTCTATCTTTAACCTTATTCTGTGATTAGGGGTTCAAATTTCTCTAGTTTCTTTGTATCTCTAAGTACCTCAACAATCTGTCTGAAAAAAGCTCAGGTTTCTTTCCATCTGTAGAATAGACTCCAGTGTGTCTTTTATCTTTAATCAGGGTTTCTGAGGGTTATAGTTACTCCTGTGGATAGGCTCAGGATCCAGGAAGAGGAGGAATGCACTTAATGATGTATGGCAGAGATTTCACTGTTAAGGTGTGGGATCCCAGGCATTTGAGGAGACTGTGCTCTGAGTGTGGAAAGCAGATTAAAACAAAGGGAGCCAGGTGTTGTGCTGAGTGTCACTGTCGGAAAGTTGGCAGAATGCATCATTAGCTTGTGAGCTGGCTAACTACTCTTCTTTAGAGGCTGTTTCCTTTCCCTGTTTCAGTTTCTGAACATCCTCATACAATTCCTGGGCTGTTTTTAGTTGAATATACCTGATAATTAAGCCCAATGAGGTTCTTTCCTCATCTTCACTTAATCCCTCCAGGATTTTCTCAACACTGTTCATCTCTTTCAGCACTTTAAGTGGTTCTGCCAATTGATCCAGCCTAGCAGATAACTTTTCATTTTGAGCTCTGAGCTCCTGGATTTCCCTATCTTTCTGTTGCAGTTTATCTGCTATCTCTGTGAGTTGTGTTGGCGTTACTGGCTCCAGAATCCTCAGCTGTTCATACCCTTTTGCATATACCTTTCTGTGTTTTTCTGGATCATGGGTTATGTAATATTCATCTGAACTGCTTATTGTGTGCCCCATCCAGAAATCTCTGTATTCTTTTGGTGCTATCATGTTGTTGAAAAAGTATTTTCTGAGCCCATGCATCCTGTAGTGTCCTGGTTTTCCAGGTGAATATCCTTTCTCCAATTTCAGAGCATTGATTGTCTTTCTGAAAGTAGCTGATATGCTGGCTACTGTAAATTGTCCCCCTCTAACTTTCTCTGGTTTTTCTGAGCTGAAAACAAAATCATCATCTTTTAGGGGCATACTGGGTTCCAGGTATTCTTTGAGAGCTTTGAAACCATCTTCTCCAACGAAACTCCATCTATCATTTACATGATATTTTATCTGTGAGGCTGGAGTAAGGATCCTCATTGGAACTGTTCCTTTTTCAAAATCATCCTTTATCTGCCAATATTTCAGATTGATCATAGTATGTGCTCTGAGCCCTGATTCACTCATGGAGAGCCAAATTGTTCTATTTCTCTGAGTTGCTTTGGAGAGAATCTGTCTAATGATCTCTTTTGTGAGATCTCTGTTATGATAAAACACACAAGTGCGTTTAGGCAAACGAACATCCAAAGGAATTCTATAACAACTGAAAAACGATTTGGGAACTGAAAGATAGGTTTTGAGGCTGAGTGGTGTATATTTGCCTCCTCTTTGGTTTATTCTATTTTTCAGAAAAGTTGCATATCTTTTAATCAAATCATTCCAATTATCCAGGAACTTCTGTTCCTCTCTGGCTCCAGCATACTTTGCGGATCTATAATCTGCTACAATATTCAGAAAATCTATGCCTCTTTCCTGGCAGTATTCAATAAAGGTTTTGAGAATTGCCAAATACTCTTTTTTGTTCTTTTCTTTTTCAATGCGTTCAGAAAGCCAATCCTCAATCCAGTGATTATTTTCTTGCATCTCCCTTTCCTCTAATTCCTGAACTGAGAATCTATATTCTGAATTCATATTTTTAAATATTTATTTAATTTTCATAAGTTAGTTAAATATCATGAACCTATTCCGATTACAAAATGGAGGAAAATACTTGAAGCAAAACATTACTAATAAAGGCAGAAAAAAATTAGAAGCAAAAATGGCGACGATTTTCGAGGAAAAAATTAAAGGACTCTCGACAGAATTGCAACAAATCTTACTAGATGATATGGTTACTGCTTTCGAAAATAGATTAAATGTGTTAAACGTTGCACAAATGAAAGACTATTGCTAAATCCAAGCAATGAAAAAAATGTTTACTACTGATACATAAAAGCTTTATATAAAAACGGCGAATATGGCAAAAAAGAGGTCTATAAATGCGACGTTCCAAACTTGAGATGTATGTTGATATTTTAAGGGTATTGGCTCATAGAGGTCCACTTAAGCTAACTCATGTTATGTACAAAGCGAACGTTAACTGTAGCGTTCTCAAAGAATATTTGGAATTTTTAATCAAGCAAGAACTAGTGGAAGAGAGGACTGCAGGAAAGCGACGTGTAGTTTATGCCATTACGCAAAGAGGCATAACGGTTCTTAAATACTTCCGAGAACTGAAACAAGTGCTGCCTATTGTGGAAGAGTCTAGAAATCAAGCGCCAGTACCATTCTAAACTCCCCATTTCCACCTTTTAATCTAATTATTAATTTATTTTCAGTTTTAAAATCTTTAAGACGGCCTATCGCATTTTAGTACAGTGTTTAGTTTGCTTATTTTATTGTGATGTGATTTCGATGGTTGTTTGTTGTAAGTAGCGGGTGTAATTGTTGTGAATAATTACCAGTGTGTCGTAAGACTTAATAAACCGTCCATGTTTAGTTCTAAAGCAATACACGTGAAAAAATACTCGGGGAAAGACTTTGACTAGGGAAGAAATGCTAAGAAAAAAACCTTTACACGTGCTCGAAAAAATAAGAGAAAACCTCGAAAAGCTTAACCAAAAAATGGAAGTTATGATTGAGATACAAAAGCATGGTCATAAAGATGTTCAACCTCTTCCCGATACTCCATTGGACGTAATGACTTTGCTCTCAATGCCAGATCATCTCCGAAAAACGGCTATGACTATCTGCAGATGCGGTCGAGCAACAGCAGATGAAGTCGCCCAGCAAACAAGCAGAGCCCGGGCTGTTGAAAGCGCGTATTTAAATCAACTGGTAATAATGGGATATCTCAAAAAAGAACGTGTAGGAAGAAAAGCTTACTTTTACGCTGACAGAGATAGTCAAGGGTGAATACAAGAATGGGCAGAATTGTAGCGGTACATTCATATAAAGGTGGAACAGGCAAAACCCTAATTTCCGTTAACTTGGCAGCAACCTTTGCGAAACACGGAAAAAAAGTCTGTCTCTTCGACCTTGATTTTAGAGCACCTAGTTTATTCTCAATACTCAAGACTAATAACTCAGAATATTGGCTTAACGATTATCTGAACGGAAAATGCGACATTGATAAAGTTGTAGTGGATCTAAGCAATAGAATTCAAGAAAACTCCAACTTTTATGCTGCTTTGGCAAATCCAGCAACTGAAGCAATTCGAGACATGTCTGCAAAAGATAGAAAATGGGAAATGCGCGCTCTGGGAAAACTTCTCTCTTTAAGGAACTCATTACTAGAGGATCAGAAATTCGATTATCTAGTTTTTGACACAAGCCCTGGACTCCAATACTCGTCAATAAACGCAATTGTAACTGCTGATTTAGTAGTAGTAGCAACAACTGGAGACAGATCTGACGTGGATGGAACAAGACGAATGCTCCTAGAGTTATATAGCCTATTTGAAAAGAAAACAGGTTTGGTTCTTAACAAGGTTCTTGATTCCACCTCATTGTCAAGCAAAGGCGAAATGAGCGCAAGGGTTAAAAACATTTATCAAGTCCCAATGTTAGGGCTGGTTCCGTGCTTCTGTGAGGTTCTCAGAGCGGAAGGCGATTTAATATTCGCTCAAGACAAGCCAAATCATCCTTTTACTAAAATCTTAGAAAGAATAGCGAACAAAATTGAGGTTAATGAGGTTAACTAAAAGCTTCATTATTCTTTTCATTTAATCTTTAACCAAGTTATAGTGCAAACAAAGCTAATATAGTTTAATACTTAACGCAAAACTAGAGTATGGATTCCTTTTCGCTTTTGCATAGCGTCTTATTTTCCTGTTTTTAACTTGTATTTTGCATGCGTTAATGAAAAAACATAATTTATTTTTCAAAGAACTGTCTTAAATAGTGCTTAATGGCGATCTCCAATTTTGCTATATTATTCTTTATTAATTTGCACTTCAAGAATAACTGAAAAAGATTTATGCAATATAGTTCACAGACGCAATAATAATTCACAAGTTACTTCCTTTTTTTTGCCTTTCGCCTCAGTTCATGTTTATAGCCAAATCTTTTCGTTGATTCACTATTAAATTGAAAATAAATATGTTAGAATGATTAGTTTTTCTGAATTAGGCATAAAAACTTTTATCTTTAAAATGACCAGCAAAAGAAAAGAAGGTTTAAAACATGAGTTGTGAATACTGTGGCAAACCTGTGAAACCATCTGAAGATTTTATTTTAGTTGGCAAATACCCTACGCGGGGACAAATGTGGAAATGGTCAGAAGCTAGTTATTACGTTACACCTGAAAACTATGGTAAGGTATATCATAAAAATTGCTACATCACAGCAGTGAACAGTGAAAAGTGAAGCAATAACCAACAATTATTAGAAATTCCTATTGAATAATTACTCTTACTGAATTATTAATGGTGCAGAGGGTGGGATTTGAACCCACGAACCCCTACGGGATAGGCTCCTGAAGCCTACGCCTTTGACCTGGCTCGGCGACCTCTGCATAAAAACATCAACTTGCATCAATGAAAACAACTCCTACTGATAAATACATTGTCGCTTCCAATCAATTCTCACACAAAGTCGTTATCCCAGAACGCTTGACTTTGAACTGCTAATAATTGCTATTTCATAGGTGCATAGAGAAGAAATTACGCAATAGTCATACGAGATTTCAGATAAAAGTTTAAGAGTTACATATATGTTTTCTTTCTATTCGGTGTAATAATGCCAACTCATGGTTCGCTATCTAAGGCTGGAAAAGTAAGGTCACAAACCCCTAAAATTGAGGCTAAAGAAAGAAGTAAACTTGGCCCGAAGACTCGAAGCAGGCGTAACTATCAAAAACGAATCATTCTGCAGAGGAAAGCTGGGCAAAACTGGACTTAACCAGCCGAAAGAACGTAGATTTTTTTCAAGTCAAACTTGGATCATCATTCAGCGCAATTTATCTACAACTTCTATAAATCTTAGCATGGTAAATAAAAGTTGAATGTGGAAACGGCAACGAGAGAAATAATAGAAGCTTTAATGCTTTTGCAGTCGCCCACTCACAACGATTTGAACCGCCTCAAAACCCAAGCAGCCGCAAAATATCAGCTGAATCGGATACCTTCTAACGCTGAAATAATTGCAGCTATGAACTCAAAGGAAAAACTCCATCTTTTAACGCTTCTTCGTAGGAAAAAAACGCGCACAATTTCTGGTGTTACCGTTGTAGCTGTTATGACAAAGCCGCATCCTTGCCCACAAGTCGAAGCCTGCGCCTACTGTCCTGGGGGTCCCGCTCAAGGTGTTCCACAAAGTTATACAGGTTACGAACCAGCAGCCATGCGAGGCAGCCAAAACAATTACGATCCTTTCAAGCAAATACAGAGGCGCATTAGCCAACTCGAAACCATAGGACATCGAGTTGACAAAATTGAACTCATCGTAATGGGTGGAACCTTCCCAGCCACACCACTGAAATACCAGAAACGCTTCATTCAACGGAGTCTAGACGCCATCACAGGAAAGAAATCAGCAAGCCTTGAAGAAGCAAAGGCAAACGCCGAAACAAGCCAAATCCGAAACGTCGGAATAACCGTAGAAACCAGACCCGATTGGTGCAAAAGACCACACATTGATGCCATGTTGAATTTAGGCGTAACCCGCGTTGAGATTGGCGTGCAAAACCCTGACAACAAACTCTACAATTTGGTAGGCAGAACTCATACAGTTGCCGATGTCATAGAATCAACACGAGTTGCCAAAGACGCCGGCTTAAAAATAGTCTATCATCTAATGCCTGGAATGCCAGGCTCAAACCCAACAAGGGATTTGACAGCCTTCAAACGTATTTTCAGAGACTCCACTTTCAAACCCGACATGATAAAAATCTACCCTTGTTTGGTCATAGCTGACACAAAAATGTATGACTGGTACCGAGAGGGCGTTTATAAACCATACACAAACGAAGAAGCTGCAGCTCTAATCGCCAAAATCAAGAAAACAATTCCGCTATGGGTACGAGTAATGCGTGTGCAACGCGACATCCCAGCTCATTTGATTGTGGCAGGCGTGGATAAAAGCAACCTTCGCCAACTCGTCAGACAAAAACTATTTGAACAAAGCGGTAAATGCAATTGCATCCGATGCAGAGAAGTAGGACATCGAAAGGCAATGGACAACATAACCCCAAATATTGACAACATCCAAATCTTAACTACACGCTACCTTGCCTCTGAAGGACAGGAAATCTTCATTTCAGCTGAAGATCCAGAAAACAAAGTATTAATTGGCTATTTGCGACTGCGTGTTCCCTCCACTAAAGCTCATAGACCCGAAATCACCGTTAAGCCTTCGGCTATAGTTCGTGAACTTCACGTTTACGGTCTCGTAGTTCCAGTAGGAAAATACTCCTCTAAAGCGTGGCAACATAAAGGTTATGGATCAATTCTCTTAAGAGAAGCCGAACGCGTGGCAAAAGAAGAATATGATTCAAAAAAGATTTTAGTTATAAGTGCCTTAGGCACAAAACAGTATTACAAGCGTTTTGGTTACAGCCGTGACGGAGTGTACGTTTCAAAACGATTGGAGAACTAAAAAAATGAGTCAGGAAGCGAATTCAGGTTACAGGGGCAAAGCTTTAAGTGCCCTTAAAAAGGCGGAGTGTAGTGTTGGCGATGTTATTCGCGTTAAAAGCAAAAAGGTGATATATGAAGGAATCCTCATTCCACGCTTAGAGACAGACGACGACAAATACGTTGTGGTCAAGTTGAAAAGCGGCTACAATGTCGGTGTTCACATTACATCAAATGTCAAAATTGAAAAAGTTGGTGAGGGAATTAAGCCCTCATTTTCCTCGCCTTCTCTTCCAGAACAAAAATCAGATCTTCCAAATGCCGTCATTTTGAGTACTGGCGGAACTATAGCCAGCCGCGTGGACTACCGCACAGGAGCCGTGCGCTCAGCACTTTCAGCAAGCGACCTTTATGGCGTAGTTCCTGAACTAGCTGATATTGCACGGGTAAAAACCGAAATCGTGTTCAGCCTTTATAGTGAAAACCTAACTCAGAAACACTGGAGCCAGCTGGCCCAAACAGTTGCAGAAAAGGTAAAACAAGGTGCCGATGGTGTGGTGATAGCCCACGGCACGGATACAATGGCTTACACTTCTGCAGCCCTGAGTTTTGCGTTACAAAATCTGCCAGTACCAGTTATTATTGTTGGCGCTCAGCGTTCTTCTGATCGCCCAAGCTCTGATGCTGCAACAAATCTTATTGCCGCGGTTCAAGCTGCAACCCAGGGGCCATTCGCGGAAGTTTGCCTAGCAATGCATGAAACACTTTCCGACACAGCAATAGCTATTAGCAGGGGAACAAAAGTTAGAAAGTGTCACACCAGCAGAAGGGATACATTCAAGCCTGTGAACGCGACGCCAATCGCCAGAGTAGAAAAAAACAAAATCATTATGCTAACAGGTGACTATAATAAGCGTAATGCCTCAAGAAATTTGGTTTTGAAGCCCGAATTTAGCGAGGCGGTAGCGCTGGTAAAGTTTCATCCCGGGCTTGACCCTGCAGTCATCAATTGGTACGTTGAACGCGGTTATAAGGGTATACTTCTCGAGGGAAGCGGTTTAGGTCACGTCAGTGAATACTGCTTTGAAGCTATCGACAACGCGGTTACACGTGGTGTGTTGGTTGCGTTAGCCTCCCAGTGTATTTGGGGACGCGTGAACATGAACGTATATGACACAGGGCGCGACTTGCTAAATTTAGGCGTGGTTCCATTACAAGACATGTTCCCTGAAACAGCGTTGGTTAAGATCATGTGGGTTCTTGGTCAAACCAGTGCTCCCAATGAAGTCAAACAACTCCTTAAAACTAACATTGCTGGTGAATTTTCGCCGCGAACTTTGCCCGAAGAAATCTGTGGTGAAGGAGAAAATTCAGATGAAAGTTGACTACGCCAAAATAGGGCTAAAAGTCGGCTTGGAAATCCACCAACAGCTTAATACTCAAACGAAGCTGTTTTGTGGATGTCCACCTACCTTGTTCAAGGAAAATCCCGAAATTACTTTTCTACGCAGGCTTAGACCTACACAAAGCGAGTTAGGTCAGGTTGATCCCGCTGCTTTTTTTGAGTTTCAGAAGGGCGTCAAGATCCGGTACGAAGCCAATAAGGCTACGTCCTGCCTTGTGGAGATGGATGAGGAACCACCTCACCCGCTTAACATCAATGCTGTAGAAGTAGTTTTAACTGCAGGGCTAATGATGAATATGCAGCCTGTTGATGAAGTGTATGTTATGCGTAAAACCGTCATTGACGGCTCAAATACTACTGGTTTCCAAAGAACTTGTATTATTGCTTCCGATGGATGGATTAAACTTGAAGGAAAAACTATTCCGATTCAGGCTGCAAGCTTAGAAGAGGATGCGGCGCGTAAAACAGGAACTATAGACGACGGCAAAACAATTTTTTACCGCATCGACCGCTTGGGAATACCGCTTATTGAAGTTGCTACTGCGCCTGTGATTTACTCGCCGATGGAAGCGCAAAAGGCTGCTTTTGCTATTGGCCAGATACTTCGTGATACAGGCAGGGTTAAGCGCGGTTTAGGCACGATACGGCAGGACTTGAACGTGTCTTTGCCAAATGGTGCTGTGATTGAGATCAAGGGTATTCAGGAGCTTGAGTTGATTTCAAAAGTTGTTGAGTATGAGGTTCAGCGCCAGCTTGGGCTTATACAAGTTAAAAAAGAGCTCAGAAAAAGAGGAATCAAAGACGAAGAGTTAAAAGAGAAGTTTATAGATGTTTCAGAAGTTTTAAGGCAGACCAAGTGCGAAATCCTTCGTAAAGCTATAAAGAGGGGCCACAAAATTTTGGCTGTGAAGCTGCCAAAGTTCGGAGGAGTTTTAAAACGTGAGCTAATGCCGGGTTTCAGGGTAGGCACTGAATTGTCTGACCGTGCGAAATTTTGGGGAAGAGTAGGTGGAATATTCCATACTGACGAAATGCCAGCTTACGGCTTGAATATTAGAGAGATTGAAGCGGTGCGGAAATCAGCAGGCGCCAGCAAGGAAGACGCTGTGGTTTTTGTGGCAGACATCGCGGAAAACGTTCGGGATGCATTAAAAGCGGTTGTAGAAAGAGCGAAAGAAGCAATACATGGCGTGCCTGCGGAAACTCGTACGGCAAAGGAGGATGGTACAACTCGGTATATGCGTCCTAGACCCGGTGCGGCGAGGATGTATCCTGAGACTGATATTCCGCCATTAGTGATAACAAGTGCTTTCATAGAAGAAATACGCTTGAACTTGCCTGAACCTGAAGAGAAGAGGACTAAGCGTTTAATGATGAATTACGGTCTGAACGAGAAGTTGGCCAAGCAGATTGTAGATTCAGAATATTACGGGTTGTTTGAGATTATCGTGGAGGAAGTTGGGGTGGCAGCCACAACAGTCGCAGTGTTTCTGACTGAAACTTTGAAGTCGTTGAGGCGTGAAGGCGTTCTGGTTGAGAAAGTTACTGATGGTAGAGTGAGAGAGATTTTCGGAGGTGTCAGCTCTGGAGAGCTTGCGAAGGAGGCTGTAGCAGACGTTTTTGTATGGCTATCTAAGCATGAAGATAAGAATCTGCACGATGCGGTTGATGCTCTTGGGCTAAAAATGTTATCAAAAGCAGAGTTAGTCAAGATTGTTGATCAGGTGATAACGGATAATCGGCAGTCATTAGACCAGATTGGACAGAAAGCTTTCGGAATACTCATGCGTGCTGTGATGAAAGAAGTGAGGGGAAAAGCTGACCCAAATATTGTTAGTGCACTTTTAAGAGAACGGTTAAAGTAGCAAGTTAATTGAAGTCTTAAACATTACATTTTTTCTAAAAGTTGCAATGTCGCCGTAAACAGCTTGAATATTATATTTATTACATGAAATTGCCTGTCAATAATGAAATATTTTGAAATACACAAATCCTAAAAAGCACAATATACGTGTATATCCATGGGATAATATTGCCACATAAAATTGCTAAAGGGAAAAATGAAGGTTTTGCTTTCCGCATAAAACTCGGTGAATACGAAATTGAATTACAAGGAACCCATAGAGAGGTTACAAAAACCCTTAATGATCTTCCCAATTTAGTAGCTAACGTTCACAAAGCATTTGAAAATATTAAACCAAAAACAGTTGCAACTTTAACCGTGAAAACAGAGCCAACAGAGAAGAAGAAAATTGCCTCCAAAGCGCCTGCCCAAATGTACCCAAAAATAAAAGGTGTAATTAACTGTAAAGAAGCGTTTCTCGGGCTATTAGAAACGGATTGGGGGAAATGGCGACCGAGGACTATGGAAGAGTTAAAAGATGCTATGAAAGCGAATAAAATTACATATACTAAGCGAACTCTGGAGAAGACCCTGAATAAGCTTGCTGACAAAGGTATGGTACGGCGGTGGAACACAAACACAGGTTTTGTTTACATACTAGCTGAAAAGAAACCAGCAAACACTGGAGGTAAAACGAAATGAAACGGATCGAAGCTCGGATAAAGACTCCTTTTGGCGAAGTCGTTATCGAAGGAGAAACGCCTAAAGAAATCTTGAGCATGTTGGAAACTATGCCTGAGAATTTTGTTGAGAAGCTTTCAGACTTCGTTTCTGATAGGCTGATGCCTTCGGGTGCGCATTTGAAGGGCATAGTTGAGCTAACAACCGAGGGGCCCGTTGTAGTAACGCGTGAGAAACTTACTCATTACGAGGCAGTGGGGTTGGTGCTTTACGCGTCAGAGGATAAAACTAACACTGCTGCTCATGTGACTAAGCTTCTGGAGTCTAGTGGAATAAAAAGCATGGTTCCAGCACGGTTGAATGAGATGACCAAACGTGGGCAGGTGTTTAAGCCCGACCCTAGTAAACCAGATTTCAAGTTAACGATTCAAGGCGAAAAATGGATTGAAGAAGAGGTTGTGACTAAGGTCAGAGGCAAAATGCGTTGACAGAACAACCTAAAGAAGTTGAAGTTCACTTAAAATTTAAAAATGTAGAGAAAACGTTTTCTGGACCACCCGAAGAAGTATGGTTCTTAGTGAGCAAGTTTTTCAGCGAGTTTCTCCCTTCATTTGAAGTAGTAAGCCAGCTTCTTTTGCATGTTGATTTGTATCAGCTTGCCAAGGACTGTGAAGGACTGATCGCTTTTTCGCAGGAAGGTGCAAACTTATTGGTACCTAAGAACCGATTGACTGATAATGAGACTTTGCTTATGTGGCTTTTGGCGGGATATCTGGGATATAAACTGGGTATGATGGCGAGCGATGCTGTTTCAAAGGAGGAGTTGAAGATCAAATTGGGAAAAAGCGGCAAGATAACCAGCACCCGTTTAGGCGAACTCGTGAAAAGTGAGATGATATCAAAGACAACTGACGAAAAATTCAGACTTACAACATTTGGCGTTGCTCAGATGCAAAAAGAAATTCTCTCAAAAATTAAGGTGAGAACAAACGCTTGAAATATATGCGCGGTTTATTTGAAAAAGCATATTACTTCATACGGCATCTGTTTTTTAGGAGGTTTATTTGTGGACGAAATTTTGCCATTAATCATTGTAATTCTTGACATTTTCGATTCGATCCCTCAGATTGATATAATTGCCCTTGTTGTCCTCATTATAATCGGCATAATAATCATCATGCTTATCCGTCTTCTCATTATGCTTATCCCAGCAGTGATGCTTGCATTCGTTGTCTGGTTCTTCACAGGCAGCCTTTTTTGGGCAGGAATAACATTTCTTGTTATTGCAGCATTATCTGTACTAAAGAAACTATGATAGTGAGCTTGTTCGATTATTCAGGTCTTAATTTAACGAAACAGTAACTCTTTGCGCTTTGTATAAGCTTGTTGCTCGGAAAACACTAGGTATCACTTTAGAGGTGAAATAGTGTTTCTGATTATTATTCCTACTAAAATACAAAATGTCTAAATTTGTCAAGAGTCATTGATGATCTTTATACAGATTGTCATGTTTCTACCGATAAACTTATATGAATATTTTTTCATATGAAATATGCTTCATTTAAAGCAGCGTTAAACAACCGAGATTTAGGTGAGAGAATAAATGAAAAAAGGATTGACTGAAATCTGCTACAAGTTCTTTAATAACCTATCAAACCCCACTCGGCTAGCAACGTTAGAAAAGTTGATGAAAAAACCAATGAGTGTAAATGAGTTGGCTGATGCATTAGGACAAGAGCAAAGCATGATATCGCACAACCTTAAGCCCTTGCTTACATGTAACTTTATTTTCATTGAAAAGCGGGGAAAGAAAAGCATTTACTCCGTCAACCGAGAGACAATTGCCAAACTATTCACCGCAATTAAAGTGCACGCTGAAAAGTTTTGTCCTAAAGGGGGAAAATGCCTCGTGGAGTCGAATTAATTATAATAGTCAGAAAAATTGTAAATATAGATGAAAACTTGTGCAATGGCTGTGGACAATGTATTCCAAAATGCGCTGAAGGCGCTTTAAAACTTGTGAATGGAAAAGCGAGAATAGCTAGTGAGAGCTTCTGCGACGGTCTAGGAGCCTGCATAGGTCAATGCCCTCAAGACGCAATAACAATCGTAGAGAGAGAAGCCGAAGAATTTAACGAGGAAGCTGTAAAAAATAATTTAGCAAAAGATGATGCACCAGCCCGACAAGCTTTAAACAAGCCTCAGTGGCCATTAAAAATCAATCTCGTATCTAGGCAAGCTGCATTTTATGATCACGCTAATCTTCTGGTCATGGCAGATTGCGCGCCCGTTGCGTATTCTGATTTTTGCAAAAGCTTGTTGCTTGGGAAAAGAATATTGATAGGTTGCCCCAAATTTGAAGATGCCAGAGGCTACGCTGAAAAGCTGAAGCAAATATTGGAACTAAATGATGTTGATAGCATTTCAGTAGTTCACATGGAAGTGCCTTGCTGTTCAGGTTTAAGATGGGCAGTAGATAAAGCTCTTCAATCATCAGGAAAACAAATTCCAGTGAAACGGTACATTATAACCATTGGAGGTAAACTGATTGAATAATAGAGATAAAATTAGGAATCCAGAAACGTGCCCTGGCTTGCGAGAATTTTTACGACCAACCTTGTCTTACGTAAAATGTCACGTATGTGGCGGCAACGTAGAACTTTGGAGCGATGAAGATATTGGAATGTGCACTGAATGCAACGAGGAATGGCGAAGACCTGGCAGAAACAATGCGTGTCTAGATTACTGTGAATACGCAGACAAATGCCGAAGCATTATTGGCTCAAGAAAAGTCTAAAAGATCTCTCCATCTTTTGCTCATATTTTCCTAGTTCTGAGATGTTTAACGTTATCTATAATAATAGCCTGCCTGTGAACACCGAAAGGCAAACGAAATCACAGGAGATGTCTTGCTATGCTTATCAATCTTGGTTTTCTCATCAAAACCTTGGCTAATATAGAAAGCTTTGCCCCGCGAGCGAATTCTATAATGTCTTCTGGTTTAAGTGCATCAACAAGGTCATTGAGGTCAGAATCAGAGAGTTTCTCTAGTGTCTCTCTCAGTTTTTCGACTCTTTTCAGGTGGTTCCCTCTTTTCTCCCACCAAACATTATTATACTGCGATAGTGCCTTCTTTGAGACATCATTCTTCTTTATACACTCACCTATTACATCAGCTGCCATTTGACCGGACAGGACTGCTTCTTTTATTCCTCCCCCATGAATTGGGTTAACGTGATTAGCTGCTTCTCCGCAAAGCACAAGGCCGTTATCAACCATGTCTTCTACCATTCCGCCCACGGGGACACAACCAGCATTTACTTCTAAAATTGAGCCTTTGTTTATTTCCGGATGTAACTTAAGGAACTCGTCTAAATAAGCTGTTGGCTTCTTGTCCTGTGGGATAATTCCCAATCCCACGTTTGCTCTATGCTCGCCTTTTGGGAACACCCAAACGTAGCCTCTGGGTGCAAGTACGCTCGACAAGTAGATATGAATGAGATCGGGCACTACATCAACGTTTGTCATTTCATACTGTATGCACGAGTCAACTAGATTCACTTTTGAGAATATGCCCAAAGCTTTATTTCTCAAAGGCGACTCCGCGCCAGTAGCGCAGACAATGATTTTGGCTTTTTCTTCAAATTCATAGCCCAAGAACTCACCTTTGACGCCAGTGAAGTAGCCTCTTGTATCTTTAGTTATGTCAGAAATGAACGTATTAGCTTGCACTACTGCTCCAGCCTTAGCTGCTTCTTCAGCAAGCCACTTGTCAAATACTTTCCGTTCAAGCACAAGACCTCCAGAGGATAATATAGCATCTAGATATCTTCCTCCAGGCGCGTATAATCTTGCACCTCGAATTTTCTGTGCAATGCACCTGTTTGGAATCTTTCCTACAAACTCTTGAGATGCTTCGCTTATGCCTTCTCCGCAGCGTTTTGGAGAACCAATCTCAGCTCTCTTTTCAAAAACTTTAACCGATAAACCGTTGCTAGCTAGCTTCTTTGCGCAGGCAGTTCCTGCTGGTCCAGCGCCAATTATAATAACGTCGTTCATTGGTTTTTCACCTCTATAGCCTCCATTGGGCAAGCTTTTTCGCAAACGCCGCATAAAGTGCACAGTTTTTTATCGTAAATGATGTTATCTCGTAATTCTAAAGCCGCAGTTGGGCAAACAGAGACGCATCCGCCGCATCGTAGGCATTTATTTTTATTAATATTCCAAGCCATGAAACCATCAACCTATGAGCACACGATATATTTCGTATATTTAGTTGTACAAGTAAACCTTTATAAATTATGAAGTGAGCGTTATCACACCTAGTGTAGTCAACATGAACACCCAATTTACCTTAAATGGTGAACTCCACAAGCTCGTAGAAACGCGTTTAGACCAAACTCTCAAGGGTATAGAGGATACACTTAACAAGATAATGGAAAAGCAAGAGGTGCAGCCTAAAGAACTGCAGGAAAACCTAAAAAGTCTAGAGGAGAGCTTCAACCTCTTATTCCAGAAATGGAATCTGGAAATACTTTACATGCTATTTTTGAAAACACCTGTTGGCTTTGGTGAACTAAAGAGAATTCTTGGCGTCAATTCCCGCACGCTATCAGACAAGCTTAAGATGCTTAAAAAACACGAGTATATCGAAAGAACCGTAGACGAGGGACCACCTCTACGAGTTGAATACGCGCTCAAACTGAAAGGAAAAAATACTGTGCTCTTGGCATTGCCTCTATTATACTACTCAAGTTCTTCATAAAGCTGAATTTTGGCCTAAATATTCTTTAGCGTTTTTTGGACTAGTGTCATGAACAGGGCTTTGATAATAAATTCTAAATTGATAAATTATTTTGCACTAACTATATTCTCTTGTTTCCAACCGTTTTTTCTGAAGCAAGTTTATTTTTGTTGTTTCTTTAACGGTTTCGAAAACCATGCATGTAAGGGTTTTTTCAAGCCCCTTGATTAGTCTTAGTTTGTCAACTACGAACTTTCCAATGGCGTCCACGCTTTTCGCTCTGAGCTTAACCAGCAGGTCCCAGTCGCCGGTTATTATATGCACTTCTTGCACTTCTGGAAACTTTCCGATTTCTTCTGCCACTGCTCTCTGCGAGATTGGGAGGTCATCAGTCTTCGCTCTATAGGAAACAGACGCTAAAAGGAAAGCAGCTGTGCCTGAATTTAGCTTTTCAGGGTCCAGAATTGCCCTATGCTCTTTTATTATGCCAAGTTCTTCCATGCGTTTTGTTTTTGCAAAAACAGTTGTTATAGGTGCGTTGATTTGCTCAGCAATTTGTTTTGCCGTTAATTTATTGTTGTCTTGTATTAGTTGGAGGATTCCAAAATCTTTTTCGTCAAGTTTAATAGTCATAATTGTAATTATTACACTTTAATGATATAAAAACTTATGGTTTTTTGAAAAAATTATAATATTTTTTATAAAAAATTTATTAACAGGCATTTACATATTTCTTAGACAATCCAATATCAGTGGCATTTGAAAGACGAGATGAACCTGTTGGCAACAAAACAAACTCTAGCTATCGAACCTATTCCATTAGTTAAAATTCCAAAACCTTTAGAACAGCTTTCAGAAAGCGAAGCTAAAAGAAAAGCTTGCATAGGCAGGCTGATGACATATGCGCTTAAAAACCTCACGTCACAGTTTGTGGATAGCGGCTTCCAATGGTTGCTTCCCGTCGCTCTTTCCCAGTCAACTGATCCATTGTGGCCTGACCCTGGGGCTTCAATAGAAAAACGAATCGAAGTTGACATTTATGGGAAAAAAGTTCGCGCGACCGCAAGCATGATAATTCATAAGCTTATTGCTTCTTCGTTTGTTTACCCTAAACTATTCATACTTTCACCTAACATTCGTATTGAAAAACCTGAACGCGCAAAAACAGGCAAACACATCTACGAGTTTACACAGTTGGATTTTGAAGCAAGATTTGCGTCTTCTAAAGATGTAATGAATCTGGTTGAAGAAGTGATATGCAAACTGCTGAAAAGCTTGAAACACGACATGAAAGAAGAGTTAACTCTTTTATGCAGATGTGACAAGTTGGAATTACCTCACCGTCCTTTCAAAGTTTACGATAGGCAAGATTTAGAAGCAAAATATGGTACGGAATGGGAAGAAGATATTTCGCAGGAGACCAGTGACCCCGTGTGGGTTACAAATATTCCACGTGAATTCTATGACTTCGAAGACTTCAAAACTGGCAAATGGGACAATTATGACTTGTTCATGCCTCAATACGGTGAAATATTGTCAGGTGCAAAAAGAGAATGGGAATACGAAAAGATACTGAAGAAAATTGAACGAGATAATGTCGAAAAAAGCAACTACATGTTAGTGCTTAAATTAGCGAAACAGGGTAAACTAAAACCAACTGCAGGCGGAGGAATAGGCATGGAACGTTTGGTAGCTTGGATAAGTGGCGTTAAGCACATAGCTGAAACCCAACCGTTCCCGAGAGTACCGGGAACAGTTAACGAACTATGACGCCAAGTGGGATTAAAGAATGAATGGATACCTAGAAGCTATACGTCCAAAAATGAGCGAAGCGGACTACAAGAAAATATGCGCCATAACTAACCCTAAAGTTTATGAGTTTGTTGCCAAATCCAGCGACCTCTGCAACTGCGAAAGAATTTTTATCTGTGGCGATTCTACCGAAGACATCGCATATGTGAAGCATCAAGCAATCTCTGCCGGTGAGGAGGCTCCTCTTAAAATTCAAGGACACACAATACATTTCGACGGTGTATATGATCAGGGAAGAGATCGGCAAGCAACCAAATACCTTGTTCCCAGAGGCATTTCTTTCGGCAAAGCTCTTAACCAGATTGATCGGCAAGAAGGGCTTGTTGAAGTGAAAGGTTTGCTTCGTGATTCAATGAAAGAGCGTACGATGATTGTGCGTTTCATCTCCCTGGGTCCTCCCAACTCAGTTTTCACAATTCTTGGGTTACAATGCACTGACTCTTGGTATGTGGCTCATTCAGAAGACTTGCTTTATAGGCCTGGTTATGAAGTTTTCCGCCAATCAGAACCGAATAGGGAATTTTTGCGTGTTCTACACTCTGCAGGCAAATTAACCGCTAATATGACAAGCGCCGAACACGATAAAAAATGCATTTACATAGATTATATGGACAGCACGATTTATAGTGTTAACACTCAATACGCAGGTAACTCCGTAGGTTTCAAGAAACTTGCTTTTCGCCTCGCTATCCGTAAGGCCAACTACGAGGGTTGGCTAGCTGAGCATATGATGATTATGGGCGTGCATGGTCCTGGTGGTCGCAAGACCTATTTTTCTGGCGCATTTCCTAGCGCATGTGGCAAGACTTCCACTGCAATGCTTCCAGGAGAGACAATACTAGGCGATGACATAGCATACATCCGCGACATTGGTTCAGTTGCCCGAGCTGTTAACGTTGAATCTGGCATTTTCGGTATAATTAAAGACGTTAATCCAATAGATGATGAATTAATCTACAAGGTTCTTGACAGTCCAGGTGAAATAATCTTTTCCAATGTTCTAGTTGGTGATGGCAAGCCGTACTGGCTAGGCATGGGCAGAGACCTTCCAAAAGAGGGTAAAAACTTTTCCGGAAACTGGCATGAAGGAAAAAAAGATACTGATGGGAATGAGATTCCGCCTGCACACAAAAACGCCCGTTACGCTGTAACGCTTAAAGCACTAGATAATTGTGACCCTGAGTTGGACAATCCTATGGGTGTTGAGTTGAGCGGTGTAATTTATGGGGGTAGAGACGTTAAAGCTTACGTTCCTGTTCAGCAGAGTTTTGGTTGGGAACATGGAATAATCGCTTATGGCGCATCTTTAGAGACTGAAACAACATTTGCAACAGTTGAAAAGGAAGGAATTCCAGAGATAAATATGATGAGTACTCAAGACTTCATTTCTATTCCTTTAGGTCAGAACGTAGTCAACAACTTAGAGTTTGGACGGAAACTAAAGAAACCACCGCTTGTCTTCGGCGTTAACTACTTCTTAAAGAATAAAGAAAACGGTACATTCTTAAATGGTCTCCAAGACAAACATGTTTGGATAAAATGGATGGAACTGCGTGTTCATGGTGAAGCAGGGGCAATAAGGTCGCCTACGGGCTTTCTCCCAAAATACCAAGATTTACGTAAACTTTTCAACAGAGTTTTGGGCAAAGACTACACAAAAGAGGACTACATAAAACAATTCACTATCCGCGTCCCAGAAAACTTATCTAAAATACAACGTGTCCAAAGATTTTACCAAGAAAACGTCACAGATACACCAGCAGAACTATTTGAAATACTAGACCAACAGTGCAAGCGTCTAGTTGAAGCTAAAGAACGCTACGGCGACTACATATCACCTGAAAACTTTGAATGGTGAAACTACAATGATTAACAAACATCAAGTTTACTGATTGATAATTCATAATTGTTAATTATTTACTAATGTTCATCAAAGTTCAAGACGTGAAAAACCATGATGAAAAAAAGTATGTCTAAAAAAGGAATTGTTTATACAATAAACCTTACTGAGATTGAAGGTGACGGCTCGTTCCCCTGCCCCAAATGCGGAACTTTAATCTCTCCTGAGGATGAAACAGAAGAGATCTACAAGATCGTAGACACAAAGATAATTAATGATGAACTCGTGGAACTCGTTATCAAATGCGGAAATTGTGGAAGTAACACTAGGCTAACTGGTTTTCAGGCTACTGTCTAAAGCTTACCGAGCAAGTAGCAAGGCCTGAACTTTTTATTCGGCGAGTTTCCGGTTTAAAGAAATGCTAAGATTGAGAAAAAAATAGCATTATTAGCGTTTCATTTTCAATCAGACCTAATGTCCAACCTAAAAGCGGAATCCTATCAAAAATATTTTTTTACCTTTTTTCATTTTAATAGGATAAGGATTGCTGCTTATACTCTAATCGGAAATGTTAGTATAAAAATCGCTATCAGCATCAAAGTAAATAGTTTTCTATTTCTAGATAAGCTAGAAACATCATCCAAAGGACCAGGGTGCTTGAACATTGACATGAATACTATTAGAAACGCCATAGCCATAAATTGAGTTCCAGCAAACAAAAGAAGCGCAACTGATGCAAATGTTAGAATCATCCGAGGTTTATCGCCAGCAAGAGTTGATCTAGCAACATGACCTCCGTCAAGCATAGCAGCAGGCAACAAATTAAGCATAGTGACGATCATACCTGCCCATCCAGCCCAAGTTACAGGATGCATAAGAAGAACACCAGCAGCTGGAGCCTGAGGAAGCAAGTTTAAACTTGAAAAAAATTGAGATAGCAGAAACCAACTTGAGGGCATCAGCCTAAGGACGTTCTCGTCTGGTGGCATTGGCGATGGAATCAAAAGCAACAAGCCGATAGCACTGAAGACTAATGCTACTATGAAACCTGCGAGGGGGCCATTGGCGCCAACATCAAAAAGAGCGTCTCTGTTACGTGGCAGAGATTTTTGCATTATTACGGCGCCTAGTGTTCCAAGCGGTGGGGGTCCTGGAAGGAAATATGGTGAAGTTGCGTCTATCTGCTTTTTGTTGGCTGTTAACTTGTGACCCATCTCATGTATTCCGAGTACCAATAATATGGCGGCGGAGAAGATCGTCCCACTGACGATAGGGTCAATACCTGTGTCTGGAAAACTGAAATACCCAGTAATGAATGTTGTTGCAACCGTAGCTAAAAACAAAATTATGCTTATTCTTGGGTTGCTAGGTTTTGCAGGTGTTTTACGAACTACTCTCAGTACAATTCGGTTTTTTACTTTTCGAAGAAAAGCGATTAAATTAATTTCCTCTAGATTCTTCAGTAGCCTAAGAAAAGACTGCTTGGTTTCTTGAGGCCACATCAAATAATATGTCGGGAATCCTCGTTCGATAAGAGCCCCATCAATTTGGAACTCGGCAGCAACTAACTTCGTTATTTCCTCAAAATCTGCTTGGTTGAACGTTTGCACATCAATAAGGTCACTTGGAATCTTACTCATACGTATTTCCTAATTTATTTGTGTAATACTGATAGTTCAGCAGTAGAAAAAGATATTGGCGAAAGAATCAGAGTCTAACATTCTGCTTCTTGAATTCACATGCATACATTGTTCGGTTCGTTGCTTCGGCTAGCGAACACTTTATTTGTAAAGGTTAACATTCAAGACGTTGAGCTTCATGAAACTTCAAACTTTTAATGTCGGTAGGCTGTTAACAAACTGTTATATAGTTAGCTGTCCCGAAACTGCAGAGGCTATAGTGATTGATCCAGGATTTGGGGCTACCTATGAAGCTGAAAAAGTAATCCGCTATGTAGAAGAAAACTCATTGAAAGTTCAGTTTATTGTTAACACGCATGGACATGAAGATCATATTAGCGGTGATGAAATTCTAAAAGGAAAATTTGGTGTACCCATTTGTATTCACCAGTATGACGCAGACTTTCTTACTGATTTAAGTTATAACCTCTCTCCGAGTAATGTCTTGTTTGAAAATGGGAGATTAATAACGTTTGGGAGAGTGAAGCTGAAGGTTATGCACACGCCTGGGCATACTGCGGGCAGCATATCTCTCGTAGGTAAAAATCTTGTTTTTACAGGTGATACGTTGTTTGCTGGGGGAATTGGCAGAACTGATTTTCCAGGAGGATCTGATTGCTATATGAGGGCCTCGTTGCAGAAACTTGTCAGTCTTCCCAACGATTTTGTTGTTTATCCGGGTCATGGATGTGTTTCAACGATAGGTGAGGAGAAACGGGTTAATCCTTTCTTGCTTTGGTTGTGACTACATCGCTTTTATTGATATATTTTAGTGCGAATTGGGTTTTAGTTTTGATTTTAATCTTGAATATGTAGTTATGTTTAACATGTCATCAATATGATGTATTGAGACGTAATATTTAATAGTGTGCTCAATTCATTGTACGTATCGGAGAATCAGCAATGCCAAAGCTACGCCTCAAAAAGTCTTTTTCGGGGTTAAACCTGAAGAAAATCAAAGTAAATGTTCGTTCCAAAAAAAAGGAGCAGAAAACTTACATTCCTCCACCTCCACCAAAGCCAATACCAAGAGGGCTCAAAGTAATTGAAAAATATCCTTTATATGAACCTTTTTCTCATGTTGTCATAGTCCAAAATCCAAAAACTGGTGAACATCAATATATTCTCGACGAACTTCAACTAGATCCGCTCGAACAAGCCGTTTACGATCGTATACTCGACATTTTGCTTGCTGAAATTGAATCTCCAAAACAAGAAATATTAGATCCAAGAAAATTCTTTGCAGAAGAAGCAAAAAAAATAGTCGACAAGTACCGAATTAGCTTGGGCTGGCTTCCAGACGTCTCATGGTATAAAATACTATATCACGCAGAAAGGAATCTCGTTGGCTTTGGAAAAATCGACCCGCTAATGCGAGATCCAAACATAGAGGATATTTCATGCGATGGAGTAATGAAGCCAGTTTATGTTTGGCATAGAAACTACGAAAGCATCCAAACAAATCTTAAATTTCCAAACGATGAAACCCTTGACAATACAGTTGTAAAACTCGTTCATATGGCTGGGAAACATGTTAGTACAGCCTTTCCAATAGTCGATGCATCCCTTCCAGGAAAACATAGACTCGCAGTTGCATACAGAAGAGAAATCACGCCTTTCGGAACAGCGTTCACTATAAGAAAGTTCAGAGAAGACCCCTACTCAATTATAGACTTGATAAACATTGGCACATTCTCAGAAGAAATGTCTGCATACTTCTGGATGTGCCTTGAAAACAGGGCTTCAATAATGGTTTTAGGTGGAACTGCGGCAGGCAAAACTACTGCATTAAACTCTTTGACTTGTTTAATCAAACCTGGAAGCAAAATAATCACTATTGAGGAAACAGCTGAGCTTAATCTACCTCACGACAACTGGGTTTCGCTTATCGCCCGTCAAAGTTATGGCTTAGGTGGAAGCGGCATAGGCGAAGTAGCTCTATTCGATCTTGTGAAGACGTCGATGCGGCACCGTCCAGATATAATGATCGTGGGCGAAGTTAGAGGTCAAGAGGCCTATGTGCTGTTTCAGGCTTTAGCTACAGGCCACGGTGGTATGTGCACAATGCACGCTGAAAACTTAGACTCAGCAGTAAAGCGGCTTACACAAAAACCCATGGACATTTCCCCTGCGTACATTCCATTGATGAATATTGTTATTCCAATTCAACGAGTCCACCTTACGAAAAATAACGAGAAAAAAGCTTACAGACGAGTCATAACAGTCAACGAAATTCAAGATTATGAAGACTACAACACTACTGGTGTTTGGCAACCCGCGCAAGACGAACATCTAATGGATTTTGACAAGAGTTCGTTATTAGCCTCTATATCCGAACGTCAAGGTATGAGCAAAAATAAATTGATAGCGGAAATTGAAAGGCGCATAGATGTTCTGCATTGGATGCGTGAGCGCAATATAAGAAGCTATAGGGATGTTGCTGCTATCATAGCAGAATATTACGCTAGACCTAAACATATTTACAATAAAATACTCGCCGGGGAGGAGGTAAAAACAGTTGCCGCTTCTAGAAACGCTTGAAGGTTTGTCTTTTCGGCTCTTCGGAGGAATAGCTCCCCTTTTTCTCAAACACATTTACCAATTTAAAGATACACTTGAAAAGGCACGTATCAAAATTTATCCTGAAACTTATGTCTCCCTTATGTTTTTCATTGCTTTGTTAACACTACCTGTGTCCGTGATATCATTAGTGCTTCTATTAGTATTTGGTTTCATGCCAATCATATTTTTAATTCCATTTCCATTTTACATAATGGCAGGTTTTCTCTTTGTACCCATGTCTAAGGCCAGTGAACGCGCTTCTGGCTTGGAAAGAGAGATGCCATTCGCATCCGCCTACATTACCGTTATGGCATCTGGAGGAATCGCTCCTTACACAAGTTTCAAAAGATTAGCAGATGTTGAATTGATGCCAGCTATGCGCGGAGAAGCAAGAGAAATTATAAAAGATGTGGAAATCTTTGGCAGAGATCCACTTTCTGCTTTGGAACAAGCCGCAAGAAAGAATCCATTAGATGTATTCAGAGATTTTCTTTCAGGATACGCTTCCACTGTCATCATTGGCGGAGATATAGGACACTTTCTAGAGAGAAAAGCAGAGGAAATATTCAAAACAAGAGCAATGCGAGTTAAGGCTGCTGCAGAGCGGCTCGGCATGCTCCTAGAAACTTTCATAATAGTAATGGTAATGATGTCGTTGTGTTTCTATATATTGTTTAGTGTAGACTCAATCTATAGCACAGGTGTTTCTGTATATTCAGGTATAATATTGTATACATACTTGTTCACACCTTTGTTGTCAATTATGTTCATTTACTTGGCTCATACTATGCAACCTAAGACACCGATTACTGAAATGCGCCCTTACAAAACATTTGGAATATTCAGCATTATCGCTATTGCATTATTCTTGCTACTTACTAACTTTGTGGGATACGTAAACATACCAGGAATATCATCACTTCAGACAATTATCGATTTGCCCATTGCTGCAGCTATCTCATTGTTCGTGGCTACAGCTCCTGCTGCATTAGTGCATATTAAACTTGCGAAAAAGAAAGCGAGTTTGGAAAAAGGAATGACGACTTTCCTAAGGGATTTGACCGAAGTAAGAAAAACAGGGTTATCGCCTGAGAAATGCATCGAAAGCCTAGCCAACCGTGATTATGGAGAATTTGGCAAGGAAATACAAAAGATAAGCGCTGAGATTTCTTGGGGAATTCCACTGAAGAAGGTCATTTTTGATTTTCTGAGAAGAACTCGCAGTTGGATGACGCAGATAGTAATGTTTCTACTGGTAGAAACTATAGATGTCGGAGGAGGAACAATACCAATGATTGAATCCCTTGCTAGGTTTAATAATCTTACACAAGAAGTCGAGAAAGAAAAGAAAATGACTGTCCGTCCGTATGTATTCATGCCTTACTTAGCCGCAATTTTGCTTGTCGCAACAACCACTATGATGCTTGGTTTTACGACAGCCACTTTGAATATTGTTCCAGGTCAGGGAATTCAAAGCGACATAAGCGGACTAACCACGATTTTCATCACATCTGTGATTTTCCACAGTTACCTGATAGGAATTGTAGCTGGAAAAATAAGTGAGGAGTCAGTTTCGGCTGGATTCAAGCATGCTGCATTGCTCGTAGTTATTGCCGCTTTAGCAGCGAAAGTTGTGCCTATGTTTTTGACACCAGAATGGGGCGGTGTGGCATGAAAGGATGCAAATCCTATGGATACAAAATTATAAGGAACACTAAAGCAGCAAGTCCCGCCATCTCTATGGTTGTAATAACTGCTGCTACAGTAGTGTTGGTATTGGTTGCAGGAACCTTCGCTGTCCAGTTCTTGGATCGCCAGCAAGGGTCATCTGAGTTTGACACACTGCAGAAATCTTTGGTGACTTTCGACGATGCAATACGGGATATTTCTTGGGACAGGGGAGGATCTCGTTCTGTTCGGTTTACAGTAAATTATGGATATGTAGCTCTTTTGCCAAATGAGAAAAATATACAAATAACCGTTGATGAGTATCCGGAATTTAATTACAACATTTCAACAGGTGTCGTTAAGTACTCTATTCCAACCAGTTATGTCAGTTACGGGAAGGGATACAAATCATATATCTTGGGAGACGAAAAAACGGTTATTTCTTCTCCGAGTGAGAGTTACAGTCAACTAATGGCTTCTCAGCATTCAAATTCCCTTGACTACACGTTAAGTTATAGAGTGCGCGTGATGGAGGAAGGTCCTTCAACTATTGCGAATTATGTCGATATAATTGTGATAAGATTGGACTGTGCAAATTCGACATTAATGGGTGATTTTGATTTGGTTGCAAGGAATTTGGGAGTTGCAACTGACTCAACTCAATTTGCTGCTGGCGGAAATACTGCTACCGTTAATGTCACTTTGGACGATATGGTCAGTGAATCAGTGACAGTTACTCTGAAACAGGAGCTTCCTGTAGTCTTTAATCTTATTATGGCAGAGGTTAGCGTGAGCACCTAGGGGGAGACCGAAGTTTGGCTGCACCTACCATGAGTTATCTTTTATGCAGTATGGGTCTCATCATTCTTATCCTTGTAATGCCATACTTCTATTCAATTGAAAGAGATAACATTGCCACTAGAATTGCAGAGTCGGAATTAGCTGAAATTGCAGATTACACTTCAAACACTTTAGCTAACTTGTATTTCTTGGCTAATTCCACTAGTAATACAGCAATCAATTTGACTAAACAGCTTATTTATTTGCCATTGACAGTTCAAGGTTCCTTCTACAGAATTAATATCGAATCTGTTGAAGGTAGTGCATCAAAAGTTACTGCTTATTTTGAAGATAACCCCTCCATTTCAGCAGATTCATGGCTTGTTCCAGGTCTCAAAGTAGGTTCCAGCTATTCTGTGGAGAGTGGTTCTAAGACAATAGTTACAAACTGCTTCCGAAACAGCACTGGCTTCTTTATTTCAATTGGCAATGGAGAGTGAAAATATGAATTCAAGTTCAAAGGAATCTAACGAAAGTTTCAGTTTCATAGTATTAACTATGCGGAGGTTTATTAATGGTAACTGAGACATATGATCATATAGTTGCCATTGTTTTAGTAGGCGTAATATTTGTTGGGACTGTGATAACTGTTCCTGCAACTATTAACTTCACTACCTTTCAAGCTGTCGATCAGCAACAATTGAGAAACACTGCAACAAATGTATTTGAAGCAATTTTACTTGGGCCAGGTTCTCCTTCGAATTGGGGTTCAATATTTCCTTTCGATCAAGCTAATGTCAATGAGTTCGGACTTGCCCTCGATAACCAGTTCTCAAGGTTTGTTTTAGATACTGACAAAGTGCAAAGATTAGATCCAAAAGGAATGGGGTTCATCAGCTATTCATACGTGAAAGATCTGTTGGGGTTGCAGAACTATGGCTTTGCTTTTTCACTTTTTCGCCCGTTTAATGTGGATTGGGATATAGAATGGACTAACCAAAATAATATTCACTTGAGTGTTAATGTGACGCGCACTGAGGATGGTTCTCCTATTCCAGGTGCTATTGTAAATGCGAATATTATAGCTACAGCGACAAATCCAAATAAGAAAGATCAGCCTACCTTAAATGTTAGCGAAATCTATCATACAGCATACACTAATTTGCTCGGGTATGCCGAGATAGATGAAACTATTGCAATACCTTCTGGATACAGTTTGGAAAAGGCAATCGCTTTCATGCACATTACTGTGTCTGGTATGGAAACAATGGTTGTGGCTTCTAAGGATACTGCGGCTCAGGACTGCCTAAGAATTAGCACATTCGAAGACACCGTTGGGTTGACTTTTTGGGATCAAGAGTATTATAACGAAACTAATACTCCTAATGGAGAAAGAAAAATTGAGGCTATTTACGGATACGATTTTAAATCTCTGATGTTGCTGCATGAGGGAGAACAGCACGACGTTGTTACCCAGGGAGCAGGCTATGACAGCTGGAGCAGAACCTTTCCAGGATTAAACTCAATAAATCCTCCGATGCTGGTCTTTGTCATAAGTGTCCCGGTTGGAAAAGGTGAAGGTGGTAGGCAGCTCGTTGTTGTGGCTGGTCCGTTTTCTTTCGACCAATCTAACGAGATTTTCACATATGGTCCTGGGTCTATCGCTGCCAATATATTGACATCTCTACGGCGTTTCGTAGTTATTGATGATATGACATATGTTGCGGAGTTAGTTTTTTGGAGGGAATAAGTATGAGAAAATGCAATGCTAGAAGAAACAGAGGACAGATGCGAGTCATTGAAACCCTTCTTGCTTCCATAATCGTTATATCGGCATTAGCTTTTGTGAATATTTTCGCTGTAACGCCATCTTCTTCGGTTTATGAGGTTACTGATCTTGAAAAGATGGGTTATGATCTTTTTCATGATCTAGATCACCATGGTATCCTCGCTCCGCTTGTTTATAGTGAAGATTGGAGCAATCTTCGGGCTGTTATAAAGCTGACATTGCCCATTGACGTCTACTTCAATTTGACGGTATGTGATATCAAATTTAATCCTATTAATAATGAGGATATTGTCTATGGGGACATAGGTATTTTTGAAACTTCAAAAAATACAGCATCGGTAGCCTACAGTTTGGTGGGTTTTTCAGAAAAGAATGCCGATGACTACAGCTTTATGGCTGCTTATCAGCCTCGGATCCTAGTACTTCAAATTTCAAGAGGTTAAAAACATGAAATTCGAACAAAACAAGAAGGGCCAGTTCATAATAATAGCCGTCTTACTAGTTGCGATAATGCTGGTCTCCTTGGGAGCTTTGATGAACACTGCGGTAACATATTATAAACACGAGCCTTGGAAAGAATACTCAACCCTGATAGGAGATATAGAACTAAACTCGCAAAGGCTATTAGAGTTAAGTTTGGTAACTTACACCAACACTCTAAACCAAGAGGTTTTGAAAAATAACTTGGAACAATGGCAACACGATCTAGCAAGTGCCTACTTTCAAAACGGTATTTCCTTGGACTTTGAGTTAATAGAGGGAACAACCAACATTAACGGAATGCCTCTTGCTTTTGTGAATGGATTGGCTAGTAGCTGGAACAAAACAGATTCTGCGTCAGCGGCCAAGGTAGCTTTCACACTAAATATCAGTTCAATAGGACTAACAGGATATGAGTTTACTACAACCGTTTTTCTGAGGCTAAAAGTAATGTCCTCTTCTACGGAAGGTGAGGTAACTGTGGCTGTGAAGGAAGAAAACGATGTGATAATTACTGACTTGGAAGAAGGCAATTTCAGGGTGAACCTAAATCCAGTTACCAGTTTTTCAGCACGTTTCTATCAAAGTGAAACCTACTCTATCGTTTATGACATAGGCTATGATGGTGTCTATCCGCCTTTAATCGAGTTGTGGGATCAGAGAGGCGTAAAAGTAGTTGCAAAACCCAATCCTTAATAGGATTTGCAAATTCTTGAAATTCCAAGAGCAAGCCTCTTACAAACCAAGCTCTTTTTCACATTTACAGCTGACTAGCTTAGCCAAAGTTTATATGCAGAAGTCAAAAATCCTAGCCTCATCTTAAATCTGAGGACTGCCCTTGCAAATAATCTTCATCGCAGCGAAAGTAGCCCTTTCTTTGATCGTTCTTCTATACGCTTCATGGAACGACTACAAAACCAGAGAAGTAAGCAATAGAGTTTGGGCACTCTATGCACCTATTGCTCTTTGCCTGTCACTCATTGAACTACTCCTCTATGAACCTGCGAAACTGCCTTTTTTCGGATTGAGCTTCGGAGTAACGGTAGCATTTGCTCTATTATTGTTTTATTCTGGCGGATTCGGAGGTGCGGATTCTAAAGCGCTTATGTGTATCGCTTTAGCTTTGCCTTTCTCTACGGAAAAGTTGTTCACGCCAATTCTCGCATCAGGAGTTTCACCTCTTTCACAGAACCTTTTTCCTTTAACGATTTTTAGTAACTCAATTCTATTTGCAGCAGCAAGTGGACTTTACATGCTTTCACTCAACTTTATTAAACGCATAACAAGCAGAAAAAGCCTGTTTGAGGGAACCCTTGCAAAAGAATCCTTAGGAAAGAAATTACTTGCGCTCATAACTGGATACAAAGTCCCCATTGTTAAATTGAAGGAAAAATGGCACGTGTATCCAATGGAAGACATAGCAGATTATGGTGAAAATGAGCCTAGCCGAAAAATTATTCTAGTACCAAAAGATGAAGGAAGAAACGAAATAGTTAATCGACTCTGCAACGCTGTCGACGCTGGAAAGATTAGTAATTACGTGTGGGCTACGCCAGGATTGCCCATGCTTATTTTTGTAACAATTGGTTTGATTGTAGCTTTGCTATTTGGAGACTTAGTCTGGATATTAGTTAGCTACATCCTTGGTTAAACTGGCCGACTCTTATTTCCGTAATTCTTGCTACGCTTTGAATAAGATATTGAAGCAGTTAACATAAGCACTGAGCCAAAACCAACAAACGTAATCGCTTGTATTCTGTATGGATAACTACTTGTATCAAAACTAAATGTAAGGCTCTCATTGGATGGCTTATACGAGTAGAAAAAGGCGCTCAAAACAAATAAGGTAATAGCCACTATCAGCAAGCACATTTCAGCTTTATACTTCGTGTAAATCTCCCCCTAGATGCTATAAGTAATTTTTCGATTTAATTTTCCCTCTATTATAAGAAAGGTTATTTTAGCTTTTTGGAAAATTAATATATAGGGTATCTTAACTTGTCGCCTGCAGACTTCAAGAATGAACTTATATCTATGATTGAAGAAAAACATAAAGAATTTACCGCAGTCCTAATGCCAGACTTTTTTGCCGATCGATTAATAAGCTTAGATTTTGAACCAGCTAATTTTCCCTCTTTAATAGCAAAAGTAACTGAAAGAAAGGGTGGTAGCATAGATGGTATTGCTCAAATGGATATTAGAGGTGGAAATGCGGTTAACACGGCTTCCGCTTTAGCTTCGTTGGGTGTAAAGGTTACTCCGATTATATGCACTAATAGGCAAGGTCTTCAGCAAATGAAATTCTTTCTTAGAAAACACTGTATAGATTTTTCGCATGTTAAAGTTGCGAATAGAGCTTCTTTAACAACAGCGCTGGAATTTAGGACGGAAGACGGGAAAGCAAACGTAATGCTAAGAGACGTAGGATCACTTGCGAATTTTGGCCCTTTAGACCTAACTGAACGAGATTACGATTTGATTGAGAATGCAGATTACGTTTGTTTATTTAACTGGGCAGGAACAAAGAAATTTGGAACCGCTCTGGCTGAAACCATTTTTCGTAGGGTAAAAACGCTGGGAAAGGGTAAAACATACTATGACACCGCAGATCCAACTCCAAACAAAGGCAAAATTCCAGAACTTATATGCAATGTTCTTAAAACTAGTCAAATTGACATCTTAAGTTTAAACGAAAACGAGGCCATCCGCTACGCATCAATGTTAACCGATGAAATGTGCGAATACGAGAATAAGAAAAGGTTTGATGAACTTGCAATTGAAGCCGCTAGAGTTTTGGCAAATCATTTACCTGCGAGAATCGATCTTCACACTACTGTTTTCTCAGCTACTTTCACAAAGCAAACCGAAATTTTTGTTCCGACTTTCAAAGCTAGAACTGTAAGGGCAACGGGAGCTGGTGATGCTTGGAATGCAGGAAACATCTTTGGTGATGGAAATGCATTTTCCGATAAGGGCCGATTAGCATTAGCAAACGCGGTTTCTGCCTATTACCTTTCAAACTCGTATGGTAAGCATCCAACACTAAAGAAACTGATCAGGTTCATTGAGAATTCGGAGGTAAACACTCCCGTTAAAGCATAGTTCCAAGCTAAACCGTTTTAAGACTACTAGCCTTTAAACAATAAAATTATTTAGAGTAGTAGGGGGATATAATTGGTTAAGCTGTTTGGGAGTTCTGGAGTACGTGGAGTAATTAATAGTTTTTTGACGCCAGAGCTAGCTTGCAAAGTGGGTTTGGCTGTAGCGTCGCATGTTAAAGCCAGAAAAGCATTGGTAGCAAGAGACACTCGTGTTTCTGGTTCAATGATTGAAGATGCGCTTGTTGCTGGGTTGATTGCTTGTGGTGTGCGGGTGTCTTTAGTGGGTATTGTGCCAACTCCTGTTTTGGCGTACGCAACTATGCGGTTGAAGGCTGATGTTGGGTTAATGCTTACTGCCTCTCATAATCCACCTCAATACAACGGCATTAAAATTTTCGATGATTCTAGTTTGTCTTATACTGATAAAAGCCAAGCTGCTGTGGAAAAGATCATTGAGAAAAACAGTTTTATAATGGCGGATTGGCGTGAAATCGGTGACGCTTCTTATGTTGACGCGAAGCACATTTATTTAAAAATGGTTAAGAAAGCTGCACAGTTGCGTAGGAAATGGCGTGTCGTTGTCGATCCTGGTTGTGGCGCCACATTTAATGTTAGCCCCGCGTTGCTGAAAGATTGTGGTTGTCATGTGATCTCCTTGAACGCACAGCCCGATGGTTTTTTTCCAGCAAGAAGTTCGGAGCCGACTTCCGAATCCTTGGAATATTTGAAGAAAGTCGTCAAAGAAATTAGGGCTGATGTTGGAATAGCCTTTGACGGCGATGGTGATCGTGTAGCTTTTGTTGACGAGAAAGGTAACTTTGTAGATTTTGACCGGTTATTTGCTGCGTACTCCGCTTACTCTTTGAAGCGCGCTGGCGGGGGAAAAGTTGTTACTAACGTAGAAGCCTCTATGTGTGTTGAGACAATGGCTGAAAAAAATAACGGCAAAGTTATTCGAACCAGAGTAGGTGATGTCTACGTTTCGGAAGCAATAAAACGGCATAACGCTGTTTTCGGTGGAGAACCATGTGGCGCTTGGGTGCATCCGGTTTTTCATTATTGTCCTGACGGCCCTTTCTCTGCAGTTTTACTTTTAAAAGCGTTAGAGGAGGAAGGTAAGACTTTACGGGAGTTTATTTGTGAAGTGCCTGAATACCTGATGATACGAGAGAAAATAGATTGCAGGAACAACTTGAAATTTAAAGTGGTTACAGGCATCGGACAAGCCTTAAAGGTTGCGTTCCCCGAATACATTGATTTCTCAACTGTTGATGGTGTTCGGTTAGCGGTAAAGACTGGGTGGCTTTTAGTTAGGGCTTCCGGAACTGAACCGTTTATAAGATTGACTGTGGAGGGTGAATCATTTAAAGCTATAAATAATATAATGAGCAGAGGAAAAGTTTTAGTCAAAAAGAAGATTGAGGAGTTGAAGAAATGAAAGCCGTAGTCTTAGCTGCTGGTGAAGGTGCTAGACTTCAACCCATAACAGCAACTCGACCAAAACCCATGATACAAGTTGGTGGCAAACCGATTCTTGAGTATTGCTTGGATGCGCTAAAGTTTTCTGGAATAACCGAAGTCATTATTGTCACGCACTATATGAGCCATGCTATTAAGCAATATTTCGGTGATGGTAAGAAAATTGGGTTGGATATAACCTATGCTGAGCAGGCTGAGATGCTTGGAACTGCTAACGCTGTTAGTGTTGTCGAGCCATATATTGACGGCGATCTCGTTCTTGTTTATGGTGATTTATTGTTTTCCCGTGAAATCGTAGCTGATGTTATTCGCTTATATGAAGCTGAAAGACCCGCTGCTGCTATGGCCGTGGTTTCTGTGGAGGCTCCAGAAAACTATGGTATAGTCGAGCTTGAAAACGACAAAATAATTAAATGTGTAGTTGAAAAGCCAGCTGCTGGGAAAGCACAATCTAATCTAGCCAATGCTGGTTTGTATGTGGTTTCAGAAAAAATCTTTGATAAAATAAAGCGAACAAAAGCTTCAATTCGTGGTGAATGTGAGCTGACGGAGGCTCTTTCTCTTTTTATAGACGCTGGTAAGCCTGTGTTAGCTTCTAAAATTTCCAAGGATAATTGGATTGATGTTGGACGACCTTGGAATTTGCTTGAGGCAAACAAATGGGCGCTTGAGTGTATGGAGCATAAGGTTCACGGTATTGTAGAGGATGGCGCTCACTTGATTGGTCCCGTGACGGTTGCCGAAACCGCAAGAATACGCTCTGGAGCTTACATTGAAGGTCCATGCTTTATCGGTGAAGGTAGCGATATAGGACCCAACTGTTACATTCGTCCCTGTACAAGTATTGGCAAAAATGTGCGTGTAGGAAATGCCTGTGAAGTTAAAAACAGCATTGTAATGGATAGGACGCATATTGGTCATTTATCTTATTTAGGTGACAGTATATTGTGCGAACGCTGCAACTTAGGAGCAGGTACTATTATGGCTAATCTTCGGTTGGATAATGGGAATGTGAAAATGCAAGTGAAGGATAGAGTTGTTGACAGTGGGCGAAGGAAGCTTGGCGCGATTTTGGGTGACAACGTTAAAACGGGAATAAACGCGCTTTTAATGCCGGGTGTAACAGTTGGACCTAATAGTTGGATAGGGGCTGGCTTCACAGTCCATAGGGATGTGCCAGCCAATACTATTGCAGTGCATAAACATCAGGTTGATAACCCTGAAAAGAGCTCATAAACGGGTTGCCTTTCTAATAAGAGTAAAGTTATATACAAAATCCTTCCCAAAACATCTTTTCAAATATATATGTATTAATGAAATTCTTGAGTTTAAGTAACCTACGATAAAAAAAGGTTAAGGGTATTGAGTTTTTTAGATTTTTCTTTTATCTAAAACTTTCCTGAAGCTTTTTCCACAGCATTCAAATAATCCTATTGTAAGTTGTGTTCGTTTGCCATTTTTGTCAGGTCTACCAGCCATTTTCCACGTTTTCTTTGCATTTTTGACGTCTGTTCCACAATCAGGGCAGTTAGCCAATTTAAACAACCTCAATGATACTGCTAGGCTTGATAAAACATAAAAAATTTTCTATTCATAGCACACATTGAAAGCAAACCAAATATTGATAGCTGTTTGATTTTCAATCATCTAGATAAAGTCTTAAATTCGAATTGTTGTCCTTCAACTTAGTTGTCTATTTTATGTGTTGCTTTGAAGAAGTTTCAGTATGTCTTGGAAGTCTATTCCTAACTCTTTTGCTTTTGCTATTGTTGGCACTCCTTTTGAAGTCCAACCTCGCCGTTTATAAACTGCGTCTTTTAGCTTTTCGTATTCTGCCTCACGGTATTTTCTTATGATAGCAATTTTTTCTTCTGTTGTTATGCCTGCGGGGTTTATGCCAAATTCTTCCTTCAGTTGAATGTCGTAACGTTCTCTTCGGCTTTGATACTCTTTTTTTGTTACAGGACCAATCGCGCGATATGGCAACGTGTCATCTTCGCGAGTTCCGCGTCCCATGCGAAGATTAAAGATGCGCTGGAAATTGTAGACCCGCTCGCTCATCAGTATTAAGTCGTCTACTGTCAGGTTTCTGCCTGTGACCGCAAAAAACAGCTTAACGTAGTTTTCAACATGAGACATAAACTTGGCTGGTTCCTTTGTTTGCTTGTTCCCTTCAGGCATAACGTCGTTCCACGGCAGCTTGCATAAGCCGTTCAAGCTGAACCATGTACGCCACATCGGAAACCAATGGAGATTTTCAGCTTTCTGCTCAAAACTATGCATCATCTTATGCACCATATCAAGAAATATCAACCAAGCCTCATCATGATGTGGACCCTTGAGTGTCAAGCCATAACCTCCCTGCTGAGCTAAAGACTCCTTAGTTACATACTCCGAGAACTCCAAACCTTTCGACTCCATGCCAATATCCTTCAAGATCTCTGCGTTAGCACTGTACTTCGCCTCAAATACTTTTTTCATTTTCCTAATACCTTGACCCACCACTTTACCGAAGCCTTCACCACGCGCCATCTGATGTATAAGCTTCAATGCTGCGTCTTTGTTGCCGAAACTCAGATCTAAGCCACCTGTAGCTTTTTTGTCAATCAATCCCATTTCGTTGCATTCCATAACGAAGGCAATTGAGGTTCCCACACTGATCGTGTCCAAACCGTAAGCATCACAATAAAAGTTCATCTCAATTACGTAGTCAGCATCGAAAATGCCGCAGTTGCTGCCTACACCCGCGATAGTTTCATATTCTGGGCCAGTAACAAAAACCTTCTGACCTTTATAAGGTCCCGTTTTAAGCTCAAAATCTTTCACGCCATGCGCACATGAAAGAGAGCAGCCAACCCAGCAACCATCAAATCCGGCATGAAACTTCTTTCTATACACCTCTCTACCCAACTTCTCAGCTTCTGGATGGCAACCATACCTAAAGTTTTCAACTGGCAATAAGTCAAAATTATTCATTATATCCACAAGATGTGAAGTTCCCACGATTGACATTTCATTCTGTTTCGGATCAAGCGTCCTCAACTCCCTATTATAATCGATGCCAATCTGTTTCACAAGCTCAGGATATGTCGATCCATTGCTTTCAACTGTTATTTCTCCAGAATATTTAACGACAATAGCCTTGATTTTCTTGTTCCGAAATACAGTGCCTATTCCTCCTCTTCCAGCCTGCTTAAACCTGTGAATCCGCCGCGTTGCATCGTACCATGAAAAGTTGAGACACCCCATCAACGTGTGCTCTGCCCCTGGACCTGAAGAAACAATAGAAATGCTTCGTGGATTTGTGCTGCCATACTTCTGCGCCAGTATGTCTGCTATCAAATGCGTCTCCGAAGGCACTCCAGTTGCATCTTCAACCTGAACTTGCTGCGTATTACCATCAATGAATATAATCACTTCACAGTCGGCTTTGCCTTGCACTTCAAGGGCGTCCCACCCTGCGAATTTAAGGTAGGGACCAAAGTAACCGCCCACATTAGAGTCCACAACTATTCCCGTTAAAGGCGAGATAGTAACAGCTATGCTTTTTCCGCCACCCGGATAAATTGGGATGCCACCCAGCGGGCCCGCTGCTATACAAACCTCGTTTTCAAGGTCGTCCCACTCAACGATACGGTCTCTTGGCAACGCGTTCCAGAGCAGCCAAAGGTTGAAGCCGCGTCCACCAATGAAAATATTCCTCATTTTTTCTGAAACGGGTTTACTTGTGATTTTCATTTCTGAAAGATTGACATGCAAAGTTCTGTTGTTGTAGCCTTTTTCAAGTTTTTTTGGCTCGTAATTAAAATCAACCTTTGCCACGGTTTTCCTCCTTTATGAACATTCCGTAAGGGAAGAACGACATACCAAATAGGCTTTTTGCTATTTACCCGAACAATTGGATGAGAAAAAGCAGTTTGAAACTATTTTCTTACTTGTCCGTTGCCGAGAATGAAGTACTTGGTGGTGGTTAAGTGTTGAACGCTCATGGGTCCTCTTGCATGCAGCTTTTGCGTGCTTATTCCGATTTCCGCGCCTAAACCAAACTGGTTACCGTCAGTAAAGCGTGTAGACGCGTTCCAATATACAGCTGCAGAATCAACTTCCCTAATGAATCGCATTGCTTTGTCAAAATTCGCCGTTAAGATAGACTCCGAATGCTTGGTGCTATATTTGTTTATGTGCCCTATGGCTTCATCCAAACCTTTCACAACTTTAATACCGATTATATAATCCAAGTATTCCGTGTACCAGTCTTCTTCAGTTGCTAGCTTTAGGTCTGAAATAACTGATACAGTTTTAGGGCATCCTCTAACTTCAACGCCTTCAGCCTTCAACGCCGCAGTTGCTATAGGCAGAAAATGCTCGGCTATGTTGGTGTGAACCAGTAGTTTCTCTGCAGCATTGCATGTTCCTGGTCTTTGGCATTTGGCATTTACAATTATGGGAACCGCCTTGTCCACGTCAGCGTCTTTTTCAATGTAAATGTGGCAGTTGCCAGTTCCAGTTTCAATAACAGGAATAGATGCCTTCTCTACCACAGTTCGAATTAGGTCAGCGCCTCCACGGGGAATCAACACGTCTACGTACTTGCGCATTCGCATAAATTCCTCAGCAACGCTCCGGTCAGTTGAGCTGACAACTTGAACCGAGTCAACGGGTACAGCAGTGTCAGCTAACGCCTCTCGAAGTACTTCGCCTATTGCAATGTTAGAGTTTATGGCGTCTGAACCGCCTCTCAAAATAACTGCGTTGCCGGATTTTATGCAGATGCCCGAGGCGTCTGATGTAACGTCTGGTCTGGACTCATAAATTATCCCAACAACGCCTAGGGGTATACGCATCTTCCCAATCAATAGGCCGTTGGGTCTGGTCCAGGTTTTAACAATCTCGCCTATGGGATCGGTCATTTCAGCAACTTCGCGGAGGCAAAGTGCCATATTTGCTATTTTGCGGTTGTCCAATGCTAGCCTGTCTAGTAACGTGGCTTTCAAATCTTTGGCTTTTGCCGCGTCTGTGTCTTTTTTGTTAGCTGAAAGAATCTGGTTTGCGTTTGCCTCAAGCGCGTCAGCCATTTTGCAGATTGCCAAGTTTTTTTCTTCATTGGCCAATTTAGCAAGCTGGATTGAAGCTGCTTTGGCTTTTTTGCAGATTTGAATGATCATTTTTCTTCCCTTAGGAGATGAATATGCTTACGTTCAATAACTTCTTTTTGGCGGATATAACCCAGTTTTTTCTTGACTTTGCTGATTTGGAATCCTTTTATCAGGTTTAACTCGCCGCTGTTATAGTTCGTGTTTCCCTTTGCGAATTCAATGTTTTCTTGATCAACTATGCCCACAACGTCGCCTGAATTGAAGTGGCCGATAATTTTGCTTACTCCTACAGGTAACAGGCTGGAGCCTTTTAGTATGGCTTTTTTTGCGCTTTCATTAACATGGATTTGCCCTTTAACTGATGCGCCATATGCTATCCAACGTTTTACTGCTGGCATCCTGCATTGTGGTTTGAAATACGTCCCAACTTCTTTGCCGCCAAGGATGTCAATGAGCACGTTTTCTCTTCGGCTGTTGGCTACTACTACGGGTATGCCGCATGTTGTAGCAATTTCAGCGGCTTTTACTTTGCTTTGGATTCCGCCTCTGCCCCACTTGCTTTTCCCGTTAAGCGTGTTCTTGAGTTCGCTGGTGATGTTTTCAACGGTTTTTATCACTTTTGCCTTTGGATTACGTGGATCGGTTGTGTATATACCGTCTACGTCTGATAGTATGATTACGAGGTTTGCTCTTATGGCATTGGCTACGAGCACTGAGAGTATGTCATTATCGCTGAAGTTTACTCTATATCCCTCGGTTAGGGGCATAAGTTCGTCAACGGATGTCACGTCGTTTTCGTTTATTATAGGTATGACACCTGTTTTCAGAAGCATTTCTAAGACGTTACAGGTGTGAAGGTAAGAGACTCTGTTGGACAGGTCCTCCGCCGTAAGCAGGATTTGGGCAACTTTTAACCCGTATTCCTTGAATAATTCACGGTACTTAGCCATTAGTACACTTTGTCCTGTTGCTGCAGCGGCTTGTTGGAAAACAATGTCATTGGGCTTGGGAGGTATGTCTAATTCGTCTATGCCGGCAGCTATTGCGCCAGATGTAACTATGACTATTCTGTCGCCTTTCTTGTGCATGGTTGCTACCTGAGCGGTTAATCTGCGCATTTCTTCCTCGTCAAGTTTGCCTTTGGCTGTTGTTATGCCGCTGGTGCCGATTTTCACCACGACTAATCTTGAAGCCACCAAATTCTACTCCTTATTACTTATGATCGATGTTACTTCTCTTCTTTTTAATGCTCATAGTGTATTTGTGGCTTAAAAAAGCAACCATAAACGATTTTCGTGAGTGAAGGTTAATTATGTATTAAGTGAATTTAATTGAGAGGTACAGCGTAGCCGTGAAGATTATAGGTAAAAACCTCAAGCAAGGCTTCGTTAAGGTTATTCCCAGCTCGGACGATGACCTTTGGCACTTGTACAACGTTGTTTACAAAGGTGACGAGGTTTACGCTTTTTCATCGAGAGCCGTGAAGACAAACCAGGAATATTCTAGACCAAAGAGTGCCGAGCGAGTTTCTGCGTTCATGGGCGTTACCGTAGACTTCGTCGCTTGGGACAAGTTTCTCGGCAAACTACGCGTTCACGGGCGAATCTGTCAGGCACCAGAAATTATGCCTAAAGGAGCTCACCACACGCTCAACATAGCTTTGAACCAGCCTGTAACCATAGTGAAGAAAGAGTGGCCTAAACATCTCTTAGACAGGCTATTTAGGGCAAGCAAAACCGAAAAAGCTATGATAATAATTGCGATAGATGACGAAGGCTTTGCTGTAGCCGAAACCAAACAGTACGGCGTAGACGTTAAAGTGGAAGAACGAACAAAGCTTCCTGGAAAACTGGAAGCCGACAAACGGTTAGCTGCAACTAAGGATTATTTCAAGCGTGCAATAAGCAGTCTACGGCAGTTGTGGGCGCCAAATCATAATTCCATAGTAATTGTGGGAGTAGGCTTCGTGAAAAGCGACTTCGCTAAGTTCTTGGCAGATGAGGCATCGGAAATGGCTAAATCGGTGGTGGACGTGAAAAGCGTTAACAACGGGGGCGTAAGCGGAATTTACGAGGCGCTTCGCTCCGGAGTTCTATTAAAGGCGGCAAGGCAATTGCGAATTGTTAACGAAACTAAAGTCATAGAAGAAGTTATGAAGCGGCTGGGAAAAAGTGAAGCCACCATCACCTACGGGCTTGACGCTGTTGAAAATGCCATTAACATGGGTGCAGTTGAGAAACTGGTTCTGGCAGACAAGATGCTACGCGAGGCAGATGAAGAACAACGCTTACTCTTAGAAAAGATCATGAGAGAAACAGAAAAGCGAAGAGGTAGCATAACCGTAATTAGCACAGAACATGAAGCGGGAAAAAAGCTTATAGCACTAACAGGAATCGCAGCACTCCTCAGATTTCCAATGCACGGCGTACATCAAAAATAGAACTTATTTTTGTTTGAAATGCCTTTTGACTGCTTCTAGCTTTTCGCCTAAGATTTGCGCTTCACTTTTTCCCAATCCTTTTTCGTAAGCTTTTCGTATGTGCGCAATCTCATAAGGGTTGAAACCCATGATTCTGGCGGCCGTGGCGTCTGTAGCAACTGGATCTGTTCCTGCGATTATTAGGTTCATTTGGACTGGGTCCCCATTTATGGGGCCTTTTCCTTCCATGCCTACGAAACCGTCTATGACTGTTAACGCTGGTCGGAGCATTGTATTGATGTCAACTATGACTTTGCTTATACCTTTCAGGTGGTATTTGCCTTTGAACTTGTCAGGAAGCAAGCCGAACATGTTTTTCATCCCCAACGTCACACCAGTATCCGTGTGCGTTTTGAGTTTGGCGGCACTTATAATCGCTGATTCAGTTACTAGACGTGGAACAGTCATACTTTTCAAAGCTTCGCCATTATGAACTTCAATTTTTACTTTGTCCTTGACATGTCGTAGGTTGAGCCATTCAACACCGTTGCTTCTGCACATGTCTTTCATACCAGTAGCTTCAAATGCTTTATCCGCATTCGTAATCGTTGCATCTGACTCCACAACGTAGACTTTCACTGGCAAATCTTCTAACCTCTTAATTATAGCTTCAACCACGAGGGGATCTGTAGTAGCTCCCGTATCCCAAGTCCTAGTGGTAATGAAGTTAACTTTGATCAGAACCTTGTCGTAACCTAAACGGACAACAGCTACAATAGGAGATTTTCGCATACTTACATCAACAAAAAGTTAGTTTATAACCATTCATTTAGTTCTTGCTGGAATTAACGTACAAATAGTCTGCTTTCCCTCAAGAATTGCCTTAATTCTACTAGGATATTTCCCATTTACGACGTAGCAATCCAAGGGATATTCTGAAAGCAGCCTAGCTAAGAAAATGTCAACACTGGTTCGCTTATTAAACTTCAGAAGTTCTCCAACTGACAGTCGCTCTATCAACATTGCATCTTCATGATCTGGAGCTTCCGTGAAAATTCCATCTACGTCAGTAACCAAAATTAATTTAGCCGCCTTAAACCTGCTCGCAACATAAACCGCAATGGAATCCGACGTGACATCCCAAGAGTTTTTTAAGGGATTCTCATTAAACATCAGCCGTGACGGCAATAAAATAGGCACCACATCAGTCTCAGAAAGCTGTTTTGCGTCACTAAGTAAATACGTTGCACATGAGTTAGGCGTGATTTGAGCTAATAGCATACCAAACTGATCCATTGCCAGAATCGCCATTCTATGTGATATACTGCTGGATAAGTTAAAACATTCATCAAAATCTCTTACAACATCAGCAAACTTGCCACCTCCAGGCACTACTACCAACTTAAATGTTTTAGCAAACAAGCTTAACTTTGAGCACAGAGTTATCAGCAGCTTTGGTTCTTCAGCCAAGCTTCCACCAACTTTTAAAACTGCATCCATCAAATCTCTCTTCCTTCAAGCTTGCTAGCAATCATCAATGCGATGCCAAAAGCAGGTGACGCCTTAGCAATACCAGTACTCGCCAAGTAATTTTGAGGTATTCTGTATACAAAAGCATCACCAAAACACAGTTTCTCAAACTGAAAAATCTCGCTGACACCAATTTTTTGGGCGGCTGCTTCTGCAATAAACTTCTTGCCAAGCCCAGTGACTACAACAGGAACTTCCGAATTTGTAAGCGAAATAACGCGTGTATATACTTGCTTCAGCCCATCAGCAACCAGCTCAATCTGCTTACCATGGACATATCGAGCAATTTGAACAATTTCCTCCTCAGCCAGCATTTCAGTGTCAGCACAAACAACACGAGCGAGACGAGCTAACGATTCATCTCGCGTTTTTCCACGTCCATCCGCCGTTTCAGTTATGTACTCATCTTTACATATGTTGCCCAAGACTAAGTGGACGTCGCCTGACTGCGCAAAAAGTTCTGAAGAGACCCGAATCTTGAGACCTCGAAGCGGAACATAGTTCACGACTGTCGCAACATTTGTACGTAAGCTTCCAGTGTAAACGAGTTCTCCAACCGTAAGCTTCTCCAAATCCGTTTTGCCAGCAGCTGAGACAGATCCGTCGATTACTGGTATGATACTTGTGCTTGTGCTTCCAACATCTACAACAACACAGGTTTTAACCAGCTTGGCAACTAGCCAGGCCGTTGCCACCCAATTCGCTGCAGCTACCTTAAGTGGCTCCGTTTTGGCATCATCAATTGATCTCAGCGTTGAGTCCAAGTCTAAAACGAAAACGGGCAAACCTACGAATGCCTCCGTAGCGTGTGTCAAAACCTGTGTGACGCCCTCTCGTTTAGTTTTGTATACATCAGACAACTCAGCAGTCATGGTTAAGCCAACGGCGTCAACTTTTGCATTGCCGCTTAACCTTTTTTTCAAAGTTAAAAGTAGGTTGACGAGTTTTTCTGGGTTTTTCCACACAGGAAAATATTCCACTACTGTTCTGATTTGTGCAATGCCGTCATTTTCCGTTCGCAAGAAGACTGCTTTGGTGTTGGCACCTCCAATATCCAAGCCGATGACAGCTACCAACGCGCATTCCCTCTGTTTACAGTTTTGAGAACACGCTTTTTAGCTTCATGGAAACCTACAATAGCTTTCTGTAATGTCACGCCGTGAGAAGATATGAGAGCTGAAGCCGCGCAGGCTTCTGAAAGTGGAAAAGGTGGCGAATGAACCTTCTCTATGCCGTAAGTCTTTTGAAGTGCGAAAATTGTCGGGCGGGGTGTCATTATCTTGGAAAAATACGCGTAACCGCAATTCCTAACCTGAGATGGAAGCTCATGTTTTAGAACAGCGTTAATTATGGCTTGGGCAAGATTGAAGTTGACGATTCTTCCAAGTCCGATATAAGACGTGGTTAGTCTCGGGTTAACCTCTACAATTGCAACCTCCTCATTAGTAAGAACAAAATCCACGCCAAAATACCCCCTTAAACCTTGGACTGATTTTGCAAGTTTTTCTGCTATCTTGAACACTTCATGCTGAAGCGGATGGTCAAAAGGGATCGCGCCACCGCTATACCTAGAACATGATTTAGGCGATTCAATCGTAATATCTTGGCGATTCAAAGTAATTGCCATAGCTTTGTCATTTGTAGAAAGCAAGCTGACACTAACCGGAGCGCCTTCGACGAATTCTTGAACCAAAAAATGCTTGTTAGATGACTCCACCCTAATCTTTTCAATCGCGTTAGCTATATCTTCTCTATTTCTAACAAGGCTTAAGCCGTCACAGCTAACGCCGTCTGAAGGTTTGAATATCAAAGGAAAATTAAGACTAATTTGAATTGCTTTCTTGATTTCGTTGAAATCATCGTTTACGCTAAAAATTCTCGTCTCAGGTAACGGTAAACCAAGCCGTCTAATCGATTCGTAAAAAACGCCTTTGTTAGAGACTTGATTGATGGCGTTGGTTCGACAATTAAGAGAGGTAACACCAGTCTTTTCTAAAACTTCAACAAGCGATTGCAAAGCTCTATCCTTTTCGGGAGCAATCACGTAAGCAGCATCAACCTTTTGAGCAAGTTTACGAAGGTTCATCTGGATCGCTTGTGAAGACGAAACAGGGACTATGTGATCCGCTTCGACAGGAGGATTTAGATTGGCTATACGTGAATCAAGCATAGTAGTAACGTTATGTCCAGCGGCTCTAAAATCTGCAATCAACATTCTTAACATGCCAAAACCTTCGCTTAAAATGTTCGTCGGTATTGGTTTGTCAGCAAAGCCTCCACCTGAAATGTGTTCGTAAACCAGAAGCCTCAATGGTGCTCCTCACAATTCGATGAAAAAGACCGCTTAAAACTTTTCTGCATATTTAATGATCTCAACGAGTTCTCGCACTTTTTCTCTAGTAATATAACCGTTAATTCTATCGTTTGAGGTGCAAGCTGCTCCTCTCAAACCTACAACGTCCGCATCTAACATATGAACCGCATATAAATCGGTTTTTTGCAATGACCCTGCCAAGGCAGCCTTTAAGCCGAAACTATGTGATAATTCGACAAAATGCTGAAGCTGAGGATTTGTGAGAAATGTGAAGAGGCTTTTTCCGTCTTTAATTGCTGTGTCAAGCATTGCTATGTCCGCTTGGGTTTCGCAAGCTATTTTGGGAACGCACAAGGGATCAACCGTATCTATTCGGGTTGCGTCAGCGTAACCTGAGATAACTACTTTGATTGAAGAGTCATAGTCTTTAGCGGCTCTAATGACGTTTCGCATCAAATACACGGCTTCCTTTGCTGTTTTTAATCCAGAAAGACCCGCTTTAATGTAATTGACACCAGTTGTTGCTGCGCCCAGCGAAGCTAATGCCATTGAACCTGGTAGATGAGGCGCTTCGCCTAAAGTGCAGCTCAATTCAGTGTTTTTTGGAGTGATTTGTCTAATTTGTTTTATTATCCATGGAAAACTCGCGCCTAATGGACCTTCATTTGGGTTTTTGACATCTATTATGTCTGCGCCTCCAGCTATTGCTTCTATTGCCTCTGTCTTGTTTTTCGGGCTAATAAGTAGTTTCAAAGTTGCTCATATTGATGCGGAATTTCTATACCTTTAAAGCTTTTGTCACATAAACCTCTGTGGAGATGTTAATCACTTGAATTGTGCAATTGTGAATTGGCTTTTCCAATAGTCAACAATTAATATAATGGCAGAGGAAAAAGATTGAAGATAATTCCGGTTCTTGACATTCTTGATGGCATTGCGGTCCATGCTGTGAAAGGGAGAAGAAAAGAATATCAACCGCTTAAGAGCGTGCTATGTAAATCTGCTGACCCAATTGACGTGGCTACTGCATTTCGCACCGTTGGGTTCGGCGAGCTTTACGTAGCAGATTTGGATGCAATAATGGGAGGTCAACCTTGTTTTTCCTTGTTCGAGAAAATTGCGAATGACACAGGTCTTTCAATGATGGTCGATGCTGGGATAACGAATCTAGAAATGGCTAAAAACGTCATTAATAGCGGTGTTTCAAAAATTATTATTGGAACCGAAACTTTATCAAGCATTGATTTTATTGCCGAGGCAATTGCTTTTTTAGGAGCAGGACGGGTGGTAGTCAGCTTCGATTTGATGGGAAACAGGATTCTAAGCGGGTTTGAGTTGGGTAGGCTTGCTGAGCCTTTGTCATTTTTGCATGAGTTAGAAGTGCTAGGTGTTTTAAAAGTTATTGTTCTAGACTTGGCAAAAGTTGGTAGCCGAAAAGGCGTCAACATGTCTTTTGTTAAAGAAGTGGTAAGTAACATCAACTCTAAAGTGTTCGTCGGAGGAGGTGTGCGTGACATTAAGGATTTGAATGATTTGAAAAAGAGCGGTGCATCCGGCGTTTTGATAGCTACTGCATTACATTCCGGTAAAATTTTATCTAAAGATTTGAAAGAATCGGGATTTCTTTAGTTAACTAATTATGTTTTCTGTTTTCGCGTTATATTGATCATAAATATTGGAGAGTTTTAACTTTCTGGTGTATTTATGCTTTTTCAATTCGGTTTGAGGTTTTCTCAGAGTTAAAAAATTATAAATACACTGTAGACCAACGCTATATTACCAACAAAAAGGAGAAATGAGAGATGGTCATGTCAAAAACTAGAGCTACGGCTATGGCGATTTCTATGTTTCTGATGGCTACAATGGTTCTTTCAATTTTTGCTTTGCCAACCAACGCTCAAATTATTGGCTACACAAAATCATACCCCTTTATTGGTGCCACGCCTAACCCTGTAGGAGTCGGCCAAGAAACCCTACTCCATTTAGGGATTACTCAGCAGCTACAAATTACGCAAGACGGATGGGAAGGCATTACAGTAACTATAACGATGCCAGACGACACCACCGAGACGCTTGGGCCTTTCAGAACTGACGCCACTGGAGGAACAGGAACTATTTTTGTGCCTGATGTGGAGGGTACATATAGGCTGCAAACGCACTTCCCCGGACAATGGTACAATACCTCTCAGAGACGTTTATTCTTTGAAGCTGCTGATAGCGAAATATTAGAGCTAGAGGTAACGGTTGATCCTACTCCTATCTATCCCGGCGTGCCACTCCCAACTGAGTACTGGACACGCCCGATAGATGCGCAATCTCACGAATGGTCAGTTATTGCAGGAAACTGGCTAGGAATCGGTCAATTTGGAGATATTTTAGCAGGCGTCTACGTTCCCAACAACGAAGAAGCACCAGAAACTGCACATATACTGTGGACACATCCAATGGTAACAGGAGGACTCGCTGGAGACTATCTTGGCGATCATGCCTACCATATGGGAGATGCTTACGAAGGCTTCTTCTCAGGCTCAATAATAATTGACGGCAAACTCTTCTACAACAAATTCCATAGCATCGGAGGTACGAATGTCGAGAACCCTGTTGTTGCTGTGGATATGCATACTGGAGAAAAACTTTGGGAAAGAACACTTCTAACGCCTGAGGGGGATCGCCGCAGTGTATCGTTTGGACAAGTGATGTATTGGGATTCTTTTAACGTTCACGGAGTATTCGCATATTTATGGGGTACGACCGGTAACAGATGGGACGCGTTTGACCCGGTTGATGGGCGATGGTTATTCGCTTTTGAAAATGTTCCCAGTGGGAGCACTGTAGTTGGTCCCAAGGGGGAGCTTATTCGTTATCAAATCAACCTAGGTGTTGGAACTATAAGAATGTGGAATTCAACGGCTGTTATTAATGCGTATTGGGGAACAACTCCGAACAGTCCTGTGTGGGGCTCATGGAGACCTCAAGGAAAAATAATAGACGCTACAGCATCATGCCCCGTTACGCCTGCTACTCCCTTAGGACTAAACGGAATTCAATGGGAAAAGACAATTCCAACTGGCTTACCCGGTAGCGTTGACTATGTTGTTGCTCTTGACTATGCGCTCGGGTACTATAGGAGCACTTACGGCTTCGGCGGAGAAGCCCTTGACAACCCACCTTTCACAGTATGGGCTATTAACTTGAAACCAGGACATGAAGGTGAGCTTAAATTCAATAAATCCTACGATTTGCCAGCAGGTAACATAACGGTTGGGTATAGACGTTATGGCTACGGTGAAAACAGAGGTTTCATTGTTCACCTTAAAGAGACATACACAAACTATGGTTATGATCTCGATACAGGAGAAAAACTTTGGGGTCCATCTGAACCAGAGTTCTACTTGAGTTATCTTGAAACGTGGACCATCATTTATGATGGTAAAGCTTACACCCACGGGACTAAAGGTATAGTTGACTGTTATAACCTATACACTGGCGATAAACTTTGGGCTTATGCAGCAGATGACCCTGTGAACCAAATATTATGGAGTAACAACTGGAACATTCGTGTTGACTTCATTGCTGACGGCAAAATCTACTTGCGTCATAGTGAACACTCTCCAGTAGACCCAATGCCGCGTGGTGCACCATACGTGTGTCTTAACGCAACGACTGGCGAGGTAATCTGGAGAGCTGATGGTTTGTTCCGTGGTACCGACTGGGGCGGACATGCTAAGATCGGAGATAGCATCATAGCAACATTGGATACGTATGACATGCGCATATACGGAATAGGTAAAGGTCCAAGCGCCACAACAGTTTCAGCTTCACCCAAGATTTCATCGGAAGGTGAAAGCGTACTAGTGGAAGGTACGGTTTCTGATGTGTCTCCAGGCACAAAAGAATATGCTTTGACTGCTAGATTTCCGAACGGTGTTCCCGCAGTAGCTGATGCCAATCAGAGCGAATGGATGCTATATGTGTACAAGCAGTTCCCACGTCCAACAGATGTTACCGGTGTAGATGTTGTTATAAGTGTGCTGGACCCTAACGGCAACTTCTATGATGTCGGCACAACAAAAAGCGACGACAGCGGTTTCTACAAGCTGATGTTCGAACCACTGGTTCCAGGTGAGTATAAAATAATCGCTTCCTTTGCAGGCTCTAAAACCTATTATGGTTCCCATGCAGTGACGGCTATAGGCGTGCTAGAGGCTCCTTGGCCCACTGCTCCACCTACAGAGCCACCTGCGCAAATGACTGACATGTATGTGTTAGGTTTAGGTTCAGCTGCCATAGTTGTCATCGTAGCAATTGGATTAGTGCTAATTCTAATGCTTAGAAGACGGTAAACAAATAGCAAAAACACAAAACCACCCCTTTTTTTATTTAACCAGAAATTGCAAGATAAGCTAGGTAGCGTTTAAAAGTTAAATATGCGTATTCTCGGTGTTTATTGCTTAACCATGGTAAGTTAATAGGCGAAGTTAGAATGGAAACAAAAAGTGAATTTCGTTGATGATTTTTTACAAAATTTTACCAGACTTCGATTTTTTCCTTTCATTGCTTTTAAAGTCTAAAAAAAAGCGGGTTTTTTTTAACTTTTTGGTTTATATTAAGTTAGGTGCTCATGGTGAGTATTGAAAGAAATTTGCTAATTTCACTATTAAAACTAACAAAGGAAGGACAGATTTTGACTGAAAGTGTCAATAAAGATGCGAAGATAATTCCTCATATTACACGAAAAGTGATAAAACAGCTAGAAAATGAAGGTTTACTTATTCAAAATAAAGATTTTATTGAAGTGAATAGTAGTAATCGGCTTAGACTCGCTGCTAAAGCTGTCTCTTTAGGCGCAGATCTCGAAAACGTTAGTTCTTTTCTTCACTGGAAAGAGTTTGAGGATATTGCCGCCATAGCTTTGGAAAGAAATGGCTACACTACGGTTAAGAACTTGCGTTTCAAAAAAGGTGGGCGCAGATGGGAAATTGATGTAGTTGGTTGCAAAAAACCTTTAGTTTTATGTGTAGACTGCAAGCGTTGGCAACGGAGCGTAAAACCTTCTGCTCTAAAGAAGATTGTTGAGGCCCAAGTTGAAAGAGCCTGTGCACTAGCTGACACGCTGCCTACCCCATTGCTAAAGCTTGAGTGCGTTAAGTGGAATAGAGCAAAGTTTCTTCCTGTAATATTATCGCTTATACCAAGCAGCCTAAAATTTTACGACAATGTTCCCATTGTTCCGGTTCTACAACTGCAGGATTTCTTGAGCCAATTGCCTGCTTACGTAAAGTCGCTGAAGTACTTAACAAAAGACTTCAGTCATTTATGACACAATATCCAATATCGGTTTCTTTGCAAAGTGCACCGCTGGCCAGAGACTCAAAATAAACATAATAACTAAAGCTGTTATAAGCCACCCTACTATCACGATTATGGTGTAGCTTGTCACAACTGGTTGTGCTATAAGAATCATAAGTGTAATCATTACTCCAAGAGAAATTCCAACGGCAACACTTGAAATTAGAACAAGTAAACTTTGTACAGCAACTATCGTTATAACATTTTTAGGCTTCGTACCCATAATCCGCAAAACCCCAAATTCTTGGCGTTGCTCTTCCAGACTAATGATAGTATAACTGACTAAACATAGGGCAGCCGACGTTAAAGTAAACAGGGGCAAAAGCATAATCGTTGACCATATTGAACCTAAAAAATTAAGGTTCTTCTGCAACGCAGCATCCAACTCTAAAACGGAGAAAATTGAATTTTCTCCATTGACTTCGGCTTCAATCTGCGTTAGAGCGGTTGATTTGTCAGCACCAGACTTTAATTCTATAAGCAAAATATTGATGTTAGATAAACCTAGGCCCTGCAGTTTTTCAATTGAAACATAAGTTACTTTTCCATTGTTTAGGGGGTCCACACAAACACCGACTATGCTGAACGAAGCATTTCTCAACCTGATTCCTTGGCTTAAAGGATCTGACCGGTGTATCTTTGCTTGTGGATCAGGTGTATACATCATTTGTGAGATGGAATCGCCGATAACAGCCTCATCTGTCGCTTCAGCATTTAAAAAGCGCCCTTTAAGGGACCATGATGTTATGACTTTTGGCGGGTTAACACCAATAACTAACGAGTTCCCTTCACGGCTATCGCCGACGGGAATTGTCGCCAAAGTCTCTGGGTCAATCGTGAAGGTACTAATTTCTTGAACCTGTGATTTCAAAATCAACCGTGGATCTATTGTTTTTACGCTCTTCAGGGTTTCTAGTCGTTGGATAAGTGTGTCCGGAACGCCAAGTTCTGCATCCAGATAGTTGAAATCGAGGTTTTCTTTGGCTCCTGAAAACTTTGTCAACAGCTGAGTATACTGAACTATCATGTCTTCATGGGCAACAGCAACAACGTTTGTTCCTATAGCGTTTTTAACCCATGAAATGCTTGTGTCGTTAGCTATTATGCTACCAGATATTGATACTGTAAGGAGCACAAAGACTATTGAAAGCAATATGATTATTCGTACGCTTGCCGATTGTCTCCGAAATAAGCTTCTTGACGCGATTTTCAGAGTTAACCCTGTCCTCGATAAGGGTTTAAGTTTATTTCCTGTGGTTAGCCCAAAATACTCTGCTGGCGAAAGCGCTTTTATCGGCGATGCTCTAGAAGCGTCAAGCATAGGCTTGGCTCCAAACATAAGTACTAGAACGAAAAAACTGACGAAAACTATTGCGGCAAGCCAAAAATCGGGGGTTGCTGATTGCATTTGAAAGTTAAGCACATTGGCAACAGCAAAGTCTGCTGTAAACCCAATTACTACACCTAAAACGCAGGCCAGAAAAGTGATTATTATAAGTTCAGTCATGAAATATCCAAATACAAGGCCATTCGGGCATCCGGCAGCCTTGATTAAACCAAAATCGCAAGTTCGCTGTTTCATAATCAAGAAAACAATAAAAGAGCTTAGCACGGCGCCAACAGCGAAGATTAATACTCCAATGAATAGGAGAAATTGTGAAAGAATTGAGGAAATACCATAAGTTAAGGCTTCACCTGTAGTGGGTATATCCCAACTAATTCGTCTGATGAATTGCACAAGAAAAAGTGTATTTGCAACACTTAATGTCAGTGTAGCCACGGTTAGACCGGTTTGCAGCTTTCTGCGCAGAAGGTCGTTTACTGGAAATGCAGCTTTACTCATTTTCGCTTGAGAGTCTCCCGTCTTCCAAGCAAGTGATTCGATCGGCAAGTTTCATCAGTTCTAGGTCATGAGTTGCCACGATAACGGTTTTTCCCTTAGCTTTAAGCGATCGTAACATCTGAATTATTTTCTGACCGCTTTTTGTGTCCAAGTTTCCAGTTGGTTCATCTGCTAAAATAAGGTCTGGGTTATTAGCTAATGCCCGCGCGAAGGCTACTCGCTGTTTTTCACCTATGCTTAGTTGAATCGGGAAATGATTTGCTCTGTGCTGCAAACCCACGGTCTCCAGAAGTTTTGTAACTCTTTTTTCTATCAGCTCCTCGGTTTTACGGCTCCACTCCATTGGAAAAGCAACATTCTCCGCTACAGTTAAAGTTGAAACGAGATTATATGATTGGAAAACAAAACCCACGTTGTTACATCTGAAATCAGCTAAGAAATTTTCGTCTTGCAAGGTCAAGTTATGACCTAACACGATGACTTTTCCATTTGAGGGCCTATCAATTCCACTTACAATGTTGAGCAGTGTTGTTTTTCCGGAACCCGAAGACCCACATATTGCAACAAACTCGCCTCTCGGAACTTCAAGTTTTATGCCCCGCAGAACTTTAATATCTGCATCACCTAGATGATAGGTCTTATTTACAGAATCCATGAAAACTACTACATCATATGTTTTCAGGGGCATGATGAAGAATATGTTGGCAATTGTAATATGCGTTTAGGTTCAGTTCTTTGCGCTCTACAAAAGGTCAGTAGCTCTTTTCGATGAAAAAGTTTCCTCTATCCCGTTTAAGGATCCGCAACTTATCAGGAAGCTTGTCCTTTTCCCAGTCCTCCCAGCTGACTTCTTTAAAACGCCATTTCTTACCCAAGTGCGCCGCAATTATTGAATGTTTATTCTTGTAACCTCCAGGAATAAGTTCGTTAAGGAACCTAAAGAGTTTGTCAACTTGAGACTTAGGGAAATAGGCGTAGTAGCTAGCATTCTTAACTTCAAAAGCGTAAGTGTGTTCACCCTTGCGTGCCATGAGATCAGGCAAGGGACTCAGACTGGGGTTGCTGACTGGGATCCGCACAGCGTTGTACCCGTTTTTCTGCAGCAGTTTTACAAGAACCGTCTCGCTATAGAAACCCCTTTTTCGCCATCTTCGAAGTCTAATCCTATCAGCTTCCTTTACCACATTTTTCTCCTCAACAGTTGACCTATTTAAGATGGTGAATTAAATAAAAAATTCTTCTGCTTGCACTGAAAACAGTGAGCTTCGTTGATGCTTATGTATACCGATTTTCTTCATATGGGTTCGAGAAGGCATTGGTGATGAAATAAATTATTGATAATACCTATCTTACCAATAACACCTATAAAGAAAAATGCAATATTGTTAAACTAAAAATATGTGAGGTTTAGCCTACACTAACGGATGCAAAAACATATTATCATTAAAAAAGACAGTGAAAAAACCTTATTTTAGAGTCGGTTAATGATCTGAACCAGAGGCTGGTGACATAAAAAACCACCTCCTGCTGCGTTTGTGTATACGAAAGCATCGCCTAAATATACTACCAGAATACCTACAGTGTTTCAGTCCATTAGAAACTTCGTTATCTTCAGCTACCCCAAAAAGAAGCAACCACAGCGCGTCAATATTGACTGCATTATGCAAAAGCAAAAGTGTACACATGTAAAATTTCCAAATAAAAACTTGTAGAACCTTTCGGAGAGCCAAAAATCTCGAAGCAAGTTCGAAGAAAACCGTCAGCGGCTTCGCATGGAGATTATCGACGGTCTTTATATGAGGTCACGATAAACTCCATGGTTAAGTGTCTATTCATAGCTGAAAAAGC
>JABAOC010009348.1_pt1 | contig 53061 bp, 40 predicted proteins | sample 7062161 | NCBI WGS metagenome assembly JABAOC01 (sample SAMN14538625, study PRJNA623070) | marine sediment metagenome | biome: marine biome [ENVO:00000428]; feature: marine pelagic biome [ENVO:01000023]; material: deep marine sediment [ENVO:00002113] | place: India: Gulf of Khambhat ... | reverse complement strand
AATTAACCATTTATAATATGTTTAGTTTTGTAACTATTTAATTATTCAATAATACTTTTTAATTAATTAGAAATATAAAATTTTTTTTGATAAAGTCAATAATTATTTTAAAATTTTAAATATTTTTTATATTATGCTCGTTTTTTTATACGACTAGATTTTTTTGCGCCGTCCTTGCCATAATAATAGTAGTGATAGTAATAGTAGTAATATGAACCATAAACGCCTTCAACATTCACTACGTTTAGCAATGCACCAAGAGTATGGTTGGATATATTTCTTAGTATTTCATAGCTTTTTATAACAGCATTTCGATCCGTCTGTCCTGCTTTTACCACAAGTATTACCCCATCAACTTCCGAACTTAGTATTGCGGCATCAGTAACCGCTATGATTGGTGGACTATCGAACAGAATAATATTAAACTGATTTTTTAAATCATTGATACATTCTTTCATGGCTTTCGAACCCAACAATTCTGATGGATTGGGTGGTAGCGTGCCGCACGGCATTAAATAAAGATTATCCATATCAGTTTCGAAAATTGCATCACCTAGTTTAATTTTCCCTACTAAATAGTTGGAAATGCCTTTTGCGCGACTCAAATTGAAGATCGAATGTAATACAGGACGTCTCAAATCGGTATCGACAAGCAAAGTTTTAGAGCCCATCTGAGCGATAGTTATTGCTAAATTAGCGACCGTTGTAGATTTTCCCTCTTGTGGTCCGGGACTTGTCACCACAATTGTTTTTAATTTGGTATCTGCCCTAGCGTATTGAATATTAGTTCTCAAGCTTCGATATGCTTCGGAGATTGGCGACTTGGGCGCAAAATGTGTAATGAGCCGACCGGCAATAGTTTTGGCTTCATGGTTATTTACTCTTTTTTCTGAAGTATGTTTATCATTTTTTCTTAATCTTGTTGTTGCTCCTTCTAGTTTAATAACTGGTATAGAGCCAAGAATCGGTATCCCTGACTTCTCAATATCTTCTATAGATCGAACCGAATTATCAAAATATTCAAGAACAAATGTTACGCCAACGCCTAATCCTAATCCCATTATAACACCCAAAATAATATTCATTTTCTTCTTAGGTGTGATAGGAGAATAGTCTGGTTTGGCTGGGTCGATAATTCGAACATTTCCTAATTGACCAACTTCAGTGATTCTCGATTCCTCAAATTTTTCTTTCATCATTAATGTAATTTTTTCATCAAGGCGAGCGGCTCTTTCTAATCGAGCTAACTTTAGACTCCGTTCAGGAATTTTCTCAAGTTCTTGATTATACTCATCAACTATTTTTTTTAGCGCCGAAACCTTAGGTAAGAGGGCTTGAATTGTAGCTTCAACTTCAATTTTTCTTTGAAATAATTCTTCTGATAATGTGATAGGATCGCCTGTTTCGGCAGCAGCTAACTGGGTGATTCCTGTTTTAAATTTTTCCTCTAATAATCTAGCTTGTTCGTTATATTTACGAATATTGGGGTCGTTTGGATCGTACAGGCCTTGGTTAATCAAAGTGGCGATATATCTCGTTTTTTCGGTTTCCAATTCGACCATTTTTCGATTTAATTCTTTGAGAAAAGGTGCAGTAAGAATATTTTGCATGTTTAAATTTTTTTTACTCTGTCCCAACTGTTCATCAATATATGAGAGACGTTCTTTGTCGGAATTTAATTCTAATTCAGCTTCACGATAGATGGACTCGACATTTGCAAGTTTGCTAACCAATTCTTCAATTTCCCGGGGTAATGCTGCTACCTTTTCGTTTTCTTTATATTCCTTTAACGCCTGTTCTGATTTTTGCAATTGTTCTTGAAAAAGATCCAACTGCTCACCTAAAAAATCTTTTACCTTCCTAACTTCTTCTTGACTTGCTAGCTGATTTTGTACTTTATAAACATGCGCCACTGTATTAGCAATATATGCAGCTTCAGTGGGGGATGGAGCTGTTACACTGACTCGAATCATGTCAGTATTTCTAATTGGATCGACACTGATATTTCCTTGCAAAAGTCTAATATAATTATTTAGCGTTTCATCAAATTCTTCATTTAACATGAAACTGTTTTGAGATTGTTCATTCTTGTTATTTTTAACATCCAAAACTCCTGCTAGTAATTGTTTAATTTGTTTCTTAAGGCTAAATTTAGTCTTCTCTTTTTCATGAGAGTTCCCTAAAATCCATAGTCTGTCGGCCTTGTCCGATGACATTAATTTCTTAATTACGTTTTCAGCTAAAGTACGACTATTTAAAATTTCTACTTGATTATTAATCTTCTTTTCTTTTTCCATAAAATCAACAACGTTAAAAAGAGTTTGTTGAACACCACCATTATCTTTAATCATGACTTTTACAGAAGCACGATAAATTGGGGTTGCAGTGAAGGTGTAGTAGGTAACGAATCCAACGACTGTTAGGAAGGAAATCAGAATGATCCATCTTCCACGGTATAATATCCGTAAATAATCATAAACTGTCACTTGACGCTCATGTTGCTCGTTCACTGATGCACTCCCTGTTTAAATATAATCCCCCAATTTCTGACGCATCTAATAATAAAAAATTTTTTTTTATTAGTCAAGTGATTTTATAAATCTTAATAAATTTTAATACTAAATCACCTCCTTATTTCAATTATTTAAATTTTAATATCCTAAATTAGTTTTCAATTACAACTAATTAGTTTCTTATTATATATTTTAATATAAATAATGTTCTGTCAAATAATATTAAAATAAATTGTATTCTCTTAAAATGATTTTAGGAGATGAGAAAAAATTAAGTGGAATTCTTAAAATAGTCCCACTTTTTTTATTAACTTTAAAATAACACAGAAATACATTTTATTTATTCTCGCCTCTTTAGTAGTAAACGAATTCATTTTTTAATTTCATTATTTAAAAATGACAATCAAAAATTTTTAATAAATTCAACGCATATCGATTATTTCTATTGATTCTGGAATTTTAAAATTGAAAAAGTCATCGGCAATAGGTTTATTAATTATAATATTTTGTAGAACGTAGATATTTGTGTTGTTGTTAAGATCTACTTGTTCAATTTTTATGGGTACCAATAATTTCGTATTTATCCAGATTTTCATATACTTAATAAAAACGTCTTCTGTCTTAGATTGCAACTCCAGAAGGTGACAGTCTTGATTATCGATCTTATCATTTTGAAGATACTTTGCATGATATTGTTCTGAATAATTTAGGAAAATATTTTTTGGCAATGTGACTTCTTCTCCTGTTTTTCTTGCATTTTCGATGATAACCTGATTATTGAACTGAGAAAATGTCCAGATAATTTTTCCATCTGAAGTAATTGCTTGGTCTTCCATTTCGATCTTAAATTTTTCTTTTCCTTTTAACCAGATAGTACCCTTCTGAACATGAACATTATCAGCTAATTTCCAATGACTAGTTTGAGTAAATTCAGCCCGAAAAGTTTTAAGATTTTCATATGTTTCTTTTACCTTTGTAATGATCTCGTGTGCCTTATCAACCGAGGCCAACAACAACATTGATTGCTGAAAAATAGTTACGATCAGAGCAATTATAATTATTCCATATTTACATCTCATATTGAACCTCTAATCATTTGATAGTTTAAATTATAATAAATTCTTGTATCTATTATTTTTAAGCACAAAATTTAATAAATAGTACTATTTAAAATTTAATAGAGACCCATTTCCATTAATTGTTCTTCGTCAATTAAGACCTCTCTTGCTTTACTACCATCAAAAGGTCCTACATAGCCCGCATCTTCCAATTGATCAATAAGTCGAGCCGCGCGAGCATACCCGATTTTCAAGCGACGTTGTAAAAGCGAAACTGATCCTTGCTGATGTCGCGTCACTAACTTTAATGCTTCGTTAAATAGTTCATCTCGTTCATCTCGAAAGCGGGTGCCATAATTAGCTGAAGATTCTTCTTCTTCAGTTGGAAGTTTAAATTTCGGTTGTTGAATTGGTTGTTGATGAATATGTTCGACAATTCGCTTAACTTCTTCATGCGAGATATATGCCGCATGAATTCGTATCGCTTCTGGGCTGCCCGGCGGTAGAAATAACATATCGCCCCGTCCGAGTAATTTTTCCGCACCATTCATATCTAAAATTGTACGAGAGTCAGTTTTGGAAGCAACCTGAAAGGCCATTCGAGCGGGAAAATTCGCTTTGATCACACCAGTTATTACATCTACTGAAGGACGTTGTGTTGCTACTATTAAATGAATTCCCACGGCCCTTGACATCTGAGTCAATCGAGCGATTGGTTCTTCCACTTCACGAGCCGCTGTAAGCATTAAGTCTGCAAGCTCATCGACAATTAAGACCAAATACTCCAATGGTCGTTTATCGATTGATTCTTCTTTTTGCTCTGGGCTAATATTTTTTATCCACAAGTTGTAGTCTTCGATATTTCGGACTCCCGCCTTAGCCAGCAATTCATAACGCCGTTCCATTTCCATCTCCAAACTTCTTAAAACAGCAACGGCGTTAGCAGAGGTCGTTACTACTTCTTCCTGGATATCTTCCCGATAGGCCAGGTGGTGGTGTTTCAATGCAGAATAAACACTCAACTCCAACCTTTTGGGATCAATCATTATTAATTGAACCTGGGAAGGATGGGCCTTAAAAAGAATGCTGGCGATAATCGTATTCAAGCATACACTCTTTCCAGAACCCGTAGCTCCTGCAATCAAAAGATGTGGCATCCTTGATAAATCATCTACATATATATCACCAGCTATTGTTTTTCCTAATGCTATCGTTAGAGGGGATTTAGCAGATTTAAACTGAGGCGACTCGATCACCTGCTTTATATATACCACTGAGGGCTTTCGGTTTGGAATTTCAATACCAATAGCTGCTTTCCCAGGAATTGGAGCCACAACACGAATTCTTTTCGCACGCATAACCAGAGCCAAATCATCAGCAAGACTAGTAAATCGATTGATTTTCACGCCTAAACCTGGTTCGATTTCAAAACGTGTAATGACAGGCCCCGGATTGATTTCTACGACTTTCCCTTGAATCCCAAAATCCGTCAATTTTTCTTCAAGTGCTTTGGCACTGGTCATCAATTCATCCCAAGTGACTTCGTCTCCATCGTCTGGAAATTCATCAAAAATTTGAGGTGTTGGAGCATAATACTTTCGGCGTGGATGAATTTGCGTCAGTTCCTCTGTTTCTGGCTTTGTAAGTGGTTCCCTTTCAATTTTTTCATCAAGATCATCCAAGCCCGGTTGAGAAGTTACAGCCGGTTCTCTTCCTATTTCAGTTTCAGAAAACGGAATTTCGACATCGCCAAACTCTGGCTCTGGTTTCTTCTTACTTTTCAGGATATCTCTAATACTGGGAGTTTGCTTTTTGGGCTTAAATTGTCGACGATCATATCTTCGAAAAACCTTTGCGATAATTTTTGTGAGCTTGGGAATCATTTTAGATTTAATTTTATCGAATTTGAAATCAAGAGCAGATAGCAGAGTGATTATGACAATGGCAGGAAAGAGGATGATAGTTCCAGCACTACCAAAAAAATTGTAAAAGTATTGGCTTACAATCCCGCCGATTAATCCCCACTGTTGGTGGTCTAACTGAAAGGCGGTTTCATTGATTTTGGATGAAGCTTTTATCATTCCAAAAAATGCCAGTGCAACAGCAAAATAGAGGCTAAATAGTACCGTATAAATCGATATTTTCTTTATCGGTTGGATTTTATTTTTAAGGAGAAGATTTATTCCCCACAAAACAATCAGCAATGGTAAGGTAAAGCTGGCTAATCCGATCGTTTTTTTGAATAATAAATTTGAAATCCAGAAACCAACATATCCCATCTCGTGTTTCACTTCATTAACTTTCATGTCAGGGTTATCATCGGGCGTAAAATGAATAAGGCTCAGGAGAATGAAACACCCGAGTGAAATTAAAAGAACTCCTATAATTTTACGCTTTTTTTTGACATCCATTCTTGAATCCTATATTAATTTAAAAATTATCTTTTTATTATTAACGGTATCTTTCGAATATTCCAGGGGAGAATTAGATAAATCAAATCCAGGGACCAGCATTTCATTTCGTTCGCCTCACAGAAGTATTGATTCGACCGAAAATCTCAGAGCTAATTGTTTTGCGTGCTCGATCTCAGAGACAGGAATGATTCCCAGACATCCATTTGCGAGCGCAGTAATCACGCTTGTACTGGCACGAAGCACATCGATAATAACGGCGATTCGACCTTTTAATTTATCCTGTCTAATTTCAGCACGTGAAAAATATAAATCGATATTCAATCTAATTCCTGATTTGCTAACAATTATTATTTAATAAGGTCGCTTATAAAAGGGTGTTTTAACCACTTGTGCTGTGAATTTTCGCCCACGAATATCAATGCTCAGTATAGAATCAATCTTTGAATATTCAGTTTTCACATAACCCAATCCAATCGGTTTTTGTAACATTGGCGAAAACATGCCGCTGGTGACAACCCCGATTTCCTCTTTTTCATCATATATTTTATAACCATGTCTGGGAATTGCTTTCCCTATCAATTCAAATCCAATAAGTTTCCGTTGCACCCCATCTTGCTTTACTTTTTGAATTGCTTCATGACCGATAAAATCACCTTTATCCAGCTTTGTAATCCAACTCAGGCCTGCCTCAATTGGATTTGTCGTATGATCGATGTCATTTCCATACAAGCAATACTTTACCTCCATCCGAAGCGTATTCCTGGCCCCAAGGCCAATTGGCTCGATATCAAATTCCTTCCCTGCTGCCATGATTGCTTGCCAAACCTTAGACGAGTACTCAGGCGAGAACATAATTTCAAAGCCATCTTCGCCAGTATAACCAGTCCGAGCTATCATCATGCGTACATCTGCTAGAACTCCTTCGGCCAACCAATAAGGTTTAATCTGTGATAAATCGAGTCCTGTTAGTTTCTGAAGTGTTGCTTCCGCACTTTTTCCCTGAATCGCTAATAAAGTATATTCATCACTACGATTTCTTAAAATTACACCATCAAATAAACGATCCTGAAGCCATTGGAAATCTTTTTCAATATTTGCTGCATTGACAACTATCATATATCGATCTGGAAAACGATATATGATCAAATCATCAACGATCCCACCGTGATCGTAACATAAGGCCGAATATTGAGCTTGATAAATATTAAGGTGCCTTACATCATTAATAGTCATATATTGTAAAAAGTGCTGGGATTTTGGACCAATGAATTCAAATTCACCCATATGAGACACATCAAATATTCCCACAGTCGTCCGAACACGAACATGCTCTTCATTAATTCCTTTATACTGAATCGGCATATAGAATCCTGCGAATTCTACAATCTTGGCTCCAAGTTGTTTGTGAATATCATATAAAGCAGTCTTCTTCGTTATCAACTTTTCGTTCCTTTCTCAGTAATCAATCATTAAAGAAATATTCAGCATCCTATAGATTGTATTATATTTTCAAAGACTTAATGGTCTGATCAACTCTGTCAAGAGCTCTTTGAATATTCTCAATGGAATTGGCGTAAGAGAATCTCAGATACCCTTTACCATATTCTCCAAAAGCAGTACCTGATAATGCGGCCACACCAAACTTTTCCAATAAAGAATCTGCAAATTTTTTGCCGTCAATACCGAGTTGTTTGATATTCGGAAAAACATAAAAAGCACCATGAGGACGAATGCAATTGATACCATCAATTGCATTCAATCCATCTACAATGACATCTCTTCTCTTTTTGAACTCTGCGACCATTTTGTATACTTCATCCTGAGGTCCGGTTATGGCTACAATACCTGCATATTGAGAAAAAGTAGTCGTACAAGAGTTACTGTTTATTTGTAATTGAACGACTTTTTCCGCTAAATCTTCAGTCATGGCCCCATAACCTAATCGCCAGCCAGTCATGGCATAGGTTTTAGAAAAACCATCGAGAATAATCGTTCGTTCTTGCATTCCTGGAATAGATGCGATGCTATGATGCGTACCTTCGTAAATAATGTTTAAATATACTTCATCAGAAAGAATATAAATATCCTTTTCTTGGGCAACTTTTGCCACGTCTTTCAAATCTTCTTCAGTTAAAATGCCCCCAGTTGGATTTTGAGGCGTATTTAAAATGATCATTCTGGTTTTATCAGTAATAAGTGACATAAATTCATCTAGATTAAAGCTAAATTCCCTTTCTTCGCGCAACGGATAAGGTACTGATTTAGCACCAACAAAATCGATAACCGATTCATAGATTGGGAATCCAGGATTCGGATACATCACCTCATCCCCCTCATCGATGAGTGCTAAAATAGTAAAAAACATAATCGGTTTAGCGCCTGGGGTGACGACCACCTGATTGGGATGAATTTTGATGTTACGTCTTTTTCCCATATCTTCAGCTAAAACTTCTCTCAGTTCAGGAACACCAGCAGCGGGACCGTAATGCGTTTTACCCTCGTTTAATGCTTTCACAGCCGCATCGATAATATTTTTTGGAGTATCAAAATCTGGTTCACCTATTTCAAGATGGATAACTTCTTTTCCTTGGGCTTCCAATGATTTAGCTTTGGCGAGAACTTCAAAAGCAGTTTCCGTTCCTAATCTTGACATTCTTTCGGCTAATTTCATCATATCATATCCTCTTTATTATTAGGTCAATAATTTATTAAGAACGTGAGATTAAATAAATTGACTTTTTCTGAATTTACGATAATTGTAAGTAACGACAATCTGACAATAAATTGGGTAAGTTATTTTATCTCACGTCCTAAATCACGTGGCATTAGATATAATTAAAATAGTGTTTACAATTCCATCTTTTTATTTTATAAAAAAATAACAAAAATAATTCTTATTGTCAAGATTTTTCTCCTGATTCATTTTAGAAATAAAAAACCAGTACTGAATGAGTACTGGCTTTTTAATCAAATCTTATTGCCAAACACGCCTGATATCATTAATAATTACAAATAACATTAATGCGATTAGAAGAGCCATACCGATCTGTTGGATGATCAATTTAGCCTTTGGTGAAATCGGCCTTCGGATAATTGCTTCTATAGTCAGAAACACGATATGCCCGCCATCTAATACGGGGATAGGAAGCAGGTTTAATAATCCAAGATTTAAACTTAAAAATGCAATGAAGGCAATAAAATTGGACTCTCCTTCTCTGGCACTATCCTTAGCTAATTTAGCGATCATAATAGGACCTGCAAATGCTTCCTTAAAAGCCTGTTTTCCTGTAACAATCATCTTTAACGAGTAACCGATCAGACGAGTTATTTGCCAGGAATAACTTGCTCCATAAATGATGGACTGGAATAAATTAATCTCCTTCTCCTGAACGGGATAGCTAATGCCAATCAGCCCGATTTCTTTGCCTTGCAGTGCCTCACGACGTGGTATAATCTCGGCAGATATCAAATGACCATTTCGTTCCCATTCAACAGTTAATTGTTTTTCAGGACTGGCATGAACCACTTCGGTCAATTCAGTCCATGTTCTTATTGGTTTCCCATCAATTGCAACGATACGATCACCAATCTGAAGTCCTGCTTTTAATCCCGGAAAATCTTGCTGTAGACTACCCACGACGGGTGGCCATGATTTTTCAACACTGTCAAGATACGTCGATAAAAACTTTACTGTATATGTTTGTCTATCCCTTTCGAAAGTGATGGCAATTTCATCCTGTTTCGTGATGATAGCCTCAACGTCAGCCCATGTTTTTATAGGGTTGTTATTAATCGAAGTGATCATATCCCCTGGTTGTAATGTTGTAACAGCGATGACTTTTGAAGATTCAATCTTACCAATTGAGACCCCCAGAGGCTCTTTTAGCCCCATGATGTAGGCAATACCTCCAAACATTAATATGGCCAACAGAATATTCATCGCAGGTCCTGCCAATATTACCAGGAATCTTTGATAGATTGGCTTGGACATAAACTCCCACGGTTCACCCTTAATTGCATCTTTGTCCAAAGTTTCATCAATCATGCCGGCCATCTTTACATAACCACCAAATGGAATCCATGAAATACAATAATCCGTGTCTCCAATTTTTTTACCTACCATTCGAGGCGGGAATCCTAATGAAAATCGTTCGACACGTATTCCCACTAATTTGGCTAAAATAAAATGTCCTAATTCATGGACAAACACTAAAATTCCAAGACCTATAATAAATCGTATTACTGCTTCCATTTATCTCTCCATATTTTAAAAAGCAACAATCAAAACTTCTTCCTTCTGAATGGCTTCTTTAACAAAGTTCCGCGCCCAAATATCCGCTGCTAAAATATCGTCCAAATCAGGATCAGATATTGGCTGGTGTTGGTCAAGTGCCTTTTCAACAAGTTTAGGAATCGTATTAAATTTGATTTTTTGTTGAACAAAATTTTTAATCGCTTCCTCATTTGCTGCATTTAATACAGCAGGCGCAGTACCACCAATTTTTAGGGATTCATAAGCCAATGCACAGGCCGGAAAAAGACGAACATCTGGTGGTTCAAATGTCAATCTGTTTATTAAATTAAACGTTAGTCGTTCATTTTGAATATATTTTCGATTTGGATATGTTAAAGCGTATTGAATCGCAATCTTCATGTCTGGAATTCCCAATTGCGCCTTGATAGCACCATCAATAAATTCAACCATGGAATGAATAATGGATTCTGGATGAATGACAACTTCTATTTGAGAAATGGGAACCCGAAATAACCAGTGCGCTTCAATAACCTCTAAGCCTTTATTCATCAAAGTTGCAGAGTCGATGCTGATCTTGGTTCCCATATACCAATTTGGGTGCTTTAACGCCTGGTTTAAAGTTACTTTTTCCAACTGTTCAGCCGTAAACTTCTGGAAAGGTCCACCAGATGCGGTAATAATAAGTCGATTGATCTCCGACTGATTTTCCCCCTGGATGCATTGAAAAATTGCACTGTGTTCGCTATCGACAGGTAAGATCCTCACATCTTTTTCCTTTGCCAATGATGTGACAATCTCACCCGCCATCACAAGAATTTCTTTATTGGCTAAGGCGATATCTACTTTTTGTTCGATCGCTGCCAAAGTTGGGAGAAGACCGCTGGAACCTACAACACCGTTGACCAAAATATCTACATCTGAACGAGAAGCAAGGTCTGTTAAACCTTCTTTTCCAGTCGTAATGCCGATTCCAAGTTGTTCTATTTTTTCGAAGAAATGGATGGGAAATTCTTTACCTGTAATACAAACGACTTCTGGTTTAAATTGCAGACATTGCTCATAAAGCAAATCCACCCGATGATGGGTGGAAAGTCCGATAATTTTAAACTCATTAGGATAAGCGTTTATGACTTGAAGACAATTCCTGCCAATAGATCCAGTTGCACCAAGTATTGTAATGCGTTTCATGACATCCAGTCATTACTCCCATAACAATTTTCAGAACCATGATTTAAGAGACAGTCCGAGAAATAAATTCTGTTAGAAAAATTATAAGTTCTCGGACAGACTCTTAATTCAAGGCAAAGGTGGTTAGTTATTGCTATCGAAAACTCACACCCAGTCCTACATTAAATCCTTGTACACCGCCAAAATTATAATCGGCATGAATAAACAGCAATGGAATGGGTTTAACTTTGATTCCTAAGTTACCCCTGAAGTTGTTTTTTTCATATTTTTTTACGACAGGACCCAATCCAGGAAGATCAAGTTCGACTTCCAATTTATTATAATCAAAACCAAGTCCACCGTAAACATCGATAAATGGGAAGCCTTTACTGACAATCAAAGCAGCACTTATGCTGTTAACGCGACCAAAATCAAATTCCTCTGGCACATTTAAATAATGATAGGCAGCCGCAACAGCTACTTTTGGCAGTAATATATTTTGAAGTAAGCCATATTTCACGCCTAACCCGATTAAGGTAATGTTTCCTTCCTTTTCATCCTCCCCAATTGGATAAGTGAAAAAGCGACCTGTGGCTTCCAAACTACCGGGTAAGCCCACACTAACTTGAAGTATTGGAAGAGGTATTAATTCCATATCCTTGAAAACGCCTCCGTATGCTGCTTGATTGCTTGGAAATGGCAGATCTGGCTTTTGATCCTTAGAAATCATCATCGTTATAACTCGGATGCCGACGTCGAAACCTCCTAAACTATGGATTTGAGCTGAATGATATAATCCTCCTCCCGTGTAAAAACCAAAAAGATCGAGTAATGGATCAATTGCGTCGTCCAAATTAGCAATAGCGTTTTCTTTAGTATAGGGCGATGGTGTTATCATTTCTACCAGGTCTAGGTCCTGACCGATAGCATATCCGCTCCATCCGACCAGCAACAAAATAGCCACTAAAATAGAACGATAATTAATTTTCATGCTATTTACCTCCTAACTTTTGGTATTTTTTAACCAATTTTTGTACCTCTGCATTTTCCCGAGGTGTTAATTGACCTTCAAAAAAATAGATATCAAAACACTGTTGGAACCCTGTCTTGATAGCCCAAATTATTTTTTCATAATTAAATTTAGTTGGTAATATTTGAGAAATAGAAATTGTTTTTTCTGCTAAAGCCTGTCTAAATCTTTCAGTTCGTGGTCCTTTGAGTGTTGCAATATAATCGGCCAGATGTAAATGAAAGGTGCCGACTAAGATTGAACCATGTTGTAAAATGGAATTTTCATACCTTCGTTGTGCACTACCAACTAATTTTTTGTTCTGGTATGCAATTTCAAACTTCGCTGATTTCGAAAAACAAGGTATTTTATGTTTATACGCAGAACTTGTTTCTCTTTTTTCTGCTGGTCGTTCAACTAATTCAGCCTTAACGCCAATTAGCTGAAGCCCCTTTAATATCCCCTTATTTATAAGATTATAAGTAGTTAAGATGTCTGAAGAATAGAAATCAGAATCTTTTGGAACAAATACACTATACGTAATTTCCTCAGCATGTAGAATAGCTCTGCCACCTGTAGGGCGACGAACTACATCAATTTTATCTCTTTTACACTTTTCCAGATCAAGATCATTGGGATCCTGGTTATAACCCAAAGAAATCGCGTAAGGCTGCCATCGGTAGACTCTAAAGACAGAACGCTTATCATTCGGAACGCTCTTGGTCGCTAAGACTTCGTCAATAGCCATGTTGTTAAAACCATCTTTGAGTCCAGTATTTAGGAATCGCCAACTATTCATATTCTACTATTTAATAATCCCTCGCTCACTCGCATTGATGAAATCGATAATGTCTTGTATTTCAGGAATTAATTCCATTGTACCTTTAATCTTATTTATTGCCTGAGATACATTGCATCCTGATCTGTAAATTAACTTATATGCTTGACGTAGCTGCATCATGATTTCAGATGAAAATCCGCGTCTTGACAAACCAACGCGGTTAATTCCGGCATAATTAAGAGGTTCACCAGCTGCTAAAATATAAGGAGGAACATCCTTAGGAACTCGTAAACCACCACCAATAAAGGAGTATTTCCCAATTCTGACAAATTGGTGGATTGGAGTCATTCCACCAACCGATGCATATGGTTCAATTATTACATGTCCTGCCATATTTACTGCATTAGCCAGAATCACATGATCACCAATCTGACAATCGTGGGCTACATGGACATAAGCCATTAAGAGACTTTTTTTTCCTATTACCGTCTTAAATCTATGAGAACTGCCTCGATTGAGTGTACAAAATTCTCTAATCGTCGTTTCTTCGCCTATTTCTAAAGTTGTTTTTTCACCTGCATATTTGAGATCCTGAGGATCGGTGCCAAGTACTGCTCCCTTAAAAATTCGACATTTATTACTAATTCGAGTACCTGAATGAATAAGCACATGAGACCCAATTTGAGAGCCACTACCAATAACAACATCATCTTGAATCACTGTATATGGACCAATAGAAACATCTTCACCTATTTCCGCACCAGAATCGATAACGGCGGTAGGATGAATGTTTATCAAAAATTTACTCCTATCATTTTGAAATATTTTATACTCAAATAGTCAGTTTAAATTCGTTTAATTTTATTGCTTAATCTTATCTCGAATGTTGATAAAATAATTTATCGTTTAAATTACTATCTATTTACCACGGCTGCGGATAATTCGGCCTCACAAATTTGCTCATCACCAACAAATGCTTTACCAGCCATTTTACAGATTGATTGTCGGTAACGTAACATATCCAATTCAAAGCGGATTTGATCACCAGGAAGTACTGGTTTTCTAAACTTTACTTTATCGATTCCTGTAAAAAACACTAACTTGTCACTTGGATTTTCCTCTGAATCAAGAAGCAAAATTCCACCGACTTGAGCCATAGCCTCAATAATTAACACGCCTGGCATGATGGGACGACCTGGGAAATGACCGATGAAAAACGGCTCATTTGCGGTTACATTCTTAATGCCGACCACATGTTCTTTGGGCACCAGATCGATTATTTTATCGACGAGTAAAAAAGGATATCGATGGGGTAAAATTTTTTGAATTGCATTAATGTCAAGAACGACACCTTTACCGGCAGCGCGTTGTTGGTATTTGGATGTAATTTTTTTCTTCTCAAATTCTTTTCTTAACATTTTAACCAATTCAACATTGGCCGCATGACCAGAACGAGCAGCCATAATATGCCCAATAAGTGGCACCCCCAATAAAGCTAAATCACCGATTAAATCCAAAGCTTTATGTCGAACGGGCTCGTTGTAAAACCGAAGTTCCTTCCCATCTAGAATACCATTTTCGCCAAGGACGATGGAATCAGGAATGTTAAATAATCGCTTTAGACGATCAAATTCACTCTCATTAATATCACGATCGATAATGACAATTGCATTATCAACGTTACCACCTTTAATTAGCCCCTGCTCTTTGAGCATTTCAACCTCATGAAGAAAACAAAAAGTACGTGCTGGAGCATACTCAGAAACAAATTCTTCTTCGAGAGAATATAAAGATGTGTACTGAGTGCCAAGTACGGGATTTTGATAATCTACCAGAAAAGTAATCCGAAATTGATCGGATGGAACGACAACAATATCCACTTTCCGTTCTTCACTGTGATAAGCTATGGTATTTTCAATTATGATGTAATCTTTGGGGGAATCCTGCTCCTCAAATCCTGTTTCGACAAGAATCTCAACAAAGGTTAAAGCACTCCCATCGATAACAGGGGGCTCATTATTGGTTAATTCAACCAAAATGTTATCGATCTCCAATCCAGCCACTGCAGCCAATACATGTTCAACGGTATGAATGACAGCACAATTTTGAGCAATTGTCGTCCCCCTTGAAATATCGATAACATGATCTATATCAGCTAAAATATCCGGACAATCTTCTATATCTGTGCGTTTAAATCGAATTCCATAACCTTCAGGAGCCGGTTTGAAGGTCAAAGTTGATTCATTACCTGTGTGGAGGCCGACTCCAGATATTGAAACAGGTCTTTTAATGGTGCGTTGGTTTTTTAACATCTCACCTCCAATATAGAAATAAACCTAACATATAATCACAATAAAAATCTAGCTCCACGAACAAACCAGGTTCATACTTCAGAAAACACTTCTAGCCGAGTTAAATTATCAATTATCTTTTGTTAAATATTACTATTCAACTTTGCTTCTAAGTCAGCGATCTTTTTGAGCAAATCAGGCAATTTCCTCAAAGCCGCTTCTTCTCGTTTCGCCTGCATGATCGGTCGGGCCGGATAACCAAAATAGACTGAATTCGGTGGTAAACTTTTGGAAACTCCAGATTGGGCGCCAATTGTAGTATTGTCACCTATCTCGATATGCCCAACGAAACCAACCTGTCCTCCTATCATTACATTTTTTCCAATTTTGGTGCTACCTGAAATTCCAGTTTGAGCAGCTATAACTGTATTTTCTCCGATCTCTACATTATGTGCTACTTGAATCAAATTATCCAGCTTAGCTCCTTTCCGAACAATAGTTTGCCCTAAAGTCGCCCGGTCAATCGTGCAATTGGCCCCAATTTCCACGTCATCTTCGATGACCACCGTACCAACTTGCGGAATTTTGTAATATTGCTGTCCCTCTTGTGCAAAACCGAAGCCGTCAGATCCAATTACAGTTCCACTGTGAATAATGACGTTATTTCCTAGCCTAACTTGTTCCCGCAGGGCTACATTCGCGTAAACAATTGTATTGTTCCCAATTTCAACTTCTGCACCGATAACAACGCCAGGATGTAAGCCCACATTATCCCCAATACGACAATTTTTATCAATAACAACATAAGCTCCAATCCGAACGTTTGCACCAATCACGGTTGTTTCATCTATTATTGCAGATGGATGAATACCTTCTGCTAAACTTGGTACCAGTGGATGAAAAACTTTTAATACTCTCAAAAAAGAAAAATAAGGATTCTGTGTTCGGATAATCGGTTTTGCTGTTTTCGGAAAATCTTTACTAACAATAACTGCCGACGCTGCTGTCGTCCCAATATACTTTGCATACCTCGGATTAGAAATAAAGGTGATTTCCCCGCTACCCGCTTCTTCGATTTTGGCAACACCATGAATAGTAATTGTACTATCCCCCTCAAGGATACCTTGCACTAATTGTGCAATTTCTGCTAAAGAAAGTTCCATAAAATTCCTTATTCAGGGATTTACAATTTATTTTTCTTCTGTTTCAGATTTAACCGACTGTCCCTTATTTAATTCTGCCAAAACACGATCTGTAAGGTCTATTTGATTTTCACTCGCATAAACAATGCCACCATTAGAGATGTCAAAAATTAAATCGAATTTATCGTCATCACCGACTTTCTTAATAACGTTATTGATTTTATCCAGAACGGGTTGGATTAGTTCCTGCTGCTTTCTCAAGGCTTCTCCCGATTGCGGGTCGTACTTGTCTCGTTGAAATTTTTGAATCTGTAAATATAGGCTCTGCATTTCTGTTTCTTTTTCTCTCTTTTTAGCTTCGCTTAATAGCAGACTCTGGGCTTCGAATTGTTCCCGAAGTTTCTGAAGTTTTTGCTGCATTTCCAGTCCTTCATTATCCCATTGTCGAATAAACTCGTCCAATTTCTTTTGAGCATCCTGGGCTTCTTTATATTCCGCTAAAATCTTTTGAGAATAAACATATCCAATCTTTAATGCCTGACCAAACCCAGGAACAGCAATGAAAAACATAATTAAAGAAATAAAAAGAACTTTTGTTAAATTTCTGAAAATCATTTTATCCTCCATATTTATTGAAATGTTTTATTTTGATTTTACTTGTTTCAGAATTCAGATCGGAAATCCTCTGGTTCATATCATTAAAGCGTTGACTTATAGTATCGTTCATTTGAATGCATCTCTCGTTCATTGTCTGGTTCATTTCAGCGAATCGCTCACTCATTGTCTTGTTTATTTCAGCAAATCTTTGGTTTGTATCTGAACGGTGGTCGTCTAATATTCTAATATATAACCACTATAATCACAGCTACCATGACCAGGAATACTATTGCAAAAAGCTGTGGACATTCCGCTTTGCTTATCCACCTTCTGGCATTGGAAAAAAATAAAATTTTTAGATTCGTTGATCCATTCTTTCAATTATGAAAAATAATAAAATCGCCTAAAAACTTCTTCCAAAAACAAAATGTGGTTTCCACTTGCCGTAACGTCGCCCAGTTTGAGGATCAATATTATCGAAACCATAGGCATAATCGAAACCGATTATGCCAATCATCGGCATAAAAATTCGTGCTCCAATACCTACCGATCGTCTTAAATCGAAGGGATCGGTGTCCGATACATTGACCCATGTATTTCCTGCCTCTGCAAAGATCAATCCAAACATGGTTGGATTGGGGATGATGGGAAAACGTATTTCAGTTGTATATTTCAGCATAACTTTTCCACCCGGTGAGGTAGCATATCCAGCCAATGGATCATCATATCCTCTTAACGGAGTTGATCGAGACAATCCTTCCCCTCCGAGGAAAAAATATTCAAGATACGGGATTTTAGAACTTTTATTCCAGCCATCCATAAAGCCAGCAGTAGCCTGGTTATAAAGCACGAATTTCCAGATTGCAGGAGTAAACCAACTGGCAGAAAGAATGTATTTATGATAACCGACGTTTCCCCCAAGCAGTCCTCCTGCAAATTCGGTAGATAACGAAACTTCAGAACCTTCTGTCGGGAATTCAGGTCTATTCAAGCTATTTCGATTGATAATTTGCGTCACACTACTGGAAATCAATGGCCAATTTTCTTGAGTAATGTTTCGTGGATTAGCTCTGAGAACAGCGTCCGAGAAATCTCCCAACTCGGTTCGATCTATCCGATAAATCCAGTCGCCGCGGAAATAATTATCAGGCCAACGAAAACGACGACCCAATCGAAGCGAACCACCGGAACTTCTCTGGCTATATCCGATATAATCACTAGATCGTTTTGTATCATAGAAGCTGAAACCTGCCAGTGTTGGCGTATCCATTAACCAGGGCTCGGTAAAGCTAATTTGAAATGAGCGATAGTATCTACCAAAATTCCAATCAAAACTCAGCCGCTGACCATTGCCGAATAGATTATTCATTGCAACGCCAATACTACCGATAACTTTATCCCGTTCACTCCAGCCAGCCGACATGTTCGCTAGATCGGTAGATTTTTCTTCAACGGTAAATTTTAAATCAATGTGATCTTCATCTACTGGCCAATAATCGATTTTTACATCAGAAAAATAATTCAGAACCCAGACCTCACGCTGACTGCGTTCTAAAGCTGCTTTGCTAAATGTGTCCCCAGGATTAATACGAAGTTCCCGACGGATAACTTTTTCTTTAGTCTTCGTATTTCCACCAACATGGATTAAATTAATCTTAACTGGATGACCTTCATTAATTGAAAATTGAATATCAACAGTATCTTTAGCAACGGGAACTTCTTTGGGAGTAATTTGAGAATAGATGTATCCTGAATCGTAGTAAAGTGCACCCAATCGTTCAATTATCGCCTTCTGGATTTTTTCTAAATTATAGAGATCACCCTTCTCAAAACCAAGGTTTGATTGTAATAGTTCATTGGGATAAAGTTTATTTCCCTCAAAACTGATGTCTCCGACATAATAGCAGTCGCTTTCACGAACAGTGATATCGATAAATATATCTTCCTTCCTCTGATCATAATAAACAGAATCTTGAAGAATTTCAGCGTCACGAAATCCTTCGTTCCGATAAAAGTTAACTACTTTTTCTAAATCTTCTTCAAATTCCTTACGGTTAAAATCAGCACCTCGCCACCATCGATCTTCTTTGGTTTTTTTCATTTGCTTGCGCAATTTGCCATCGTTGAAATGTTCATTACCAAAAAAATTGATCTTTTTTACCTGGATTTTATTTCCTTCTTTAATATTTAGCCTTAAAATAACCCTTCCTTCTTTTTCTGAATCATATATTTCAGGCTTTATTTCCGCAAGAAGATATCCCTTATCTGCATACTGTTTTTTGAGCTTTTTGCGTGCTTTATTTATATGATATGGAGATACTACCTGGCCTCTATAAAAGTCAAGTTCCTTATCAATATCATCCTTTTTGAGCTTTTTATTCCCGATAAGTTCAATTTTTTCAAGCCGAGGGTATTCTTTAACACGCGTTGTTAAATACATGCCACCTGCCACCTCTTTATCTAAAAGTATTTCTATCTGTGAAAACATATTTAGACTCCAAAGATTTTTGATCGCATTTTGGATGTCATCACTGGTAATTTCTTTTCCCGGCGTTAATCCTGAATTAATTTGGATAATCGTTGCATCTGCTGTCTTATTCCCCTCAACAGTTACTCCCAGTAACTTAATCGATGAATACTGACCAAGCACCGCATGCGGAGTTGTAATGAAGAATAAAAAACAAATTAAAAATACAATACCATTACTTTTCACAAAACCCGAATACATTTTTTATCACCTCCAATAATTTAATCCCTAAGATAAGAAATTTTTATAACTTTGTAAAGTAAAAAATAGTTCAAGCTCAAATTTTCCTAATTATTAAAATGGAAACGAATATCTCAACAAGATTTTTTTATCTTCTTTTTGCCATAATAGCAAACTATTATAGTCATATTCCATCTGCAGTAACAAACTAGTATTAATCCTGTACTCCAAACCCAACGTATGTCGGAATCCAAATCCTTCTTGTTGATAGCGATAATCCAATCCGGCCTCTAATTGACCTGTGTACATTAAAAATAATCGTTCAGCTAAATACTTTCCAATCATTAACTTAGTACTTCGGAGCAAAAAGAGTTTTGAGTCGAACTGAAAATTTCGTTCTTCTTTAAGATTCATTTCAATTAAATTCCGTGTAAATCTTGAGCTAAATCGAACCATATCCAATCCCAGAGTTCGCTCTAATTGACGTTCAAACGGTCGAAATAGCGGGCGAAATACCAAGTTGTCCGTGCTAATTCCAATAATATCTGTTGCCATTTTGGGAATATTTGAAGCTGAATAACCTAATGAAGCTAAAAGTTCCCCCTCGGTATCTCCCAGATTTGGATTGTCGGTAGAGAGTTGAAAAACGACTTCGCCTAAGCGCCCCCTTTTCACAGTATAACCTGTCTCTTTATCAACAGTTAATAAAGTCAAGTAAATATAATAAGGATACCCTGTGGAATCAGTAACTGTTGTTCTTGCTTCTCCATAAATAATTGGTAGAAGCGTACTCTTATCGAATTCCACATCAGAATTTCTTGAGACATCCATATCAAATTCTACTCCTGCTTTAATAACATGGAAATCGAGGTCCAGATATTCGACCATTCCCCGCGATGATTCTAAACTGCCTACGACGCCAAAATTATTTTCTTCAATGACACCGTTAAATTCTAATCCTCCAACACCAACATCTATAATCAGATCTACATAGACATTATCTACACCACTGGGAATCTCTCTCTGATAATGTAGATCTTTACCTGCAATGGTTGTAACGTTCCATTTTATGTTTTTCAACACTTCCACAATAGGGTTATTTGTGGTATCGGCCGATTGACTTGTAATAAATGGAAATGTAAAATTCACATTTTGAAGTTGAATTTTTCCTCTTATAATAGGTTGTTCTAAGGGACCAGCAAAATAGAACCGCTCCTTTTCCGTTTTCCCTGAAAAAACAAACTGTCCTATTTCACCTTTGGCCATCAAACGAGGAATATGTAATGGTATTCCTTTTGATGATGTCTCCAGTGTAAAGATTCCGAGGTCTAAGCCAAATTCAGGAATTGAAAATGACTCCACATTTGAATCTGGCAGTATAGAATCAGGTCGAAAATTCCGAAATGTAAATGATTTTCCATTTATTTTTCCTGTTATAAATTTAACATTTAAAAATCCATCCTGTTCCAGTTCCGTATCTGAAACAATATTTTTTATTTCAGGTGCTACATCTCCTAATCGTAAATATCCTTCTGATAATTTTAGTCTTCCACCAGAAATAATTATATTATCGGGACGACCAGTAAAATTAACAGTCCACTCTCCTCTACTATAAGTCTCTTTAAAAAATGGGGTCAATTCTGGTAAAACTGAAAGAATATTACCCTCACCCTTTAAATTAATATTTATTGGCAATTCACTTGAAAAAGGAATCATACCCTTACCTTGGATTTGAAACTCTCCAGTTCTTGTAATTAAAATACGTCGTAGAATCACACCGCCAATTTCCAATGAGTCTAACTTGTCATTAATATCAGTTGATTGAAAAAGCCGTTCTTGCCCTAAGTCTAAGGAAATGTGACTAAATGAAAATGGGCCCAGGTTACCTTTGTTAAGATTTATAGTACCATATAGCTTAGGATAACTTGCATTTCCTTGAAGCTTCAGTTCACCTGATCCCTTTCCCCTTAGTAGACCGGGCTTATTTAATATTATAGTGACTACTGAATTAAGGTCAATATCGTTCCCTAGAAAATTAAAATTTAATTGCTCGTTATCAAAAGAATATGTTCCCTCACACTTAAATATAGGTTGTTGATTACGTTTTATATTAAGCTCATTTAATACTAACTTTTCGTTAACTATTTGGAAGTTCATTCCAGCATCATAAAATCCAATCTTATTTAACAAAACATCTGTAAGATCCAATTTACCCCACAATTTCGGTTCTGTTAATGTACCACTAATCCTGAGAACTCCATCGAGTTTTCCCTGATTAATCGCTTTGTTGTTACTGTATATAAGACTTCCTATTTTTGATAAAGATGCATTAGGAAAATTAATATTTCCTTCGACTCGTTTTTCTTCCTTTAGATAAATTTGACCATTACAGTGGAGAAGATTTTCGATATCAAAATTTTTAATCTTCAAATAATCAGGATGTTTAACGACATTTAGAGTACTAAAGAATTTCTCACCTCCACTAGAAATGTTTATATTAGCATTAAGTTGCCTAATTTCTCCATGTGATTTAATACTACAGGTCACGTTAGCAGTACGATGAGCTCCATCTTTTTCCCCATTCCAAATAAAATCTCCGGTCAGCCTTAAATCCGATCGATCTCTTTGTATTTGAATCCACGTTGTTTTATAATTAAATATTTTTTGGAATAGTTTTAGTTCGGGAAAGCTATACAATAGATGGTGAATGCCTGTTAGTTTAGCATAATATTTTGGCTGGTTAACAGATAGGAGAATTATCCCTTCTCCTTTGAAATGATGAGTAGGTGAATTTAAGGAGAGAGACAATTTTTTATTTCCAACTTCAAAATTACCATTGAATTGAAATGTTGTATCGGGATTAGAAAAAAATTTTAATCGAAAATCAACTGTTCCAGAAAGTCGACTAAAATTTCCTTTTCCCTCCAGTCGTAGCTGGCTGTGATTATTTTCTAAGGAATGAAATAGCGATTGCCATAGCTTAGGAGAAATTTCACCACTACTGTAAATTGAAAAAACAACATTATCCTCCTTGCGAGATAAATCTACCTCGCAGTTGCCTCCAAGTTTCAATCCTTCTAATCCACAGGACAATTCATTGATTTGGAAAATTGAGTCTTCAAACGAAATTTTTGCTCTGATTTGATGAAGTAATTTCTCATTAATCATTATTTGTTGGGATGTAATTTGTCCCTCGATGGTTGGATTGTTAAATGTATTCGTTACCTGGAAAGAAAAATTTGAATATCCTCTTAAATTTATTTTGGATTTAGTCGCTAGATAAGCGATATTTTTTTTTAGATCAAAATTATTAGATTTCATTTTCAAATCAAGTCGCGGGGAAAGAATATTATTAATTCTTCCAGAGACAACGACAGGAGATCCATTGAATAAAAAACTTGAGTTTTCTATGATACAATTCCAATCGTCTAGTCTGGTTTTTATGTTAATATCATCAAAATACAAACGTCTACCAGGAAATTGAATGGCGCCATTATTGATAGTAACTTCACCCGAAATATCATACCTTTCCTTATCTAATTCTTTCGCCGTTAATGATACAGATGCATTGATCGTACCCTGCATAATATCAAAATAATCAGGGATGAAAAATGAGGTTTTTTCTTGCCATTTGTAATTATTCAATTTTATATTTAGAAGATTAAGGTGCTCCCGTGCTGCATCAATCTCGGCAGTCATTAAAATGTTATAGGTTTGAGAATGGAATACTTTGCCTACCAATCTTGCAGTTATATATCCATTATCTTTTGAATTCAACCAACCATTGATATCATGAGCCAATTGAAATTCTTGATTAACTGAATCTGCATAACTAATTCGACCCTTCGAAATTGTAATTCGTCTAATAAAATTTAGATCTTTAACCTTTTCCCAATATTTGTCTAGTGAAATTTTTAAATTGGTAGAATCCATACCGGTCTTTTGAGACTTAATATGGGGAATTGTCCGGATAATCAGATGAGGCTTTATAAATAGAATATCATGTGGTATTCCTTGGGGATGAAACCCATTCTGGAATAATCGTGTAAAACTTATGCCTACTCTTACATCATCGACCCAAAGAGAAAAGTTGTGATCATTAAAATTAACTTTCACATTTTTCAGATGGATCGCACCCAGGGCCATGTCCAGTTTCTCAATTTCACATTCACCACCCAGAGCGGGACTTATTTTTACAAGCACATAATTTTTGATTCTTTCATTGATTTTTAGCAAATTCCAGCTGTGGTAAATTACCAGCGCTGTAAATGCAACAAACAAAGCAATAACAAGAATCCATCGTCGCGTTCGCATATATATCTTTTAAATAATATTCAATAATAAAATGGCGATCCAATTTTTTAGAATCGCCATAGTTGTACCAACCTTTCATAAAACTACTTGTTGAACTTTAAAAATAAAATCAAAGTTCCTCAGGAGATCGAAAAGGAAATATTGATATGTTCAGATAAACATAGAACCATTACAAGCATATTTAGGTCTAAATTCCTGATCAACCTGTTCGCTCACCATGCCATAGCGTCGTTCTCTTTGCTGATAAGCCAAAATTGTTTGGTAAAATTCCTTTTTACGAAAGTCAGGCCATAAAATATTGGTAATATATAGTTCAGAATATGCAATCTGCCATAGAAGAAAATTGCTAATCCTTAGTTCACCACTAGTACGGATGAGCAAATCAGGATTAGGTAAATCAGAGGTATAAAGGTGATCGGAAATGGTTTGTTCACATATTTCAATTGGATTTATTTCTCCCCTGGCAACTTTTCTTGCTATTGTCCTAACTGCTTGTGTAATTTCTAGACGACTACTATAGCTAAGCGCCAAATTAACAATTAATCCAGTATTATCTTTGAGTTCATTAATGGCATAGTTTACACCTTCGCAAACAACTCGAGGTAAATCCTCCATAACACCGATCACTTTTAGACGAACATTGTTCTTTTTTAGCTCTGGAACTTCTCGTCTTATCGTCTGGATTAACAATTTCCAAAGCGCAGAGATTTCTCCTTTTGGTCGGCGCCAATTTTCTTTCGAGAATGTATACAATGTAAGGACTTCAATTCCCAATTCCCCGCACGCTTCTACAACAGCTCTTACAGAGTTAATTCCTTCCTCATGACCTTTAATTCGGCTTAAATTTCTCGCTTTCGCCCATCGCCCGTTGCCATCCATGATAATAGCAATATGGACAGGGATGTTTCCATTTTCTAGTATCCTTCGTTTCAATTCGTTTTCTTCTTCCACCAACCGTTCCATTTCGCCACCAATAACATTTATACAACAATTAAATAAAAAGGAGCGTTGATAAAAAAATTCGCTCCTCCCATGATTTCAACTTGTTATTAACTGATGCCTTTCATGCAAATTTAAGATAAAATCAAATAAATGTCAAGCATAATTTTTTATAACAAAAAAGAAAAACTATAATCAAATTTTCTATATAAAAAAACCCTCCGCTTCACTTTTTAATAAATAAGTATACTTACGGAGGGTCACAATAACAATTGAATTACAAATTTTAATCTAAATTTGTCTATAATTTAATTAACAAATCGCAAGTACAAGATAACATGTTACATCCAGCAGGATAATTCGTGTAAAATATTCTCCGATTTCAGATTTAACAATCTATTTATTTTGCAATGCTTCTGCTCTTTCGAATGCCTCTTTTCCTTTTTCTTCCATACCAACGTTAACGTAAGCAACTCCCAAGTTATTCCACACAGCCGGATCCTCAGGTTTTAGTTCCGCAGCTTTCTCTAAATAAGGAACTGCGTTTTTATAATACTCAGTTTCCTGTTTTTTCTTTGCTTGAATTACATCATGAGGAATCTTCTCTAACTCTTTGCTATCCATTTCTCGTTCTTTTTTCAATACATTTTGAGCGAGACTGAGGTATGCATTGCCTACATTAAGATTCGACTCGAAATCATCAGGATTCTGTTCAACGACTTTTTTGAAGTTTTCGATTGCTTTCTCATATTCTTCTTTCATAAAATAGAGCCGCCCTAAATTAAATATCAAATCTATATCATCAGGACGTTTTGTCAGGGCTTCTTCATAAGCTGCAAAAGCCTTGTCTGATTCCCCCAGGTAGTCATAGGCCATCGCTTTTTGTGCGACCGCATCGACATTAAGCGAATCGACAGCTAAAATTTTATCCATCATTTCAATAGTTGTTTCATATTGTTCACCTCTCATATATAATCTACCGAGATAAGCCATTGCTTCCGTATCTTTGTGATTGATACGAATAACCTGTCCATAATTTTCGATGGCCGATTCGATGTTATCTGTTTTTTCATTGACATAAGCCAGGTTTCGATACGCCTCAGGACGTTCCGGGTCAATAATAATGCAGCTATTAAAATTTGCAGCGGCCTCTTCCAACTTCTCCTCTTTTACATTCTGAACACCTGTATTAAACGACTGACGCCAGAATTTATCACTCTCAAAACTTATTTTGTCGATAAACTTTTGATTGGACTTGCCGGGCGCTTCCATTAATTTCATAGCCGTATCAAAATGTTCATTCATTTTTTGGTATTCTCTACGACGTCCATAGCCCTCTCCTAAAAGAACGTGCGCTTCCACATCTGCTGGATTGACCTGTACTGCCAATTCCAGTTGCTCCATTGCCTTATCCCAATCGTTTTGTTGGTTAATGTAAATGAGAGCCGATTCCACCTCTTTCGAGCGACACCCAAACAACATAAAAGCTAAGAACAAAACCAGTAGACTTAATGCAACAACAGCATAAATCTTTCTCATCCTATTTCTCCTTTAATTTTTTTAATGAATTAAATTTTAAATTATTAAAATATAAGTCAAAAAAGTGTCTTAGTCAAGATTTTTTTTAGTTTTTTAATCATATCACTCGATTCGCATATACAATCTACCTACATCAGTCATCGTTTCTGTGTCTTTAGATTGACCTGAACCGCCAATTCCAGTTGCTCCATTGCTTTATCTTAATCGTCCTAATGATTGATATAAACGAACGCTGATATTACTCTTTAAATCGACAACCGAACAACATAAAAGCTTAGAATAGAACCAATAAACTTAAGGCAAAAACTGAATAAATCTTTCTCTTCATATTTCAACTTAAACTATTTTAATAAATTAAATTTTAAATTCTTGAAATCATAAATCAAAAAATCGCCTTAGTCAATACCTATTTGAATTTTTTGGTTCGCAGCTTAAATGGGGGATAGAATATCCCCTTTTCAGATACAATCGCTGTAATCAATTCATTCGGCGTCACATCAAATGCTGGATTGTAAACCGAAACGCCTTTTGGGGCCGTTCGTTTCCCAAATCCTTCAGCTACTTCTTCACTTGCTCTCTGTTCGATGGGAATTTCTATACCTGTCTTCAAACTCAAATCAAAAGTTGATGTAGGTGCCACAACATAAAAGGGAATCTTGTGATAATTAGTTAAAACTGCTAAGTTATACGTCCCAATTTTATTAGCTGCATCACCATTAGCAACGATGCGATCCGCACCAACCATTACACAATCAATCCATCCCTGCTTCATAATCCAGGCAGCCATATTATCGCAAATTAGGGTGACATCAATCCTTGCTTTCATAAGTTCCCAGGTTGTTAATCTTGCTCCCTGGAGTAGAGGACGAGTTTCGTCAGCGAAAACTTTAATTTTTTTCCCTTTTTTAACTGCTGTATAAATAACACCCAATGCCGTTCCATAATCGCTTGTGGCTAAAGCTCCTGCGTTACAATGCGTTAGTACAATATCCCCATCTTTCAAAAGAGATGCTCCATGTTCTCCCATCAGCCGACAGTTTTTTCGGTCTTCTTCCCACATAAGGAAGGCTTCCTCAAGCAACTTCGTTTTAATATCATCGGGCTTCATTTCGAAGTTAGAATCAATGATGGATCTCATGCGATCCAGAGCCCAGAACAAATTGACAGCGGTAGGACGAGTGGCTGCTAATTCTTTGATAATGATATCCATTCGTTGCTTAAATTTATTATAATTTTCTGTGACTATTTCGTTACCACCGAGACAGACTCCAAATGCACCCGCAATACCTATGGCTGGAGCTCCTCTAATTTTCAATTGCTTAATCGCACTCCCCAACTCCCGATAATCGGAAATCTCCAAGTATACTTCCTCTAACGGCAGCCTTGTCTGATCAATAATAACGACCCTACCATCCTTCCAGACGATCGACTTGACTTCCATGGTAGTTTCCAATTTTTTATCCGTTCAAGTTTTATCATCCTTTGTGAAAATTTTATCGAATTGAAAAATGGAATAATATTCATTATAATTATGTGGCAATGAAATTCTAACTCTATTTTTTAGATAAGCTGTAAACTAAAGCTCCTTTGGGACATCCTAAAATTAAAAGATGTGAAATAAAGTCCAAATTTGGATATTGTTATTTAAAATTTTTAGCCAATTCTATTAATTTTTTATTTCAGAAACCTTATTATTAACGTTCAGAACTTCATTCTATAAGTTACTCATAAGTGTTTTAGAAGAAACTGAGCAATTTTTTCTGAACTTCCTACATTTTGCATTACAACCTGTTTTGCTCGTTCCCCGTATTGTCTCGCCAAATCAGGATTTTCCAAAAGGTTTGTGACCACATCAACAATCTCCTGAGTCGACTTCACTAAAATCGCCGCATCGTGTTTCAGTAGATTCTGCGCCTCAGAAGAGTTAGTCATTTTCGGTCCAAAAAGAACAGGGATTCCATAAACAGCCGGTTCCAATACATTGTGAATTTTGTAATGAAAACTGCCCCCCACAAAAGCGACTTTGCCAAGATAATAAATATTTGCTAATAATCCAATTTGATCAATAATTAAACAATCGGAATCAAGTTCTCCAGGTTTATATTGCGAGTAACGAATTGAAGTTAATTGAGCCTCTCTTATTCGATTTTTAATTTCTTCAATTCGATAGGATTCTATTTCATGTGGGGCAATAATCATAATTAGATCATCAAATTTTTGAATTAATTTCTGGAAAGCAGGTATGAGACAATCTTCATCAGATGGCCAGCTACTTCCTACAACCATAATTCTCTTCTGCTTAAAACTTGGTTCTTGCAATAATAATGAAATGGAATCTAAGTTCTGGGACCGCTCAAACACCTGATCATATTTTGTATCCCCAATTACACTTATCTTATGGGGGTCATCGACTAACTGGCGAAACTTTCTTCTTTCTTCATCTGAAATAATCAGGATTGCTTCCATACAACTGAACAGGTTTTTATTTAATCCTTTGAGGATGGGCCAGAAACGGGAAGATTTTTGTGGCAACGAAGCATCAATCAGAACCAAAGGTATTTTTTCATGACTTAAGCGCCATACAAAATTAGGCCAGATATCATGTCTAACAATTACTGTGACGTTTGGAGAAATGATCGAAACAAATTTTTTCATCTGAAAATAAGAATCAAAGGGCAGATAGCATTTAAGATCTACCGGCGATTGGATGTGAATATTATCGTAGCCTGAGGGAGAAAAGATACTAACAATAATGAATAAATCAGGATTAAACCTTTTAAGTTGATTGAGAACCGGCTTGGCTTGAAGAAACTCACCATAAGAAGAAACATGAATCAAAATTTTAGGTCGATTAACCTCAAGTTGAGGGAGACTGTCTCGATTTTTTTTTGGATTTTTTTTGCGGCCCCGCATGCCTCGTCGAACTTTGGGATTAAAAAAACTCGTAATAATAAAACCCAGAAATAATATTGGCACTACAATAACATTATAAAAATACAATAAAAATCGTTTCATTTAATCTCCTGAACACAGCATTGAGCCGCTTAATTGAAGGGATGGGAAAAATATATCACCATTTTCAGTAAGATTAGAATAAAATAAAAATCCAGAATATTAATTCTTATCCCCTAAATACCTCTTCTCACTGAAAAGCCTTTAATTCCGAATAATTTCTCCCGATGATAATGGTAACATCTAACTGTCGCTGTGGGCTCAACTGAGGGAACATTCTGTTTTCCTTAACCCCGATTAATTCTCCAATAATTTTCGCATTGACGAGTTTATAGTCTCTTCGGTCGATTACCAGCGTTTCCGATAAATTCCAACTTTCGTAGTTTCCGTAATAAACAACATCAACATTTCTTTTTCGGAGATAGTCAGTTAATTCCTTAGCCACATCCGGTACACCGCATCCATTAAGGACTTCAACTTTGGGCGGTTCCTTCTGTCTCTCAGGTTGACTAATTTGATAAGTTACAGGTTTTAAGGCCCCTGTTGTCCCCTTAGTCGCAAACGAGTGTATAATAAATGAAAAGATAAAAAGAAGGTTCGCTCCGATAAGAAGGAAAATGGCCATGGAAAGTCGAAAACTTAGAAAAACTTCTTTAAATTGCTTTGCTTTCTTTTTCCGTTCTTTAATTCTCTTTTCTTTCTTTGTTTCCTTCCTTTTTCGAAGTTCAATCCTTTTGCCACGTTTAAAAACCATGTGACGCTCTTATTTTAATCGGCCTCTTTGGGATTACTCAAAAGATCTAGCGATCACTCAATTGAGCAAAATAAAGTTTTTTGAAAATCAAAAAATATGCTTAAAAAAATAACCGAGATAATTTCTCGGTTATTTATATGTATTTAAAACATACTTTACCTAAAAATATCTACTGTTCCTCATCCCAAATGGATCGTCTATAAGGTCGAAATGGATTTTCATACCAATAACGATTATACATATAGCTAGGCATACTGTTATATTGAAGTTTCATCTCAAATTTGTCATTCGGTTTATATTTTAATTCTGCGCCGGAAAGGAAAAATCCACTCTGAAATGCAGGATGATTTTTGGCCAATGCATTATAAGGAAAATTTTGTATTCCCCATTGAACTTTTAGCAATAAAGGAGAAGCTATTTGATAAGTCATGGTATTGAGATAAAGGCTTTGGGATACTCCTTTACCACCCAGTGAAAAATAAGACATAGAAATACTATGAGACATGCTGAATTTTGATGGATCAAAGATGCTGAGTCCGATAAATTGATCTTTAAATGGTTGACTCAATTCTTGTTTTATTTGGACTGGTTTATCTTGACGTTTTAATTGTCCTAATACTGTAAGGGGAATTATGGAAATGATAACCACTAAAGATATAAGTATTTTTTTCATAATTATCCAACCTCCCTCTTGAAATTGTTAATAGAGACTCTATAAATAAATAAATATTTTTATTAAAGTCAATGTTTTTTTTATAATCTTTAAACCAAACTTATTTTTACTATTTAAACTTTTCCAAGTGATAGTTCGTTCCATCCAGTTCAGGGGATAGGATAAATTAGCCATCAAATTGTCGGTTTGAGGTATAACTTCGCTATTTAATTTTATTACAGTCCTCATTATAGATGCACTATAATATTATCGATCAAACGAGGTTTGCCGATTTTTACCGCCAATGCAATTAATATTTCCCCTCTTAATTTCATGAGAGGTTGAAGATTTGTGGTATCAACAATTTCAATATAATCTATCATTGCATCAGGCTGTTTTTCAATAATTTTTCTCATCTGTTCCTTGATCACCAGTGCATTACGTTCCCCAGTGTCAATCAATTTTTTTGCAGTCATTAGGGATTGATAGAGCATTATCGCCTGTTTTCTTTGTTCTGGTGTTAAATAGGTATTGCGGGAACTCATGGCAAGTCCATCTTTTTCTCGGACGATTGGAGCGACAACAATTTCGATATCAAAGTTTAAATCTTCAACCATTCGTTTGATGACGAACGCTTGTTGCGCATCTTTTTGTCCAAATACAGCCAGATGGGGCTTAACAATGTTAAATAACTTGGAGACAATGGTCGTAACCCCCCGGAAATGAGTCGGACGGGATAGACCACATAAAACTTTAGTGATTTTTTGGACTTCGATATAGGTTAGATAATTTTCTGGAAAAACTTCCCGCACATCAGGATAAAAGACAATATCACCTCCCACTGATTCGGCAATTTTTGCATCGCGATCAAAGTCGCGGGGATAATCGTCAAAATCCTCATCGGGACCAAATTGGGTTGGATTTACAAAAATGCTCATCACGACCATATCAGAGCGTTTCTTTGCTTCTCTAACTAAACTCAGATGCCCTTCATGTAAATACCCCATGGTCGGTACAAAGCCTATTTTTTTACCCCGGCTCCGCAAGAGATCGGCCTCTTTTTGCATATCTGAAATTGAGGTGATTACTTTCATTTCAATTTTCCTGATTTTCCTCAGTTCATAATTTTGAGGATAAAGACATTACTCACATCAGTTATGCTGTCAGTCTTCTGTGGTGATTAGTTGACTTTTATTAACCAACTAACGAGAGCAACAGACCTGGATTTGCAAGCTAACATCACAATATATGTTTAAGAAAAGATCAATAACTCTCCTCGAGGTTTGGAAAATTTCTTACTTTAACATCTTCAGCATAGCGAGCACAAGCTTCTCTTATTTCTCGACCTAACTCGGCATAGACTCGAACAAATTTTGGTCTGAATTTTTCAAACAATCCAAGAATGTCATGCGTAACTAAGATTTGTCCATCGCAATGGGGCCCAGCTCCTATGCCTATGGTAGGAATTTTAACCGCTTCCGTCACTTTTTCAGCAGCGGTTAATGGAATTTTTTCCAGGACAATCGAAAAAGCGCCTGCTTGCTCAAGGGCAATGGCATCAGTGATTAATTTGTTGACTTCCTCTTCAGTCCTTGCTTGCACCTTAAAGCCACCAAATCGATTAATGGACTGAGGCGTTAAACCGAGATGCCCCATGACAGGGATGCCAGCATTAACCACTCGATTTACTGTTTCTGCAATGGCTTCTCCTCCCTCCATTTTGACAGCCTCAGCGCCTCCTTCCTTGATAAATCGACCAGCGTTACGCAATGCCTCTTCAGTACTCACCTGAAATGAGAGAAATGGCATATCAGCAACCAATAAGGCTCGTTTTACCCCACGACTTGCAGCTTTTGAGTGATAAATCATCTCATCAACCGTAATCGGAATCGTCGAATCATATCCCGAAAACACCATCGCCCCAGAATCTCCAACTAAAATCAAATCGATCCCTGCATCATCTAAAAAAAGAGCCATCAGATAATCGTAAGCTGTCAGCGCGGCGATCTTTTCGCCCTGGGTTTTCATTTTAATGATTATGGGAACAGTTATTTTTTTTGGTTCCATTGAGTTTTCCAATCATTAGAAATTTCTATTAATCAATGACTCTGTTGATTTAGTTTCAATAAATAGCAAAACCCCACAACATATTAGATAACAGCAGTCCCTGACTGCTGCATATTGTGGTCATATCCAAAAAATGGCACTAAATCAACAAGATCATNNATTTTTAAACTTTCAATCCTTTTTCAATCACACCTCCACCAACAATAATATCATCCTTAAAGAACACAACTGATTGCCCAGGAGTAACTGCCTGATGATAGTTATCGAAAATCACTTTTACATACCCATTTTCAACAGGATAGATGGTACCCTTGCGTCCAGGATCGTTGTATCGTATTTGCGTCTCAACTTCCAAGGGTGAGTCTAAAGTTTCAATAGCAATCCAATTTACATGATTCGCCATCAAACCCTGATCGTTCAAATCCTCTTTATCTCCAATGATAATTTTATTCGACTTCGCATCGATTTGGATTACATACATTGGCTTTCCAACAGCCACGCCCAATCCTTTTCTTTGCCCAATTGTGTAAAAGGGGTATCCCCGATGATAGCCCAACACATTCCCCTGTTTATCTAAAATCTCTCCTTCTTGAATATTTGAGACGAACTCTGGATATCTTTCACGCAGAAATCTCGAATAATTATTGTCAGGAACAAAACAGATTTCTTGACTTTCCTGTTTATTTTTGGTTTTTAAATCTAAATTATTGGCCATTTTTCTGACTTCTGTTTTACTCAAATTTCCAAGGGGGAAGATTGTCCGTTTTAGTTGCTCCTGAGAAAGCCCCCACAGCGCATAAGCCTGGTCCTTTGATCGATCGACACCTCGAAGTAAAATATGTCGTCCACTACCCTCATTAAATTCCATCCGTGCATAATGTCCAGTGGCAAAATAATCACAGCCTAATTGGATGGCCTTTTTAAGTAGAACGTCCCATTTAATTTTAGAATTACATAAAATACAAGGGTTTGGGGTTCGTCCTTGCAAATATTCGTTTTCAAAATTAGCAATCACATAAAGCTCAAATTCCTCCCGCACGTCTATCACATAGTGCGGAATCCGTAAATTGTGACAAACGAATCTCGCATCGCACATTGCTTCTACTGAACAGCAACTGCTCTCATTAAAGATATTGCCACCAACACTTTCGTAATCCCACACATGCATGGTCAATCCGACGACATTATAGCCTCTTTCCTTCAATACAGCAGCCGCCACTGAGCTATCGACGCCACCACTCATGGCAACGGCTACGGTATTTGTGTGTTTTTTATTTTGAATTGAGTCGTTCATTATATATTTTGAATGTATCTTTTGATAATCGTTAGTTGGATAATTATACCCGTTAATGGTAAGAATTTCAATCACATTGTCATTCCTGCGCATGCAGGAATCTCCCTATAAACAGACATTTAGGAGATGCCTGTATTCACAAGCATGATGTGAAAAAAACAATCCTAATGGGTATAGTTAGCTTTAAAAAATAACCTGTTGAAGCATCTTAAGTAAAATTATAACCTTCACGTCCGTTGTCCTCTTTCCGTTGTAAAACCTAGAACAACGGACCACTGACTACAGACAACGACGCGATTTTTAAATAATTCATCAAAAGTACTTATTTTTAGATTATAAAAGCGATGACATTTACCATGAACCTATTCCAGCGCAGACATGCTTCTCAATCGCTTCACGATTTCCGGAAGAATTTCGACTGTATAATTAACATCTTCTTCAGTATTATCCTTTCCCAGGGTAAATCGAATTGAGGACTGAGCTAACTCCGGCTTAAGGCCCATTGCCGACAATACATGCGACGGGTCCAGACTTCCCGAGGTACACGCAGAACCACTGGAGGCTGCCACACCTTTCAAATCCAGAGTGAGCAACAGTGCTTCGCCTTCGATGCCCTGAAATGATAGATTCAAATGACCAGCTAACCTCTTTTTAGGATGACCGTTCAAAAATACCCGAGGAATTGACTTCGTGATCTTTTCATAAAATTTATCACGCAATTTTCTTACATATATATCATCATTCATACTTCCCTTTCGAAGTTCAATAGCCTTAGCCATACCGATTATACCAGGAATATTTTCAGTTCCCGCACGGCGATTCCTTTCGTGTCCCCCTCCATGGGAAAGTCGAACCAGCTTTACACCTTTTCGAACATAAAGGACTCCAACTCCTTTGGGACCATAAATCTTATGACCGGACATAGTCATTAAATCTATTGGTAATTTGGATAGATCTATAGGGATTTTCCCAAACGATTGAACCATATCTGTGTGAAAAAGCGCGCCTTTACTTCGAGCGATTTCACCAATTTTTTCGATCGGATTAATCGTCCCAACTTCATTATTTGCGTGCATAATTGTAATTAAAATAGTATCATCTCTTATTGCTTCTTCAACGGCTTCGGGGTGAATCATCCCATATTTATCCGGGCTTACATAAGTAACCTCAAATCCTTCTTTTTCTAAATACTCACATGTATGAAGCACAGCATGGTGCTCAACTTTTGATGTAACGATATGTTTACCTTTTTTCTTTAATTCATAAGCAACGCCTTTTATGGCTATATTATCCGATTCAGTACCGCCGCTGGTAAAGTAAATATTAGCCGCTCTTGCATTGCAAAAATCAGCCACTGTTTCTCTCGCCTCTTCCAACGCCACTTTTACCTCTCTACCGAATGAATGAATACTGGAAGGATTGCCGAACTTCTCATTTAAAAATGGTAACATAGCTTCTACGACCTGCGGATCAACTGGAGTTGTTGCACTATGGTCAAAATAAACCTTTCTCATCTCTTCTCCATCTTTATTGATATAGTTATTTCCATACTTAATAAGAGTTGTTTTTTCATAGTCCAGTCATTGCAAGCGAAATGTAACGGAGCGAAGTAATCTTATGCTTTTCAAATAATTAACAGATTGCTTCGCTACGTTCGCAATGATGAGAAATGCTGAATTTTTCAGCCGAATCGAGTATAATATGTATTCCTTATTCACTTTTAAATAGATAAGAGGAATTTTATTGAGATGCCTTTACCGTATTTTTATCACAATCCAGGCGTGCAAGATCCAATAATGTAATTTCATCCAGAACTTGGACAAAGCGTCTTTCTATTTTTGACCAGAGAATACTCGATATGCAATTTCTCATACGTCGACAATGATCTTTATCCTGACTCTGAACACATTCTGACATTCGAAAGGGTCCTTCAAGGACTCTAAAAACATCGCCAATACTTAAATTGGCAGGATTATCTTTCAACACATAACCGCCAGAGGGTCCCCGAATGCTTTCAATAATACCACTCTTTCTTAAGCGATGAAGGAGTTGCTCAAGATATTTGAGCGGGATATCCTGTCGCTCGGAGATTTGTTTTATCTGAAGCGGACCCTGACCATAATGACGTGCAAGTTCATAAACAGCTCGTACACCGTAATTTCCTCTTGTCGATAACTTCAATTTTAATAACTCTACTTAATTTAGAACGTTGGATCAATCATTAAACTTTCAATTTATCACATCGATAAATAATTGATTAACAAGAATACACAAAACTGTTATAAAAGAGTTTTCAATCCTGCACATTTAAATGCAGCTAAATATACTATACTTGACTGAAATAGTCAAGTATAAAATAACATTTTAGTGATGAAATAATCTCAAAAAAACACTTGATCATTATTAAGTTAATATTTAAATTGGGGCTAATAATAGATTATTTTTTAATTAGTTCAATTAGCGAAAGTTGAAAACTGCACGATTAAGTATTGTAATTTTAGGAAGCGAAGGATGTGCGAATGAGGCTATTGGAGCAGCCAACATTATCGTAACAGACATTGACATCGGACTTGATTTACTACTTTATCCTCTGCGTTGTAAAGGAAGATTACGCTTTTAATATTTAAAGCTTTGTCAGACCTTAAGGAAGTCACCCATTCTCACCTCACTCAACATCATAAATAATAACCTGTTCAATATCTTTAGGCACTTTAAATAGAGTCATTGGCAATATTGCAATTCTGATACCGTCATAGTGTCGATAACCGATACGCAAGGTCTTTGTCTTTTTATCATACTTACTGGAAATAATATCCTCCTTAAATAGCGAAACACCGATTATTAATTTATTTCTTTTCAGTGCATTGATTCTTCCTTCAAGATGAATTTTATGCTTTCCTTGGTATTGCAGCAAAACTTTCTTACTAGTTTCTGCCATATCTTTTAAAATATTTTGTTCCATATATTTCCCCTCATTTCTTATAGATTTAATTGAATCTGGTCTCAATCCAAGTGTTTTGCGAATGGTATCTTTCATTCCTTCAAACTCATTAAGGTCGAACAGTCTTGTTAAATAAATGATCTTTAAATCATGATCAAGAACAATATTTCGTGTCACACCACCTCTCGCAAAACGATTGAATATTTCACCATTTTCATCCAAGATCACTGGATAACTAATGTTCATTTCTTCAATAAATTTCTTTACGGTATCAAGCTTTTCTTTGTAATCGACCCCCAAAACGATTAATCCATGATCTTTCAAAGGTTCCCAGACCTCTTTTTCAATATGTGGTATCTCTTTACGACAGACAACACACCATGATGCAAAAAAGTTAAGAACAAAAACCGACGCTTCGAACTCAGATATTTTTTTCGATGTTCCCTCTAGAAGGTTAACCTTAAAGTCATCAATTTTATCACCAACTTTGACGACATATCCCCTCTCATCAGGTTGCGGCTCTTGACTCAGACAATTAAAAATCAAAAACAAGATCAGAACAAAAATGATAGAAAAAGTCTTTACTTTACTCATATTTTCCTCAAATTTTACCAACATAATTCTATCAAATTATTTTCTTAAAATCAAGATAATTTTTTTACATCTTCAAAGAATATTCTTGACTATAACAAAATTATTTATATCTTGATTAACTTAAACTAAATAATAAATACTTTAATAATATTTCAACATAGGAGTCTCATCAATGCAGGCCGTCATCTTAGTCGCTGGAAAAAGCACCCGTACGTATCCACTAACCTTAACACGTCCCAAGCCTTTATTACCAATCGGAAATAAGACGATTATCCAATACCTCCTAGAACAACTCGAAGGTTTGGTCGATGAAGTGATTTTAATAGTCGGTTATTGTAAAGAAATGATTCAAGAGCAAGTAGGGATAAAGTGGAATAAACTTAAAATCACTTATTGTGAGCAGAAAGAGCAGAAAGGGACTGGACACGCCGTCTTAATGGCGGAACCTTTCATTCATGATCGATTCATTGCTATGAATGGCGATGATATTTATGATCACAAAGATATTAAAGAATTATTTAATTATAAATATGCAGCATTAGTCCGATATGAAGAAAATCCTTCACAATTTGGTGTGTTTCACGTTGATGAACAGAATCGTGTTCTAAATTTGATTGAGAAGCCGCAACAGTTTGTCGGAAACCTCACCAATATTGGTTGTTATATGTTTGACCGTGTTATTTTTGACATTATTAAAAACACTCCTCTTAGCCAACGGGGTGAAATTGAAATCACCAGTTCTGTCCTGACCCTGGCTCAAAAAGAAGATTTTTATGTACAACCAATTAAGGGATTCTGGCTATCAAATGGCTTTTCCTGGGAGTTGTTGAATTCACAAGCGTTTTTCATGAAACAGCAAACTGAGGGAAAGATAAAAGGGATTGTAGAGGATAATGTGAATTTAAAAGGGATCGTTTCCATTGATGAGAATACAACCATAAAATCAGGCGCTTATATCGAAGGGCCCGTGATTATTGGAAAAGATTGTATCATTGGTCCTAATTGTTATATTCGAGGATGCACGACAATAGGTGACAATTGTACGATTGGGCCCAGTGTCGAAATTAAAAATTCAATAATTATGGATCGTACAAGCATCTGTCATTTAAGTTATGTTGGAGACTCAGTTATTGGCGAAGGCGTCAATTTAGGAGCTGGATTCATTACGGCAAATGTCCGTCATGATGGAAAGAATGTTATGTCTCTGGTTAAAGGCGAACTGTTTGATACAAAGATGAAAAAATTTGGAACTATTATTGGGGACGGAGTAAAAACAGGGGTCAATACTACTGTTTATCCTGGGAGAAAAATTTGGCCTGGAAAACAGACACAAATTGGGCAAAAAGTAAAAGATGACATAGTTGACTAGCAAAATTAAGCATTAAATTCTAATCGACGGACTATCACATTAATCGAAAGTTATTGCTTTATTTAGACAGGACAGTCATGATATTCAGGATATATTTTATTCTGATCTCAATAAGAACAAAGGAAGAATGATTCTTAAAATGAATTACTTTTTCTCCTTCCTTAAATCCGTTGGAAAAAATTATTTTTGGTAACTTCCAGAATTTTCCTTCGCTAGATCATGCCAGTGGTAGATGTGACTTTGACACATTTCTACTGTCAGATTGATCCACCGAAGGAGAATTTTATTCTGTAAATTGAAAGTTAAACACTTTATTAAGGTAAGAAAATGACTATTTATTCTGAAACTGGTTATCTGATTATTATGGATCCAGCATATTTAAAAGTTGCAGATTATGATCAAATTAAAAAAATCGATTTTCTAAAAAAACCCAGGGAAGCAGCTCAGAGACTTGAGAGGATATTATTTCCAGATGGTTTTGGTGGATTGATCGGATTGGTTAAATTGCTAGATGGAGCCGGTCATTATAAAATAGATTTGGGGCAGGTGAATTTTTGGGATGTAGAGACAAAAGGAAAGAAGATCATTTTTGGTGTTGACTTAGGCAGCTTCATTATCTTTGATATAAAATATATCCATCCACTTGTTCAACAGTTTGATCCTGTTCAGTTCGAAAATAATAATGAGGCTGAGTATTTTGACCGACTTGAAGAAAAATTTTCCAACCATAATGACATCCTCATCTGGAGTCGATCACCATTGCCCTTTGCTGAAGGTTGGCATGAAATTCATATTAACGCTTTTAAAAAAATCGATTGATTCTTAATGATAATTTTTTATATTTAAATATTCTTTTTGTAGTACGAGGGAGGATCCATTCTTGAATAAAATTAAGGTAGGTATAATCGGTGTCGGACATCTCGGTAGGTTACATGTTCAAAATTATAAATTTATTCCAGAAGCAGAAATTATTGGTGTTTATGATGTGAACCATGAAAGCAGCAAACACACAGCCAATGAATTTCAAGTAAATCCTTTTGATAATTTATATCAATTTTTAGATCAAATCGAGGCGGCCAGTATTGTTGTTTCAACGACAAACCATTTTGAGATTACACGCGCATGTTTTGAAAGAGGTATTCATTGTCTTGTCGAAAAGCCGATTACCAGCACGCTTGCTGAAGCCGATGAGTTAATTAGATTTTCGAAGGAAAAAAAGCTCATTCTGCAGGTGGGACACATTGAGAGATTCAATCCTGCTATTGTTGCTTTAAACGATTTTGAGCTTAGACCCATGTTTATTGAAAGTCATCGACTGGCTTCATTCAATCCAAGGGGAACAGATGTCACTGTCGTTCTCGATCTAATGATTCATGATATAGACATTATACTTCATCTGGTTAAAAGTCCAGTGACGAAAATCGATGCCAGTGGAGTTGCGGTTGTCACCGATGAAGTTGATATTGCCAATGCCAGACTCGGTTTTGCCAATGGCTGCGTGGCCAATATAACAGCCAGTCGAATCTCTCAGAAAAAGATGCGCAAAATGCGATTGTTCCAGCGAAATGCATACATTGGAATTGACTTTTTACAGAAATTTTCTGAGATATATCAATTAGTCGATTCGAGCAATGTAACGATTCAATCCAATCAAATTCCCATTGAAATGGGACAGCTAAATCAATACGGTCAAATAAAAAAAATTATTTATGAAAGACGGCAAATCGAAGAGTCCAATGCCTTGAAAATGGAATTGGAATCCTTTCTTAGTGCCGTTAGAACTGGCAAACAACCTGCCGTTAGCGGTGAAGAGGGGAGAGAGGCACTACGTGTAGCAATCGAGATAACTGATATGATAAAATCACAGGTGAAGGCTTTGATATGAATCATAAAGTTATGATCGTCGCCGGGGAGGCTTCGGGAGATTTGCATGGTTCGGGACTTGTTCGTGAAATGCAGAAGCTGCGACCTGATCTGGAGATATTTGGTATCGGTGGAGATCGAATGAGTCAACAAGGAGTCCAATTACTCTATCATACCAATGAAATGAGTGTTCTGGGATTCTGGGATGTATTGAAACGGTTTGGATTCTTTAGAAAAGTTTACAACAACCTGGTCTCAGTACTAGAAGAAAACCAGCCACAACTTCTAATTTTAATCGATTATCCAGGGATGAATCTGAAGTTGGCTCGAGCAGCCAAGCAACGAAAGATTAAAGTTTTTTACTATATTGCTCCCCAAGTTTGGGCCTGGGGCTCAAATCGCATTCAAAAGATGGCTCGATTAGTTGATAAGATGGCGGTAATTATTCCTTTCGAAGAACATGTGTTTCGACAGGCCGGCCTTGATGCAAAATTTGTGGGGCATCCATTATTGGAAACCATAACTTCAAAAATGAACAAAGTTGAATTTTTTGATAGGTATGGATTAAATTTTAATCAAAAAGTTATTGGATTATTACCAGGCAGTCGTCGTTTAGAAGTCAAGCGTTTACTTCCCGAGATGCTTGAAATTATTCGCTTAATACGAAATAAGTATCCAGAAATCCAAACCGTTATTGGGCAGGCCAATTCATTGGGAAGGGATATTTACCACCCCATAATCCAGAACAACAACCAGGTTAAATTACTGAAAAATTGCACTTATGAACTCATGAATCACAGCGATCTGTTAGTCGTGGCCTCTGGTACGGCTACGCTTGAGTCGGCTCTCTTCGAAACCCCGTTAATTATTGTTTATAAAGTCGATCCAATTTCTTATTTGATTGGAAAACAGTTAATTAAAATTGACTCAATTGGTTTGGTTAACGTTATTGCAGAGCGTAAAATTGTACCCGAGTTTATTCAACATCGATTCACTTCGAATAACTTATTACCAGAAATAGAAGATTTGCTTTTTAATGATGAACGGCGAACTAAAGTAATTAATGATCTGAGAAAAATTAAGGAGCAATTAGGAAAACCTGGTGCTTCGATTCGTACTGCTAAAATGGCTATTGAAGTAATGAACTCCACCTCATAATTTTAACTAACTAGGAGTTTATTTCTTGTTGCCGAATTATAGTATAGTAAGTATTGCGTTTTCATAGTTTAGTCATTGCGATCTACTATCATAGTTATATCTGGAAAAAATCCTTTTCAAAGGTTTAAAACCTTTGAAAGGGTGGGTTCGACCGTTTTTTAGAAGTGGTCTTATGCTTTATAAATAATTAAGAGATTACTTTTTGAATACTAATGAATAAAGACAAGAAACAAAAAATTCTTTTTTATTTAGCTACAAAATTAGGCTGGCTTATAATTATTTTTCTAGGCAAATTAAGTTTCATCAAAGTGCTTGAACGGCATCATCTCACAAAACTCATCCAGGAAAATGAATCGTTCATGTTTGTATTATGGCATGGTAGGATATTAATCCCGATTTATTTACATCGTAATCAAGGCATCACTCCAATGGTAAGTTTACATTCAGATGGTGAAATGATTGCCCAAACACTTTACAAACTAGGCTATCGAACTGTGCGTGGATCGAGTACCCGAGGAGGGAAAAGGGCGTTTCATGACATGGTTAATGTGTTGAATCGAGGAGGCATTGGAGCCATCATCCCTGACGGTCCGCGAGGCCCACGACACCATCTAAAACCAGGCACGCTGTACATTGCCCAACAGACTGGAGCCTATCTCGTTCCTATGAGTTTTTCTGCAAAACGTAAAATTGTATTTAATAGCTGGGACCGATTTACGCTTCCAATTCCTTTTTCACAAAGTGTTGCTATTTATGGAAGACCGATTAAAGTTGCTAAAGATCTTGCCCCAGATCAATTAGAACAATTACGGTTACAATTTGAGGAAGATATGATTCGATTAGAAAAGCAAGCAGATGAATATTTTACAGAATAAAGTTTATCAACTTATTTTTTATCCTTTTTCTCTTATTTATGGAATGATTATTCGGTTTCGAAATCAACTTTATGATAAAAAAATATTTCGCTCTTTGAAAGTAGAAAATGTTAAAATCATTAGTGTTGGTAATATTACTGTTGGCGGAACTGGTAAAACACCTGTCACTAAATTCCTGGCAATTTTACTTAGAGACATGGGCTTTAAAGTTGCAATTTTGAGTCGAGGATATGGAAGAAAAAGTAAAAAAACAGTCGTTGTTTCGGATGGTAAAAAGATTTTAGTAAGGATAGATCATGCTGGTGACGAACCTTTTTTATTAGCCCGACAGCTCAAAAATATCCCTGTGGTAGTAGAAGCAGATCGTTACAAAGGCGCTTTACTGATTCAAAAAAAATTTTATCCCGATATTATTTTATTAGATGATGGTTATCAACATCGACGGTTACATCGGGATTTTAATATTTTATTGATCGACGCCAGTTCCGGGTTTGGGGACGGTCTCTTATTGCCAGCCGGGTTTCTTCGCGAACCAATCACTAGTCTGAAGCGTGCTGATTTGATCTGGTTAACTCGAATCGATCAAGCCGAAAATCTGAACCAACTGATTAAAATAATTCAAAACTTTTCTTCCAGTCCAATTATGACTAGTTATCATCAGACTGTTGAGATTATTCAGGCCGGTACGGGTAATCGGGCTGACCTATCTTTTTTAAATCAAAAACAAGTCTTCCTTTTTTCGGGAATTGCAAATCCTAAATCTTTCGAAAAAGCTGTTACTGACTCAGGAGCGAACATAGTTTATCATTTAAAATTTGCAGATCATTATGATTACAAAGATAAGGATATTAGCAAAATAATATATAAAGCCCAAAATACTAATGCTGATCTTATTTTAACAACTGAGAAAGATTATGTTCGGTTGTCTGACCTGATCCATAATTTTTCAAAAATCTATTTTTTAACAATTGAAATTCGAATTGGTGATTATTTTGAAATTTTAAAAAATAAATTAAGTTCCGTATTATATAAAAGTTCTGAATGATCAAAAACATTGAGACTCAATGATGTCATAAATAAAATGTTCTTCTATTACAGACTTCGTTGATCTATTTACAAAATTTATAAAAAAAGCTTGAAAATTTAATTTAATTTTGTTATTATATCCTAAATTCAAATTAAACATTATAAATTAGGAGAGAGAAGTGGCTGAAACAACAGGGAGAATTTATAATATATTAGCCGTAGATGATGACAGAAGTATATGCACGCTAGTCAAAAGTATACTTAACCTGGAAAAAACCTATGAAGTAACAACTGTCATTAGCGGAGAGGCGTGCTTAAAATATACTAGGGAACAAATACCTGATTTAGTGCTCATGGACATTCAGATGCCCGGTATTGATGGGATTGAAACATTAAAAAGAGTGAAAGAATACGACTCCAGAATTCCTGTAGTGATGATGTCCGCGCATGGAACCATTGAAAGAGCTGTTAGATCAATGAAATTGGGGGCATATGATTTTATAACAAAGCCTATTGAACGAGATCGTCTGCTTATTACCGTTAAAAATGCACTGATGACCAATTCTCTTAAGCGCGAGGTGGATGAATTAAAAAATGAATTAAAACAGAAGTACACTTTCAAAAACATCATTGGTCAAAGCGGGATCATGCAAGAAGTTTTCAAATCTGTTGAGAAGGTGGTTGATAGTAACGTCACAGTTCTCATTCATGGTGAAAGTGGAACGGGTAAAGAATTGATTGCCAGAGCTATTCATTATCATAGCAAAACCAGATCTAATAAACCATTTGTGGCTGTAAACTGTACCGCTTTACCTGAATCACTGCTAGAGAGTGAATTATTTGGTCATGAGAGAGGAGCATTTACTGGAGCCGTGGGGCGCCGCGTTGGTAAATTTGAACAAGCAAATAATGGTACAATTTTCCTCGATGAAGTGGGACTGATGTCCCCTGCCACGCAAGCAAAAGTACTCAGAGTTTTACAGGAGAGAGAATTTGAGCGTGTTGGCGGCACTGAATTGATAAAAGTCGACGTTCGCGTAATTTCAGCGACAAATAGAGATTTAGAAGAAGCCATGAAGAAAGGAGAATTTCGGGAGGATTTATACTATCGAATCTCTGTTTTTCCAATTAAATTACCACCCCTTAGAGAGAGAAAGGAAGATATCCCACTTTTAGCAGCCCATTTCCTTAAAAAATATAATGAACAAGAAAATAAACAAATTGAGGGAATATCTCCTGAAGCATTGGAATTGTTAATGGCCTATAACTGGCCAGGCAACGTTCGTGAACTGGAAAACGCTATTGAACGAGCAGTTGTTTTGGCCACTGTTGATGAAATTGGTGCAAAAGAATTACCTCAAGCCGTGCGATCATTGGGAGAAAAGAAATTATATGAATCTGATAATACGCTCTCAGGCTGGATTGAAAAATTAGAAGAAGAAGCCCTACGACAAGCCCTACTAGAGAATGAAGGAAATATTTCTAAAACTGCGAAGAAATTAGGTATTGGGCGTGCAACAATTTATCGAAAAGCAAAGAAATATGGTCTTCCTATGGTTAAATAAATTCTATTAATCTATCTTTCCGTTATTAGGGAATTAGAAAAAATTAATTGAAATTCTTAAAATTATTCCTCTATTGTTTTTATTAACTTTAAAATAACACGAAAATACCTTTTATTTATTCTCGCCCCCCCTTACAACTGGCATTTAAAATTTTCCAGCCGTTTTTGATTTTACCTAGTGAAATTACTTTGGAAAATCCCTTCAATTGAATTAAATGTTTATATTGAAATCTGATTCCATTCTAAAATCCTGCTATCATTTAATATCATTAAATTCTTCTAACAAGTTTTATAGCATCACAATTGTTGCTTATCTTCTTTCACTAAATTAAAGAAATAATCTTTTATTTATCTTAATAATTAAGAAGTTAAATCAAGTTAATCTTATAATTTCCTATATTTTTATTGTGTTGGAATGAAACATCTGTTTCAAATATATACATACTTACAACATAATTTAATCTATTATGCAACCTAACTTCCTATAAATTAAGGCATGATAATAACTATTTACTTATAAATATATATATTTCATGGTATAATATTTGCATTAAATTGAAATTGTTAGAATTTTTAATGTATTAACTACAAAACTAAATGGTTACATGGAATCAGGAAAGTTAGTCCCACTAGTGCGCAGCATCTGTGATTGCAGATATTCTCCCAGTGAACTTATAGAGTTTGTAAACATTTCCCAAAAAATAGCAATTAGCTATTTAAAGTATTTAGAAGTTATTGGAAGAAATATCCGGCCTAAAAAAGCAGAGGGGTTAAATGAATTAGAAGACGTCGCTATTGACTGTATAGCAACCCTTTTCATGAGGAATGAGAATGGTGAGTTTACCCAACTTAAACGTTATTTCGGGCCAAAAATAGAATCAAATACGATATTGAATGAAATGGAAGCGGCCAGTATGCTTCGCAGACTAGTTGTGAAAAAAACTAAACAGGAATTATCACGCATTTTTAGGGAACGTGATCCCGAAGGAGCTAAAATAATACGGAATATCAAAGTGGCCATTAGAAGCTCAAATGAATTAAGGTCATTCAAGGAAATGGGGCGAGAATTCATTTACTTTGATGCAGAAGTTAAAACTAATGAAGAAAACAGTGATTATCAATCAATTAATGAAAATAATGGAACAAGAACGAATCCAGGAAATGGCACTTTAGAGTGGCTGAAAAATCCAATCCCCGAAAAAATATTATATCAACACTTTCTCGAAAAATATGACCCATCCGATTCTGTGGCGACAATGATGAAAAAAATGCTAGAAATAGTGGACAGCTTTCCTGAGTACCAAAATTATTTAGCAATTGATGTGATTGCAACAATAATTCGAGATGTAACATTTCAACATGTTCGTGAAAAACTTTCAAATAATGTAGATGTTAACTCTCCTTTAAGTGATCTTCAGGCCAAAGAAATAGAACAAGTTAACCAAAGCATCATTGTAATTATTCATCAAAAAATTAATCAACAATATCTTCGAAAGAAAAAAATTACTCCACAGAAAGCAGATATTTATTGTCGAGCAATTGTCGATTTTGTGAAGGAGTTAACTCAGGGTAAAGAGACTGACTCTAACTTTAAGTATTTAAAGAGATATATACCTGACTTAACTCAACAACAGTATCGGGAAAAAGAGAGGTCTATTTTTGAATACTTAGTAAAAATCACTAAAAAATCATTAAGAAAAAGATTAAAAGAGTTATTGTAATTTTACGTAAAATAGGAGGATTGACTGTATATACAAATGTAAAAATAATTAAGTTGTTCTATTTTAACTAAGTATAACTTATGCTCATATTTCGATAGTGCAATCTACATTCACACTTTTATGATAATCACTATCACCATAATGTGGGATTAATAAGGGCCTAAGTTTATACTTTGATTAATGAAATTTACGATTTTTTATGTCGATCATGAGTACAAGAAATAGAAAAGATTGTCCAGAAGTTCACCTAATCGAAGCATATATTTCTAATCAAATTCCTTCTACTCCTGAGCGGGTAAAAATATCTTACCATATAAAATCATGTCTATATTGCCGAGCTCTAGCTTCAGAACTTAAACTATATTACACAATACTTGAGCAAGAAAGAAAAAAACCAGTGCCTAGTTCTGCATTTAAAATTGTAAAAGAAATTGAAAAAGAGAAAGTTGTCGTTGCTGGCATTTTATTACAACCAAATGAAGTGCAGGACAATCATAAGTCAAAACAATTTCAATCCGGAATTGTATTAATAAGCCATGATGACGATGCAGAAAATATAGACGATCTTGATTGTATACAAATTGGCGAAGAAGAAATTTTTATAAGAGCGATCCAATCTCAAATGACTCTAGAAACAACATTATTTTTATTTGCTCACGATGAAAAATTGTATCGGAACATTCAACTTCAAATCGAATCTAGTGATGAAAGTTTTTCCAGTGACGATATAGGTAAAATTGAACTTGGAAACTATGATATTAATAATTTAGATGACCAACATATTATTATTACTCCAGAAAACGCTTAATACAAATAAGACATGGCAAATTATCTTATTATCCATTTCAATCTTTGCTGTGATTTGCATTGTTAGGAATTCATACAGCTTTGAAATAAATAGACTTTTTGCTGATCAGAATTTGACATTAAGAACGAGAATAAATTTTGCTTTAGAACTGGCCTCTCGTAAATTTGACGGACAAAAAATATGGTTGATTTATTCGATTGATAGTTTTATTACGACAAGAGAATGGGAAATATCCCAGGAAAATTCTGTAAGCCATAATCCAATCCTCTGTCAAATTATATTTGCAGAAAAGGACTTAATAAATAAACAATTAACTTGTACTAACAACTTAGATCAATTAACAGCTTGTTTTGTTAAAAATTTAAAGCAGAATACCTCAGTCAATTATATTCAAACACAACCTACCACCACAAAAAGTGATACTTCTTTCAGACTGGGCATAATTTTAGATTATTCTTTGGAATCAGGACGCCCATGTTTATATCAAATCTATGTGCAGCCTTTGGCTCGACCTTTTCTTAAAGAAACTCGACCTATTTTTTGGCTAGGTGAGGCGACGTGTTCAATCAGTATTGATTGTTTAATAAAACAATTTTATCAGACTAATTATGAAAAATTAAAACAGCAGATTATCAGTACTATTGGTGTTCATAATTGTACAAAAAAAGTTATCGAGTTTCAGAAAAGAATTATATTGGGTGATTATCCTATCTCACTCAAAAATGAAGCCGTCTGCAGGTTGGGTCAACATAATTCATTAAAGAATATACAGTTACTAACTCATTTAGCGATCAATAATAAAGATACTCGAATCAGAAAAAAAGCAATATTCGCTTTAAGCCAGATAAAAGATGAACGAGCCCAGTCAATTTTATTCGCCTTAGCCAAAAAGGATAAAAATCATGAAATTCGTCAAGAGGCCATTTTTTGGTTAAGTCAGATTGGAAATGAAGGGTCCATTAAAATTCTGAATGACATTTTAAATCGCGAGCCAGATCCCTTAATTAGAGAATATACTATTTTTGCAATTAGCCAATTACCAGAAAAGAAAGCTGCTCCAATCCTGTCTCAGATTGCTCGAACCCATCCTGACATTAAAATTAGAAAGAAAGCGATATTTTGGTTAAGCCCAACAAGAGAGCAAAAAATGATGGAGTTTTTCTTGGATCTTGTTGAGGAGAGAGATCGTCAGAGCTCAAATTAGCTCTTTAGTTAAAAAAACGAATAATTCACCCTTTTAATATTTTTCATTCTTCTTTATTTTTAAGTTTAATCTTCTCCATTATCTTTTGAGCTTTCTCAATCTGTTTGTCTGTATATTTCAGTCTATCTTTATTTTTCAATATCTTCTTTGATATACGCTTTTTCACAACGTCCTCCTAAATTCTTATTTAAAATTCATGATCTTCAAATTTGACAGCAGGATATTCTCTTAATTTTTTCTTAAAAATTTCTTTAATCTCGTTTAATCTTTGTTCCGTTTTCGCTTCAAACCGAAGAACAAGCACTGGTTGAGTGTTAGAAGCACGTACCAGTCCCCAACCATCGCCAAATAAGACACGCACTCCATCAATGTCAATCGTCTCATATTGTTGCTTAACACTTTTTGCCAAATCAGCTACTACATCAAATTTGGCATTATCAGAACAGTCTATGCGAATTTCTGGGGTGCTGATGAAATAAGGAATTTCATCGATTAAATCAGACAACTTTTTATCAGATTTTGAGATGATTTCCAACAATCGACCAGAGGCATAAATTGCATCATCGAAACCGAAATAGTCATCAGCAAAAAAGATATGCCCCGACATTTCTCCCGCAAATGGGGCATTTTCTTCTTTCATTTTCGCTTTTAATAATGAATGCCCAGTCTTCCACATTAAAGGTTTGCCACCATATTTCTGGATATATTCAGGTAAGGCTTGAGAACATTTGACATCGAATACAATTCTGGCGCCAGGATTTCTTTCTAACACATTTCGACTAAATAATGCAATGAGTCTGTCAGCAAAAATCATCCGGCCTTTATCGTCGATTGCACCAATACGATCCGCGTCCCCATCATAACCAATTCCTAGGTCGGCTCCGGTATCAACAACTGTTTTCTGAAGATCCTCAACATATTTTGGTACCGTCGGATCTGGTAAATGATTGGGAAAGGTACCATCAGGCGCACAATAAAGTCGAATCAGTTCACAGCCTAAATCTTCCCACAATTGTGGAGCAATAACGCCAGCCGTTCCATTTCCTGCATCGACAACGATTTTCAATCTACGATTAATTTTAATCTTAGATTTTATAGTATCCATATAAACAGGAACTAAATTTCGTTCTTCGACTTTGCCCTGTCTAGTAACAAAATCATTTTGATCAATAATTTTCTTTAATTTTTGGATCCCCTGTCCATAAATTGAAGCGATTCCTTCAGAGAGTTTTAAGCCATTGAACTCAATCGGATTATGGCTTCCAGTTACCATAACACCGCCACCTGCTTTTAGATGGACGATTGAAAAATAAAGCACTGGCGTTGGAACTTCGCCAATATCAATGACATCGCATCCGGTAGAATTAATTCCGTTCACGAGTGCATTTTTAATTCTCTCCGAAGAAAGCCGAACATCTCTTCCAATAATTACATTTTTTAAATCCTTTTTACGTATAAAGGTGCCATAAGCTTTTCCAATCAGCTCAATATTTTCGTTTGTCAAATCATACTCGGCAATACCTCGTATATCATATTCCCGAAAAATATTTGGATTTATCACCTTAATCTCCTACTTGTTATCATTTTTTAGTTAGAATATATTGTATTCAAAGCAAAAATCTCATTAATTATACGGTAAATTTTTTTAGTTAATATTTTCCCATTAACATCATTATTTTGATAAGAACAAATTCTTATATGTTGAATATTAAATGGGACGTTCTCAATAAGTTGTGATATAATTATAACTTTTTCTTTTAATGCTAAGGCTAACCCAAGTTCTATTAAAACATTTGGATTCGCTCCTGTAATATCTGCGATTATGAGTTCAGCAAAACACATTTCTCTAAATATTGTTCTAAGTATAGGCTCCGATCTACAAAAGTCATCAGCTCTTTTGCAAATAAAACCATTGCAGTCGTTACCTAAGCTAGCTTTTAATATTTTATAAGCATTTAAGAAATGTTCAGAAAACGGCATTAAGATAAAGATATATCCTGAAATTTCTAAAAGTTCTCGAAACATAAGATATTCTTTAGCGCTAATACCTAGAGTCCAATAAAAAAAATCATTTGATATTATTTCTAATTCTCTTGTCATAGATGTAGATGTAGCATTGTAATTTGTTAAATTATCATCTAGAAATTTACGTATATTGTTCGAATCATTTAAGTTGATATGAAAATCTATTTTCTCACCTTTCCCTTTTAGAAAATCTCGTTTTATGAAAATCTCCTTTAATTCTATGGACTCCTCATTCGACAGGGGATACTCGCCAAGAAAGGATACCAAACTATTCGAGCGAAAATCATTCGTTGACCTTTTTATCATTAATGTGCCATCGGCATTGTGTTCTTTGAGCGAATAATGAATAAATAAAGGAGGAGCTATTCCAAGGTCAATGAGTTTCATTCCGGTTGAACAAATTCCCTTAATCATTGTATTTTTTATTTTTCTAGAAGATAATAAGGCATCACTTCCCACAACAATTGTTTTAATACCTTTCTTACACATAAATGTGCCATAAGCTTTTCCAATCAGCTCAATATTTTCGTCTGTTAAATCATACTCGGCAATACCTCGTATATCATATTCTCGAAAAATATTTGGATTAATCACGACGACAATCTCCTTACTCAAGCTGTAGATTTCAGATCACTTTTTAGGGGGTGGAAGAAATTATATTGATAATCTAAAAAAGTAAATAAAAATAAATAGGTAATTAATAACTTTGTTGAATAATCCTCTTTTTAGGGAACTCAACATCTCTAAGTTAAATATTTGTTAGTAAAATTTTCAAAAATTGACTAACTCAACAATGTCAATAATTTTATAAAAGTATTTTATTTTTTGCTCACTACCTTAGCTAATAACACTCTTGGTAATCCGTTTAAATCTTTTATAATTTCGATTTGCCGAAATAATTCGGTCTCTGAAAACAATTGTTTAACTTTATCACTTTGAAAGGTCTCAATTTCAATTGCAATAATTCCGTCAGACATTAAAAATTGCTTTGAAAGCTGAGCTAATCTACGGTGAAAAGTTAAGCCATCGGGACCACCATTTAGCGCAATATAAGGTTCATAATCCTTTACCTCTTTAGGTAATGCTTCAAATTCATGCTTAGAAATATAGGGTGGATTAGAAACAATCACATGAAATATACAGGAAAAATCCAAATTCTCCGTAAATATATCTCGTTTAAGAAACTCAATTTTATGATCAACTTGATGATATTCTGCATTTATTTTGGCGATTTGGAGGGCTTCATTTTGAATATCAATCGCTGTGATGAAAGCTCGTTTTAAATTTTTTGCCAATGAGATGGCAATATTGCCGCTACCGGTTCCAATATCAAGAATATGAATCGTTTTTTCTTGATCTTCAAATTTCTTACAATTGTCTATTACAGTATCTACTAAAATCTCTGTTTCAGGGCGTGGAATAAGCGTATGGCGATTTAATTTTAATTTAAGCGAATAAAATTCAGTTT
>JABAOC010005853.1_pt6 | contig 53080 bp, 32 predicted proteins | sample 7062161 | NCBI WGS metagenome assembly JABAOC01 (sample SAMN14538625, study PRJNA623070) | marine sediment metagenome | biome: marine biome [ENVO:00000428]; feature: marine pelagic biome [ENVO:01000023]; material: deep marine sediment [ENVO:00002113] | place: India: Gulf of Khambhat ... | reverse complement strand
GTTCATCGACAATTGAAAGCTCAGGACGATCAACTCTTATTTTATAGTCCCGATTCGGCTGGTTTTTATCATTATCATCTTGATGATTTTTCATCAGATGACATTCAAATTTTTGATATCACTCAATTTTATGATGTGACTCAGCTAAATATATCTAAAATTGTGAATGAAACAGTAGAATTTATAGATTCCACTAATTCTGATGTCCCTAAAAAATATTTGGCAATTGCGCCGAATAGATTTAAGTCTCCAGTGAGAATTGAAAGAGACATGCCTTCAGAATTGCGCAACACTCAAAATGGGGCTGATTTTATTGTTATCACTTTTGATGATTTTTATGATGCGGCTTTAGCACTGAAAAGTTTGCGTGAAAATTGTGATACTTTAACGACACAAGTTGTCAAAATTAGTGATGTTTACGATGAGTTTTCCTGGGGATTGGTGGATCCAGTGGCCATCCGCGATTTTATCAAATATGCTTATGATAACTGGTCAAAGCAACCAAGATATGTTCTGTTGTTCGGTGATGGCGATTACGATTATAAGAATATTATCTCACCCCATGATCCGAATTGGATTCCTCCATACGAAACTGCTGATTTAGATAAAAGTTCATCCAGAGCTCGGGATGATTGGTATGTTTGCGTTGCCGGAAATGATAATTTGATGGATTTAGCAATCAGTCGAATTCCAGTTCGAAATCCTGACCAAGCATTGGATGTCGTAAAGAAAATTATTGATTATGAAAATTCACCAGTGTTTGGTGAATGGTGTAATACAATCACCATGGTTGCTGATGATGAATATGGACAGGGTGGGGGGTATGATGTAATTGATCACATTCGAGATGCTGAAGATATTGCAGAACAGCTAATTCCTAGAAATTATAATGTACAAAAGATTTATCTGACAGAATATCCTGCTATTCATGATGCTTCGATCTCTGGGATTCGAAAACCCGCTGCCCATGAGGATTTAATCAAAAAGATTAATCAAGGAAGCTTGATCATTAATTTTATTGGGCACGGACATGAAAAGTTATGGACTCATGAGCGTGTACTTGTCCTGTCAGATGATTTACCTCGGATTAATAACGGCTCAAAGCAAGCCTTCTGGATTGCTGCAACCTGTAATTTTGCAAGGTATGATAATCCAGACTTTCAAAGTTTTGCCGAAGAGTTGGTCACACTTCCGAATCAAGGAGCTATCGCTGTTTTTTCTTCTTCCCGATACGCAGAAGCAAATGATAATGTGAGCTTGAACCGTGCTTTATATCAATCTTTATTCAATGAATTGAATATAAAGGTTCGTTTAGGCGATGTGATCATGGTAGCCAAAAATTCGAGAGGTAATTTTATAAATGATCAATTTTATCACTTGTTGGGCGATCCAACTTTGCGGCTGGCAATGCCAACCTGTTCGGTTCGAATTACTGAATATACCCCTGATTCGATGAAAGCTTTAAGTAGAATGGAAGTGAAGGGAAACATACAATCTTTAGAAAGTCCCTCGTCTCAACTTAAAGGTCAGATATTATTTAAAGCTTTTGATTCACGAAAGCATCGCACTTATCGAGTCAACCCATGGAAAGAATGGAACTATAAATTACCTGGAAATATAATGTTTCGGGGTATTGCAACGGTAACTAATGGACAATTTAAGACACAATTTATCGTCCCTAAAGACATTACTTATGGCGGTAGAGAAGGAAAATTTGATGCCTTTTATTGGGATGAGCAACGTTTTGGCTCCGGTTATCTGGATGGACTCTATGTTGGAGGAACGCAAACAGAATTCTATGACACTGAAGGGCCAATCATTTCGATTGGATTTGAGGGACAAGAGTTTATATCGGGTGGATTTGTACCATCTGATCCGACATTAAAAATGACAATTGCAGATAACGTTAGTGGTGTTAATATTGCTGGAGATATTGGACACACGATTACAATGATGCTCGATGAGGCCCAGGATAAAAAAATAGAATTGAATGATTATTTTCAGTATGAACAAGATAACTATTTAGTAGGCCATATTACATATCCTTTAAAGACTTTATCAGAAGGAACGCATCAAATTCTGGTAAAAGCATGGGATAATTGTAATAATTCATCGCAGATAGCAGCAGAGTTTACGGTGGTTTCTCTGGATAGATTGATTATTCGAGATTTATTTAACTATCCAAATCCATTTTCGGATTACACAGAGTTTACTTTTTGGGTGAATCAAGATTGTGATGTGGAGATTAAAATTTATACTTTAGCTGGAAGGCTAATCTGTAAACTGGATCAGTTAAAAGCTGAAACTGGATTTAATCATTTTCTTTGGAATGGTAGGGATCAAGATGGTGAGGTTCTTGCCAATGGGGTATATTTGTACAAGGTCTTTGCAAATTGTTTTGATGGGAAGCAAAAAATTCATGCTGAGCATGTTGAGAAATGTGTTGTTATGAGGTAAGTTGCTAAAAAAATTTGGTATTAAATTCGCTCAGTTTTGAAAATTTTGCATCGACTTAGATCACTTTTCGATTAAATGAAATAGAAACAGCGTTGCAAATTTTTAAATGTTAATTTGACATCAAGCTTGATGGAACAATATTTAACACCATGCTATTTACATAGAAGTACGGAGCTGAAGAATGATGAGACGAATAAAGAATATGCTGAGACGATGTCGCATTGCGTTGATTATTTTGATAATAATAAATGTATTATTTCTGAAAATCTTATTCGCAACTGAAGAAATTCAAATACTTGAATCATCAGATCATGGAGTGACTATCCAATTTACTCCTATAGTCGAAAAAATAGATACAATTGGACTAAATGGTGAAGATTATTATAAAATTTCTGTTGCCCATACAACATTCCAAGATAATCCTGGCGAACCTTTGATTCCTGTTAAAATCATTCATGTGGGAATCCCTCTTGAATCTGAAGCCCATGTCAGAATAGTTTCGGTAGATTCAAAAGAATTAATAGGAAAATTATTGCCCGCACCCGAAATCAACCATTCAGGTATCTATAAATTTGAACCTAATTCACTATCTTACAAATCATCCAGTTTTTATCCTCAACAAATTACGACAACAGATCCGCCTAGTTTTATACGCGATCAAAGAGTGGCCACTATTCGACTGAGTGCTTTACAATTTTCAGGAGGCCTAAGTCGAATTAAAATCTATAATAAAATTATCATTCGAATTGAGTTCATTGGAAAAAGCAACAGGACAGTTGATGGCAGAAACGCCGTTGATAATCATGAATTTTACCGGGGTGTTATTGTTAATTATCCTCAATCGAAAAAGTGGTTAAGAAAGCATACAAGGAATTTAAAACGGTCGTGGAGCTCTTTGCAGAATGAAAATTGGTATAAAATTTCAATTCGCCAGGAGGGAATTTATAAAATAACCGGGGATGACCTGTCAAAAATCGGTATTGATATAGCTTCAATCAAAACCGAATCGATTAGGATTTATAACAATGGTGGTCGTGAATTACCTCGAAGTCTCGCTGAGCCAAGACTCGATAGCCTGATTGAGAACGCGATACGTGTCTTTGATCTCGATAACAATGGATGGTTTAATAGTTCTGACTTTATTTTATTCTATGGGAAATCTGTAGATAATTGGGAACCGCTCAAAGGTTCTAATTCGTTTTATCAACATTATATAAATCATTACACAGATGAGAATGTCTATTGGCTGACCTGGGATAATAGCAGTATTGGGAAAAGAATGGAAAATAAGGTTTCAACTTCTTTTCCTGATTTGAATCTGGCTCCTGATTTTCTTGGTCTTTATTATGATGAAGATGATATTAATAATTTTCTTCATTCGGGACTGCATTGGTTCGGAAGATTAATGGCTGGAAGTACTGAACAGGGATTCAGTGTCTATCTACCACATCCAAGTGATCAAGAGAATAATGTGTTTTTTAGATTTCGAGGGCTTGGTCTTACTTCAGGAGAGCATCGATTCACCATTTATTTAAACAATCAATTCCTTACTGGCTTTTCATTTTACGGAGAACGACTGGAAACTAATGAAGTTCAAAAGACTATTTCGCTTTCAACGAATGGATACAACAGCTTGAAGATCATATATAATGGTACTTCATCAGAAAGTCAGGTCTATATTGATTGGTTTGAAATTCAATATAAAAAACAGTTTATTGCAGAGGGCAATTATTTAATTTTCAATCAAACTGCAGACAGTCCTCAAAAATATAGAATCACAAATTTTCAAGAAGACCAGATTATGGTCTATGATATAACCGACTGGTCTGATGTGAAGTTAATTACCAATGCTGAGGTATCGTCTGGGAATGTCATATTTGTAGATACAGTAAGTGTTTTTCCCCGACATAAATACATAGCTCTAACACCAAGCGCATATCTTCTTCCGGATAAGATTGAACCAGTTAGATTTGCTAATCTAAGAAGTTCGATTAATGGCGCTGATTTTATTATTATTACCCATGATGATTTTTATGAAGCTGTGCTTCCGCTGAAGCAACATCGAGAAACTAATGATAGCCTGGTAACAGAAGTTATCAAAATATCTGACATTTACCATGAATTTTCCTGGGGTATGTTTGATCCGGTTGCCATTCGTGATTTTGTGAAATTTGCTTTTCATAATTGGATACCAACTCCAAAATATGTTTTACTTTGCGGCGATGGTGATTATGACTATAAAAATAAAAAGAGCAATCTTGACAAGAATTGGATTCCTCCTTATGAGACGACTGAACTCGATGAGAATGTCAATCGTACGATGGATGAATTTTTCGTTATGGTAAGTGGGGATGATGATAAACCTGATCTTGCCATTGGTCGTTTTCCTGTACAGACTTCAGAGGAGACTGAGAATGTTGTAGAAAAAATTATCGAATATGATACCACCCCCGTTTGGAATCCAAGTCAAGCTCATTCCCTGGAGGATTGGAGAAATATCGTGACAATAGTGGGGGATGATGACTATCATAATCCTGACTACCGAGATGAAACCATGCACACAAAGGATGCTGAAACAATAATGGAAAGTTATATCCCGAATTCTTATAATAAAGAAAAAATCTATCTTATCGAATATCCGGCGATTAAAGAACCATCGACATCAGGATTCAGGAAACCTGCTGCGACAGAGGCATTGATAAGAAGGATAAATAATGGCACATTGATATTAAATTATATCGGTCATGGTGCACCCGATATATGGGCAGACGAGCGGATTTTATTAGAGAGTCGAGACTTTGATCGAATACAAAACCAGGGTAAACTTCCGCTCTGGGTAGCTGCTACCTGTGACTTTGGTCGTTTCGATGATCCACTGGAACAAGGTTTAGCAGAAAAATTATTTGCCGCTAAAAAACGAGGAGGAATCGCTTTTTTAACCTCGGCACGGTTAGCTTATGCCAGCGATAATACTGCATTGAATCGTGAGTTCTATTCGCAGCTTTTTACATATCAACAGAGCACTACTGAACGGCTGGGGATTGCATTAATTCGAGCGAAAATTAATAACTACAGCGGTACCAATGACCAGAAATACCACTTATTTGGTGATCCAACCATGCGTTTGGCAGCACCGGATTATAATGCTAAGATTACATCAATACAACCTGATACCTTGAAAGCATTGAGTGAGATAAAAGTAGTTGGGCAGATTATGAAACAAAATTTTCCTTCGGATAATCTGGACGTGAAAGCGATGTTCAAGGCATTTGATTCGAAGATCGATAAAATATATACAACTCCAAATGGGTATCAAATCAGATATAAATCGCAAGGGAAAACAATTTTCAGGGGTTCTCTTTCTATTCAAGGGGGGCAATTCGAAGCCAGATTCATTGTTCCCAAGGATATTACCTATGGGGGGAGGTATGGAAGAATTAGTATATACTTCGCTAATGAACAAATCCATGGAAGTGGTTTTCAAGACTCGATACCAGTTGGTGGCACTTCAGTACTTCAGGATACTGAGAGTCCAATTATTAAAATCGGTTTTGAAGGACAAAATTTTGTGGATGGCAATCTGGTCGGAGAAAAAGCAATTCTCCAGATCGAAATTAGTGATAGTATAAGTGGTGTAAATATAGCAGGAGATATTGGTCACAATATTACCATGGTTGTTGATGAATTGGAAAATGAAGAAATTATCCTCACTGATTTGTTTAACTATTACGAAGGCAATTTTAAAGCTGGTAAAATTCTGTATGATTTTTCAACTTATAAAAGGTCTAATTATGATCAAGATAATAACTTGATTGAGCAATATGGATTGGCACCTGGTGAACACACGATCAGAATAAAGGCCTGGGATAATTTCAATAATTCCTCAATCGCAACAGCGAGCTTTACCGTTGTTTCTGATGAAATTCTAAAGATCACAAATGTTTTCAATTATCCGAATCCATTCTCTTTAACGACGACATTTACCTTCACAATTAATCAACAACCATCTCAGTTAAAGATTAAAATTTATACGGTAAGAGGGAAGCTTATTGAGACGTTAGATAATATACCTGGTGAGGCTGGATATAATCAGATATATTGGGATGGACGAGATCGAGATGGTGATGTACTGGCGAATGGGGTGTATCTTTACAAGATTATTGCGGCAGCAAAACCGCAAGATATAATATTGAAAGATGAGTATATAGGGAAGTTAGTTATTGCCAGATAGAAGTAATGTGGTATTATATCATCAGTAAAAATTTTCTGTGAAAAAGGGAAACGCAACGTGTAAGGTGTGGGGAATTAAGTTATTCTATCACATTTTAAATAACCAATCATCATTAACCGTTCACTAAAATAATAATGGGTTCTCAAAATTAAAAAGTTAAATGCCCTAATTTAAAGAAGAGTTTTGAGAACCCATTATCGTATTGCGGAACAGCAGTATTCGGGTCAAATGCGCTGGTTTGGTTGGATAGTTGTTTAAATATTTACCTCCTAATTTTAGTGAGGGAATATGTTTTATTAAAAATAGAAAACCAATAGATGATTGATTAAGAATAAATCAGGTTAATTTAATTATGCACCTATTACAGCTAACAAAATTAATGCCATAATGTAAAGATTTATTAAATAAGCTGTTTGATAGTTAAGTGATTGTTTTTAAAATTTAAGATATTGTTTCTCACTTTATAAGTAATTCCAAAAGAAATTTTATAATTGTATTATAATGAAACACTGTACTATAGTGTAACAATCTAATGAATGGGTTGAAAAAAGGCGAAAGTGTCGAATTAGAAATTGAGTCCTTAGCTTTTGGTGGAAAAGGCATTGCTCATTTGAATGGATTTGTCATTTTTGTCGAACGAGCGTTACCAGGTCAGAAAGTTAAGGCCAAAATCATACGAAAGAAAGATAATTATGCCGAAGCCCGCATTCGTGAAATTATCACTCACTCTCCTTCCGAAGTTACAGCCCGCTGCACTTATTTCGGTATTTGTGGTGGATGTCTTTTACAAAATTTAGACTATAACGTACAGATTGCTCAAAAACAACGTCAGGTAAAAGAAACCTTAGAACATATTGGTAAGTTCACAGCGATTGAAGTGCAACCGACTTTCGCATCTCCAGAAATTTATTACTATCGTAACAAAATGGAATTTTCGTTTGCTAATCAACGTTGGTTGAGGCCGGAAGAAATTAGCTCTGGACAGGTTTTTAATAAAGAGTTCGCTTTAGGACTTCATATACCCAATTATTATGATAAAGTCATAAGCATTGATCACTGTTTCCTGCTTTCTGAACGAAGTAATCAGATTCTTAGATTGGTCCGAGACTTTGCTATTAATAGCAAATTGCTCCCATATACAACTACTGATCATTCCGGCTTTTGGCGATTTCTTGTGTTTCGTGAATCAAAACATTTAGATCAAATGATGGTAAACCTGGTGACAGCGCCGCACTCTGATGGTAATGAAGTAATACAGAGTTTGTTCGATCAGTTAAGACATGAATTTCCATTTATTAGGACTTTGGTTCATAATATTAATCGAAAGAAAGCCCAGATTGCATTTGGAGATGAGGAACAGGTTATTTTCGGACCCGGATACATCGAAGAATTATTGGGATCAAAAAAATATAGAATCTCTGCCAATTCGTTCTTTCAAACAAACACCTTACAAACCGAAAAGATGTATCAACTAATCTCAGAATGGGGACAATTTCGGGCAAATCAAATCGTTTATGATTTGTACTCTGGAACCGGAGGGATCGCGATTTTTATTGCAGATCAGGTGAAAAAGGTTGTGGGATTTGAGTTGATTCCTCAAGCAATCCAGGATGCAAAAACAAATTGCGAAATCAATTCTATTGACAATTGCCATTTTGTACAGGGTGATCTCAAAGAATCGTTAGGAGATCCACAAAAATTGATCGAGCAATACGGTCAACCTTCAGTTCTTATCATTGACCCTCCAAGATCGGGCTTACACCCCAAATTGCCTGATAGAATTCTCCAAATAAAGCCAGACCGGATTATCTATGTCTCATGTAATCCCGCCACCCTTGCCAGGGATTTAAGGATGCTTTGCCGGGAGCAATTTAAAATTATATCAGTTCAGCCAGTCGATATGTTCCCGCATACGGCGCATTGTGAGGTTGTGGTTTTGTTGGAAAAAATTTACAGATAAAGTGATCTAAATTAATATTTATTTAATCAATTAAAAGAACAGTTGCCTTAGCAGGTCATTATCAGCTCTTTAAAACTATACCCATTAAGTGTTGAAACGTAACAAAATTCTTCGACGTTATGCACCCTAAGCGATTGATTTTATAGAAAATTAAAATAGAACCTTAATTCGCCACATTCACTACTAACCTCTTTTCTGCTTTTTTCTCAACAGCTAACTCCGAAATATCCCCCATTTGTTCCAGAAAATGGAAAGTCATTTCTTTCCTGATTTGATCTGGAATCTCGACTAAATCTTTTTCATTTTTTTTCGGTAATAGTACAGTTTTAATACCGGACCGATGCGCTGCCAGTACTTTTTCTTTTATACCGCCGACTGGCAAAACAAGTCCTCGTAGCGTTATTTCTCCGGTCATGGCGATGTCACTTCTCACTCTTCGACCTGTAAGGAGTGAAAGCAAAGCTGTATACAGTGTAATACCCGCTGAAGGACCGTCTTTTGGAATTGCGCCTGCTGGAATGTGGATATGAATATCATAACACTCATGAAAATTTTCTTCAATCCCTAGATCTTCTGCTTTGGCACGAATGTAAGACATAGCGGCCTGAGCCGATTCTTTCATCACATCACCGAGTTGTCCCGTCAAGTTTAAATTACCTTTACCTTTCATTTTCGAGGCTTCGATAAATAAAATATCTCCTCCTACCGGTGTCCAGGCCAACCCGATTGCAATACCAGTTTCATTAATTCGTTCGGCTGTTTCCGGGAAAAATTTTTTAGGACCTAAGTATTCTCCAACCTCATTTTCTGTGATCATTTTTGTCGTAACTTTCGTTATATCTTTAACCATGGCGACATCTTTAGCCACACCACGACAAATCGAAGCAATCTGTCGTTCCAGATTCCGAACACCAGCTTCACGAGTATAAGAATTAATAATCAATTTAACAGCGTCTTCTGAAAAAGTGATGAGCTTATCATTTAATCCATGTTCCTTAATTTGCTTTGGAATTAGAAAATCAAAAGCAATGCGAACCTTATCTTCTTCGACATAACTGGGGATTTCAATGATTTCCATTCGATCCTTCAATGCTGGTAAAATAGGCTCTGACATATTGGCAGTTGCAATAAACATGACTTTGGATAGGTTAAAAGCTACCTCGAGGTAATGATCGCTGAACGAGAAATTCTGTTCCGGATCTAAGACCTCTAAGAGCGCTGAAGAAGGATCACCACGAAAATCATGTCCTACTTTATCGATTTCATCTAACATAAACACTGGATTATTTGAGTCTGCTTTTTTTATTCCCTGGATTATTCTTCCTGGGAGCGCACCAATGTATGTTCTCCGATGACCTCGTATCTCAGCTTCGTCCCGAATGCCACCAAGAGACATTCGGAGAAATTTTCGTCCCATCGCTTCGGCTATCGAACGTCCTAATGAAGTTTTACCGACACCTGGAGGTCCGACAAAGCAAAGAATCGGTCCTCTCATATCATCTTTTAATTTTCTAACGGCAAGATACTCTAAAATTCTTTTCTTGACTTTAGTTAAGTTGTAATGATCTGCATCCAGTTTTTCTTGAACTGTCTGAATATCTAAATTATCTTTTGTTGATTTGCTCCATGGTAACTCAATCAGCCAGTCAAGATAGGTTCTGGCGACTGTATATTCGGCTGAAGAAGGATGCATTTGCGAGAGACGATCCAATTCTTTTTCAGCTACTTTTTGGGCTTCTTGAGACATCTTAGCCTTTTTAATTTTTTGCCTCAATTCTTTCATTTCTGATGTTTCAGCATCTTCTCCCAATTCCTTCTGGATGGACTTGAGTTGCTCGCGCAAATACATTTCTCTTTGTGTTTTGCCAATTTTACTTTGAATATCTGATTGAATTTTTTCACCCAATTCCAGCGTTTGTAATTTTTTGTTGATCATTATATTGGCCTTATTAAGGCGCTCGGTAACCTCTATCGTATTTAATATATCCTGCTTCTCTTCAATTGTGATATTGGAAAAAGCAATCGTCATGTCTGTAAAATCTCCTGGATCTTTGATATTGGAAACCATAACTAATTGTTCATAAGTGATATCACTCGACAAATCAACGATGCGTTTAAATAAGTTTTTTAAATTAGCGACCAAAGCCTCGATCTTTGGAAGATTCGCCTCGTCCATTTTATCTCGAAGTGGCTCAAAAATGGCTTTGAAATACGGGGATTCTTGGGTAAATGTAATTAATTTAATACGGAAAACGCCTTGAATTAAGATGGTTTTACTCCCATCTGGCATGTCGATGGTTCTCATAATTTTGGCTGCAGTACCAGTATGGTATAATTCTTCAGTGGTAGGATTCTCAATGGTAGAGTCCTTTTGGGTAAGGATAGCAATTAAATTTTCAGTTTTATCAGTTTCTGAAATTAGTCTTAAAGATTTTTCTCTGGCTACGGTAATAGGTAATAGCTGTTGTGGAAATAGCACCTCATTACGTAATGGAATTATCGGTAAGACACTTGGTATTTTTGTTGAAAATTCTTTTTTATATTCACTCATGTTTATAGTCCTCTAAATTATCCATATCAATTAAAAATCCGAAAAGTTGTATTACTATAATCAATCTTTTTAAATATATCTATTTTTTAACTAATATTTTTCATTTAATTTTTAAATTAGTTTTAAGTGATTGTCATAAACGCAAATTATATGCCAAGACAATTATTGATGATTTAAGTTAATGTAATTCAATTGATTAATCCTTTTTGTATTTAATGCACTACAAAATTATTTTATTTATTTTTTGTCAGATTGAATTATCTTTGTCAAAATGACAGTGCATATATGTCAGGATAATAATACGTTCCAAAATAGATTTTATTTTTAAAAAGTACAATAAAGATAAAACACTTGAATTTTAAAGAATCTTAATTTATATTTATGAGGGCACTCTAAAAACCGCAAATTTCGCTAATTCTAACTTTAATAAAATCAATTCGTTTAATTAGCGAAATTAGCGGTCAAAAGCCTTTTTAGAGTAGACTCATTTATTTTAATCAAAAGATCGATCTAATATAGAAACAAAACTTGTTTTTAATTTGTTCCTTCTTGTCCTATTTATAAGCTCTTGTAATGATTTTAATCAAGACAAACAGTGAATTAAAACTTTGATTTACAATGATTCAGCCACCTTTGATCATAAGATTTTGACGATTTTGCTAAATATTATATCGATGATATGCAGTTTTTTTTACTTTAATAGACTCGAGTTGGCAGATGGTCCACTTCCACATGTCGATAAACTACTAACAAAATTTTTCAAATTTGACATTTTTTATCTTGATCTATATAGATTTTTTTTGTACATTTGGATGTCTTTATTAACCCACCTTGTATGTCCAGTCGATAGTTAATATATTTTCCCATCAAGCGATAGGAGGTCAGATGAATAAAACAAAGTTTAAGCAGAACATTCTCGAATTAATTCGAAGAACTTCAGCATTTCTTCCTCAGGATGTTGAACAGGTGCTTGCTGTAAGAAAAAAATTAGAGGAATCTGGCTCAAAGGCTGAATTTGCATTGGATCTTGTGATGCAAAATATCGGATTAGCTAAACGTCGTTCATTGCCAATTTGTCAGGATACTGGTTTGCTGAATTTTTACGTGAAAGACCCGGTCGGATTTGATCAAATAACTTTACAAGAAGCCATTGAAGAAGCTGTTGTTGAAGCAACCAAATTAGGATATCTTCGTCAGAATTCAGTGGATAGCTTGACTGGCAAAAATACAGGCACAAATTTGGGCCCAGGCAGTCCAGCTTTTAAATTTGTCCAGACGAGAGAAGATAACTTAGACATTCGTTTGGTTCAAAAAGGCGGTGGATGTGAGAATATGAGTGCCCAGTATAAATTGCCTGCCGAATTCAATGGTAAAAAATTTAGTCGAGACCTGGAAGGTATTCGGGCCTGTATTCTTGACGCTGTGCACCAGGCTCAGGGAAAGGGATGTAGCCCTGGCTTTTTGGGAGTTTGTATCGGAGGTGACCGGGCAAGTAGCTATGATTGGGCTAAGTACCAGTTATTGCGGGAAGTCGATGATGTGAATCCAATTTCTGAATTGGCTCAGTTAGAAGAGAGAATTATGAAAGAAGCTAATGAATTGCAAATCGGTCCCATGGGATTCGGGGGGAAATTGACAATTGGTAGTTGCAAAATCGGTCTGCGAAATAGGCTCCCCGCATCATTTTTTGTTTCGATAGCTTATATGTGCTGGGCTTACCGACGTCGAGGATTTGTGTTAAATCAGGATGGTGACATCATTGAGTGGATTTATCAAACTCCAGATGAATTTGAAAAACCAGTAGATTTTCCAGAGACTTTTGAAATTCCATCAACTGGTGTTAAAATATTAAATACTCCAATCAGTGAGCAGGAAATTCGATCACTTGGGGTTGGTGATACGGTAATTATTAATGGAACTCTTTTTACTGGTCGTGATGCAGTTCATAAATATCTACATGAAGGTGGTAAGTTGGACCCCATCAAAAACGGGGTAATCTATCATTGTGGTCCTGTGATATTAAAAGAGAGCGGAGAATACAAAACCATGGCGGCTGGCCCGACCACTTCGATTCGTGAAGAACCTTATCAGGGAGATATTATTGGAAAATTCGGTATTAAGGCTGTAATTGGCAAAGGTGGTATGGGAGCGAAAACGCTGGATGCCTGTCAGAAATATGGCGCGGTCTATTTGCATGCAATTGGTGGTGCCGCTCAAATTTATGCTCAATGTGTGAAAAAGATTCCCAATGTCTATTTAGAGCAGTTTGGCAGCCCGGAAGCCGTTTGGGAAATGCAAGTTGAAAATTTTCCTGCTGTAGTAACCATGGATTCTCATGGAAATTCATTGCATAAGGATATTCAGGAATTGTCTCATAATAAACTAAAACAGATGCTTTAGTTGGTGAGAGGTAATTGGTGAGTGGTAACTTAGTGAGCGGTGATTTGTGAGTGCTGAGTATCTGTTAAATATGGAACTTTTTCATTACATTATTTTGCGTAACAAGTTAACGACAAAATTACCTAATCACGAGTCATTAGTAACCACTCACCAAATTTTTTCAATATAACAATTATGGAGAATTTGCATGATATGATACGCATCCTCTAATCGTAATTTTTAGAGACACTAAAATTGGAGGGAGAAGGAATGTTACAGATTGGGGACGTCGCGCCTGATTTTTCACTACCGAATCAGGATGACGAAATAGTCCATTTATCTGATTTCCATGGAAGAAAAGTCATCGTTTATTTCTATCTAAAAAATGATACTCCGGCCTGTACTAAAGAAGCCTGTTCATTCAGGAACCGATTTAAAGAATTTCAGAATCGCAATGCTGTAATCTTGGGGATTAGCTGCGATCCCCCAAAATCTCATAAAGATTTCATTGAAAAATTCAACCTACCTTTTCAACTATTGAGTGATTCTAATACAAAAGTGTCCAGCCAATGGGGAGCGTATGGCGAAAAAAATGTCTATGGCCGGAAATTTATGGGCATTTATCGAATGACTTTTATTATCGATGAACTGGGAAAAATCAAGCATATTTTTAAAAAAGTATCTCCAGCATCCCATGCCAATGAAGTTTTAGAAAAATTAAACAGGATTGATTGAGTACTCGTCCGACACCATCTATTAAAAATTATTCCAACTGAGGATAAAACTTCAACGGATTGCTTTATTTTCTCTGTTTTAAATCCGTTGAAGTCTTCTCATCCGCTGGCAATCCTATAAAAAGCTTACTTATTCAATTAAATTGTAGCTCGATCCTAGACTCACTTTTCGCGCCATTAAAAAATAGCCTGACGATTAGAAAAATATTTTTTATTTTCTCCTTGCTTTTCATATCTGATTATTTTATCTTTATAATCATCAATTTTTGATTTATAAAAAATGAATCTTTTTTCTTTATCAACCTTGGTTTGATCTGCTAATGAATGAAATTGAATCACTCCGCAAAAAAATTGATGATTTAACCAGTCTGATTGAAGTTAGTGCAATCATTAGTTCTACACTTGACCTGGAAGAACTAATGAATCTGGTGATGGAGAAAGCTCAAACGGTCATGAATGCTGAAGCCAGTTCTGTCATGTTGCTGAATGAACAAACTGGTATGCTCGAATGTACGATCGCCCTAGGTAGTGTTCAGGAAAAAGTCAAGAATAACATTGAATTGAAATTGGGTCAGGGAATAGCTGGTTGGGTGGCTCAACAAGGAGAAGCTGTTATTGTACCTGATGTCGATAGCGATAGTCGATTCTATTCTGAGATCGATCACACAACAGGATTTAAGACTCGATCGATTTTAGCTGCACCTCTCAAAGTTAAAAATAAAGTGATCGGTGTCGCCGAAGTTATTAATAGACGAGATGCACAACCGTTTACTGAAGATAATTTAGCCATCTTTACGACTTTTTGTCGTCAAGTAGCCCTTGCACTCGAAAACGCAAGGATGCACCAATACATGCTGGCGCAACAGCGCCTGCAACAGCAACTGGAGTCTGCCTATAGCATTCAACAGAGTTTCATGCCCCAAAATTTTCCGCACTCAGAAAATGATAAATTTTTATTATATGCTAAAAATATTCCGGCTACGGCGGTTGGCGGTGATTTGTTTGATTTTATTGAAATTGATGCTGATCGATTGGGTTTCGTGATCGGAGATGTTTCAGGCAAAGGAATTCCTGCCGCGCTTAACATGGCCAGACTCATCAGTGATTTACGATACTACTGTCATATTGCTGAGCAGTCTGTTGATTTGATGCAAACAATCAACTCCGTTTTATTTGAACGAAGCCATCAGGGAATGTTTGTGACATTAATATATATGCTCTTGGATATCCGAAAAGGCGAGTTGAAGATTACCAATGCAGGCCATCTACCGCCATTATGGTATCAGAAACAAATCAATTCTTGTGTTGCAATTAATAATTCGGCAGGTATTCCGTTGGGGATAATCCCTCAGGCGGAATTCACGGAACATGTGATTCAATTACAACCTGGTGATATAATTCTTCTCTATACAGATGGGGTGACTGAAGCTAAGAATATTAAAGGTAATATGTTTTCTCAAAAACGCCTTGCAGATATTTTTACTAATCAATGGAACCATCCTCAAATTCTAATTGAAGAAATTGTTAATCGGATTAAGAAGTTTACTAAAAACATTTCTCAACATGATGATATAACATTGCTGGCTATTAAGTGGCAATAGGATTAGACAGAGCAGCTTTATTTTTGTTAATTTTCTCTTTTACGTCAGAAGATATACTTGGAAAGATTTAGTTTTTCATAGTCTAGTCATTGTGAACGAAACGAAGTGGAGCGAAGCAATCTTTTGATTTACAATGAACTAAGAGGATTGCTTCTCTGACGCTCACAATGACTAGCAACTCCGAAATTCTTAACCTTGACAAGTATAATATTCATTTGAGGGTGTTAAAGGAATAGAGCCCGGAGTAATGAAAAACCCGACAACATCCTATTAATCCAGAAATCCATTACTCCGATTGCTATCCCAAAACTAGTTTGAACGAAAGGCATCATTTGCATTTCTGTAACTGGATTCGAGAAATAGATATGGTCGAGATTATCGAAATCAAAATCCCTTCTCAACCAAAATTTTTAAAAATCATCCGAGCGGCCATGAACCACATTTGCGAAACTATGGGTTTTACTCAGGAAGAAATTAACAACATCATGCTAGCCGTGGATGAAGCCTGTAGTAATATAATTAAACATGCTTATGATGGTGCTACTAATCAACCGATTCATGTAACCTGCAATCTCCATGATAATCGACTTGAAGTTTTGTTAAGAGATTTTGGCAAAAAGGCTGATATTAAAGAAATTAAGTCACGAGAATTAAATGATGTCCGCCCAGGTGGGTTAGGTGTTCATCTGATTAAAAGTGTCATGGATGTTGTTAGTTACGATAACAGTCTTGAACAAGGAAATCAATTGCAATTGATAAAATTTATTCCACGGAAATAATAGGAGAAAAATTGGAACTAGAGGTTGATAAGAGACATAATTGTTCTATTTTGAAGATAAAAGGAGATGTTGATCTTTATTCATCACCACAGGTGCGAAAACAAATCATTGCTTTAGTCAATAGAAAAAATGCTAATCTTATGGTTGACCTTGCACAAGTCACCTATATGGATAGCTCTGGTGTAGCGACATTAGTTGAAGCCTTACAATTAGCCAATAAAAATGGAGGGAGATTAAGATTATTTAATTTAAGACAAGCAACTCGAGACGTATTTGAATTAAGTCGCTTGGATAAAGTTTTTGAAATCTGTGAAAATGAACAACAAGCCCTCGAAGGAATTTGAGAAGATCATATTCATTAATGAGAATTATTACACAGACATCAGGATCAATAGGCCGTCTTTTTTTGAGTTATTTTAGTCATGTATCGCGGATAATTTATTTGACAAAAGACGCACTCTTCTGGACCTTTATCGCGCCCTGGAAGGGTAGAGGAGGAGTTCGCTGGAAAAGTACCATCCATCAAATGGTATTGATTGGATTCAATTCAATTCCCATCGTGGCGACGATCTGCTTTTTTGTTGGCTTAATCATGGCGATGCAGGCCGCCTATCAACTGGAACGATTTGGAGCTTCGATTTACGTGGCCGATCTAGTTGGTGTTTCGATGACCAGAGAGTTGGGTCCGCTATTAACAGCAATTATTGTCGCTGGCAGAAGCGGGTCGGCGATCGCAGCGGAAATCGGAACGATGAAAGTCAACGAAGAAATCGATGCCCTCAAAACGATGGGATTTAATCCGACTCGATTTTTGGTCGTCCCGAGATTGCTGGCGCTATTGATTGTTCTGCCCTGTTTATCATTAATTGCTGATCTGGTTGGTATTTTGGGTGGTTTTGTTTTTGCAGTATTCAATCTAAATATTTCATTCATTCGATATTTTAACCAGACTGCGGATGCTTTAGTGATGAAGGATATAATTACAGGACTCACTAAAACGTTTTTTTTCGCCACGATTATCGCTCAGGTAGGGTCATATCAGGGGTTCATTGTTGAAGGCGGTGCTGAAGGTGTCGGAAAATCTACAACGGCATCTGTTGTAACATCGATATTTTTAATTATTGTTGCAGATTTGATTACGACAATGATTTTTTATTCTACATTATAATAGCGTTGCATCCCACAGGTTCAAAATGTGTTGGATGAATTTTACTTGGATTATTCATAAATTTCAACCACCAAGACACTAAGTACTTAAGAATTAAATTCATAGAATGGAACCAAATTTAAAACAGAATTTTTAAATCAATATTTGGATTCCTCAATTTATTCTTTTTGAAATAAAAACTTTGTGTCTCTGTATCCCTTTGAGGCTTTGTGGTACTGAATAATTCTGGTTTAATGGGTATTTATCAAACAGTATATGCAGAACCAAGAACCAATCATCAAAATCCAGAATCTGGTAACTTATTACGGACCGCGCAAAGTTTTAGATGGAATAAACCTGGACATCATGCCAGGAGAGACGATGACGATTTTGGGTCGTTCAGGTTGTGGAAAGAGTACGCTGCTCCGTCATTTAATTGGTCTGTCAAAACCCGGGTCAGGAAACATATCTGTCAAAGGGCAGGATATTACTGCTTTATCAGATGAAGATATGCTATCCATTCGACGGAAGATTGGCATGCTATTTCAAGGCGCAGCATTGTTCAATTCAATGACCGTTGGCGATAACGTCGCACTGCCACTTAGGGAGCATACCGAACTGGAAGAATCGACGATCAAGATCATGACAAGAATGAAGCTCGATCAGGTGGGATTATCAGGATTTGAAGATTTTATGCCGGCACAGTTATCGGGAGGAATGAAAAAACGTGCGGCATTGGCTCGCGCCATTGCCATGGACCCTGACATCCTTTTCTGTGATGAACCGTCAGCAGGACTGGATCCAATAGTCGCCGTCGGAATCGACCATCTCATTTTAAAATTAAAAAAAGCCTTCCACATGACGATTGTGGTGGTGACCCATGAATTGGAATCTGTTTTTTTAATCTCTGATCGGGTTGCATTATTGGACAGTGGCAAAATTATCGCACTGGGAACAGTTGACGAATTGAAACATTCTGAGAATGAAAAAGTAAAACAGTTTTTTAATCGAATACCTGATCCAGAAAAAATTGATCGGGAAAGTTATTTAAATTCTTTGATTGGTGATTGGTGAGTTGTGACTAGTGAGCAGTGAATGGGAAGCGGTAAAATGAAATCAATTACCTTATTAAATTATTACCCTATTACCCAATCACCACTAACCATTCACTGCTCACCATAATAATATATTGTTATTCAGTGAGGAACTTTATTCTTTGAGGTCATCATAGATGGAATATCGCTCACATGAAATTAAAGCAGGATGTCTGGTTACATTAGGCATAATTTTATTTGTGGTGTTTATGATTTTAATTTCTGGCTTAGATTTATTTAAGTCAACCAAACTTTATTATGCCCAATTTAAATATTCAAGTGGTATTGAAGTAGGATCATTAGTTCGTTATGGCGGAATGGAAGTTGGAAGAGTTAAGAAGGTTCGTATTGCACCTGATAATAATTCCTTAATTGAATTTGAATTAGAAGTCGATGCTGAGGTGCCGGTAAAGAAGGATTCCGAGGTGATTATTACTTCAATTGGCATTATGGGAGAATATTATATCGAGATTTCAACCGGTTCAACTGATGCAGCTTTGTTACCCCAGGGAAGTTTGCTAAACTGTAAAGAAGTAACACCATTAATGATGCTGACCGAAACTGTTGATCAGATTGCTAACCAACTCACTCAAACCATTGATAATTTGAACAGACTTTTTGGAAGCGAAAATCAGAATGAAATTCATCAGATTTTAGTAAACCTTAATCGTGTATTAGACGAGAATCAGCAGGCTATTTCCACAATGATGACCAGCACCAATGAATTACTTGTAAATTTAGTTCGTATGAGTAATCGTTTGGACACTCTTTTACTGGAGAATAATGATAGCATTGCTCGTTCAATCAGACATCTCGAAACAACTCTGGCGCAGTCACAAGAACTCATTAAAGGCATGCAAGAAACAATGGAAAACGTTGATCGAATGATTGTCACTCAAAATGAAAATTACGATGAAATTATGGATAACTTGCGGCGAACGAGTCATAATCTGGATGAATTCACTCGAACGATTAAAGAAAGACCCTGGAGTTTGATTCGGAAATCAGCGCCAAAGAAAAGGGTTGTTAGGGAAGAGTGAAAAGTGAAGAGTGAATAGAGGACAAAGTAATTTATCGATGTGATAAAAGGATATCATAAATGACATTAAATCGAAATAGTTACCTTATTTTATTTTTTTCGTTTATATTTTTTCACTGCGGTGGAAGCATTCCAGAAATACATTATTATCTAATCGATTATCCTATAGTAAAGAAAAGTGATAAAAGTGAGCCTGTTTATCATATTGTTCTTGGTATAGAGCGATTCGAAGCAGCGCCGTTATACAAAGAGGAGCGATTGGTTTATCGAGATTCTCCGTATGAAGGCAAATATTATCATTATCACCGCTGGATTACCAGTCCTGAGGAGATGATTACCAATAAAGTGATTGAACAGTTGAGAGCAACAAATATATTCGAGCAGGTTGTCGCCTTCCCTAAATTCTCACAGGTTGACTATATTTTGTCTGGAACAATCAATGCTCTGGAGGAATGGGATGAAGGAGATCAATGGTACGCCAGGGTGCAGTTGGCTATTGAATTGATCCATAAAAGGTCAAATCAAATCGTATGGCAGGAAATAATTGAGAAAAGAAATCTGGTTTCGAAGAAATTGCCCATTGAAGTTGTGAAAGGAATAAATTTTAGTGTTGAACAATGTATATCTGAATTTCAAAATAACTTGGACACCATATTTTCAAAGTAAAATAATTCTACCTTGTTACTCCCCAAAACATTAAATTAAATTTCCCAGAAAAATTAAAAAAAATGTAAAAAAATCCTTGACAATATCAAATTTTTTTTGTATTATTTAAGCACTTTAATGGAAGGGCTTCCATAATTTGAGAGTAATTTAAATGAGTGCTACTATTTACGACGTTGCGAAAAAAGCAGGTGTCGGAATAGGCACCGTATCGCGCGTGATTAACAAAAGTCCTCAAATTTCCCCCAAAACCCGAAAAAAAGTTTTAAAGGTCATAAAAGAGCTAAAATATCAACCCTCCGCTATGGCGCAAGGTTTAGCTCGAAAACGAACCAATATAATAGCCTGTATTGTACCGTTCTTTACCGGTTATTTTTATTTCGAGCTCCTCAATGGTGTGCAGCAAACATTAAGTAATCGTGGCTATGATTTGATCCTATATAGTGTTGATAAAATCGAAAAAAAGGAGGAGATTTTAAAGCGAACAATACGAGAACGGAAAGTTGACGGTGTTCTTTTTATCTCATTGCCCATTTTTGATAAGCATGTTACCAAATTTATCGAATCAAAGTTGCCAATTGTCCTGGTTGATAGTTATCATGACGAATTAGATTCCATTACCATTGAAAACAAAGAAGGAGCACTTGTTGCCACTGAACACTTGATCCATCTTGGTCATAAACGGATCGGTATGATTAATGGTAACATCAGCAGTATCCCTGCAGTGAATCGATTGGAAGGATTTAAAGCTGCTTTACTGAAGAACAATATTTCCTACGACGAGCATCTTGTCATTAATACGAACTCTACAGACGACCCCGAGATTCTTCAAAATGACGGTTTTAATAAAAAAGCTGGTTACACAGCAATGAACCAATTACTGGAATTGAAGAAAAATCGACCCACCGCTGTTTTTGTCTCCAGCGATATTCAAGCTACAGGTGCGATTAGAGCAATTCAAGAGCACGGATTAAATATTCCCGAAGACATTGCCATTGTTGGATTTGATGGGATCGAGTTGTCAGGATATCTTGGCTTAACAACCATGAAACAACCGATGTTTGAAATGGGAATCATTGCCGGTGAAAGGCTAATTGAAAAGATACAGAATCCAAATACCGTAGATGGTAATTTCAAAAAATTATTTCATCCCAAATTAATCATTCGTGAAACATGTGGGATGAATTTAGGCGCTTAAGATCAAAATTTTTGCCTCAAAAATAAAAAAATTGAAAGGACACAAAAGCAGAACTCTTGCAGAAATTGACTCTTGTTGATAATCTTTTTTGTGTGTGTTCTAATTCTGTGAGCTATTTTTTCTTTTGTATCCTGGCTAGTTCAGGTTGGCAAGAAAATAAAACATTTCAATTATCGCAGTTGAAAATTATTATCTATTAAAAATAAAGGAAGCGCTTATGAAATACATAATTAAAATATCAGTAATCCTATTCATTGTTACTTTTGGTTTCATAAGGGTCTCGCTTGCTGGTACGACAGGTAAGATTACTGGTATTGTTAAGGACGGAGAAACTGGTAATCCCTTATCGGGTGTCAATGTCATTCTTGAAGGAACAACCATGGGTGCAGCAAGTGATCCACAGGGTTACTATGTAATTCTAAATGTCCCACCAGGAGTTTATACTTTAAGAGCAATGATGATAGGTTATCAACAACAACGAGTAGAAAATGTGCGAGTTTCCATTGATTTGACTACGACTATTAACTTTGAGTTGCGTTCTGAGGTAGTGGATTTAGGTGAAGAGGTGACAGTGGTGGCAGAGCGAGAAGTTATTAAAAAGGATATGACTTCTTCGCTTGCTGCAGTCGGAGCAGAGGAGATTGAGGCAATGCCGGTTCAAGAAGTTACTGATGTGTTGGAACTGCAAGCCGGATTGGTGCGTGATGCCTTAGGCGGAATCCATGTTCGTGGTGGTCGTTCAGGTGAAGTTGCCTACTGGGTCGATGGTATTGCTGCAACGGATGTGTATTCAGGTGAAATCGGGGTGGAAGTGGAAAACGCGTCAGTGCAAGAATTGCAGGTGATTAGCGGTACTTTTAATGCCGAATACGGTCAGGCGATGTCGGGAATTGTTAATATTGTGACCAAAGATGGGGGACCAAATTTTACCGGTCAGTTTTCGGGATACACTGGCGATTATATTCCTACCAAAAGCGATCGAGAGTTTGGCGTTTACAAGCCTTTTAACTCTGATATTGGTGCCATTCGGTCGCCAGATCCCGATTCTGTCGAGCAAATAAATCCTTTAGAAGAATTTAATAGTATCTTCAATATTCAGGGAAGCTTGAGCGGTCCTGTACCTTTTATTAAGAAACTAACCTTCTTTTCAACTTTTCGTTATTTTACTACGGATGGTTATCGTTTTGGTTTGCGCTGGTTTACCCCCCAGGGCGAAAAAGGGGATGAAAAATTAGTGCCGATGGAACCGTTTCGTAAGTTCTCAGGACAATTCAAGCTGGCATATCAATTGTCTAATGTAATTAAATTTACTTACAACATTCTGGGAAATGATAATAAATTTCGCTGGTACGATCGTTATTATAAATATAATCCTGATGGGGATTATCGCCGGTTTGAGAATAGTTTGAATCAAATAGTTGGTATTACTCATTTACTCAGTTCTAAAACATTTTACGAGTTAAAATTTACCTATTTCTCAACGGAATATAAGCATTATGTCTATAAAGATTGGGATAAGCCAGTAACTTACGATAGTGTCCGTGTGATCAACGGTGTCTCAACTATCGTACCAACTTATGTCACCGGTAAAAACACTTACGTCCATCCCGACTCTGGTGCATTCGCTCCTGCTTCATGGAGTTTCCAGGATGGTGGGATGAAAATGCAACATTTTAAGCGGAATACTAGCTATTGGGTTGGTAAATATGATCTTACCAGCCAGATTACCAACGGTCATCAGGTTAAAGCTGGTTTTGAGGCTCGCTTATATGAACTTGAACTTGATGAATTCGATATCATCCCTGAAACAGTAAATAATGAAGAAATTATCCCTTTTCAACCGGTGAAGCCAGCTTTGAATACCACCAATCATAATGATTACCATCATAAACCGATTGAGTTTGCTGCCTATCTCCAGGATAAAATGGAATTCAAGGACATGATTGTTAACCTGGGGTTGCGATTTGATTATTTTGATTCTGATTCGAAAATCCTGGCTGATCCCCGGGACCCGAATATAAATGATCCTTACTTAAAAGAACATCGATACAAGAATCCGACAGCACCTGATTCTGAGTTGGTTGAATATACGGTTGAAGAACGAGAATCGTTCTGGTGGAAAGAGGCTTCCCCAAAATATCATCTCAGTCCGCGATTTGGTATTGCTTACCCCATTACGGAGAGGGGTGTTATTCATTTCTCTTATGGCTATTTCTTTCAGATGCCTTCGTTCAGAATCCTGTACGGTGCAAATGATGGGACGGACAATTCGAATCCGGATTTAGAAATTGCCAAAACCCAGGGCAATTCCGGATTTTTAAGCAATGCCGATTTGAAACCACAAAAAACGGTGATGTACGAAATTGGTTTACAGCAACAACTTTCTGACGATATTGGAGTGGACGTCACTCTATTTTATCGTGATATTCGCGATTGGGTCGGCGCAAGTCCTTTTATTTCCACCTATCTTAAAAGTGTTTCATATACACAATTCGTCAATAAAGACTATTCTAATGTGAGAGGAATAACCTTTTCATTAAATAAACGCTATTCAAACTATTTTGAAGCATCATTGGATTACAGCTATATGGTAACCGAAGGTACGGCTTCTAATCCACAGGATGAGTATTTTGATCGGCAGAATGATCGTGCGCCAAGAATTCAAATTATTCCACTTGCCTGGGATCAACGCCACACACTTAATGGGCATGTTAGTGTCGGCAAGCCAGATTGGCGCATTAGCTTTATTGGCAGATTCTGGACGGGCACGCCTTACACACCCACATTTGCTGTAGGAGAAGTTGCTGGTGCCAGTGCTTTTAGTGGTCTGCGGGAGAATAGCGCTCGAAAGCCTAATATTACAACCTTTGATATCAAACTATTTAAGGTATTTAAGATGGGTTCAATGGACTTCACCTTATTTGCCAATGTGTATAATCTTTTCGATTCCAGAGGACAGACTGGTATTCATTCAGATACAGGAGATGCTGACTACACATTAGGTGTTCGAAGCGCCAGTGATGATCCCAAAAGAGTAAGCCTTTTGGATGACAACGTTGTTCATACGGAATGGTATATTGAGCCGCGTCAAATACAGGTCGGACTTACACTTGGATTTTAAATAATTTAAAAATAAATGGTGGATGAATTATGATCATGAAAATTACAACTCTTTCGTTGATTATTTTACTCGTTCTTTTATTCTCGACAGTGGCAACGGCTCAGCCAAAACCACACGGTTCTATTGAAGAAGAGCGAAGTAATGTACATAGTGGCAATAAGATCAGGACCACGTTTTATAATAATGGATTTGTCGGACGAGTCGGTAGTAAACCAGAGGACATCGGTGGTGAATACCCCATCAATAGCGGTCATGAGTATATCGGTGACATGCTCGTGATGGTGGGTGCTGAAATTACTGATATCAATGGAGAAATTAAACACTCGATCGTTACGCCGCGTGGACCCCAGGTAAGTGCTCGTACTGGAGATAAATCATCCGATGGATCTCTTTGGTACACCTGGGAGGCATTGCCGGGATATGCCAATCCAGACACCGATCTGGTTGCCATGACCGATTTAAAAGAGGAGGATTTTGATAATCTGGCTATCAATCCATTAACTGATCTCCCCTATGGCAAAACGGATAAGTTTGGAATAACCTGGCCCTCTTTCTGGCCTGATAAAATGGACGATGTTGTTGATCCGGGTTGGCCTGGCAAATGGAATGGTTACTTTGGCAAAAACAAATTTAATGCGGATCAGGAAAGTTATTATGTCATGGATGATTATAATGACCAGCGATATCAGTTTTACCCTGATTCAACTGATCTCAGTCGACGTGGTTTAGGATTGCAGGCAGCCTGTCGCGGATTTCAATGGTCGCAGGTTTTAGCACAGGATGTATTATTTACGCTTTATGATATTACAAATATTGGCACAATAGAATACGATAAAGTCGTGTTTGCGACCATTATGGGAGCGATGGTAGGTGAAGATGGTGAAGATGATGCAGCCGATTTTGACAAAAGTGAGAATATCACCTATTCCTGGGACTTTGATAACATCGGTCAGGAGGGATGGACACCGGTTTTTAGGATTGCCACTGCTTTTCTTGAAAGTCCCGGAAATGCAATCGATGGGATAGATAATGATGGTGATGGATTTGATGGACCGGGAGCGACGATCAATATTAGTATGTTCGAGCCCAGGACAATAAATGCTGGTGATCCAATAGTCACTATCGATTATAATAATTATCAACGTACCGTCACGACAATGACAGATTCAGTAGTGATTATACGAAATGACTTCAGAAAAGTGATTTATGCTGGCGCTTTTGTTGAAGAAGTCCCTTTTAATGGAATCGACGATAATTTAGATGGTTTAATTGACGAAAATAACGGCGCTGAAGTTGAAATTGCACCCAACGTTTTTCAAGAGTCGTATGTTTATTTGGACTTAAAATATAAAGATTGGATTAATAATAATGGCTTGAATAATCCATTGATTGACGAGCGCCGGGACGACAATATTGATAATGATGGTGATTGGAGCGCGATTTCTGATGATGTGGGCTTGGATGGTCTTGAAAATACCGGTGATCCTGGCGAAGGAGATGGAATGCCCACCTCAGGTGCCGGAACCGATCTGCCTGGCGAACCCCACATGGATAAAACTGATATCAATGAATCCGATCAATTGGGATTGACCAGTTTCTACTTCTTTTACCCGTTTAATAAATTCAGCCTACGAGATGATGACCAAATCTGGGACTTCATGCAACCAGGATTTTTTACTGGTACAGCCGTAAAACAGGATGGTGACTGGATATATGGTTCCGGCTATTTCCCTTTGAAACCCGGCGAGACCGAACGTATCTCCATCGCGGTTCTGTATGGCAAAACAAATAACGACCTGTTTCGCACCAAGCAGACAGTTCAAAAGATATACGATGAAAATTATAATTTTGCCAAAGCACCGCTGCTACCAACGGTATGGGCGGTGGCTGGCGATAATGAAGTCACAATTTACTGGGATGATAGAGCTGAGCTTTCACGAGATGTATTATCCGGATTCGATTTTGAAGGTTATAAGATCTATCGTGCCACAGATCCCGGATTCGAAGAGGTTCATGACGTTTCCAATGCGTTTGGTTCAAAAATATTTTACACGCCAATCGCTCAATTCGATAAGAAAAATGGCGTCAGCGGCTTCTTTCAAATGGGTGTTAACGGAGCTCAGGTCTATCTGGGCAGCGATAGCGGCTTAAGACATACATTTCGAGACACATCGGTATTAAATGGTATCACATATTTCTATGCAGTCACCGCCTATGATCGTGGTGAACTTTCCCTGGGCATAATACCGTCAGAAACATCAAAATTTGCTACAATTGATAGAGCCGGGAATATCGAAACCGCCAAGAATGTCGTTGTGGTAACTCCGAATCCTCCAGTAGCCGGATATGTGAAACGGGATCGCCATGAATCGTTATCCCCGGAACCTGGTGTGTTTGGAACTGGTCTTGTGACATTAGAGATTGTTGATGAAACCGCCATTCAAGCCGATCATCAATATATTCTCGAATTCAAAGATACTGCCACTGATGGCATCGATAATGATAATGACTGGGATCGATTCAGCGATGATGTGGGTGCTGATGGACTTGGACCAGGTGATGTAGATTACACCGGTACAGATGCCGGAGAGGGTGATGGCTCGCCCACGTCCGGCGAACCCAATGTCGATTGGCGTGATACCGAGGAAATTGTTCCCATTACATCTGGATATAGAATTTTAGATGTCACTAATAGTATCACCGATACACTTGTTGATGTTCTGTTTAAAACTTATGTCCCGGTTGGAGATTCAGTCGAGATATTAGTCGATCGAACTGAGGACATCGATGGTAGTCGCGATATTTTCGATGGCTTACGTGCCAACATCGATAATGACTGGCAAATCATGCGCATTATTGATAAATCCGGTTGGTCGATCATCCGACCAAACATGTATGGCTACTCGTTCACTCCTTATTCGGCGTTTGGTATTTTGAATAAGGGCGTTGCTTATCCGGCTGACTATAAAATCGTATTCACTGAAAATGTTGATCAGTGGTCAGATACTTTAGTATTGTGGCAGAAAAGGGGTTCCCAGATCATAAAAGCCGTGGTTCAGCTAACGGCAACGAACTTTTTTGTGATTGATGGGACCACTAAGGAAAGAGTGAAATTTGCATTTATCGACTATCGCCGACCATCAGATTATTTTATCGAACCCGGCAGACTTTCCACCAACGACCAGATCATCTTCTTTGAAGAATTAGAAGATACAACACTGGTCACGTGGAAACTTGCATTTACAGGAAACGATAGCACTGCTTATCAACCCACTGCAGGAGATACATTCAAAATTGCCACTACCAAGCCTTTTAGAAAAGGCGATGTATTTAAATTCACTGCTAAGGCAGTTCAAATCGATAATCAATTAGCAAAACAAGATCTGGAGAGAATCAAAGTGGTACCCAATCCTTACATTGGGGCTGCAATCTGGGAACCTAAGAATCCATTTTCAACGGGTCGGGGGCAGCGAGAAATTCACTTCACCCATTTGCCAATGAAGTGCACCATCCGAATTTACACTATCTCCGGAGAACTGGTAAATACCATAGAGCATAACAGTACCTTTAATAATGGTACAGCAACATGGGATATGTTGACGAAAGACAATCTGGATATTTCGTATGGTATTTATATTTATCATATCGACGCTCCTGGAATCGGTGAAAAAGTTGGGAAATTCAGTGTGATAAAATAAAGAATTGGGATTTGTGATACGGGAATCGGGGCATGGAATAAGAGATATGGAAAGTTTTTCTTCTACATTTTTTTAATCTCCCTTATCTCCATTCCCTCAGCTTTTTACCTTACTTCCATAAAAATGAAGAGTTGATTGACAATAAACTTTAATCTGTAAACCTTAACTGAGAGGTTAAGCCGTGGAAAAGAGTATGATAAAAATTGTCGCTATAATTATAATTTTAGCTATTCCAATGAGTGGATTTAGTGTTTCTAAAGTTGGCACAACAGCAGCTAATTTTCTGAAAGTTGGTGTCGGAGCTCGCGCCATTGCGATGGGCGGAGCTTACGTCTCTTTAGCTAATGATGCCTCTGCTATGTTCTGGAACCCGGCTGGAATCGCATTGATCCAGGGCGGCGAGGCATTTTTTAACCACAACGAATGGATTGCTGATATCAGCTTTGACTATGCAGGACTGGTATTTTTACTTCCAAGAATTGGCTCATTTGGATTGAACGCAACATTTTTAAGCATGGCAGAAATAGAAAGAACAACAGAGATTTATCCCGACGGTACCGAACAGTTATATAGTGCTGGCAGTTATGCTCTGGGTGTTACTTTTGCGAAAAGCTTGACCGATCGTTTTTCAATTGGTTTTAATGTGAAATATATTAATGAATATATCCTGAATTCTTCTGCCAGTGGCTTTGCTATTGATATTGGCACCATGTTTATTACTCAATTTAAAGGTTTGCGGATTGGCGCCAATATTTCTAACTTTGGTACCAAGATGCAAATGAGTGGTAGAGACGTTTTAGTCCAGCATGATATCGACCCGCAACGTGAAGGCAATAATGATCGAATCAATGCCGATATCAGTACTGATCGATTTGACCTCCCGCTGAATTTGAAAGTGGGTATCTCGTATAATCTGCTTCAGGATGTACCGAATAACCAATTCTGGATTTCAATCGATGCGATGCACCCCAATGATAATGTAGAAAGTTTAAATATCGGTGGAGAGTATGTATTTCGGAACCTGTTCGCATTACGGGCAGGGTATGCCTCACTTGGTATGGATGATAGCGAAAGAGGTTTGACGCTCGGAGCAGGTCTACAATACGCTTTCATCGGAAATGTTAAAGTAAAAATCGATTATGCTTATGAATCATTTGGAAGATTCGATAATCTTCAGAAAGTAAGCATTGCGATTGGATTTTAATAACTTCATAAAAAAGTATTTATTTAAAACCTTAAAATCATAAAAGGAGGTGATAAAAAATAGGAATATCAAATTCTGTGCTTTCTTAATACTACTTGGTCAGATTATTTTTAATTGATTAAAATAAACCTGTCATTTCGACGAGCGAAGCGAGGAGAAATCTATTCAACGAACATAAATTGATATTCACCATAATTTGATGGGCCAACAGATTCCTTCCTGCGGTTCGCCAAAAGCGAATTTCCGATAATTGGCAGATGATTGGAAGGACATTTGATATTTTAATCCGACTAAGTAGAGGTAATTAACCAAACAGTTCAAAAAAATGGAGGAATGAATTATGAAAAAATTGTTTTTAATTGCGCTATTGTTTTTTGCCCTAGGGGCTTTGTATCAAAATGGCGTACAAGCTCAAGGCGTGAATCATCTTCTGATAACTGAGGTTGCTGTAACACCAACTGCGGGAGAATTTATTGAAATTTTTAATCCTACGACAGGAACGGTGGATCTTACTAATTATTATTTGACGGATGGGATATTTCCAGGTGATCCGCATCCAGATTATGTGAATATTGTTGATAGTACCGATACACCGTACAGTTCGGATTTTCTTGCTCGGTTTCCTGCAGGGGCTTCCATTGCAGCAAGCGAGTATAAGATTGTTGCATTAAACAGTGATTTTAGCACAGAATATGGTTTTGATCCTGACTTTGAAATGAGTCCTGCCGGAGTGGATGACGGCGATGCAATTCCTGATATGCTCAATGGTAGTTCAGGGATTGGAAGCAATCCTGGTCTCACCAATTCGGGCGAGGTGGTTATTCTATTTTTCTGGGATGGTATAAATGATTTAGTACAAGACGTAGATATTGCTTTGTGGGGTGATAAAGATGAAGGAGTGGATAAAACAGGTGTAAAGAAAGACTCAAAGACAGACGCTGATTCGGATTCAACAGAATATAATCCAGATACCCCAATCGCAAATCAAATTGTCATTGCTTCAGGTGCTCATGCATACGGTATGTCCTGGCAAAGAACAGATCCTGCTACAGAAACTGGTGAGACTACTGCTGGAGGAAATGGAATAATGGGACATGATGAAACCAGTGAAAACTTAGGCGAAAGCTGGGCAGAAGCTGCACCCACACCAAATGGCCCCTATGTAACACCTACTCATCCAGTCACCTTTCAGTGCAATATGGACATTCAAATTCAGAGTGGTACATTTGACCCGGCTGCTGATAAGCTGGTTGTTCGCGGATCATTTAATAACTGGTCGGGAAACCAGGATGAATTGACCGATGACGACGCTGATAAAATCTACACGATTACCGTGGATATGCCCGATTCATTGGTAAATACTAGTGTAGAGTTTAAGTTTGTTATAGTCCCTGCAACTGGTGGTGATATTTGGGAATCCATTAGTAATCGTGCGTTCACGCTACTGTCAGGTGGTCAGATATTGGACGTGGTATATTTCAATGATCAAACTACCGTTTCTGTAACAGCCGTAGTCACATTTCAGGCTGACATGGCTGATATGTTGGACAAAGGCTGGTTTGATCCTGCAACGGATAGTATTCGTGTAGTCGGTTCTTTTAATGGTTGGGCTAATACTGAATCGATGGAACCTGACCCATTCGATCCCTCACTTTACCTTTATGATGCGGATATAACCGCAGAAACTGGCAGTGATGTCAGTTGGAAATTCCGTACTTATCCCAATGATAAATTTTTAGATGGTGGCTGGGAATCTGGCGCTAACCATGTTTTTGAGTTCACCGGTGAAGATATGGTTTTGGACCCCTTAAAGCCAAATATACTTCCGGCTGGGACACCACTGGCACAAGATGTTACGGTTCGATTTAGTGTTGATGTCAATCATGCTGTCGATGCATATAACGAGCAACCATTTCCAGACATCAAAAGTGTCTGGGTTACAGGTGACTGGAATAATTGGGGTGGTTCCTGGAGCGTATCCGATACCTCAGTCTTAATTCGGATGTATGACGATGGTATGACGAATGGTGATCTGGTTGCTGGTGATGGAATTTGGACAACAGAAGTGCTATTCACGGCTGGAGACATGAACACAAAACTATATAAATATTCGATATATGGAACAGGCGTTGATACTTTGAATAATGGTAATGCTCCAATGGACAACGAAGCCGGTTTCGCTCAGAATCATTTTCTCATGATTGATGATACTAATCCCTTATTTATTCAACCATTAGATTATTTTGGCAGCCAGTATCGTAACTATGTCATTTTCCAATGTAATATGGACATCCAGATTCAGGCCGGCAATTTTGATCCAGCAAACGATACGCTTGTTGTACGAGGTTCATTTAATGGATGGTCTGGCAATGATGACTGGCTATATGACCTGGAAGGTGGTAAGGTTTATACGGCTGGAGTTCCATTGGCTGACTCTTTGATCGGACAGACCATTGAGTATAAACACGTAATTGTTCCTGCGGCTGGTGGTGATGTCTGGGAATCCATCAGCAATCGATCCTTTGTGTTAGAAGAAGGCGGTCAGGTTTTAGATGTCGTTTATTTTAATGATGTTACAGTCCTTCCAGTTACAGCCACAGTTACATTCCAGGCAGATATGTCTGAAATTTTAGATAAAGGATGGTTCGATCCAGCAGTAGATAGTATTCGAGTCGTCGGTGGTTTCAATGGTTGGGCAAACACAGAGTCCATGGAGCCCGATCCATCCATTCGATCCATCACTCTATGCTTACGACGCGAATATAACCGAAGCACCGGGAGTAGAAATCCAGTGGAAGTTTCGAGCATATCCCAATGATAAATTTTTGGACAGTGGTTGGGAAGCTGGCTCAAATCATGTATTTGAATTCACTGGCGAAGATTTGATATTAGATGCGCTGAAACCAAACATCGTACCTGCTGGAGAGCCGTTGTCACAGGACGTGACGGTTCGCTTTAGTGTCGATGTTAATGATGCCGTTGATTGGTACAACAAACAACTGTTCCAGGACATTAAGAGTGTCTGGGTAACTGGTGATTGGAACAACTGGGGTGGCTCCTGGAGCGTTGCTGATACAGCCGTATTAATTCGGATGTATGATGACGGAGTAACAAAAGCTGATGCCGTGGCTGGTGATGGTATCTGGACAACAGAGGTATTGTTCTCTGCAGAATCTGCTTCTGCAATCCTTTACAAATACTCGATCTATGCTGCTGGTGTGGACACATTAAATGGTGGAGACCAACCAATGGATAATGAGGCCGGATTTGCCATGAATCATTTCATGTTAATTGATGATTCTAATCCACTATATGTGCCTGCGACAGATATCTTCGGCAGCCAGTGGACCAGTGTGGGTAGAATAAGTGAAGCAATTGTTCCTACTGAATTTGTACTGGAGCAGAACTATCCCAATCCATTCAACCCAACAACCGACATTGTTTATGCATTGCCAAAAGAAGTGAAGGTTTCTCTCTGCATTTATAATTCATTAGGCCAGAAGATTACCACACTTATCGATAAAAAGCAAGCTGCTGGTTTCTACCGTGCGAGATGGTCAGCGCGTGACCAATTTGGCAATGCCGTCTCAAGCGGTGTTTATTTCTACCGTTTAGAGGCTGGTGATTTTGTATCGACTAAGAAGATGCTGTTCATCAAATAATTATACTCAGGCCGAAGTGGTTCTGAACTGATTCCATTGCTTTAAGCGATGGAATCAGTTTATTTCAATACCAAAACCACTTTGATCGTAGTATGATAAACAATGTATAGTTGTTAAGATTTTAATGAAAGAATTGATATTTTCTAAGGGGAGAGAGGCACCACGCTCTCTCCCTTTTTATGTTTAAGGGGTGAGATAAAATAACTTCAACATTCTGGATTTTGTCATTTTTAAAATATAACAACTTATGAAGGAAGATTGTGTAACTTATTGTATTTCATCCCCTTAAGATTGGGATCATTCAATTAGTTATGGAGTTAAGGTGTCAGCCTTTTACTTCCCTCGAATCACTCGTAAAATCCTTACGGATTAAATCTATATATTGATTTAAACGATATGACTATGAAAGTTACTATACTTAAACCGCATTACATATTTTGTCTGTACTTCTTCATCCTTTTGTTACTATCCTGTAGCCAATCAAAGTTAGATGATGACACAGTAGCAATCGTCGGAAAAGATAAAATCACTACTAATGATCTTCTCATGAGCTATGAATTTTTTCCCACATGGGCACCATCAAAAAAAGGAGAGGCTGCATTAAGAGCGCATCTGGACCTGTTGATTCAGAAGAAACTTTTTGCCTGGGAAGGTCGGAGACAGGAATATGCTAATGATCGTCGAGTCATAAAAATCGTTAACTGGTTTAAAAATGAAGAACTACGAAAAGCGCTCTATCGAAATGAGATTGAAGAGCCGATTCAAATTTCTGAACAGGACCTTATCGAAGCCTATCATAAGCATAGCATTAAACTCCATATCCGCCATTTGTTTGCAAAAACGGAACCGGAGATAATCGCTATTCAGCAAGCTCTAGAGAATGGAGTGCCGTGGGAAGAAATTGCAGAAGTTATATTTAGAGATTCGATCCTTGCGAACAATGGCGGTGATCTGGGATGGCTGGGATTTGGTGAAATGGAGGATTCTTTTGAAGATTCTGCTTTTGCATTGCAACTTGGTCAAATTTCTCAAGCGATACGAACACGATATGGCTATCATTTGATTCAGGTGCTGAATACCAGACAAAATATTTTTACCAGCCAGGATGATTTTCAAGCCAAAAAACCTTCATTAGAAAAAATCCTGTTACGTTGTGAGGAGAAAAAACGATCATCAGAATTTATTAAAGAATTCATGGAAAATAAAAATGTCGAAATGCTCAATAAGACATTCGATTTTATGGTATCCAAAATTCGGGATCATGTGATCGATCCGAGATCTGAAGATAAAATGTTCAGGCGTGCTATGGTCGATGATGAATTGAAAAATCTTTCTAATGGATTGGAATCCTATCGAGATGAAGTGTTGATTATGTTTAAAGGCGGGCAATGGACGATTGGAGATTTCCTGGAAAAGCTTCGCAATTTACCTGTTACACGCCGTCCACGTATGGATAGCCCATTAAAGTTTCGCCATGATCTGGGAATCATAATCCGGAATGAATTTCTAACACAAGAAGCGAAACGACGTGGGCTGGAAAACGACCCTGTAGTCCAGAAAGAAACCAGGCATTGGGAGGATGAATATATATTTAGTTTTTTATGGCATGATATTCAAGATACCATTCATATTTCCGAAGAACAGGTAAAAGCCTTTTTTGAAAAACATCGCTCCCGTTATTGGTTACCAGATCAGGTTCGAGTCCAGGAGATCTTGGTCCCAACCCGATCTGAAGCCGAACAAATCATCAAACGATTGAAATCAGAAGAAGATTTTATCGAATTAGCGAAAAGATATTCACTCAGAAAAACATCATCCTCGATAAATGGGGATTTAGGCTGGATTTCACGCAGGCAGATGGGTAATATTTCAGCAACGGCATTTCGATTAAACATAGCTGAAATTTCCAATCCCATTAAAGTGGAAGGTGGCTTTTCCGTGATAAAGGTTCTAGGAAAAAGGCATCAACGTAATAAAACTTATGAGGAAGCAAAACCAGAGCTAATGGCAGATGTGAGACGTCAGATGAGTGAAACCATTTATAATCAATGGGTAGAAAGATTGAAATCAAAAACGAAAATTCAAATTAACGACTCATTGATAAATAAAATAAATATCTTGTGAATCCTTGATGTCGTTGTGGTAAAAAATAATTCAGGTTAAGCACTCTTTTAGAATTTATACAACAATTTATCTGAATCGTAAAAAAAAGGAGATAATTATGTTATACAATCATAAATTAGGTTTGCTATTTTTATCATGTCTTCTTCTCTTTGCAGCGAAAGCAAGTTTTGCTGAAAATCCTCATAAAGAAAGACTGCCCACAATTCTGCCTTTTGCTGTGCAACAACTTCCTGACAGCAATCTCGTCCCGGTAGAATTTGAATTCCATCACAAGCTGTCGCCCAGTGATTCAGGTGTTGGAATTAATGGCAGCTTTAATGGATGGGGAGATGTATTTAAATGTCATAACATTGGTGGCGATACATGGGTTCGAGTTCTTTATCTGGCACCAGGTCAATACCAGTATAAATTTGTTACTTATATTGATACTGTGGGTCAGGCAGGGGTAACTGGCTGGTTCACTGATCCGCTTAATCCTGATTATGGCGGACCATATCGTGATTCATATATCACTGTCAGCGATCCAATGATTTATTATTTTTTACCATTGCGTGATAGTGAAACCAATATTAGACAGCCAGAGATTACAGCAAAGATGTCGACAGCGCTTAAGAATTCATTAATTGCCGAATCTATCACCTTTTCAATTAATGGCACTGATATCTCCGAAGCCTGGAATTATTTTGATGTGCAAACGAATAAATTTTATTATTTACCTTCAGAGAATCTGGACATCGGTGAGCATGAGCTTCGACTTTCTGTGATAAATAGTGAGGAAACATCTAAACAAGCCCTGACAAGGTTTACAATATTAAGGGGAATAATTGAAGCGCCTTGTACCTTAATTTTTGATGGCAAAAGCCCGGTTTTAGAATTAGCCAATCCAGTGCAGAGGGTTTCATTTGAATGGATGGATCAACCACAAATCCATGAACTGAGAGACCCAGACGGTGATGGGATCTTTAGCCACACTTTGAATTTAAAAGTGAATAAGACTCGAATATATCGAGTGATTGTGAATGAAGATATATATTTAGAGAATGATCCCACCAATCCCGAAATAAGCGAGCAATTGCGCAGCATCGTCCGCAAAGTGGTAGAACCGAATCCCCGCTTTATCGATTTTGAGCCGCCACAAGGCACTGTGTTCCATTCAATTGATACCACAATTACTATTTCTGCCAGAATAGCACCGAGTGATTCAGGTTATGCTATCGATCCCAATTCCATCAGTGCCTACTTTGACGATGAAAAAGTAGAATTGACAATCGATGCAAGTGCCGATACCATTTCAGTAAGTTTTAATAGAACATTAAAAGAAGGAAGACATGTGATTCGATTCTCTGCTAATGATGAAATTGGAATGTCTGCGCATCCTGCAGTTTTAACAATAGGTGCATATCCTGCTAGTTCTGGTTATCACTACATTGATGGAGAAGAAGATGACTACGGTTATGGCAGCTATCAATATCCAGCGGGCGTCGATATCAGTTCTGCCGATATCAGGGCTATTCATATCAATTTAAATCACGCAATGGATAGCCTGAATCTGGTTATTGAAATGAAGAATATTTCCGATTTCACGAGAATCGGTTTCTACATTATGAATAGTTCTGAAGGAAAGTTGATAGAAGCAGTGGATAACATTGAATTGCGCGTTCCAGATTGGCAGGATCGCGGTGTCTTTTCAATACTGGCAGCTCCAAATTCTACAACATTCCGCCAGGGTTTTGAGAATAAATTTTTCAAATCCCACCGTCCGTTAAGAGATGCCTTCAATTTGTCAATAAATGAAGATGCCATGACAGGCAACGAATTTCGGTTCAGTCTTGCCATTGAAGAATTGGAACAATTTTTAGGACTATTTAATAACAATTGGTACTTTACCGCTCATAGCTACTTTGTTGATGCTGGCGGAGCTTTTGAGGTGACGGGAAATGAGGGAGGAATACGTGAGACCCAGGATCCTGATGTTTATGATTTAGCATTTTGTGAAGGATCAACCGTTCAGGAACTATTACTCAAAAATTTCATCACTCGCATCAAAATCGGCGGTCCGAGAATCGCGGCAATCGGTTCAGTTCATCGGGGTACAATAGGGCTATCAGGAACCGAGCTGAATTCAGAATTTGTACCAGCGCCATTGGTTAAACTTTTTGCTCGTGGTGGTAAAATTTATCGTGATAATGTACGGCTAGTTGGCTCAATCGATGATTCTTCACTTGCTATGGCAACCCTTCATGTAAAAAATATGACTTATGAAGTTACCATACAAAATAATCAGTTTGAAAAAACAGTTAAGCTCGATGAAGGAATAAATAAGATTTACGCCAGCGTAACCTACGATAATGTTAAAATTAGCCGCAGTATCCCAATCGAATATGAATACATTGTCGATCATTCCCCGGTAGTTAAAATTTCAACAACCATTAGTGGCAATACCATTACGTTAGATGGCAGTCAGACCTACATCCCCGATGGTGCTCCCATGGAATTCACCTGGTCTCAGGATGCGACCAATCCACAACAAATTATTTTTTCGAGTACAGAAGATCCCATAACCACATTCGAGGCGCCGGCAATCCCAGGTGAATATTATTATACCCTGGCTGCCACAACTGATGATTATAGCGGTTGGGCGCGAACGGTTGTGGTAGTCGATGATAGCGCACATACTGTCGATCTAAAAACATGGCATCCAGCCTGGGTTGACAGTATGGTTTTATATGAAATTTTTGTCCGTTCTTATAGTGTAACCGGAGAACTGGCTGCGGTAACAGGAAGAATGAGTTTGATGAAAGACTTTGGTATTAACTGCATCTGGTTAATGCCCATACATCCTTCTCCTTCAACTCATGGTTATTGGATCACCGACTATTATGATATTAATCCAGAATATGGCACGCTGAATGATTTTCGTCAATTGGTTAATGAGGCGCATAAGAATGACATCAAGGTAATTATGGATTTGGTAATCAATCACACCGTCGATACCCATCCATTCATGCTTGATGCTCTGGAAAATGGGGAATATTCCCCGTATCGTGATTTTTATTACTGGAACCCGGAAGGAAGCTATGACTATCTTTTCAGTTGGGTGAATCTTCCATCAATCAATTATTCCACGGATTGGGTCCGGGATTATCTGATCGACATGTGCAAATGGTGGGTCCAAAATTACAACATCGATGGTTTTCGCTGCGACGTCGCCCATGCCATTGAAACAAATCGACCGGAAGGGCCAGCTTTTTGGCAGCGTTGGAGAAGGGAATTGAAACATATAAAGCCGGATATCTTTTTATTGGCAGAAGCCACTGCCAGCGATCCCCGTTACTTCGATGATAAATTCGATTCTGGTTATGATTATTGGCTTTACGGCGAAATAAAAAATGCCCTGAGTGGCACTAGCAGCGCTGGTGCAATTGATGAGGTAGTGATGCATTATTTGAATAACCTGCCAGTTCATGCTCAACCGATGCGCTACATTGAAAATCACGATGAATCTCGCTTTTTGAACAATTTTTCTCTGCAACAGACAAAATTGGCAGCCGTACTGGAATTTGTTCTACCCGGTATTCCCCTTGTCTATGCCGGCCAGGAAACCGGTGAATTAACCAGTCGTGGCATTGTACACTGGGGTGATCCGAATGAGTTGAAACCATTCTACAAAAAACTTATCGATCTGCGCAAAGCCCATTCAGCGCTCAGATCAGGTAAGTATATCCACTTACCAGCTCAAAATAAAGATGTATTTGCATTTTTAAGAAAGGACAATAGTGATAATTTTTTCATTATAACAAATCTATCCAGTTCCAATCAAGAGGCAAACATTTCAATTCCACTTTCTGAGATACCCCATGATACATCTTCAACCTTTTATCTCAATGATCGTTTGACAGAGATTTCGACAGAGGTAAAGGGTTCGGATTTACTGGATTATTCATTAACTTTAGAATCAAATCAGGTGCTGGTGTTTGAATTTTCAATGATACCAACTTCTGTAATTGCTGAAAAATTGACACCATATAAGTTTAATCTCTCATCAAATTACCCGAATCCATTTAATGCCAGCACGACAATTCGATACTCAGTTGGAGGAAAGAAGCCTATCGATCTGAAGATGGAGATTTATAATATCATGGGACAGAAAGTCAGGATACTTATTCATGAGAAACAGTCTCCTGGCAATTATCAAATCACCTGGAACGGGAAGAATGATGCTGGTATACCAGTGGGAACAGGGATTTATATTTGCAAATTTAAGAGCGAAAAATTTGTGAAATCAATTAAAATGTTAGTTTTGAAATAAAGGTTATTCAGTGAAATGGAACGAGTGGCATGAAGGACATAGTTGGGGTAGTTGGAGAGCCCATTTAGATGAAGCACTGGATTTTTTTTCTGCCTCCGTCGGCTAAGGTAAATAATAATGATAAATTATTGATTGGGAGTTTGACCGTTAGTATATAATTGGGTAATAAGGTAATCGGGTAAATGTTTTAATTATTTTGTCATAAAATTATTTTGTCATGCTAATTTGCGGATTGTTATGAAATTGACTATCTTTGGAAACAAATAAATCTACAGATTCCGAAATGATTAACAAACATATCCAAATACTTATTGTAACTATTGGCTTGCTTTTTGCTCCAATCGCTTACAGTCAAAATGTGACCAGAATTGAATTGGACGGCAACAAATTAACCCTCTATCTCGATCAAAACGTAATCGTCTACCGGGTATGCTCCGAAAATATCTTGGCAGCGAATTATCGTCCCAATGGAGCGAAGGATTCACATACCCTGGTCATCTGGAAAACCTATTGGGAGTATGTACCGGCAAGCATCGATACAACTGGCGATCCTATTGTTATTTCGACCAGTTATTTCACGGGAGAAATTGCTCGTTCACCATTCACTTTTCGTTTGATCGACAGTAATGGAAAAACGATTATTAAACAAAATCAATTAAACAGCTTTCCCGAGAACAGGATTTCATTTGAGATTGAAAAAGGCAATCTATACGGTATCACTAATAACAAACAGGGTACGTTGACGAAAAATAGTGGTGGCAAAATAGCCGCCGGTTCCCAGGGAGGCGCTGGAGCACCATTTTTGTGGTCTACTGAGAAATGGGGTCTATTGTGTGATTCAGATGGTGGAACCTTTTCGATTGATGGAAAAAATTTGGTTTTTACAAAATCTTCAAGTTTTACAAAGCGAGATCTTGATATATATTTCATTTCGGGCACTCCTACCGAAATATTTTCGGCTTTGACGGATATTACTGGCAAGCCTCCTTTATTTCCAAAATTCTCTTTGGGATTCTTAAATACTGAATGGAAACTGGACGAGAGCGAACTCCTAAGCGATGTCCGAACATATCGAGAAAAAGACATTCCGATCGATGCCTATATTCTGGACTTTGACTGGATGGCGTATGGAGAAGACAATTACGGCGAATTTCGCTGGGGACCGAAATTCCCCGGATCCTTAACTGGTACGCTCCAGAACACATTGGATTCATTAAAGTTGAAATTATTTGGGATTCGCAAACCGAGGATCCATTTAAACACAGTGCAGGGGGATTATTGCGTTGCCAATAATTTCTTCGTCGATGTTCAAACCGATTACTTTACCGGAAAGTTGGTCGGTCGATTAAATTTTTTAGATTTACAGGTGCGAGAATGGTATTGGAAAAGCTTTGCCGAACGAGAAGGTACTTATGACAAAGGCATTATCGGTTATTGGAACGATGAAGCGGACGAATACGGCGGCAATTTTATGTTTATGCAAATGCAACGAGCACAATACGAAGGTCAGCGAAGTCTCAGTAACAAACGAGTATGGTCGATCAATCGGAATTTTTATCTCGGCGCACAACGCTACGCTTATGCTCATTGGTCCGGCGACATCGGGACCGGCTTTCAGAGCATGGCTGAGCAGCGAACTTTTATGTTGAGCAGTATAAACCTGGGATCGTCCTGGTGGAGTATGGATACCGGCGGTTTTCATGGCACGCCAAGTCCAGAAAATTACATTCGCTGGATTCAGTTTGCCACCTTTGTACCGATTATGCGTGTCCACGGCACGTTTGGACAGGAACGTGAGCCCTGGAACTATGGACCAACAGCCGAGACAATAGCCCGCAAATATATCAAATTAAGATATGCGCTGATTCCGTACATCTATTCATACACCTGGCAAAATCACCAGACCGGAGTTTCTATTGTCCGCCCGCTTTGTTTTGTTTACCCGGATAAAGCTGAACTGGCTAATAATGTAAGTCAATGGTTTTTCGGAGAACAATTATTGATCCGACCTGTGGTGGAACCTTCTGCAACTTCCGTATCCCTTTATTTACCACCTGGTGACTGGTACGACTTTCATAATGGTAATTTATATAAAGGACCGGGAAACCTTGTCTACCCGGTTACCATAAACGAGATTCCCATTTTGGTTAAAGCCGGTGCCATTATCCCCATGCAGCCAGTTGGATCGGTTGTTGACGATCCTGATGTTTCGACAAGTTTGATGAAAATTATCTGTTATCCGGGCGATAATGGATCTTTTACCCTTTATGAAGATGATGGTGAAACTTATGATTATGAAAATAATATATACTGTACAACCAGTATAGAAGCATATCATACATCCGAAAAAATTACGATAAATCTGGGTAATCGGAATGGCAGCTATCATCCGCTTCAAAGAGATTACTTAATGGAAGCAAAATGGTTGGAGGCCGAACCGCTAAAAATCTCCTTCGATGATAGTTTGATGAACAGAATAAAAATTGACGTGATTCAAGATAGTTCCGTTATGGGCTGGGCTTATAACAAAAACTTTCGCTCTGTATTTATTCGCTTTGCTGATGATGGTTCTGCCCATCAAATCGAAGTCTTTAAAAAAGCAGACACTGAACCACCAGACATTGATTCAGTAAAATGTACCACTGATACAACCGTTGAGATATTTTTTTCAGAAAAAGTTGTGACTGGAGATGATCCCAATTCTGCCGAAAATATCAATAACTATCAAATTGACAACAACATCTCCATTCTAAAGATTAATGCCTCATTCGACCATCGAAAGGTGAGGTTGGTCACCAGTCCCCATCTGACCGGCCAGAGCTATACACTAACAGTATCCAATATAGCAGATCTCAGTTCAGCCAGCAATGTAATGCCTGTGACGGTTATCGATTATTCCTGTGATTTTATTCCTACTCATTTTATCATCATTCAGCAAGGCTTAGACGGTTATACTGGCACCAGTGATGCTCACATCGCTGAATTTTTCCCGGATTATAATATGGGCGGCTTTCACCAGTTTGAAGCATGTCGCTATGCCGGGGATAATGATAGCGATGATAAATCCATGCTCATAAAATTCGATCTCACTGGACTTCAATTACACACTCATACGTTCTCAAAAGTGGAATTGATATTAACATTGGTCGATACCCGTTTTGGGATTTCCGGTAAATACCTTTCCTGCCATCGTCTTTTAAGGGATTGGAATGAGGGCGAAAATGCCAGCGGTATTGATGGCAATATCGCTCAAACCGGTTGGGTCACCTGGCGTAGTGCCAGACATCAGCAACAACTGTGGCATCATCCTGGCGCTGATTTTGAGATTGTTCCCGAAGATGAAATTTTCGTCGAAAATGATATTGGAAAAGAATATAGCTGGGAAATTACCCATTTTTTTCATTTCTGGCTTGATCACCCGGATAGCAATTTCGGTGTCATATTGCGAGAAAGATCGTCGAGCATTTTTCATGGTACCAAAGTGTTTGCTTCCTCTGAGAATGAAGTGCAGCCATATCGCCCCAAATTGAAATTAGAAGCTCGTGTGTCCGACTTTCACTACCGGGAAGATAAAGTCATTCCTGAAACGTACTCACTATTTCAAAGCTACCCCAATCCGTTCAATAGCAGATGCACCATCGCATTCGATCTGCCTGATCCAGCGCGTGTTTCCCTATCAATTTTTAATATTCGCGGGCAAAAAGTGAACGATATTGTTATTGAACAAATTTTTGGTGCCGGGCATCATAAACAAGGTTGGGATGGAATGGATTCGGCTGGGATGTTTGTAGCTTCAGGTTTGTATTTTTATACCCTTACTGCTGATCAATTTCAAGAAACGCGGAAGATGTTGATGGTGAAATAGAATATACAAATCAGTTAAAAACAAATTTTCACCATATCGCTTTTATTTAACAATTGTGTTACTTCTAACGTGCATTCTGTACCTATTTTGCAATAAAAGTGGACCTATGGATACTAACTCCAAAAACGGATCCAGGGACAATAAGCAGTGTAGCAGTGCTTTGTGTATCCGACTGCAGAACCAAACAGATCACTCAGGTGTTATGGTACAATTATTAGAATTGGACCAATTTGTTATCACTGATTCAACAGGCGAGTTCACATTCGACAGGCTTCCTGATGGTATATATACTTTACAAGCAAAGTATCCATACTTCCGGACAGATCAGATAACCGTGCAGGTCGAAAATGGGAATATCCAAACTCCAGTAGGTCTTGAATTGAAGCAACAACTTCAGTTCTGGATCAAGCCGGTTGAGACAACCATATCAATGAGCAATCGTGGTAATCCAGACTTTTTTTCGCTTTATGGATTTCGGCAATATAGGGTGAACATTACAAATATACCAGTCAACGTTAGCAATCTGTTCGAGCCGATAGATCTCCAGGCGTTTGTACCCCAGGGATTTGATTTGCCTTATGTTCCAAATGTAGATAGTATACCTGATTTGTGTTATCTGTTCTATGGCTGGCTTGGTAGCACTGATCTTAGCTTAATCATCATGCTCACATTTCAGCCAGGGGATACCTCGGTTGCTCAAGTTGGAGCGTCGTTTGCATCAAAAACTGCTTTCAAGCCGGTACATATTTGTTCTTCTCATCTATTTCGGATCTTGGGCATTATCCCGAATACTTTGATTCTGCATATGTGAGAGGATATAAGGGAGCCGATAAAAAATCGTTACCCCAAGGGATGACCATATTTGAGGCTGTTCGCAAATTTATAGAACAGCCAGAGGTGAAGTTCGCTGAACCTGCGTATTATGGTTTCAATGATCTACTTAGTGACACATATCTTAACCAGCAGTGGCATCTGAAGAATACTGGTCAAGACTCTGGCTATACCATTGGGAATGATATAGAAGCGTTTCCTGCTTGGGACATTACTTTCGGTGATCCAGATGTGATTTTAGTTATCATAGACACGGGGATTGATCTAACACACCCAGATCTTGCGGGAAATATTTTACCTCGGAATAATGAGGACTGGGGTTTTGGGAACCAGGATGACAAACCGCTTGAACCAGATGACCGAAATGGACATGGAACAGCAGTATCAGGTATTGCTGATGCAATAATGAACGACATCGGAGTTCGTGGTGTGGCGCCATCGTGCAGAATAATGCCTTTACAGGTTGACTTGCGGGCAGGCAAAAATCAGAATCGAATAGATGCAATTAATTATGCAGTTAGCAGGAGGAGTGACTTCACACGAATTATTATTTCTTGTAGTTGGCGTGCGTCGGGGGGGGATATGACAGCTATTCATCTCGCCATCCAAAATGCCGTTAATAATAATGTTCCTGTTTTCTTTGCGGCTGGTAATTATGATATAAGTCCAATTGAGTATCCTGCAAGATATCCCGAGATTATTGCGGTTGGTGCGATGACACCGTGTGATAAAGTGCGAAAGGATCCCAACACTTGCGATGGTGAGTATTGGTGGGGAAGTAGTTACGGTGAAAATCTGGATATCGCTGCACCAGGAGTCGAAATCTATACCACTGATATTTAGGGTATTGGAGGATATAATCCTTATTATACGCAACTTGGAGAACTTACAGATCAAAATTATACCCGCTTTTTTAATGGAACATCAAGTGCCTGTCCTCAGGTTTCAGCTCCAACTACTTTAATGCTGACCCTAAATGAAGATCTTAGTGTCTCAAAGATCAGGACGATTCTTCACAAAACAGCAGATATGGTAGGCGGTTACAACTATAACTGGAGTCCATTTAAACCAGGTCATTCGAAAGAGTTGGGTTACGGTCGCCTCAATGCATTTAAGGCATTATTACTTGTTCAAGGCTATGGCAGCGTGACTGCTGATATCACCTAGTATCACGATCTCTCTGATTATTCTTGGAGTGGCGATTTAATAGTGAATGCAGGTGCAACTATGACCATTAAATCTGATGTGTCGGTGATGAAATATGCAGCAAATAAAAAGCTAAGTATTTACGGTGATCTGGACATTGATAGCGAAGGCGGAGCCAAGGTCACATTTCAAGCAACCTCTGGTTCCGGACCTGGTATCTGGAAAGGAATCTGGTTCAATGGTTACAATAATCCAATAATCACAAATAACTGGTGGGGTCAGCCTTCAGTGCCCTGGAATGATATCTATGCTCAAGGGACGATACTTGCCTGGTGCCCGTTAAGTGGTCCACCGGGTGGATTGGCTCTGGCAGCATCCAGCCAGGATACCAACTCAGTTTCAGAAGATCAATGTGTCAGTACCACTCAGGTTGAAAGTGAATTTCAAGATCCAATGTTACGGTTGATTGAGTCAATCCACTATCGGCAACAGAATCAATATGACCAGGCTGCTGCCTTACAGAAGCAAATTATATGGGAAAATTCTCATTCTGATGCTGCTCCTGCTGCGCTATGGGAACTGGCTAAAACTTACATCAAAGCCGAAAATAAAGGGTATGGTAGTCAGCTTGACAATGATTTATATTCTTTTTTAACCGCTGTTTCTCAAATCCATGCCCCTGGACAGCAGGATTCTATTGAAGAATTATATCGCATTTCGCTGAAACTAATGGTAGGCGATCGAATCAGGAATCATGATTATAATATAGCCATTGAGCGAGCAAGGTTTTTGATTAATGAGTTTTCCAATTCTCAATTGGAAGAGGAATCGTTGTATGATTTATTTACCCTCTATTGGGTATTTATGAAAGATACAACACAAGCAAAAGCCGCATTTGTTGAGTTGCAGAAGAAATACCCAAACAGCCAGTTTGTTACCCATGCTAAAATTGAGCTGGGAATTGATGAGGGTAATGTATTCAAAAACGAAGAAATCAGTTTGGCTTCTCAAACTCAGACTGAAATCGGTCCTGTTGAGTTCGAATTGTTTCCCAATTATCCCAATCCCTTCAATCCAATGACAACGATCCAATATACGCTTCGCCATGCGAGCCATGTGACACTGCAAATTTTCAACCTACGGGGTGAATTGGTAAGGACTCTAGTCGATGTTACGCAGCAAGCACAGCTTTATCAGGTAATTTGGAATGGTAAGAACGACCAGGGACAGGCAGTAGCCGCTGGAACTTATGTCTGTCGGTTTAAGGCAGATAGTTTTATGCAGGTACGTCGGTTAATTCTATTAAAATGATTCTGATGAATCATTTTTACAAGCATGAAGGTAGGGTAATAAAATTTAATCTATAACGAATTATTCTCACATATCTTAAGGCCAGACTGGTGTTACCGAGTCTGGCTTTTTATTTTCGAACCATTCTTTAAATTTCATTTGAAAAATTGTGATATTTTTATTATATTGTAACATAAAATATTTCGTGCCTTAAAAGAAGGTTAATAATGACTGACCTGACTCAAAAACAAAAACAATACATCGCTGAAAACTATCGCAAAATGTCCGCCCGGGAGATAGCGGAAAAGTTGAGCGTGGATAAGAAAGTAGTTGAAAGGGAAGTCAAACAAATTACTCAACTCCCAAAAGGGAAAAAAATTATTTTCACCGCGGTGATGATGCTTTTTCCATTGCTGTTTTTAATCGGTCTGGAAATAATTTTACGAGCGGTTAATTATGGTGGTGACCTCGACCTGGTGCTTAGTCGCGATATTCGGGGTACAACATATTGCTATCTGAATAAAAAAGTGGCCAAACGATTCTTCTCCCATCAAGACATTCACGTTCCCGATGCTCGAACCGCGGTATTTAAAAAATACAAATCACCAAATACCTATCGAATCTTTTGTCTCGGCGGATCGACAACTGCCGGTTTTCCCTACGAATTCAATGCGACTTTCCCCAGCCTGGTAAAAGATCGACTTGATGTTATGTTCCCCCAGAAAAATATCGAGGTGATAAATGTCGGAATTTCTGCTATAAATAGCTATTCTGTACTTGATTTTACTAAAGAATTGGCAAAATACGATCCTGATCTGTTTCTGATTTACATGGGACACAATGAGTTTTACGGCGCGCTGGGAATCGGTTCCACGCAGCAGATTGGCAAGAATCGACACTGGGTGCTATTTTATATTAAGCTACAGAAAGTGCGCCTGTTTAATTTAATGCGGGATTTGATTGGTAGAATTGGTGGAACATTTAAAACATCATCTATCAAACCAGTTCAGGATCAGACGCTGATGGCACAGGCAGTGAAAGACAGGTACATCGGGTTGAATAGTGAAGAATATAAAATTGCGTATTGCTATTTTGAAAAAAATTTACAGGAGATTATTAAAACTGCTCACAAAGCTGGGGCACAGGTCATTATCAGCACACTGGTGTCCAACCTGGCTGATCAACAACCATTCGGTCAGCAGTTTTCAGCCGCAACCAGTGATTTATTAAAAGCACAGTGGCAGGATTACTTCGATGCTGGTTATCAATTCGAAATGGCTGGCAAGTCTGATGAAGCATTAATCCAGTACGATAAAGCAAAAGAGATCGATCTTGTACCAGCCATGCTTCATTTTCGATGTGCCAGATGTTTGCACAAGATCGGCAATACAGATATGGCGCGCAAAGCATATATTCAGACGAAAGATTTAGATGTGCTGCGTTTCCGAGCCAGCAGTGATTTCAACAACATTATTCGCCAAGTCGGCGGGAGAAATAATGTACCAGTAGTAGAAATGGAACAAATATTTGCTCCCTATTGCCTGGAAAATATTCTGGACTTCAGTTTATTTACCGACCATTTACATCCCAATTTTGAAGGTTATTTTCTCATGGCAAAGGCTTTTGTCGCTGCTATGGCTGAGAACGGTTGTATTGTGCCCTCGGATCGATGGTCGGAAGCGATACAGAAAAGCGATGAAGAATTTCGTCGCATGGCAGGGGTCACAGACTTAGACCTTGAAATCGCCAATCAACGAATTAGGATATTAACGTCCCATTGGCCATTTAAACAACAAATAATTCTGCGAAAAAATTCTGGCAGTGATTATGATAATTTGGTTGAAAAGACAGTGAAAGAACTGTTTTCCCGTAAATTCGGCTGGAATGAGGCGCATTACCGGATTGCTCGATATTTAGCAGCAAAAGGCGACTATGACAGAGCGGCACAGGAATATCAAGCCGTTATTAAAGTCACTCCATCAAATTATTATCCCTATCTGGAATTAGGTGATTTACTCATGCGCCAGCGAAAATTTTCCAAAGCCGAAGATGTATTAAAAAAAGGATTGACTTATAGTACCCATTTGCCCTATGCTTATGCGAAATTAGGTATGCTGTACTTTTTCTCTCAACGACTAACTCAGGCAGTTGAGAAATTAGAACAAGCGATCGAAATCAATAAGAAAAACAATCTGTTCAAAATAGATGAATTGGCTGGCGCCTATTATATCATGAGCATGGCTTACGGACAATTGGGAAAGATTGCCCTGGCTAAGAATGCAATAAACAACGCTTTGAAAATAAAACCAAATTATCCAGAAGCGAAGGCGGTGTTAAAAAAGTTGGAAGCTGCTGGCGGTACGAATTAAGGAGTTAAAATAAATTTTTCCAACGGATTTATATAGAGGCAGACTCCACTTTCAAAGTAGAGTCCATCTTTGCGGTATCCAATATAGCAGATCTCAGCTTAGCCAGAAATGTGATGCCTGTGACGGTTATTGATTATACCTGTGATTTTATACGTCCAAAATCTTAAAAATCCTGATTATGTTGATTTGGTGGCCGGATCTATAGAGAACCTTCCAGCAAAGTTAGCAGAGAGAGGCAAGTGTGCGGGTTCTTTTAGTCGTTGGGCTAAACAGCAAAATGTTAGAAATGTGGATAGAATAGCTAGAAAAGTATTAAGAAAAAATAACTTTATTAATGATTTAGTCGAAATATGTCATAATCCCTGTGACATGAATTAAGAATTGGATTTGTTAAACGCAACCGAATTTTGGAATAATAGCCCTCTGGGATAGGGTTAGAGTGAGGGCAAAAACACATCATACCTGATTAATAATTAATATATTCTTCATCTAAAACTCACAATATCCATCCCCTTCAATCCCTCAAACAATGCTCTGACATGTTCAATTTCAACTTCTTGGAATTGCGCACTCACAGCATCTCGAATATTCAACAGATTATTTTTACCATCCGTAAAATTTAGCATCTCCCAGACCATATCGTATTTCATGAACTTCCGTACGCCTTTTTCGTCCATTACGTCAACAGCAATCCAATAATTCAGGGATTGATTGATTTTTCGCTCAGGAATGATCTGGCTGCATTCTTGTTCCAAACCTGAAAGCGCTGCCTTTGCTGGCTCTATACCTTTTTTATCGCATAATTTGGTATAACGATCTGTAATATTCTGTCGATGTTCATCAATTTGTTTTTTGAGGAATTCTTCTTTCTCATGAAATGCCGAATCAGGTTCTTGATTCGGTAAATGTGCATAAACAGATTCAAGCGATTTAATTCCATTCTCGTAAAGTAAATCAAAATATGCATTAATATTTCTGTAATTTGAATGTAGGTTGTTTTCATCCGATGCGATTAAGCGCAATCGATACTGGCGAGAATAATCATCTATCTTTTGTATTAGATTTTGATATGTCAGTTCAATCATATTATTAATATCATTTTCATTATAGGTTGCTGTTGTCCAACCCGCGAAAAGTCCTAATAACATGGTTCTCTTCAGTTCAGTGGGGTCGACTTTATCGGGCGTATCGAACGAAGTATGCCAGAAACGATCGGTGAGATGAACGAATATGGTTGAGGGAACGCCGATTTGAGCGTCATTAAATAACATGTGATCGCTTTCACCAAAGTAACCAATAATTTCATATTTAAACTTCAACACCTGCTTCAGTGAGAATTGACATCACATAGTTGACCGCCTTTTCATAATCTGTATTTTCGTAACTTCCTTCTATTCGATGGTATTGAGAAATTTCGGTGACATAATCTTTGGCTCTTGCTCCTGAGATTTCATTGATAAATATATTGTAATAAATTGCTTGATTTTTTTATTTCTTATTTCTATATTTATCGAAATGAATCTTATAGAGTTTTATGATATGAATGAGTTATTGAAAATCTTTAAAGCATTAGGAGATAAAAATCGACTTCGCATCGTTAAGATGCTCCAACAAAAAGACATGTGTGTATGCGAAATTACTGCCGTTTTAGGATTGGCAACATCAACCGTATCCAATCATCTTAGCATATTAAAAGATGCTGAAATTATTGGAGATGTGAAAGATGGAAAGTGGGTTGATTATTATTTGAACACGAGAACAAATAATGCATTTCTTAATGGATTGCTTCCATTGCTGACATTCTGGTTGAATAATGATGCGCAAGTACAAGCTGATTTGGAAAAATTAAAAACAACACAACGATCTGATCTTTGTAAGACATAATTTTTTTACCCTATTCATTTCGACATTCAACGAAATAATGAAAGGTGAACCTGATGAAGAAAAAGGTATTATTTTTATGTACGGGAAATTCCTGTCGTTCTCAAATGGCAGAAGGATATTTGCGTTATCTGACAGGTAACCGATTTGAAGTAACTAGCGCAGGTTTGGAGCCGAGCGTGGTAAATCCAAAAGCTATTCAGGTGATGAAAGAGGATGGCGTAGATATTTCCCGTCATATTTCTAAAGATGTGAATCAATTTACGGGCCAGGAATTTGATTACATTATAACTGTTTGTGATAATGCCAGAGAAAGATGTCCCTATTTTCCAGGAGACGCGGAACGGATTCACTGGAGCTTTGAGGACCCTGCTGCAGCAAAAGGGACTGAAGCAGAAGTTTTGGCGGTATTTCGAAAAGTAAGAGATCAAATTAAAGAAAGGATATCACAATTCATTTAAAATGAATAAGGAGATTTAGTATGGCAGACGCTCAAAAGAAGAAACTCTCAATTGTCGACCGTTTTTTGACGCTCTGGATTTTTCTTGCTATGGCTGTTGGTATCGGTATTGGTTATTTTGCACCTTCGGTAACTCAATTTATTACCAGTCTTCAGGTTGGTGCGACATCAATTCCAATTGCAATCGGTTTAATTCTAATGATGTATCCCCCGTTAGCCAAGGTGAAATATGAAGAGATGGGAAAAATTTTCCGCAATAAAAAATTGCTCTTCATCTCCTTATTAAATAATTGGATCATCGGTCCTGTGGTGATGTTTATATTAGCAATAATTTTTCTGCACAATCACCCCGAATACATGATCGGTGTCATTCTGGTTGGTCTGGCAAGNNNATTGTATGGAACGAACTGGCAGAAGGCGATCGGGAACTGGCAGTCGGGTTGGTAGCTTTCAACGCTGTTTTCCAGGTGCTCTTTTATGCTGTCTATATTTACATTTTTATTACTATTTTCCTGAACGCGCTTGGATTGGTGAAGGGACTCAACGTGAGTATCTCCATGGTCGAAGCAGCCAAGACTGTTTTCATTTATCTCGGCATCCCATTTCTTGGTGGTCTGATTACTCGATTCAGTTTAATCAAAGCCAGAGGGAAAGAATGGTATGAAACCGAATTCATCCCTAAAATTAGTCCTATAACTCTAATTGCTTTATTGTTTACCATTATTGTCATGTTTTCATTAAAAGGCGAATATATTATTAAACAGCCACTACATGTATTGATTATCGCGATTCCCTTAACGATTTACTTTTTAGTGATGTGGTTTGCCACATTTTTTGTGGTCAAAAAAATTGGTGGCAACTATGGACAGACAACTGCTGTGTCCTTTACGGCGGGTAGCAATGATTTTGAATTAGCCATAGCCGTTGCCGTGGCGATTTTTGGCATTAGTTCTGGACAGGCATTCGCCACCGTGATTGGTCCGCTGATTGAAGTGCCAGTGCTCATCAGTTTAGTGAATGTGGCGCTTCATTTTAAGAGAAGATATTTCAACGGCAATTGAACTAATTTAGTAATAAAAAGAATATATTATGCTCAAGATCGAAGTTCAATATTTCGTTGGCTGTCGCTATGCGCCTGCAGTGCTGGAGCTTGTAAAACAATATGTCCAGGAACATCCTGAAACAAAGCTAAATTCAGACCACTGGCTTTAGAAAAATCGAGGTTGGTGATGAGACGATTTTCCTAATAGATTTGCTGATTGATAATCCAAACTCACAAATTTTAAA
>JABAOC010001224.1_pt1 | contig 53114 bp, 58 predicted proteins | sample 7062161 | NCBI WGS metagenome assembly JABAOC01 (sample SAMN14538625, study PRJNA623070) | marine sediment metagenome | biome: marine biome [ENVO:00000428]; feature: marine pelagic biome [ENVO:01000023]; material: deep marine sediment [ENVO:00002113] | place: India: Gulf of Khambhat ... | reverse complement strand
AAAATAAACCCCATCTGATTCATAAGTCATTATTTCGCCAAAATACGTATATTCTATTCTTTTAAAATATTTAATATTACAAAATTTTGTACACTTGGTTTGTATCATCTTTTAAAAAATTCTTAGATTTTTTACAATAATGATACTAAGTTTTTCTCAAAATTCTCCAGTGATTTGAACAATGTAGCGTTATATTCAAATTCAAAATCATATAAAATATCTCTCAAAATGAGTGGTTTAGAAGGAGATAAACCAAAATCAATTTTTTTATCTGGATTATGAAGTGCTTCAATAATTTGTTTTTTTTCAATCTTTCCATTTCCTAGTTTCTGAATTGATGAAACAATCCTTCTAACTTGATTCCAAAGATACGTTTGAGCGTAAAAATCCAGGACAAAAAAATCACCTTGATTTGTAACTATAATATTATTAATTGTACGCACAGGATCTTTATATTTTTCTAGTTTTGCAAAATTAGTAAAATTATGTGTTCCAGCAAATACTCCTGCTACTGATAATATCCTATCCATATTTAGATTCTTGTTTTTCAGATAATATCTATAACTTCTGTATTTTGCATATCTTGGAAAAAAATCTGGTTCCACATCTTTTATTCCATAAAACAATATATCTGTTAATTCATCATTAAGTTCTTTGATAATAATATTTTTTGAAGATTTAGTATTAAAAGCAATAACATTTCCTAAGGCAGAAACTCCTTTATCAGTTCTACTTGCAGATCTAAAATATGATTCCTTTGTATTCTCTATAAAACCATGTTTGAAAAGAGCTTTTATTATTTCCCCTTCTATAGTTTTTAAATGAGGTTGCCTTGCATATCCTTGGTATTGTTTTCCATCATAGGCAAATTTTACAGCTATTCGCATTAGAATACAGTATTTGTTTTTTAACTATAAAAGTTCTATATAATGAAAAGGGTTTTTTAAAAAAATTTAATTATTAATTATCATTTGATTTTTTTCACAAATTTAATAAAATGATAAATTCTATTGGTTTTTAATTTTGGTGAGGGAGAAAAAAATGGATATTATGAAGATTATAAACAAGGCAAAAGATATTATTCTTAATCCTACGGGTACATTGAAGAAACTTAAAGATGAAAAAGTGACCAAAAAGGATATAATAATCTATTTAGGAATTGTAGGTTTTCCTTCATTTATTGGCATCCTTCTTGGATATGGATTTGTAGGTTATGGATATGGAGAATTTTTTGCAGCAGCATTTGTTCGAGCAATATTATATTATATATTAGCTATCGGAGGAATTATCGTTTTTGGATATATATTCAATGCACTCGCACAAAATTTCAAAACAAAACAAAACCTCATGCAAGCTGTAAAACTTGTTTCATATTCATCAACACCATGGCTTATTGCAGGTATTTTTTTCATTTTTCCTGCTGCAGGCCTTATTGCACTATTAGCAGGTCTTTATGGGTTATATATTTTATATATTGGAATACCGATATTAATGGGAACGCCTAAAGACCAACAATTAACCTATCTTATCTTTGGTATAATTGTGTATATAATAGTTATGGCAATTGTGTCATGGATTACAAACTGGATATGGTTTTCTATGTGGTGGGGCGCAACTGGTGGTCCGTACTGGGGACCATATTTCTGATTTCTCCTAAAATAGATTATTAATTTTTAATTCATTTTTATTTTATTGGGTAATAAGAAAATAATTTCTTCAAGTTTTATAATATTTATTTTCTTGGTTTTGAAAGATATTAATTTTGGTTTTCTTACCTCGATTGTTTTATATGTCATTGGATCCATTATCTGTACTTCGTCCTTTGATTGACTAACTAAAATCATCTCCGTAACTAATTCTTTTCCACCAATTATCCTTATTTTTTTAAGATCTTTCCCATCAAAAACTCTTTTAGTCCAATTGCATAGTTCAATTGTATGAACTTTATTACCACTTATGGAAGAAATATAGAAATAAGAATTATCATGTAAAATAAAATCTCCTTTTCGATAGCTAGGTATTCTTAAAAGATAAGTCATCCTGTATATTTGTCGTCCATCTTTTAGACCGAAATTTTTTGATGATTCTTTAATTACACCTCCACATTTATCTTGAATTTTTTTGGCAATCGTGTATGCAGAACCTTTTTCACTTAGATAGAAATCAATACCTCCATGTTCTTCCCCAACATCTGTAATAAATAATCCTCTATTCCCTTTATTCCTATAACTTTTAAGCAGATTTTCTACGTCTAATCTAATTATTTCAATTTCTTCTCTTGATAATTTCCTTTTATCTGCTCTTACTTGAAGAGTTGCCTCAAAATAACCTCCAAATTTTTTAGAACAAATATCACATACAATCCCTTTTATGCGGACAGTAAGAAAATGCTCTTCTGATATTTCATGTCCACCTAGATAACCTTTAATAATTATTTTACAAAATACATTTTTACCTTTTTCATTACAATCAGTTTTTATTTGTATTTTCTCTAGCTCATTACTTATTTTGAATTTATCCTCAATGTAACGGTTTAGTATATCATCAAATGATTCTCTTAGCCAATGGTTTTTATATTTATATGATAAACATTTTGAGCAAATATTGATATCAAAAATTTCTGGTCCTTTTGTAAAACTTTTATTTTTTAAATAACATTTAATACATACGCCGTTTCTGAATATTTCATTTTCTTTTCCACATTCTACACAAAACATACTTTTCTACCAGGATACTAGCTTTTTTGAGTTAAATAAACACCATATATTATTAATGTAGCGCCAAAAAGAAAGAAAATAGCAATCTGTTCACCTAAGAAAAAAGCCATTATTATTGCAAATAAGGGTATGAGATTCAAAAAAACTGCAGCTTTACTTGCTTCTATTTTTTTCAAAGCATAATACCAACTAATATAACCAAATATCGAACAAAGTATTGCAAGATATAAAACTGCTATCCATCCGTTTAAAGATATGCTTTGAATAGTTGTTATAATATCTGAAAAAATAAATGGAATGTAAAAAAGTATTCCGAGTCCAAAAGCATAGGTTGTAACGGTAAGAGTGTCATATTTTTTAAGTAAGTGTTTTCCAACGATTGAGTAAATTGCCCAACATAAAGCTGAGAGAAGAATTAGAATACTACCTATTAAGAAAATATTATTTAAGTTAAAATTCTCTTCTTGAAGATTTGAAAGAACTATTACAATCACTCCTAAAAATGAAAGAGAAATACCAGTAATTCTTTTTTTAGAAAGTGTTTCTTTTAGAATTAAAGCTGAAAGTAAAGCAATGAAAATAACATTTGTGTTGATGAGAACAGCAGAAGTCGATGCATTGGTATAATTTATACCTACAAATTGAAATATATACAACAATGTTACTCCAGTAAGTCCTAAAATTGAAAGAGATGGGAGTTCTTTTAGAGGAATATAGTATCTTTTATTTCTAATTAATAATATTAAAAACATTAGAGGTGTAGCAACAAGAAATCTTAGAAATCCCAGATCTATAGGATTTATTTCCTCAGTAATGGTTTTTACAACAATAAATGAACCCGCCCATACCAGAGAAATAAGGATAAGTATAATTGATATAGTTAGTTTATTATGCATTAATAGGTGAAATATTAATTTCTTTTTTAATAGATTTCATAATTTTATTAAAAGATTATACGGGTTATTTTTAGTCTTTATTATTTTTTAGATAATAGTCGTAAAGATAATGGGTAACAAATGAACAACAAATCCTTAATAAGCTAACAAACAAAATATGAATTGAGGTATCAAAAAATGATGATTGTAGGACAAGTATCAAACCCAGAGGAAGCCAAGGAAATAGAATCAATTACCAGATCATTTATTGTTGGAAACCGTGCTCGAGCACTTGCTTTAAGGATCAAAGAGGCGTAATTATGGATGAACAGAGTAACGATAAAAAAATTAAGAAGGTAATTCCAAAAGAAATACCAATAATCTGGGTAAATATTGTCTAGATGTAACTTATTATTTTATTAATTATTTACGTTTATTCTGGTTTATTTTGAAAAAAAAAGTGTTCGCATCAATGCATGAGACAAATCTATTAATAATAAATTTTATTGAGTTTTTGAAAAAAGACTAGTAAATATTATAGTAAGTAGAATTTATTGTTATTTTTGGATGGATAAAAATAAGATGTTTAAGAGGAAATTTGATGATAAAGAAGTTGAATGCCCTAATTGTCATAAAAAAATAAAACCACTCATTAAATTAAATAGAGTGAAATCTGAATTTTTTGGTGCGAGATATACTGGAAATGATAAAGCATATTGGTTAATTTGCCCTAAATGTAAATATATTATTGGAATTAAATAAGAAGATATTTGTATGTATTTCCTAAATTATTTTTAATCTAAACTTATCCACTTGGAATTACATAAATAAAGAACAAGAGGATTATTCCATCTTGTGTCCTTATGTCAGTACCTTCTAAAATCTCTGCTGTAACAGTCACCTGAGTTTTTCCAAGTCCTATTATTAAATCTGAAGTTATTGATTCACTTTCTCCTGGAAGAATATTGGTTATCTCACCAAAACTTTCTTTACCCATTATTATTGTACCACCGTTTAGAGTAATTTTCCATTTAATATTTGTTGCTTCAGTAGCACCAATATTTTTTATTTCAGTATTTACATTAAATAACCCACCACTAATAAGTTCTGTATAAAGTGTAGGACCTTTAACAATGGTGATTGTTAATGGAGGAGACCAATCGCTTTCCGTACCGTTCACGTCCTTTGCCTTGACTTTTATATCGTATTCCCCAGGATTATCCCATATATGCTGTGCTTCAACTGTTGTTCCTGAGTTATAAGGACCAATCCAAGTACTTGAGTTACCATCTCCCCAATTAAACATATAGTGTATTTGTTCACCCTCAGGATCTATGGTACTAGTTGAAAACGAATACTCTCTATCTTCTACTCCTTCTTCCGGTCCATCAGGTTGACTTGGTGGATCAGGTGGTCTATTTATAAAAACTGTAACCATTCCAAGGTTTGGATTTCCCCAAAGAGCCCCCCATTCAAACGTTTCATAATAATTATATGACCAAAGATTGTTTGTGTACATTTCTATTAAAGCATATTGATGGGCTTGTCCTTGTGAATAATTTCCAGATGTACAAGAGGTTGTAAAGAAGTAATCTAGGGACTGACTAGAGCCATCCATTGGATCATTCCATCCTGGACATCCTAGGGCAACCTTAGTAGCACCAAGAAAGCCAACCCCTCCCTGTTTCAGCATCATCTTACCAATATTTTCATAGTCAGTGTCAGAATTGCTGCAAGCATCTGCAAAAATTATCGCAGGATAATCATCATTAAGAGAATTACAGGTTACTGTGTCAACAAATTTCGTTGAGGGATAATATTCATAACATGCGGTTGGTGATCCATGACCTGCCCAGTCTACAAATGCATATCTACCAGCTGACCATACCGATTTTACATTATTATAATTAAGGTTATAATCAAACTCATAAGTTGTTTGTGGATCTTCATACATACGTGTCATATTCCAGTCCTCCATCCATTCCTGATCAACCTTAGCCTCCATAAGTACTGCGTTATCTGTATTAGGCCAGAAAAAAGCACCAAAAAGAAGAATATTTTTCTTAAAAGTTGGATCGGATGTTTTTTCATATGCAACGGATTTTTCACATATATGTTCAACTGTGTCAGGATCACTCCAGGGAATTCTCCCAACATTTACCTCTGAATAAAAATCTATTGGATCAGAATATTCACCGTATAAGTGATTTCCATTCTTGTCCCATGATTCACTATCTGAAAGTGAGAGTTCAGCATAATAGTAATCTGTTTCTGGTTTTCCATATCCAAGATCTTGTGCGGTTCGACGCATAGGAACATCATCATAATCACCAATAAGACAAACATCTAAAATACCCCATTCCTCTGATGGATATTTATCTCTAAGAAAATTCCTCATTTTTTCAGGTAGATCCCATCCATCATAGTTAGAATCAACCCAAGAAGTAGTTACCACTTTAACAGTTCTGCCTTTTTTCTCTTCCCAATCCACTAGTGATGTTATAGAAGAATTTAATGACTCAAGAGTTATAATGACATAATCATGAGAGGCTCGTCCCCTTATTTCTTTTGTATACCATTTTTTAGCTTGCTCATAATTCGTAATTATATATTCAGCAATTTGTTCTGTTCTGGCTAAATTATCACTCATAACGTTATCGATTGAGAAACCCTCAAGATGTGTATATGCTACATTAATAGTAACCTCTGGATAATACAGTAATTTACCAGTTAATGGATAATAAATGAATGGTTTAATTCTCACATCAACAAGATTGTATTTTCTATAACCTGAAGTTCTGACAAATTCCCCAACAGATTTTGGATAAGGATTATTACTTCCGTAAATTGTTTGGTAATTTTCTTTATATATCTCCTTTTCATGTTCGTAAATTTCAGGATTTTCTTTCCCAATAACTCGCGATAATGGTGATGGTTGTATCTTATAAGTTCCAGGCAGTGTTAGAGCTTTTCCTGTATCAAAAGTTACTTCTAGTAATTCAGTTCCAGGTGGAATGGCAATAGTGAAAATCTTAGAAGGTAATTTAGGTTTTCCCGGAATTAATAAGTTACCAAAATTTTCAACTAAAATTTCATGTCCCTTTTCGGTGCTTTCAATTTCATAAGTTCCCATTGGTATAGTCACGCTGATCATTTCTTTTGAAATATTCAAGTCTTGATTTTTTTCACTTGCGTTAACATTTACAAAAACACCACCTATCAGCAGCATAGCTGTTAAAACAACAAGCAATGTTTTAGAATTTATTTTTATAATTTTTTTCATATATTACCCCTATAAGGCAATAAGGTAATCTAATATATAAAATCTTCTACCTCGCTTGGATTTTTATTGATAATTGTTTAAAATCATTTGAAATAAAATATGGTTACAATTTACGTCGTCCTATAGATTAATTACTACGATGAAAATTTCAAAAAAAATTATACAGTTTCTTTAACCATGGGAAGGATTTGTTTATCTTTATATCCTCTTTGCTGCATCGCCCCTGATGGGCATGCACCAACACATGCACCGCATCCCATACAAAGGGCTTCTTTTACCTTTGCACGTGATTTATCTTTATCCTCTGTCATAAGTTCAATAGCATTAAATGCACAAACCGATAGACAAACACTACACCCAGAACAAGCATCTTCATCAACACAAGCAACTTGAGGTTCTGATTCTAATTCCTTTTTTGATAAAATATTTGCAGCTCGTGCAGCTGCACCACTGGCCATTGATACTGTATCTTGAATATCTTTTGGGCCCTGACAACATCCTGCAATAAAAATACCACTAGTAAACGTATCCATCGGACGAAGTTTTGGATGTGCTTCTAAAAAGAATCCATCACCACTCTGGGAAATTCTAAGTACTCGAGCAAATTCATCTGCATCAAAACGGGGTACTAATTCTGGAACAAGTACAACTAGATCTGTGGATATTTCTAATAATTTATTTGTTGTGGTATCAAAAATATCAATTAGTAGACGATCCCCTGCATTTCTAACTTCAGAAGGTCTACCACGGAAGAAATTTGTTTTAAGTCCACGAATATTTCGATAAAATTCCTCATACCCCTTTCCAAAACTACGAATGTCAGTATAACATACATTAATCTCTACGTTATCACCTAATTTCTCTTTTAACAGATAAACTTGTTTTAATGCACTCATACATCCAATACGACAACACCATTCACATTCAGTTTCATCACGAGATCCTACACATAAAATAAAAGTAATGCTTTTTGGTTTTTTACCATCAGACGGGCGAAGTATCTCTCCAATCGTTGGACCAGATGAACTTATTAAACGCTCCATCTCAAGAGATGTAATCACATCATCAGAACGTGAATAACCATATTCATACAATTTTGAAGGATCTAATACATCATAACCTGTTGCTACTACTATTACACCAATATTAATCTCAATTTCTTCTTCCTTTTGTTTGAAATCAATTGCATCTGCCTCACATGCTTGCACACAAAGCGGATCGTCCCCACATTTACTTCGAGTAAGCATTAAGCAATGATCTGGATCAATTGTGCATTTTAAAGGTACCGCTTGAGGGAACGGCATATAAATTGCACTCCGCTTACCCATTCCCATATCAAATTCACTTTTTATACGTCCTTTTAAACGACAAGCTTCAATACAGTCTCCACAACCAGTACACTTATCTAAATCAACATATCTAGATTTTTTCTTAATACGAACCTTATAATCGCCGATTATTCCATCTATATTAACTACTTCAGAATAGGATAATAATTCAATATTAGGATGATTTGCAACCTCCATCATTTTTGGAGTAAGAATGCAACTAGAACAATCTAATGTTGGAAACGTTTTATCTAGTTGAGCCATTCTCCCACCAATACTAGGTGTCTTCTCAACTAGATATACTTTATATCCTTCCTCTGCAAGATCGAGAGATGATTGAATTCCTGCTATACCGCCTCCAACTACTAAAGCTTCTGGAGTAACTTTAATTTTTGTTGTTTCTAGGGATTCTAATAATCTTGCTCTTGCAACTGCGCCCCGGACCAGTGCTTCTGCTTTTTTTGTAGCACGATCCTTATCATCATGAGCCCAAGAACATTGTTCACGAATATTTGCAATCTCTAAATTAAAACTGTTTACACCCCCAGCTTCAACAACTCCACGAAATGTATGCTCATGCATGCGAGGAGAACAACATGCTATTACTACACTATCGAGTTTATGCTTCTTTATCGAATCTTTAATAATATTAGCACCAACATCAGAGCACATGTATTTGTAATCCTTGCTTACAACAACACCATCTAAAATTTTCGCGTATTTTGTAAGTGCATTTACATCAACTAATGATGCAATATTTATACCGCAATGGCAGACGAAAACCCCAATTTTGTTGTTCATATTATTTATCTCCAAATTTTAATTTCTCTACAGGACTTAGATTTAATTCTAGACCAAGTTTATTACTATTAATTCCGAGTGCGATACCCAACAATTGTGTTAAGTACATTACTGGGATCTCAAGTCTCGATGCTACAGTTTCACCAGCCTTAGTTTGCTTAGCATCAAACATTCGATGACACCAAGGACATGCATCTACAAAAACATCAAAACCTTGTTCTTGAACCTTCTGCAATTTTTGTCCAGTCTTTGTTAAAGCTGAATCAGGAAGATTTGTTAATAACATAGCCCCACAACAATCAAGTTTCTCAGGATAATCTAAAGGTTCAGTACCTACTGCTTTCAAAATTGTTTCCATCTTTTGCGGATTTTCAGAATCTACGGGTCTACCAAATTCACTTGGACGTAGTAAATGGCAACCATAATGGGTCGCAACCTTTAATCCAGTAAGGGGTTTTTTTACATGCTTCTTTATTTCTTCTATTCCAATATGGTCATGTAAAAGATTAACAGTATGTATTACATCAATTGAACCATCATATGATAAATTCTCAGAGGATAGTATTATATTTAACCGATCTGAAATTTCTTTGTTGTTTTTCATGACATGCTGGCATTCGCTAAGTGAGAGATGACACATTGGGCAGGGTACAAACAAATCAAGGTTTTGTTTTTCAGCAAGTGCAAGGTTTCTAGCAGAAAGATAAAGTGTCATTAGTTTATTCATACTCTTCATAGGCTCTCCACAACAAGAAAATCCTTCAATATCGATAAGATTTATATTAAAAATTGGGAGAACCTCTCTAACAGATAATTCATAAGAATATTGTTCCGTAGGCATTACACAACCAGGATAAATCGCATACTTTATCATTGTTATTCACCTATATTTTTTCAACAGCTAGTTTCGTAAAAATAGATTGAAACTTCGCAATATCAACTGGTTTAGAAATATTTGGTAATCCAAGTTCCTCACGATTTTTAGTTTTATTATCACGGGTGGAAACACTCTGCACATCCTGAATCAATCCTATAGATAGAATTGATTGCAACATAGCAGTATATTTTCCAGGAATTTCCTTTCCACTTGCTACAGCTAAATTTTTTAATGCAAACAAAATTTCCACAGGTGCAACTTTTTGTGGACACCGTTCCCAACATTTAAAACAACTCATGCAAGTCCAGATGATATCTGAATTAACCATTTCATCGATTAAACCACGTTTAAGAAGAGCAACAATCTTATGAGGTTCAAGTTCTAAAATCTTATGAGCTTCGCAACCAGAGGTGCATTTAGCACAATGAAAGCAATAATCTGATATTTCATTTTGAAGTTTTGAAAGACGTTCATTAATTTCATTTCTTATCGAAGTTTGACTTTCTGCCATTGATGTCATATCTACAATGCCCATATGAGTCCCCGTCAAGCGTTTATCTAATTTTCCTATTTAAATTTATCAATCACATTAATATTGATTAATCATTGAAAAGAAGATTCTGAAAATTTACATATAACTAAATATAATTTTCAACAAGATCTGCGATATCTGTTGGAAATTTCGCTACTTTAACATCAGCTTTTTCAAAAGCTTTTATTTTTGAATCAGCAGTACCTTTTCCCCGAGCTATTATTGCTCCCGCATGACCCATTCGTTTTCCGGGTGGTGCTGTTCTACCAGCAATAAAGGCAAAAACTGGTTTTGTTATATATTCTTTTATATGCTCAGCGGCTTCTTCTTCAGCTGTTCCACCAATCTCCCCTACCAATACAATAGCCTTTGTTTCCGGATCTTTTTCAAATGCATCCAAAGCGTCTATAAATGTTGTTCCTATAATTGGATCTCCACCAAGCCCTACACAAGTACTCTGACCTATATCTTTTTCAGTTAGAGAATTTACTATTTCATAGGTAAGCGTTCCTGAACGACTTGCAACACCAACATTCCCTTCTTTAAAAATTTGACCGGGTAATATCCCAATTTTAGTTTTCCCGGGGCTAGCAATTCCTGGGCAGTTTGGTCCAATTAAAACCGCATCTTTATACTTGGAGTAATGAACAAATTCCATTGCATCCTGAAATGGGATATTTTCAGTAATTACCACTAATGTATTAATACCAGCATCAAGGGATTCAAACACTGCATCCTTTGCAAAACGAGCGGGGACCAACACAAGGGATGTGTTTGCACCGGTTTTGGAAACACCTTCAAATACATTATTAAAAATTGGCACTCCTTCTACAGTCTGACCTCCTTTACCCGGTGTCACACCCGCTACAATATTTGTTCCAAATTCTTTCATTGCACCAATATGAAATACTCCTTGATGACCAGTAGCACCTTGAACTAAGACCTTATTACTTTTATCTGCAAAGATAGCCATTTTCAAATCACCTCGCTAAATCAGAAGATTTCTGAGCTGCATCCTGTAATGTTGTACCGGTGATAAGTCCAGCATCCTTTAAAATATCCTTTGCAATATCTTCATTACAACCTTTTATTCGTGTAATAACTGGGCAATCAATACCCTCCTTAGTTATTACCTCTTTTACACCCTTAGCAACAGTATCACATCTTGTAATACCACCAAATAAATTTAAAAAAATAACCTTGGGATTAGCCTTTTTCATCAGTCCGAAGGCTTGTTTAACTTTTTCAGGATCGTCAGTACCACCAAGATCTAAAAATACACCACCCTTTCCTTGATAATTAGTTAACGCATCTAAAGTGGCCATTGTAAGACCAGCGCCATTTGCAATTACACCTATATTACCATCCAATTGAATAAAAGCAATCCCCTTATCCTTAGCATCCTTTTCAAGGGATGTTAATTCGACATGTTCGGGTACTATATCAGAATGTCGGTACATGGCATCATCATTGATATTAACTTTTGAGTCCAAAGCTATCACATCTCCATCCTTTTTAATGATTAGCGGATTTATCTCAACGAGTTCACAATCATATTCTCTAAATAATTTGTATATTTTTGAGATAACTTTAGCAACCTCTTTTCCTTCCTCCTTTTCTAGTTTTAATTTAGAAACAATACTACGAATGTGAAACGACTGAATTCCGATAAGGGGGTTTATCCATTCTTTGTATATTTTATCATCTGGTACACTCTCAATATCCATACCACCCTCACAACTAGCCATAATAAGAGGCATTCTTTTTGATCTATCTAATGTAATACTTAGGTACAATTCATTTTTGATATCAACTTTTTCCTCAGCAAGTACCTTTCCTACAGTATACCCTCTTATATCCATTCCCATAATCTTAGATAAATTCAAGTTCGCATCTTTTAGGTTATCAACAGATTTTATCCCACCTGCTTTTCCTCGACCACCAATTGGGACCTGTGCTTTTAGAACAAATGGAAAATTCAATCCTGAAAAATCTTTTTCATTTTTCACTAGCCTGCCATTTGGAACTGCTATACCATATTTGCTAAACAGTTCCTTCCCCTGATACTCAAAGAGTTTCATGAGACCCTGAATACAAATTCATATATTTAAGAGCTTTTTAACCCAAAAATCACAGCCTACCATTTTACTAGCAATTGGTGCAAATTTAAAATCTTTAATAAAAATCATTGTACTCAAACTATATGTTCTTATTCTAGGATCTTCTGCAATCCATTGATTTTCTTTTAGAATTTGTATAATTTTCATCATATCTGTTTTATAATCGTCATAATTCATATATATTGAAATCATAACTGCTTCAAATCTTCTGCTGGCAAAAAAAACTGTTGAATCGCTCATCAAAGAAACTGCCTGGTCATCCTCCATATCCGGTGGATTTCGAGGATTGAATCTTATGTGATAAAAGGCTAAAATTTCAAAACCTAGTTTTACAAAATTTGGTATTGTAAGTCTTCTCATTAAGCTAGAATTTTCAAATTTACGTCTTAAACGGGAAATCGTATGTCTTGAAACTCCTAATTCTCTCCCAATTTCACTGTCGGATAATTCAGGGTAACTAATTAGCATACAATAAGTATTTTTTTCAGTATCAGAAAAAATTATATTTTCTCCACTTCCAAAGTCGATATTTTCTACCTCAAATTCAGATTCTATACCCAAATCAAAACTATTATTCAATAAAGGAGCAAAATCGAAAAAACGATATATTTTACTAATCTCAAATGGAAATACCACCATATTTGGATATTCCTCTTCTAAAAGCCCACGTCCACCAAACGTCTGTGTTCTTATATCATTAATCCTTCCAATAGTAGCATAATCTCTAGAGAGACTTAAAGAAAAACCTTTATCCTGTTCTCCAACAGATAAAAATATCTCTTCAAAAACTTCAATGGTTTTTCCTGTTATTTCAATTCTTTCTAAAAGAGGAATTAATGGACTAAAATTTGTATATATAACAACCAGCATTTCACAGCCTATATTTTTAAGTCTTGGAAGTATAAGTTTTCTGAGATATTCATTTTCTTTTAATCTGTGTCTTATTGAAGTAACTGTTGAATGTTTCATGTCAAATTTTTCAGAGAGTTCTTTATCTGTTAATTGAGGAAATTTTATTAATCCATAAAGAACAAGTTTTTCTTTATTGTTTAACTCTAACTTTTTCATAGTATTATGAATAAGTTTTTCTAATATAAACTTTTTTCTCATTTTATCGAAAATGAAATTAATAATCAACAAATAGTGCAAATATTAATTAATTTATTATCAAAAAAACAAGAACAATGATATTATTTACTAATATGATAATCTAATCCAAAAAGTTTATAAAACATTAGTTATATATTAATATTTACTCTTAAATTTGGGAGGAGCCATCTTGGCGAATATCCACATGAGTAAAAATATCCAGGGAGATATGAGAATCAAGGAAAAATCTTTTATAAATTTAACTAGAGTTTTTAAAATTTATTTGATAGGTTTTTTGGGGATGAAGGCATGACTAAAAAAGAACAAGTCATTTTAGAGGAGACTGATACAAATAAAGCAGAAGATATAGAGAAAGAGGCTGGAGCTGTCGAAGTTTTTATTATGGGTAAAAGTTACAAAGTTCCTGCAGGTCTTACAATAATGAAGGCTTTAGAATATGCTGGTTATAGATATATTAGAGGTTGTGGATGCAGAGCAGGTTTTTGTGGTGCATGTTCTACCATATATAGAATTGAAGACGAGCAAAAACTGGGTTTTGATTTAGCATGTCAGAAGGTTGTCGAGGACAAAATGTATCTCGTTCAGCTTCCTTTCGTACCCGCATATAAAGTTGAGTATGATATTGATAAAATCGAACCTAAAGAGAGTACAATATTAGAGTTTTATCCTGAGATTGCACGATGTGTTTCGTGCAATACATGTACAAAATCTTGTCCACAGGATATTGAAGTGATGAAATATATACAAAGAGCAGTTCGAGGAGATATTTCAAAGTGTGCAGAGATATCCTTTGATTGTATTCAATGTGGTTTATGTGCAATGAGATGCCCTGCTGATATTAAACATTATCATGTTTCACAACTTGCCCGCAGACTACGAGGGAAATATCTTGATACAAGATCTAAAAATCTTGCTCAACGACTTAGGGAAATTGAAAATAGGAAATACAACAGTGAGATTGAAAAACTTATGAAAATGGATAAAAAGGATATAACAGAGCTGTACAAGAATAGAAAAATTGAGGCAGAAGAAGAAGGTCCTGGAGGGGATTAAGTGAAAGTTACAAATGGATATCCGGACTACATGTTGAAATCTATTAAACTCGTGGAAGAAAAACGAGAGAAAAATATGAAACAGCCCGTTAAACCCATGTCGCTTAAGGACAGAGAAGAAATTTTAAGCAAATATCACCCTGATTATATGGGAGGGACTAAAAGAGAACTTAAAATCGGTATAGACAAAGGAATGTTATTATACAATGGAATTGTAGATCTTCTTGAAGCTAAACCCATTCTTGATCCGAAGGATGTCGATTTGAGTAAAATTGATTACGATGTAGATTTGCTAATCATTGGAGGTGGTGGTGCTGGTACAGTTGCCGCATTGTTTGCATATGAATCAGGAGTTCCTAAGGATAAAATCCTTATCATAACTAAACTTCGCCATGGTGATGCAAATTCTATGATGGCACAAGGGGGAATTCAAGCTGCTGATAGACCTAAAGACAGCCCTGCTTTACATTATCTTGACATTTATGGTGGAGGACATTTTACTAATAAACCTGAGCTTGCCAGGGCACTTGCATTGGATGCCCCTGGGATAATAAGTTGGCATGAAGAACTTGGCGTTATGTATGATCGCCATGAGGATGGTGAATTTCAGGAATTATCTGGTGGTGGAACTTGTCGAAATCGTATGCATAGTTGTAAGGATTATTCGGGTATGGAACTTATGAGAAATATACGAGATCGGGCTAGAAACTTAGAAATTCCTGTGTTAGAATTTTGTCCGGTAGCTGAATTGTTAATGGATGATAAAGGCCAAGTTGTGGGTGGCGTTGCTTTTAATCTTGAAACATTTGAGTACTACATTATACGTGCAAAAGCTACGATCCTTGCTACTGGTGGTAGCGGTCGACTTCATCTAGCAAATTATCCTACGACAAACCATTATGGAGCTACTGGAGATGGCTTGATTATGGCTTACCATGTAGGGGCAAATCTACTTGATTTAGATACAATACAAATACATCCAACAGGGGATGCTTATCCAGAACCTTTAGTTGGAATACTTTCAACAGAAAAAATAAGAGGGCTTGGGGCAATACCCATAAACAAGAATGGAGATCCTTTTGTTTTTCCTTTAGAACCAAGAGATGTTGAATCTGCAGCTTTTATCAGAGAATGCAAAGAAGATAGAGGTATTGTAACACCCACAGGAATGCCTGGCGTGTGGCTTGATACTCCTATGATTGAAATTATTAATGGAGAAGGAACTATAGAAACTAAACTAGCAGGCGAGGTACGTAAGTTTAAACGATTCGGAATAGACATGACAAAACATCCTATACTTGTCTATCCAACTCTACATTATCAGAATGGCGGAGTGGAAATTAACGAAAAATGTGAAACAAAAATCCCAGGACTCTTTGCTGCAGGTGAAATCTCTGGTGGCGTCCATGGTAAAAATCGTTTAATGGGCAATTCATTATTAGATTTCAATGTCTTTGGTAGACGCGCTGGTATCTATGCCGCAAAATATGTTAAAAAAGCAAAAATCGGAAAACTAACCCTAAACCACCTTGATAAATATAATAAATTACTCCAACAAGCTAATATAAAACCAGATAAAACTGCACCGATAATATTACCTGAATATAGGGGTGAAATGGCAATTTCTAGAGCGTTAGATATTTTTTGAAAAGGTGTTCGTGATGATAGAAGTAAGGGATGATTGGTGTAAGGGTTGCAATATTTGTATCGATCGTTGTCCAGTAGATGCTCTGGAAGAGTCGAATATATTAAATCGAAGAGGGGTGCGACCACCTAGATTGAAAGAAAAAAATGAATGTAACTACTGCAGACTCTGTGAACTCATCTGTCCAGATCTTGCAATAACTGTTATTCCCGAGAAAGATGTTAAAAAAATAGTTAAAAAAACTCTTCTAACCCCTGTAGGAGGAAGAAAATGAAATATAAACGTAATCCAAAACAGATTAGAGAGGTCTTAGGTAATAAAATACAATTTATCCAAGGTGATATGGCTTGTGTCTACGGTGGTCTTCTTGCAGGCTGCTCATTTTTTGGAGGATATCCAATAACCCCTGCGTCTGAGGTAGCTGAGGGAATGGCTCGAAGACTTCCAAGAGTTGGTGGCACTTATATCCAGATGGAGGATGAAATTGGAAGTATCGCTGCAGTGATTGGAGCAGCTTGGGGTGGGGCAAAATCGATGACTGCCACATCTGGACCAGGTTTTTCACTTATGATGGAAAACTATGGATTTGCTGTTATGACCGAAACACCCTGTGTAATAGTAAATGTTCAAAGAACTGGTCCTTCAACAGGACAACCAACTCTAGGAGCACAAGGTGACATGATGCAAGTTCGATGGGGGACACATGGAGATCTTGAAGCTTTAGCATTTGCACCTAGTACTGTACAAGAATGTCTTGATTTCACAATTGAAGCATTCAACCTATCTGAAAAGTATCGAAATCCTGCCTGTGTTATGACCGATGGAGAGATTGGACACCTAAGGGAACGAATAATCGTTCCTGATGAAAAAGACCTAAAATTAATAGATAGAGTGCCTGCAACTATTGATAAGAAAAATTTCATACCATTTACTAATTCTCAAACAATAAAAAATTGTAAGGTTCCAGATTTTCCAACTTTTGGAACAGGGTATCGGACTTATGTTACCGGTCTTACCCACAATGAAAAGGGTTTTCCTGCTACCGACAAACAACCTGATCATGAACGACTTGTAAAGAGAATAACAGAGAAAATCAGTGATGATGCTGATAAGCTTGTAATGGTTGAAAAATTAAATCTGGACGATACTGACATTGCATTTGTTACATATGGCGCAACTGCAAGACCTGCTGAATCTGCAATGGAAATGGCTAGAAAAGAGGGTAAAAAAGTTGGTTTACTTCGTCTGCAACTTGTTTGGCCATTCCCTGGAAAAGTTGTTGAAAAGCTTGCGAAGAATGTTGATAAAATAATTGTTCCTGAGATGAATCTTGGACAAATGGTTCATCCAGTTAAAGAAGTTGCATGCAAGCACTGTGAAGTGGTCTCAGCACCGAAGATTGGTGGAGAAATGCATCTTCCAATGGAACTTTACAAATATTTGGAGGGAAAATAAATGGTTGAAGTTAGAACTGCCGATCAATTAAATAAAAAATTTCTCCGAGAAGGGATGTGGCCAACAATATTTTGTAATGGTTGTGGTCATGGTGTTGTTTTAGAATATACTTTCTGGGCATTGGAAGAACTAGGGCTTGATATGGATAAAGTAATATTTGCTTCTGGAATTGGATGTTCATCACGATTACCTGGTTATATCAATGCTGATGGGTTACATACTACACATGGAAGAGCAATTGCATTTGCTACTGGCATTAAAGCAGCAGATCCAGATTTCCATTTAATTGTTTTCACAGGAGATGGTGATTGCGCTGGAATTGGAGGAAATCATTTCATTCATGCAGCTAGACGTAATATTGACATGACTGTTATTATGATAAATAATTTTATTTATGGAATGACTGGTGGACAACTCGCTCCCACAGCACCACTAGGTAGCATTGCTACAACAGCTCCATATGGGAACATTGAACATCCATTTGATATCTGTAATCTTGCTTGTGCACTTGGTGCAAACTATGTAGCTAGATGGAATGTTACACATCCATATCAGCCAATTAAATCAATAAAAGAAGGAATACAAAAGAAGGGTTTTTCACTACTAGAATTTCTTGCCCCTTGTCCAACAGCTTATGGTCGACGTAACAAACTTGGGGATATTATAAAACATTGGGCATGGTATGACAATAATACAATTCTCAAAGAGGATTATGAAAAAATAATGAAATATGGAAGTGAGAAAGAAAGAGAGAAAGTAAAAGACAAAATTCAGTTAGGAGTTTTTCAAAATATTGAGAAACCTGGATTTTTTGAATTACACGATAACCTAGTGAAAAGATTGAACCAACCGAAAACTAAAAAACAGGGTGGGAAGTAATGAAAAAGGATGTAAGAATTTGTGGTTTTGGAGGGCAAGGTGTAATTCTTGCAGGTTTTATCATTGGAAAAGCCGCATCTGTTTTTATGGATTATCATGCTGTTCAAAGTCAATCGTATGGTCCTGAAGCTCGTGGTGGAGCTGCTAGATCTGAAGTCATTATTTCAGATGAAAAGATTGGATACCCTCGACCTATCGGAGTTGATTGCCTAGTAGCAATGTCTCAGGAATCATTTGATACATACCGAGATGATTTAAGGGATGATGTTGTAATTATTGTTGATCCTGATCTTGTAAAAAATCACGACATTGGAAAACCACTTTACAAGGTACATGGTCAGCAAATAGCAGAAGAACTAGGTAACAAGATTGTTACAAATATCGTTATGGTTGGAGCTTTCACAAGTATTTTTGGTTTATTGGATAAAGAAGCTGTAAAAGAATCTGTCATAGATAGTGTTCCAAAAAGATTTACTGAACTTAATGTAAAAGCATTTGAAAGAGGTTTTGAGGCAGGAAAGAATGTCCTTAAAGAGTTACGATAAAAAAATAGACCATGATCTGGGAATTCCTTTACAGGATGATTATTTCTACGATGAACCAGAGGAAATTATAGAAAGAAAATCAATGCCAGAACTGGAAAGTACGATAAAAACTGTAAGGGAAATCGCAAAAAAAGGAGAGAAGCGAGTTATTGATGCAGATGTTCTTATCATTGGGGCTGGAATCTCTGGTATGCAAGCAGCTCTTGATGTTGGTGATAAGGGTTACAAGGTTGTAATAATTGACAAAACCTCAACTATTGGTGGTGCAATGGTAAAGCTTGATAAAACCTTTCCCACCAATGATTGTTCGATTTGTACTGCTGCACCAAAAATGGTTGAACTTTCTAGGCATCCTAACATTGAACTTATTACGTATGCTGATGTAAATTCTTTAGAAGGGAAACCAGGTAATTTTAAAGTGAATATTTGGCGTAAGAGTAAATATGTTGATCCCGACAAATGTACTGGTTGTGATGACTGTGCTGAAGTCTGTCCTATTGATGTTGTAAATCCATTTGATGAAAAATTGTCAACACGAAAAGCGATATATATTGAATTTCCACAAGCAGTTCCCATAGTATATACAATTGATTATGAGAATTGTATTGGATGTGGTTCTTGTGATAGAGTTTGTGAGCCGGAGGCGATCTCCTTTTTAGAAAAATCAGAAGAGATAGAGGTAAACGTTGGAAGTGTTATTGTTGCTACTGGTTTTGAAGTATTTGAACCTACAGAAATGAGAAAAGAGTATGGGTATGGTAAATATGATAATGTAATTACAGCTTTACAATTTGAACGAATTCTATCTTCATTTGGACCTACAGAGGGCAAAGTATTTCGACCTTCTGATGGTAAAAAACCAAAGAGTATTGGCTGGATTCAATGTGTTGGTTCAAGAAGTGAACAACTTGGCTTCCCATATTGTTCCCGTGTATGCTGTATGTATGCAACAAAGGAAGCTTCAATTGCAAAAGAAGCAAATCCAGATATCGATATAACGATTTATTATATGGATATTAGAGCCTATGGTAAGGATTTCCAGCAATATTATGATCATGCGAAGGATCTTGGTATAAAATACATTCGAGGGAGACCATCCTCTGTTTATGAGAATTCCGATAAAAGTATTACAGTAAAATATAAAGATACATTAACCGGAAAAATTGAAGAAAATAAAGTGGATATGTTGGTTTTATCAACTGCAATAATACCAAATAAAGGCAATAAAAGGCTTGGCAAAGTTCTTGGTATAGATGTTGATGAAAATGGTTTCTTTAAACAAGACTCACTTTTAACTGACCCAATTCAATCTACTAAAAAAGGAGTATTTCTTGCTGGCTGTATTCAGGGTCCTAAGGATATACCTGATAGTGTTTCTATGGCAAGTGGGGCTGCTGCGAAAGCTGTTGCCCCTATCAAAGATAGGGAAAAACATGTTGGTAAAGAATTTCCACCTGAACGAGATGTCTCCAATGAGAAACCACGTGTTGGAGTATTTATATGCCATTGTGGTAAAAATATTGCTAATTATCTAGATGTTGAAAAGGTAACGGAGGAAGCAAAAAAACTACAAAATGTTGACTATGCAGAACATATGATGTTTGTTTGTTCTGAAGATAGCTGTAAAAAAATTAAAGAAACAGTTCAAGAAAAAGGATTGAATAGAGTCATTGTTGCTGCTTGTTCCCCGCGGACTCATGGTGGCCTTTTTCAAGATACATTGATGGAAGCTGGTTTAAATAAATATCTTTTTGAAATGGCAAATATTCGTAATCATTGTTCTTGGGTTCATTCTGATGACTGGGATGCTGCAACAAAAAAGGCTATTGGTTTAGTAAGAGCGGCTGTTGTTAAGGCAAAATATCTTGAATCTCTTCCTGAAGAAGAGTTTTCAATTTATCCATGTACCTTGATTATCGGTGGTGGTATATCTGGGATGAAAGCAGCACTTGCTCTAGCAGATATGGGTGTTAAGTCTATTATTATAGAAAAAGAACCTGAATTAGGTGGTAGGCTTAAGGATCTTCACTCAATGTTTCCATCAGATAAAAAATCGGAAGATATTATTAATCCCTTAATCAAAGATGTGACTAAAAATAAACTAATCACTGTTATGACCAGTTCAGAACTTGATGAACTTGAAGGGTATATTGGTAACTATAAAGTAAAAGTTAAACAGAAAGGGACGAAGAAAGAAATTGAATTTGGTACAATTATTGTTGCTACAGGATTCAAAGAAATAAATCTTAACGGAAAATATCAATATGGGAAAAATAAAAATATACTGTCTCAAACTGACCTGGAGAAAAAATTAAAAAATGATGATCTTATAGAACCAAAAAATATTGTTATTATTAATTGTGCAGGTGCAATGGATGAGGAGCGACCATACTGTTGTAGAATCGGTTGTGGAGTATCAATTAAAAATGCGAAGTTATTAGCCCAAAAATATCCAAAATCCAAGATATATCTTCTCTATCGTGATTTGAGAGTTTTTGGAAAAGAAGAAGAAGAATATTATGCTGATGTTTTGAAAAATTATCATGTTATAACTATTAGATACCCGGGAGATAAGAAACCGGATGTGCTTCTTGATAAAAAAAATCCTAAAAACGGGCCAATAACAGTAAAGGTTTATGATGATATTCTAAATGAAGAAATTGATCTTCCTGCAGATCTTGTTGTCTTAACGGTTAATACTGAAGGTGGATCTGAAACTGAAAAGCTGAAAAATATGTTGAAAGTTCCAGTAGATGCTGCAGGATTTTTTATTGAAACTCATGCAAAAATCAAACCTTTAGATTTTTCAACTTCTGGAGTTTATATGTGTGGTGCCGCACATTATCCAAAGAACTTAGTAGATTCAATTGCTCAAGCTGAGGGTGCTGCATCTCGTGCTGCCATTCCAATTGCTCAAGAAAGGATGAAGGGAGAAGGTATTGTATCTGAAGTAATTGAAGATAAATGTCGAGGTTGCGGAACATGTGAATTAGCATGTGCTTACTCTGCAATAGATTTAGTTCCCCATTCTAGGGATCCTGGTCGTTTGGTTGCTAAAGTAAATAGAGCGCTTTGTAAAGGTTGTGGTTCTTGTGCAGCTGCGTGTCTGAATAGTGCAATTGAACAGAAGGGATATAACAGCAAGCAGATCAATTTAATGATTGCTGCTCTTCTTGAGAAGGAGGTTGCTACATGAGTATAATTTCAAAGGAAATTGCTGATATCAATTCCTTACAAATTAAGAAAGGAGAGCTAGCAAAAGAAGTTGAAGAACTTAGTGGTGAAAACCTCTTTGGATGTTATCAATGTGGAACTTGCTCTGCAGGATGTCCATTTGTTGAAGAAATGGATCTCTCTCCTGATGAGATAATTAGATATATAATATTAGACAAAAAAGAGGTTCTAACATCAAAAACAATATGGCTATGCTCAGCTTGTTTTACTTGTGCTGAAAGATGCCCAAGAGATATTAACATTACAAAGATCATGGAAGCTTTACGTCAGATTATTTTACGGAAGAATATTGATCGGACAATTTTAAAAAACATCTCTAAAGAGGAAAAAGAATCTATTCCTCAGTTAGCATTTGTTTGTTTATTTAGGAAAAATGTAGGTTAAAAAATGAAGCTACTATACTATCCAGGTTGCACATTAAAAACATCTGCGAAAAACCTTGAGCAATCTGCATTTGCGATAGTAGAAGCTCTAGGTCATGAAATAGAAGAAATGGATGATTGGACTTGTTGTGGAGTAGCCTCCTCACTCACTGATGATGATCTAATGCATCATTTAGCACCATTACGAAATCTTATTCATGTGGAGGATCTCGGGGAAGAAAAAATAGTTACACTTTGCGATATGTGTTGTAACACATTAAAACAAACTAACCTAAGAGTAAAGGAAAAACCAGATGACCTTGAAACATTGAATTTATTTATGGATAGAGAAAATGATTACAAAGGTACTGTAAAAGTATTACATTTTCTAGAATTTCTTAGAGATGAAATAGGTTTTGATGTTCTGAAAAAAATGGTAAAGAATCCATTGAAAGGTATGAAGATTATGCCTTATTATGGATGCATGTTGCTTCGTCCTAGGGAAGTTGCAATAGATGATGCCGAAGAACCTACAATTATGGGAGATCTGCTCACTTCACTTGGTGCTGAAGTCATAGATAATCCATTTAAAATCGAATGTTGTGGTTCATATCACACCATAGAAGAAAAAAATCTAGTCTCTAATAGAGCATATAGAATTTCAAAATTTGCAGTGGATCAAGGAGCTGATGCAATTGTCCTATCTTGTCCGCTTTGTCGTTATAATCTTGATGTCCGAGGAAAGGAAGCAGAAAAGATATATAACAATTATAAACAGATTCCTGTTTACTATTACCCTCAGCTTATAGCTGTTGCATTGGGTTTGGATCCAAAATATTGTGGATTCGGTGATCATGCGGTAGATCCAATCCTATTATTGAAGAAAAAGGGGGTTTTTGAGAAATAAACGAAAATGGTTAAAATTTAATAAAATTGGTGATTGTATGAGTGTAGAAAAAAAAGGAAAGAAAAAAGAAGCAGAGAAAAAGAAAAAACTTCAACTTGCGTTTTATTGGGCTGCAAGTTGTGGTGGGTGTGAAATTGCAGTTTTAGACATAAATGAAAAAATATTAGATGTTGTAGCTCTTGCGGATATCTTATTTTGGCCAGTAGCAATTGACACGAAGTATAAAGATGTAGAAGCAATGAAAGATAATCAAATAGATGTCTGCTTTTTTAATGGTTCAGTTAGAACCGAAGAACAAGAACATATTGCTAAGCTATTGCGAAAGAAATCAAAAGTATTGGTAGCATTTGGTGCATGTGCTGTAAATGGAGGGATACCGGGTCTTGCAAATATTGCAAACAGGGAAGAAGTTTTCAACGTAGCTTATCTAGACAATCCATCCACAGACAATCCAAAAAAGAAAACACCAAAAACATCTGTAAAAGTAAAAGAAGGGACACTTACATTACCAGAATTTTATGATACTGTAAGAACGCTTCATCAAACGGTGGATGTTGATTATTTTTTACCTGGTTGTCCACCAACACCAGATATGATAATGACTGCAGTTGGTGCAATTGCTGAAAATAAATTACCTCCAAAAGGATCTATCATTGGTCCCTTAAAATCAGTATGTGATGAATGCCGTTTTGAGAAAACAGAGAAAAAAATCAAGGAAATAAAACGAATTTACGAACTTGATAAATGGGAAGAAAAATGCCTATTGGAGCAAGGGGTAGTTTGTTTAGGACCAGCTACAAGGGGAGGTTGTGATGCACGCTGTCTTGATGCAAATATGCCTTGTACAGGTTGCGGAGGACCTACTCCTAATTCACTTGATCAGGGGGCAAAAATGATGTCAGCGCTTGCCTCTATTCTTGGAATAGAAGGTGAAGAAAATATGAGTGATGAAGAAGTTGAGAAATTAATTGAGCAAGTTGTGGATCCCGTTGGAACTTTCTATAAGTATGGGTTACCAAGTGCTCTTATAAATAGGAAGGTGATGAAAAAATGAAAACTATAACAATTGATCCAATAACACGACTTGAAGGACACGGTAAAATTAGTATTTTTCTTGATGATAAAGGAGATGTAGGTAATGCGTATCTACAAATTCCGGAATTAAGGGGTTTTGAACGTTTTGCACAGGGGCGAAGAGCTGAAGATATGCCTCAGATAACCTCACGTATCTGTGGAGTATGTCCTGTTGCACACCATTTCGCTTCAACCAAAGCTCTTGATGCAGCTTTCAATGTAGATCCGCCATCTGCTGCAAAAAAACTCAGGGAACTAATGTACTCTGGTTATTATATATACGACCATATTCTTCATTTTTACTTCCTTGGTGGTCCCGACTTTGTTGTAGGACCTGATGCTCCCGCTGCTAAAAGAAATGTTCTAGGTGTTATTGAGAAAGCTGGAGTAGAAATTGGTAAGGAAGTCATTAAACATAGAGCATATGGCCAAAAAATCACTGCAATTCTAGGTGGTAAAGCAACACACCCTGTTTGTGGTTTACCTGGTGGAGTTTCAAAAGGTCTTAACAAGGACGAGGTAAAAGAAATTGAAACAATGACAAAATCTTGTATCGATTTTGCTCAATTTACATTGAAATTATTCAATGATATTGTATTACAAAATAAGGACTATGTAAACCTTATTCTAAGTGATCCCTATCAGTTAAAAACATACAATATGGGACTTGTAGATAAAAACAATAAAGTGAACTTTTATGATGGAAAAATAAGAGTGACTGATCAACAAGGGAAAGAGAAAGTCAAATTTGATGTAAAAGATTATACAAAACACGTTGCAGAACATGTTGAAGAATGGTCCTATATTAAATTTCCATACCTGAAAAGTGTAGGATGGAATGGGTTTAAAGATGGAAAAGATAGCGGAATATATCGAGTTGGGCCATTAGGGAGACTAAATGCTGCTGAAGGGATGGCAACTCCATTAGCAGATAAAGAATACAAGAAAATGATTGAAACCCTTGGAGGTAAAGCAGTCAATTCTACTCTTGCATTTCACTGGGCTCGTTTAATCGAACTTTTATATGCAACTGAGAGAACTATGGAAATAATTAAAGATCCCGAAATAACTAGTGAAAAAATAAGAAATCCAGTTGGAGAACCTGGAGAAGGAATAGGAGTTACAGAAGCTGCTCGTGGAACATTAATTCATCATTATAAACTTGATAAGCAGGGGCTTATTGACAAAGCCAACTTAATCGTTGCCACAACGAATAACTCTGGTGCAATCAATATGTCAATTAGAGATGCAGCTAAAGGTATTATCAAGAAAGGAAAGGTCAACGATGGACTTCTGAACATGGTTGAGATGGCGTTCCGTGCATATGATCCATGTTTTGCGTGTGCTACACACACATTACCTGGTGGTATGCCTTTAGAAGTAAAGATATATGATAAAAATAGAAAATTGTACAAAACCTTGAGACAAAATCTGTAGAGGATATAAAGATATGAAGACAATTATCCTGGGAGTAGGAAACCAGATACTGGGTGATGATGGTGTTGGAATACACGTTACTGACATACTAAAAGAACGTGTCATACACCCAAATATCACTATCGACGATGCAATTACTGGCGGGATGAATCTATTGGAACTAATCTTAGGATACGATAAGGCAATAATAGTAGACGCTGTAAAAATAAATAAAGGAGAAAATGGAGAGGTAAAAAGAATCCCTCTTGGTGATTTCTCATCAATGCACTCATGTAATCCCCATGATGTGTCTCTTATCGAGGCTATTGAAATGGCAAAAAAAATGGGGGAAAATCGAATCCCGCGTGAAATTATTGTCATTGGTATTTTAATGAAAGAAATACCCTGTGAATTTGGAGAAAAATTAAGTAAGACGATTGCCGCGGCTGTTCCAAAAGCCGTAGAAATGACTCTAAATGAAATTAAAAAAGATATAAAAATCTCGAGTTGAGGTGAAAAATAATATGGCAGAAAAATTTGAACCAAATATTATTGGTTTTTTATGCAACTGGTGTTCATATGCAGGAGCAGATCTTGCTGGAACTAGTAGAATGAAATACCCTCCAAATATAAAATCAATACGAGTAATGTGTTCTGGTAGAGTTGATCCTGTTTTTATACTTGAAGCTTTGAAAAAAGGTGCAGATGGAGTACTTGTAGCAGGATGCCATCCTGGAGATTGTCATTATCAGTCTGGCAACTATAAGACCAATAGGAGAATTAAACTTTTAAAGAAACTACTCGAGGAGATGGCAATTGATCCCAATAGAGTTAGATTCGAATATGTTTCTGCTTCTGAAGGTCAAAAATTTGCTACTATTGTTACAGAATTTGTTGATGAACTTAAAAAAATGGGACCTAATCCTCTAAGAGAAGTGGAAGCATGAAAATCGATATGGAGAAATTGAAGAAGATTGTTGGGGAAACTAACGTTTCAGATGATGTAGCTGATCTCTATGTATATGCGTCTGATGCATCTGTTCATCATGCAATGCCTTCTGCCATTATCAGACCTAAGACAATTGAAGAAGTCCAGAAAATTATGAGATATGCAAACACAAATAAGATTCCTGTAATTCCAAGGGGCGCTGGTTCTGGTACATCAGGTCATACGGTTCCAATTGACGGTGGTATTATTTTAGATATGAAACGTATGAATCGGATTCTTGAGATTTCTCCTGAAGATATGCTTGTTAGAGTTGAACCAGGAGTTGTTGATGACGATTTAAACCGCGCTCTAAAACCTTACAGGCTTTTCTATCCACCAGCACCTGCTTCTAGCAGAATAGCTACAATAGGTGGTGAGATCGCTGCTAATGCCTCTGGTGTTAGGTCTGTTAAATATGGTGCAACAAGGGATTATGTGCTTGGAATGAAAGTAGTACTTGCCAATGGTAATTTAGTTAATCTTGGTGCTAACACTAGAGTTCACTCATCTGGTTATCAACTTGAACGATTAATTGTTGGTTCTGAAGGGACTCTAGGTGTTGTTGTTGAAGCGACTATGGGTATAAGACCTGTACCAAAATATCGGTGCTTGGGTGTGGCAAATTTCGATAAATTAGAGGATGCTGGTAATGCAATATCTGACATTATCTCTAGCGGATCAGAACCATCTATGCTTGAATTAATGGATAAAATTGGTATTATCGCTGTAAATAAAGCTATGGATCTTAAATTGCCTGAGGTTGCAGCAATAATCATGTTCGAAGCTGATGGAAATGTAAAAAAAGCTGTTGATTTCGAAATAGATAAGATGAAGAAAATCTGTGAAAAACATAATGGAACCAATATCGAAATGAGCTACGATCTTGCTGAACGTACGAGGCTTTTTTCAGGAAGAAAAAAATTATTTGCCTCTTTATCAAAATATAAAGAGGGAATAATCTGTACAGATCTTGCAGACGACATGGGGGTTCCGAACTCTAAAATTGCTGTTACTGCTCAAAAAATACATGAAATAGCAGAAAGGAACAATGTTATCATGGCTGTTTATGGTCATTGTGGCTCAGGAGTGATTCATACAAAAATTATGCTTGATCCGAAAAAGAAGAGTCAATGGAAGGACGCGGAAAGAGTTATAGAAGAATTATATGATTATGTTCACTCTGTGGGTGGGGTTACCTCAGCGGAGCATGGTATTGGATTATCTAAAGCTCCGCCTTGGAAAAAGGCTAGAAAAGATATCATTCCAGTAATGAAATCGATAAAGAAAGCTCTTGATCCAAATAACATTTTGAATCCACATAAACTCATGGATGCACCAGATGATTGGGTTAGAGCAACAAATCTTAGATATAAGGTGGGATAATGGGAGTATTAGGTAGATTATTTTATATTAGAAAGAAAGACACTAACTTTAAACGATCTAAAAAATGGGAAAATGAACTAAATAAATGTATTAGGTGTGGATATTGCTATGAACTTTGTCCTTTATTTAAAACAAATAATTGGGAATCAGATACTCCACGTGGAAAACTTTTACTTATATATGGGATGATAACAGGAGAAATTCAACCTACTCAAGAAATTGTTGATAAAATATTCCAATGTTTCTACTGTAAAAACTGCAGTGATAACTGTTCAGCAGGCGTCCCAGTTACAGACATTTTAACAGATGCAAGGGCAGATCTTATTGAAGCAGGATTCGAAACTGAAGGTACCATTGTAAAAGTCGATGAAGATCTTTGTAGTGTTTGTGGTGTTTGTGTAGCGGTTTGTAAATATGAAGCTTTATCAATAGAAGAAGAAAGTAAGGATAAAAGTAAAATTATTGTTGACAAAGTAGAATGTAGGGGATGTGGTTTATGCGTATCTGCATGTCCATCTGGTGCAATTTCACAAAAAGAAGGATGTGAGATTACCCTCCCAGAACTTCATACAAAGGTTTCTGAACTTCTAAAAGACCGTAAGGATATGAGGGCCATTGTATTTTGTTGTAACTGGTCACTATTTCCAGGATTGCAATTGAGTGAATCACCAACTTTAGTAAAAACACCCTATGGTCTGATAGTAAGTATGTGCTCTGGTCGTGTAGCCCCTGAATTAGTATTAAACGCATTTGAGGAGGGGGCTTGGGGTGTTATGGTTGCTGGTTGTCCCCCTGAAGAATGCGATCATGATGGTAACTATAAAACAAGGAGGAGGTTAGTTCTGCTTAAAAACATGTTAAAGGAATTAAATATTGAACCTGAAAGAGTTAAACTAGATTGGTTCTCCACCGGTGAATCAGCTAAACTTAGCAAATCAATTGATGATTTTATTGATAAATTAGAGAGATTAGGTCCAATTAAAAAATTGGAGGCTAAAATATGAAAGAAAAATTTGAACCAAATATTATAGGGTTTTTATGCAACTGGTGTTCATATGCAGGAGCAGACCTTGCTGGAACTAGTCGAATTCAATATCCTCCAAATTTAAAGGTAATCCGAGTTATGTGTTCTGGTAGGGTTAATCCGATTTTTGTCATAAATGCTCTTCAGCAAGGGGCTGATGGGGTGCTTATAGGAGGATGCCATCCTGGAGATTGTCATTATGAACGTGGAAATTACTTAGCAAGGCGTCGAATAGCTGTTTTAAAACAACTATTAGCACACACTGGAATAGACCCAAATCGTGTTAGAATGACCTGGGTTTCAGCTGCTGAGGGAAACAAATTCGCTGAAGTGGTAAAAGAAGTAACTGAGGACATTAGAAAACTTGGTCCTATGCAACATTTCAAGAGGGAAAATAAATGGTAGACCAAAAGAAACTTCAAGATTCAGTTAAGAAAACTGTAGATAGAAAAGATGTTAAATATGTTGTTGGATATGAAAAGGGTACATACGGATTCCAAGCAACTCCATGTTTTGCATATAAATCAGAAGATGCCGAAAGATTCATTTTTTCACCTTTATGTGTCCACAATCTAACTGTTTTTCCTATGTTAGAAGAAAAGCCTCCACTTCGAAAAGGGGAAGAGCCAGATCAACGAAAAATTGGAGTTGTTTTAAAAGGGTGTGATTCTAGAGCAATAGTTCAAATAATTCAAGAGAAAGGATTGGACCGCGATAAAGTTGTGATAATCGGAATTCCATGTACTGGTGTCATTGATCCGAAAAAACTTGATGCTAAATTCCCTGGACATATTAAAAATGCTGAAGTAAAAGATGAAGATGATAAATATGCAATTACTATTGATGGAAAAACACAGAAAGTTCCAAAAGACGAATTAATGCCAGATAAATGTAAAACTTGTGAGTATCCAACTCCTATAATTTATGATATATTAATTGGTAAAGAAATTAAAAGTAATAAAAAAGAGGATTACAAAAAGGTTAATACTTTTGAAAAAAAATCTCTAAAAGAGAAATGGGAATACTGGGAAAAACAATTTGAGAAATGCATACGTTGTTATGCATGTCGAAATGCTTGTCCTTTGTGTTATTGTAAAGAATGTATGGTTGATCAATTAAATCCTCAATGGGTACGTCGTTCAGTTAATTTATCTGAAAATACTGCTTGGAATCTTTTACGTGCATTTCATCTTGCGGGAAGGTGTATTGGTTGTGAGCAGTGTGAGCGCGCTTGTCCAATGGATATACCTCTTATGGAACTTAATAAAAAAATCGAGAAAGAAATCAAAGAATTGTTTGAATACGAAGCTGGGATAAACGCTGAAGAAAAACCTTTACTTGCAATGTTTAAACCAGATGATCCGGAGGAATTCATTTTGTGAGGTGAAAAAAGATGGATAAATTATTGTTATCAAAAGACGATTTATCAAAATTTGTTGACGAGCTTATTAAGAATAATAATGTATATGCTCCTGTTAAGAATAATGATACCATTATTTTTGAGCAAATTAAAAAACCTACAAAAATGAACCTTGAATCCTGTAAATCTGAATATCCACCAAAAGCACTAATATTTAATCAAACAGAAACATTGTTTAAGTTTACACCTGGTACAAAAGCAAAAATTGAATCTATAGATATTGATAATAAAAATGTAATATTTGGAATTAGACCATGTGATGCAAAAAGTATTGCAATTCTTGATCATGCATTTAATGGTGACTACAAGGATCCGTACTTTTTAACCAGAAGAGAGAACACTGTTCTCGTTGGATTAAGTTGTAATAAACCTGAGATTAATTGTTTCTGTACCTCTTTTGATGATACTCCAGCCTCATCAAAATATGTAGATATATTACTCACCGACATCGGTGATAATTATTACGTTGAAGTAACAAATGATAAAGGAAAACAACTAACAAAAGGAATTAGTCAATTGTTTAAACCTGCTAAAGAAAGTGATGCAAAGAAGAAAAAAGAGATCGAGAAAAATGCAATTAATATGATATCGCGTCATCAAAATACCAATGGTATAACAGAAAAGCTAGATAAAATATTTGAAAATCCATTTTGGAAAGAAGTAGCTTTTAAATGTGTTGGATGTGGAACGTGCACATATCTTTGCCCAACTTGTCATTGTTTTGATATTCAAGATGAATCAACTCTCACAAAAGGAGCACGAATAAGAGTTTGGGATACATGTATGAACCCTGAATATACTTTGCATGCTTCTGGTTATAATCCGCGACCTGCCAGAACTAATCGTGTTAGAAATCGAATATATCATAAGTACAATTATTATCCTAAGAATTTCGATGTTATTGCGTGTGTTGGATGTGGTCGTTGTATTGATTTATGTCCCGTGAATATTGACATTATTGATGTTGTTACGAAAGCAGGGGAGGTGAAGCCATGAGCGAAAATCCTTATCAACCTTGGCTTGCAACAGTTGAAGAAATTAGAGATGAAGTAGGTGGTGAAAGACCTATAAAAACATTTAAGCTAAAATTTCAGGATAAAAATCTACAAGATAATTTTTCCTTTATCCCGGGACAATGTGCAATGGTTAGCTTATTTGGGCAGGGGGAATGCTTCTTTGCGATATCTTCTTCACCAACAAAGAAAGGTTACATTGAAGTCAGTGTAATGAAACTTGGAAAGGTAACCACTGCCTTACATGAATTAGAACCTGGTGATATTGTTGGTGTTAGAGGCCCGTATGGCAATAATTTTGATGTCTCTGGTTGGAAGGGTAAAAATCTTGTTTTTATTGGTGGTGGTATCGGTCAGGCTCCGCTTAGATCACTTATCAACTATGTTGTTGATAAGAGGAAAAACTATGGAAAACTAGATGTAATATATGGAGCACGAACATCAAAAGATATTAGCTATAAAGATGAATTTGCAGAGCTCGAGAAACGTAAAGATGTAGATGTTCATCTTTCAATCGATGTAAAAGAAGATGGTTGGAAAAAGTTTGTCGGCTTTGTTCCAGATAATCTATTAAAAGTTAAACCTTCACCAAAAAATTCTATTGCAATAACCTGTGGCCCACCGATAATGATAAAATTTGTGATTCAAAACTTAGAGAAGTTAGGGTTCACTGAAGATCAAATATTTACAACTCTTGAAATGAGAATGAAATGTGGAATTGGTAAATGTGGTAGATGTAACATTGGAAATCTTTATGTGTGTAAAGATGGACCAGTGTTTTCATATAAACAACTGAAAAATATTTATGGTGAAAGATAGGCGATTGAAATGAAAATTGGGGTCTATATTTGCCAATGTGGGATCAATATCGCGCATACTGTAGATACAGAACGAGTGGTAGAACTGGTAAATAATCTGCCAAATGTTGCAGTTGCACGTGATTATAAGTATATGTGTTCTGATCCCGGACAGGAGCTTATTAAAAAAGATATCAAAGAGATGAAGCTTGATCGTATCATTGTTGCAAGCTGTTCTCCACGTATGCATGAACCAACATTTAGAGCGGTTCTTGAAGATATGGATTTAAATCCATATTTTTTTGAAATGGTCAATCTTAGAGAACAATGTTCATGGGTTCATGAAGATAAAGAACAAGCAACTTTGAAAGCAGTTGATCTAATATCAGGTGCAGTTGCCCGTGCAGCATTTTTAGAACCTCTTGAGAAAAAAGAAGTAAGTGTCATCCCTAGGGCATTAGTTGTGGGTGGTGGCATATCAGGAATTCAGGCAGCGTTAGAGATTGCAGATAAAGGTTTTCAGGTTTATCTTGTTGAACGAAGCCCCAGTATTGGTGGACGTATGGCTCAGCTTGATAAGACATTTCCAACCATGGATTGTTCTGCCTGTATATTAACACCCAAAATGGTTGATGTAGCACGTCATCCTAATATCGAACTTTTTTCCTATTCAGAAATTGAAAGTGTTGATGGATATATTGGTAACTTCAAAGTTAAAATCAAGAAAAAACCACGATATGTCGATGAAGAAAAATGTGTGGGTTGTGGAGCTTGTGCTGAAGCTTGTAGACTTCATAATAGAATTTTAAATGAATTTGACATGAATTTAGCAAAAAGAAGTGCAATTTATGTTCCCTTCCCACAAGCTGTACCGTTAAAATATACTATAGACCCTGAGAAGTGTATAACTCTTAAAACCGGTAAATGTGGTGATCATGCACTTTGCATAGAAGCGTGTGGAGAGAGAGATGCGATAAATTTTGACCAGAAAGAAAAAATTGTTGAAGTTGAAGTTGGAACAATTGTTGTTACAACAGGTTATGATCTTTTTGATCCTAAAGAAAAGCCAGAATATGGCTATGGAAAATTCGAAAATGTAATTACTGGTTTAGAATTTGAACGCCTCGTCTCAGCCTCTGGTCCAACAGGCGGTCATATCGAGATCAACGGTAAAGAGCCTGAAAAAGTTGTCTTTATTCAATGTGTTGGTTCACGAGACAAGAAAACTAACGAGTATTGTTCTCGTGTTTGTTGTATGTACACAGCAAAGCAAGCTCATATGGTAAAGGATAAGATTCCTGATGCCGAACTTATAGTATATAATACTGATGTTAGGGCATTTGGTAAAGGATTTGAGGAATTCTATAATCGAGTTCAAGGTGAAGGTGTTACTTATAGACGGCGTGAGCTCGATGATCCTATTGAAGTAAAGAAGAAAGGCGATAAAGTGGTTGTAAAAGCAAAAGGACATCCTGATGTTGAAGCTGATCTTGTTGTGCTTGCCACAGGAATTATTCCAAGAAAGGATTCAAAAGAGCTTACTCGAATCTTAAATATTAATCAGAGTGCGGATGGTTTTTTCCTCGAAGCCCATCCAAAACTAAGACCTGTAGATACGTTTACAGATGGTATTTTCCTGGCAGGTTGCTGTCAAAGCCCTAAAGATATTCCTGATGCTGTTGCACAAGCTAGTGGTGCAGCAGTTCGTGCTTCTGAACCACTTGCAGCAGGCAAAGTTGAAGTTGAGGCAATTTCAGCAGCGATAGATGATGATCTGTGTAGTGGCTGTAGAATCTGTGAAGAACTATGTGCATATTCTGCCTTAGAGTTTGATGAAAAAGACAAGATAATGAAAGTGAACGATGTCATGTGCAAAGGTTGTGGTTCATGTGCATCTGCTTGTCCAACTGGTGCGATTTCTATGAGGCATTTTGATCTTAAACAAATTCTGGCTCAAATTGGAGGTATAGTAAAACAAGAGAGGCGATGATATGAAAATCGGAGTATATGTTTGTGAATGTGGGGTAAATATTGCTGCAACCGTAGATGTAGAAAAAGTTGTAGAGCATGCTAAATCTTTACCGAATGTTTTTGTAAGTCGTTTTTATCGATATATGTGTTCAGATCCAGGTCAGGAACTTATAAAAAAAGACATAAAAGAGTTGAATCTTGATCGAATTGTCGTTGCATCTTGTTCTCCACGTATGCATGAGCCAACGTTTAGAGCAGTTCTTGAAGATATGGATTTAAATCCATATTGTTTAGAAATGGTAAATATCCGAGAACAATGTTCATGGGTACATAAAGATAAAGCAAATGCAACAGAGAAAGCAAAATCTTTAGTAGAAAGTGCTGTATTTCGCGCTTCTCTTTTATCACCACTTGAGAAAAAAACAGTGGATGTTACACCCAAAGCTCTGGTTATTGGTGGAGGAATTGCAGGTATTCAAGCTGCACTTGATATTGGGGATATGGGCTTTAAAACATATCTAGTCGAGAAAACCCCAAGTATTGGTGGACGTATGGCTCAGCTTGATAAGACATTTCCAACCATGGATTGTTCTGCCTGTATTTTGACACCAAAAATGGTAGATGTAGGCAGACATAAAAACATCGAACTTCTAACTTATTCGGAGGTTGTGGATGTCGATGGATACGTTGGGAACTTCAAAGTAAAAGTTCGTAAAAAACCAAGATATGTTGATGTGGAAAAATGTACTGGGTGTGGTGAGTGTGTTAAAGATTGCCCTGTTAATGTAACTGATGAGTTTAATATGGGACAAGGTGACAGAAAGGCGATATATATTCCATTTCCTCAAGCAGTTCCACAGAAATATACAATTGATAGAATTGGAGAACCTCCCTGTGTTCATGCATGTCCAGCAGGTGTACATGCGCAAGGATATGTTGCTCTTATTAAGGAGGGGAAATTCCAGGACGCACTTGATTTAGTACGTGTAAATAATCCATTCCCCAGTGTCTGTGGGAGAATTTGTACTCATATTTGTGAGGAGAATTGCAACCGAAATGAAGTTGATGAACCTGTTGCTGTAAGAGCTTTAAAACGTTTTATTGCTGATTATGAAAAAAAGCATGGCCGGAAAATAAAGAAGAAAAAAGAAAGTGAAGAAAAAGAATTACCAGGTAAGGGCAGAAAAGTAGCTATTATTGGAGCGGGACCTGCTGGTTTAACTGTTGCCCATGATCTTGCGTTATGGGGTTACAAACCAACAGTCTTTGAAGCGTTATCTAAACCTGGTGGTATGCTAAGGGTCGGTGTACCAAAATATCGTTTACCAGAAGATATTCTTGATTATGATATTAAAAAAATAGAAGAGGTTGGAGTGGAAATTAGAACGAGTACACCTATAGGTCCAGATCTAACATTAAAAGATCTTAAGAATGCTGGTTATGAGGCAATATTTCTTGCTATTGGTACTCATAAAAGCAAGAGATTAGGTGTTGAAGGTGAGGATCTTGATGGTGTGATTCATGCTGCTGGTTTTCTTCATGATATGGGTATTGGTAAAAAAGTAGATTTCAAAGATAAAATTGTCGCAGTTATTGGTGGAGGTAATGTTGCCATTGATTCAGTTCGTACTGCTGTTCGTCTTGGAGCCAAATCAGCGTTTGTCATCTATAGAAGATCACGTGGTGAAATCCCTGCAAAAAAAGAAGAACTTGCTGAGTGTGAAAAAGAAGGTATTTCATTTTATTATTTGGCAGCTCCCACAAGAATTCTTGGACGGAAGGGAAAGGTTACTGGTATTGAATGTCAACGTATGAAGCTTGGTGAACCTGATGATACTGGTAGAAGACGACCCATGCCAATTGAAGGATCAACATTTACCTTGGATGCAGATATCGTAATTTCTGCAATTGGTCAGATGTCTGTTTTCACGACTCTTGCAGAAACCCAAGTACAGGTTGAAGTTGGTGCAAAAAATGGTATTGTACCAATTGCTACAGAACATCTTGATTTAAAAGGAGTTTATGGTTTTACAGCTTTTTTAAGAGCGCTTAGCGCTGGTAAAAAAATTGAAATTGGAAAACGTATAGCTGTTGTTGGTGGCGGTAATGTTGCAATGGACGTTGCACGTTCAGCCTTAAGAATTGGTGGCGAAGAAATTCATGTTCTCTGTGTTGAATCTAGAGATGAAATGCCTGCTTTTAAACAAGAGATAAAAGAAGCTGAGGAAGAAGGCATCATTCTTCATACTCGTCGTATGCCAAAGAGAATTATGGGTACTGCTGGCAAAGCAGTAGGTGTTGAAACCCTTAAATGTACACGAGTTTTTGATGAAAATTGCAACTTTAATCCAGAAGTTGAACCGGATACTGAAGAAATCCTTGAAGCAGATACTATTATAGTTGCAATCGGTCAAGAAGTAGATTATACTCTCTTAAAAGCTGCTGATGGAGTACTTGTTACAAAGAATGGTTTATTGGTAGTCGATGGAATTACCCAACAAACAAATATTCCTGGAGTTTTTGCTGCTGGAGATGCAGTTTCAGGTCCAGGACTTGTTATTGATGCTATTTCAAAAGGTCATGAGGCATCAATCTCTATAGATCGATATTTGAGAGGAGAAAATTTGAAAAAAGGTAGAGTAAAAAAAGAACCTGTTGTAGCACCTATTCCTAAAAAAGAATATGAGAAAATGGCACGGGTGAAAATTCCAACACTCCCAGTTGAGGAAAGAATACACAGTTTTGATGAAGTAGAACTTGAAATGACTGAGGAAATGGCTAAAAAAGAAGCAGAACGTTGTTTAAGTTGTAATGTTTGTTCACTTTGTAGACAATGTGTTGATGCTTGTGAAGCAGATGCAATAAATCATGATGCAGTAGAGGAAATAATCGACTTGGATGTCGGTGCAATTGTTGTTGCTACTGGTTTTGATTTATACGATCCTGCAAGTAAACCAGAATATGGATATGGTAAATATCATAATGTAATTACAGGTTTAGAATTTGAACGTCTCGTCTCAGCCTCTGGACCAACAGAAGGTCATATTGAAATTAATGGTAAAGAGCCAAAAAAGGTTGTTTTTATTCAATGTGTGGGTTCTAGAGATAAACAGAATAATGAGTATTGTTCTCGTGTTTGTTGTATGTACACAGCAAAGCAGGCACATATGGTCAGAGATAAAATTCCAAACGCAGAATTAATCGTTTACTATACTGATGTTAGAGCATTTGGCAAAGGATTTGAGGAATTCTATAACCGAGTCCAAGGTGAAGACGTTACCTATAGGCGAAGAGAACTTGCTGATCCTATTGAAGTAAAGAAAAAAGGTAATAAAGTTGAAGTAAAAGCTAAAGGTCATTCTGACATTGAAGCCGACTTAGTTGTACTTGCAACAGGTATTGTTCCACGTGAGGATACAAAAGATCTTGCCCGTTTATTAAATATTAATCAGAGTGCGGACGGATTTCTCTTAGAAGCCCATCCAAAACTAAGACCTGTAGATACGTTTACAGATGGTATTTTCCTGGCAGGTTGCTGTCAAAGCCCTAAAGATATTCCTGATACTGTAGCACAAGCTAGCGGTGCTGCATCTAGAGTTTGTGATATACTTTCAAAAAAACAACTAATGATTGAAGCAACCGTTGCTAGTGTTAATGAAGATCTTTGCCGTGGCTGTGGCTTTTGTGTTGAAGCCTGTCCATATAAGGCAATTGAATTGAAAGAAATTGATCATTTTGGTCATAAAATCATAGTTGCAACTGTTAATGAAGCTCTTTGTAAAGGTTGTGGTTCTTGTTCTGCAGCATGTCTAAATGGTGCAATTAGCCATCTTGGATTTACTGATGGACAAATACTTGCAGCAATTAAAGCCTTAGGAAGATAATTATTGATTTAAAATAGGAGAACTGAAAATGAAAATAGTAATAAGTGCGAATGGAAGAACTACAGATAGTAATATCGACACAACATTTCATAGAAGTCATTTCTTTTTAATTATTGACACAAAAACCAACTCACAAAAAACCTTGGAAAACATAACCAGAGAACAACCAAGTGAAATTGGAGCTACGGTAGGACAAATAGTCGCAAATGAAGGAGTAGATACTGTTTTAACTGACAATATAGGACCTAGAGCATTTGAAATATTTGAACAATATGGAATAAAGATTTACAAAGCAAAAGGTAAAGTAATCGATGCTATCCAACAACTCGAAAAGGGAAAATTATCAGAGATTACAAAGGCCACTATTTCAATATAAACTTAGTTTAGGAACAGAAAATAGTAATTTAAAATAATATATTAGCCCTATGTACATCAATGTGGAGAATCATCCACTAGATGAAGAATAAAATTATTAAAATATATTTTTTCACTTTGACATATTAACACATATGATTTATATATGATTAATTAGTTATAGAATGGTGCGCACTATAATTAGGTGATAAAAATAGAAAGAGATTATGAATCTATACAAAATGAAATAGATAAACTATTTTTTGAAACAAAAAATTTTAGAAAATATAAAAATTATCGAGATATAAAAAACGATGAAAAATATAAATCTAAAATGGTAAAAATTGGTAAATTATTAGTGAAACTAAATAGGTTTGAGGAAGAACATAGAAATACAAGAAGAAGTTAGAAAAATTCATTTATATAAACAATATAAATAATCTATAACTTTTATAATGATTTATAAAAAATTCTTAAAATCTAATAAAAACTAAAAATATATTCATAAGGAAGAATTTTTTCAGAATGGAAAGATTTAAATACTTGATTTATATTATATATTAGTTAGTAATTGTTACAATTTTGTAATGATTATTAATTAAGTGTTCAGAATGATTAATAAATATGTAAAATTACTTAAGGAAAAATCAATAAAAATTACATCTCAAAGATTGGAAATACTAAAATTTTTAGATGAGAATAGAATACATCCAACTGTTGAAATAATTTATAAAGAATTAAAAGAAAAAAATCCAGCTCTATCAAAAACAACAGTATACAATTCTGTAGACATACTAAAAGATCATGGTCTTATTCAATCAATTACAATATGTGGTTCAGAACATCGATATGATTTTAAACATAATATGCATCATCATTTTCTTTGCAATAAATGTGGGGAGATTATCGATATCGATATTGAATGTCCAAATCTTGGAAGAATGTTAGAATGTGGGCATGAAATAGAAGAGGTACATGGATATTTCAAAGGCATATGTATGAAATGTATGAAGAAAGGAGATCGATGAAAGGTGAATCCTAAGACATTACACAAACTTTCATATGGTTTATATGTAATTTGCTCAAAAAATGGAAAAAATATTAATGGTCAGATTGCAAATGCTTTATTTCAGGTAACTTCTGAGCCACCAACAATCGCAATTAGTATCAATAAAAAGAATTTAACACATGAATTTATTAAAAAGAGTAATTGTTTCACAGTTTCAGTTCTCTCTGAAAATACACCAATGATTTTCTTTGGAAATTTTAGCTTTAAATCTGGAAGAAATATTGATAAATTTAAAGATATAAAATTCAAACTTGGAAAAGATAAAATTCCTATTGTTTTAGATAATGCACTAGCCTGTATTGAAGCTAAGGTAGTTGATAACATCGATGTTGGTACTCATACTATATTTATTGGTAATGTAGAGAATGCAGAAATATTGACAGAAGATAAACCTATGACTTATGAGTATTATCATAAAGTAAAGAGGGGGTTGTCACCAAAAACTGCTCCTACTTATAACAGTGATTTTGATAGAGAATTAAAAAAGGAAGGTGAAAAAATGGAAAAATATGTTTGCAAGGTGTGCGGCTATACTTATGAACCTGAAAAAGGAGATCCAAATAATGGTGTCGAGCCAGGAACAAAATTTGAGGATCTTCCTGATGATTGGGTATGCCCTGTTTGTGGAGCTAAAAAAGAGGATTTTGAAAAGGAGTGATCGAACTGAATATTGTTAAGCTGAAACCAGATATATACTGGGTTGGTGGGATCGACTGGAATATTCGAAATTTCCATGGTTATCTAACACAGCGGGGAACAACCTATAATGCGTATTTGATAATAGATAACAAAATAACACTAGTTGAATCGGTTAAACATTATTTATTTGATGAAATGCTTTCCAGAATAAAAGAACTTATCGATCCATCAAAGATAGATTATATCATTTCTAACCATGTTGAAATGGATCACTCGGGTTCAATTCCAAAACTTTTAGAGATTTGTAAAAATGCCAAAGTTATAACTTCAACAAGAGGAGAGAAAGGTCTGAAAAGACACTTTAAAAGAAATCTAAATCTTCGCATTGTTAAATCAGGAGATACCTTAAATATTGGCAAAAGAACCCTTCATTTCGTTGAAATACCGATGGTTCACTGGCCAGATTCAATGGTTACCTATATACCAAGTGATAAGCTTCTAATCCCTAATGACGCATTTGGTCAACATATTGCATCATCAGAACGGTTCGACGATCAAATTGAATGGGGTATTTTAAGGGAGGAAGCAGCTAAATATTATGCAAATATCGTTATGCCATATGGAAATCAAGTTGAAAAAGCTCTAGATGCACTCTCTAAACTAGATATAGACATGATTGCACCGAGTCATGGAATAATATGGCGTTCATTTATCCCTAATATTCTTAAGGAATATACAAAATGGGCACGGTATGAAACAGATGATAAAGCACTTATTGTCTATGATTCTATGTGGGGATCAACAGAAAAAATTGCCTATTCATTAAGAGAAGGAATCGAAGAGGAGGGTATACCTGTTACAATGAGAAATTTAAAAACCACCCATATATCAGATATTATAACTGAGGTAATATCATCAAAATTAATTCTTTTAGGATCTCCAACTCTCAATAATACAATGCTTCCGTCAATGGGTGGTTTTCTTACATATCTGAAGGGTCTTAGACCAAAGAATAGAGTAGGGCACGTATTTGGATCTTATGGTTGGGGAGGTCAGGCGGTTGGTGAAATTGAAAAAATTCTAAAAGATCTATCTTGGGATATACCTTTTGAAAGTATTAATTTAAACTACATCCCAGATAAAGAAGAACTGTTAGATGTTCGAAAAAAAGGAAAAAAGTTAGGAAAATATATAAAGAAATAAAAAATGTGAAAGCAAGGAGGTAAGTATTATGTGTAAAACTTGTGGTTGTGAAACTGGTAGTAAACCCATACAATATGAATGTCAATGTCCGGAAGATGATTGTAATTGTGGCATTGTTGAGTTTGATGAAGAACCAAAAGCTGTACCATATTGCTGTGGTACACCTATGAAGCGTATAAAATAAGAAAAATAATGTAAGATTTTAGGGGCATATATATGGTAAAAAAGAAAGAAAAAAAGGTTAATATTAAAAAAGGAAAAAAAACAAAGCAAGAAAAGGTAACGTCACCAGCAATATGGAATCCATTTGAACTTGTGGATGCAATGGATCGTTGGTTCTTGGAGGATCCTTGGACTCCAATGTGGCATCGCAGAAGATGGGGATCAATGATGCCGAGAGATCCCTGGTTTACTCAATTGTGGGAATCTGATATGAAGCTCACAGCAGTTGATTTAGTTGACACTGGTAAACAGTACAAAGTAATTGCTGAGATGCCTGGTGTGTTAAAGAAAGATCTAGAAGTATCAATCACTCCGAATGATATTCGTATCTGTGGTGAAATGAAATCAGAGACAAAAAAAGAAGAAGAGGGATACATAAGACAAGAACGCAGTTATTCCACACTTTGCAGAACAATGCCATTTCCTGAAGAAGTAAATCCAGATAAGGCTGAAGCATCTCTCAAAGATGGCATACTTGAAATTAAAGTTGATAAGAGAAAACCATCAACTGGCAGAGGAAAAACCGTTCCTGTAAAATAGAATAATTTGGGTAAGTTAGGAGCGCAGAGGTGAAAAATTTTGGTAAGGATAAAAGTTTTCAGATGTAGAATATGCGGTGATCCATATATTGGGAGTGAAGCACCAATACAGTGTCCATTCTGTGGTGCACAACAGAGGTTTTTTGTTGAAGCACAGGATTGGGATTCAGAAGATTTTAATGTGACACTAAGTGAGTTGTCACAAAAAAACCTAGAAGCCGCATTGAAACTCGAGTTAGATAACGCTGCATTCTATGATTGTGCAAAGAATGCTGCAGATAAGGTAAACGATCGTTATAGTTTCGCTAAGTTTAAAGCCTTGATGAAAGTTGAACGTGAACATGCTTCTGCTATCTCGAAATTCTTAAAAATATCTCGCCCGGAATTAGAAAAACATGCATGTAATGCAAATGCAAAGGTCAATACTAAAGATGGTTGGGAACGAGAGAATCGAGCAATAAAAGCTTATGCAAAATTTAAAGATGAAGCGGAAGAACCAAGATTACAAGAATTTTTTAGAGCATTAGTTGAAATTGAAACAGATCATCTTAATTTACATGCTGAAAATCTAAAACAGATGAAAGAAGAAATGACTCAATAAATAATATGATGTAAGAAAATTTAAAATGATATGGGGAAGAAAAAAACTCGTAGAATAAGGTGAAATATTATGGATTTAAGTAGATTTGATCTTGAAGATTTACTTCTTGCAGCCATAAAAAGTGAAATAGAGAGTAAACAACTATATTCAAAAATGGCAAAAAAAACAAAAAATGGTTTATTGGAAGATAAACTAGAGTTTTTGGCAAATGAAGAAGAAAAACATAGACTGTTCATAGAAGATATTTATAAGAATCATTACCCTGAAAATAAAATAATCCTTCCCAAGACTACACCAGTTCCACTTCCTGAAGTAAAATTTACTGAAGATTCACCATTAAGTAAATTATTAAAAGAAGCAATGAAAGCAGAACAGGCTGCAAGTAGATTCTACAAATCTCTTGCAGGTCGTTTTGAGGAAGGTACCAAACTGAATAATACGTTGTTGTATTTCTCTGAATGGAGAGTGGTCATTTAAAAATTCTTGAAATGGAGAAAGAGAGCATGGAACGTTTTGAAGAAGGAGATGTATATTGGCCTATGGTACACGTAGGTCCATGATGAATATGGAGGACATATTATGAAAAGTTTAAAAGGAACCCAAACAGAGAAAAATCTCCTCGCAGCTTTTGCTGGGGAGTCGCAAGCTAGAAACCGATACAGTTATTTTGCTTCAAAAGCTAAAAAGGAAGGATATGAACAGATATCAGGTATCTTTATTGAGACTGCAGAAAATGAAAAAGAGCATGCCAAAGTTTTTTTTAAATATTTAGAAAGTGGAGATGCTGAAATAACTGCCACATATCCAACGGGGATAATAGGTACAACTGCTGAAAATTTGTTAGATGCTGCAGAGGGAGAAAAAATGGAATGGGGATCATTATATCCTAACTTTGCAGATATTGCTGAAAAAGAAGAATTACATGATGTTGCCCGAAGTTTTCGCGAGATTGCAAAAGTTGAATCTTATCATGAACGCCGGTATAGAAAGCTTTTAGAGAATGTAAAAAACAAAGAAGTTTTTAAGAAAGACAAGAAAAAATTGTGGAAATGCCGTAACTGTGGTTATGTAATAGAATGTGATGAGGCGCCCCAGAAATGTCCAGCATGTAAACATCCACAAAGCTACTATGAATTATATATGGAGAATTACTAAATAATTCGGAGATTTGAAAATGGATGAAACAAATAATATAAAAGATGCTATAAAAACAGCCATACAAATGGAAAAAGATGGTTATTCATTTTATAAAAAAGCTGCAGTACAAACATCAAATGAAATGGGGAGATCAATATTCGAAAGTTTAGCAAGTGATGAATTATTACATCTCGATGTTTTTCAGAAAATGTTTAAAGATGAAGTAGGAGAGCTCGAATGGGACAATCTAGTCCATTCTAGTAAAAAATATGCTAATATCAAAATATTTCCTAAGGATCTAAAAACAATGGAAGGAGCAAACCCAGATTCTGATGAAATGGATGCCCTTCGCATTGGGATGGACAGCGAGAAAGAAGCTATTGATTATTACAAAAAAATCTTAGAGAATACAACAGACTCCAATATGAAGAATATAATTAATGAGATAATAGAACAGGAAAAAAACCATTATTTAATACTTGAACAAGAATTCGATCATCTTGACAAAACTGGTTATTGGTTCGACATGGATTATCTTGGTACCTATACAAGAGGGGGAGATTAGAACTGTTAGATATAAATCCTGATGAAGAAATAGATTGTGTTGGTCTCTATTGTCCTATGCCTATCGCAATGACAAAAGAAGGTATCGATAAAATCGACATTGGACAAGTGTTAAAAGTTGAGGCAGATGATCCTGCTGCTGAAGAAGATATAAAACGATGGGCTAAAAGAACAGGTCATAAAATTTTAAAATTCGAGAAAGAAGGTACAATAATGACCTTCTATATTGAAAAAACTAAATAGTAAAAATATAAAAAATTGGAGATTGTGAATAAAGATGAAAGATGAAAATTCTATATTATATGTGCAGACAACCGATGCTCCAGAAAAACAATATTCTCCTTTAGTACTAGCACAAACAGCTAAAATGATGGATATTACACCCAAGATATATTACTTAGGAACGGGTTTAAAAATCCTAAAACCTGGAATTGCTGAAAAAATTAAACTTGGTAGCTTTCCTAGTGTAGCTGAAATGATTCAAAAAACCCTTGAGATGAGTATTGAAATATATGTATGTGAAGCATCAAAGCAAATGCTTGGCTGGGAAAAAGTAGATTTAATACCCGGTGTTAAAATCGTTGGTGCAGGAACTCTAAATGACCTTGCACTTGAATCTGGAGCAACAATGTGGTTCTAAAGTGGAGGATATGGAAGGAATTTATCTGGATCATGCATCTTCGATGCCGGTTGATTCACGAGTTATTGATTTTGCAAAACCTTATCTTACAAAAGAATTTGGAAATCCTTCATCTCTTTACTCACTTGGATTAAATGCCAAAATGGCAATTGAAGAATCTAGAAAAAAAATTGCAGATTTTATAAATGCAGAAGATGAAAAATCGATTATTTTTACAAGTGGAGCAACAGAATCAAATAATCTTGCTTTAAGGGGAACAGCTCTTAGAAACCAAAGTAAAGGGAAAAAGATTATCGCAAGTGCTATTGAACATATTTCAGTTCATAATCCTATGAAAAATTTACAAAAAAATGGTTTCACCTTCAATATGGTTCCTGTCGATTCATATGGAATTGTCAACCTTGATAAATTGAATGCTCTTTTAACAAAAGATACAATTGTGACTTCAATAATGTATGCGAATAATGAAATCGGATCTATTGAACCTATTCGTGAAATTAGTAATATTGTACATGATAAAGGAATGTATCTCCATGTTGATGCAACTGCTGCAGCAGGACGGATACCAATTGACGTGCAAAATGATGGAATAGATTTATTAACACTTTCCTCAAACGATTTATATGGTCCTCAAGGTGCAGGTGCTTTATATGTGAAGAAAGGATTGAAAATTCAATCAATTCTTCCTGGAGGGGGTCAAGAACGAGGATTACGTTCAGGAACAGAAAATATATTTGCTATTGTAGGTATGGGAGAAGCAGCAAGAATTGCTCAAAAAGAAATGAAAAAGGAAAGTAATAGACTAAAGGAAATCAGGGATAAACTTATTGAGGACATAATAACAATTGACGAAACATATCTAACCGGACATCCAATCAAAAGACTACCACATCATGCAAGTTTTCGATTTAGTCGTATTGAAGGTGAGAGTATATTACTAAATATGGATATGTACAATATTCAAGTAGCGACAGGTTCTGCTTGCTCTTCAAAAACATTAGAACCTTCTCATGTTCTCATAGCAATAGGATTGAAACATGAAGAAGCTCATGGATCTATGGTTATAACCCTAGGTAGATCAAATTCTATCAAGGATGTCCCAATAATTACCAAAGCAGTAAGAGAAACAATTAACAGATTAAGAAAACTTTCACCAATAAGTAAAGGAGGTAAGTAAAAATGGCTGGAATAGGTTATAGTAAAAAAGTTATGGAACATTTTATGAATCCAAGAAATGTAGGTGTGATAGATAATCCTGACGGATATGGGAAAGTTGGAAATCCCGTTTGTGGTGATGTTATGGAGATTTATATTAAGGTTAAAGATGACATTATTACTGACATTAAATTCAAAACATTTGGTTGTGGATCTGCAATTGCGACAAGTAGTATGGTGACTGAACTTGCTAAAGGAAAACATGTTGATGAAGCGCTCAAAATAACACGTAATGATGTTGCCGATGAGCTTGAAGGTTTACCGCCTCAAAAGATGCATTGCTCAAATCTAGCAGCGGATGCTCTTAGAGAGGCAATTAAAGATTATAAAAATAAGAAATGAAAATATTGGAGGTAAAATATGACAAATTTAAGAGAAATATACAAATGTAATGTTTGTGGAAATATTGTTGAAGTTTTAAATGCTGGTATTGGAGAATTGGTTTGCTGTGGTCAACCAATGGAATTAAAAAAGGAAAAAACAGAAGATGCAGCAACTGAAAAACATGTTCCTTATATTGAAAAGACAAATAATGGAATCCTGGTAAAAGTTGGGCAAAATCAAGATCATCCGATGTTGGAGGAACATTATATCCAATGGATTCAAGTTATTGCTGATGGTGCTTCTTATAGAAAGTTTCTAAACCCTGGTGATAAACCACAGGCTGAATTTGAAATCAGAGCAGATAAAATAGAAGCACGTGAATATTGTAATATTCATGGATTGTGGAAATCCTAATTTAATTATTTCTATCAAATCCATCAAATTTTTTGGTAGATTAAATGACTATTAGAAAGATTATTAAAATCGATGAAGAAAAATGTAATGGATGCGGACTTTGTATTCCAAATTGTCCAGAAGGTGCACTGCAAATAATTGATGGTAAGGCTAGACTTATCAGTGATATTTTTTGTGATGGTCTTGGTGCATGTGTCGGTCATTGCCCACTGGATGCAATTATAACTGAGGAGAGAGAAGCTGAACCGTATAGTGAGAAGAAGACTATGGAAAATATAGTAAAAGCTGGTTCAAACACAATTTTTGCCCACTTAAAACACTTAAAAGATCATGGGGAAATGAAATATTATAATGAAGCACTTGAATTTCTAAAAGAAAAAGATATAGATGTAAATATAGATAAAATTGAATGCGGATGTAACCATCAGCCTCATAAGGCTTGTCCTGGTTCACAAGTGATGGATTTTTCAGAAGAATCCGATGTTAAAGATCGTGGTACACGCAATTCTCAACTTAAACAGTGGCCTGTTCAACTAACTCTCGTTCCACCTAATGCTCCTTACTTCCAAGGAAAAGATGTGTTACTTGTTGCAGACTGTGTCGGATATTCAATGGGTGATTTTCATAAGGATTATCTTAAGGGAAAAAGTCTGGCTATTGCTTGTCCAAAACTTGATACAAATTTAGATATGTATGTAGAAAAGTTGGTACAGCTTATCGATAACACTAAAATTAATACACTCACTGTTATGACAATGGAAGTACCATGCTGTAGTGGATTATTGACTCTTGCTAAGAAAGCTGCTGAAAAAGCTTGTCGAAAATTACCCATAAAATCAATCGTTGTAGGAATAAAAGGAGATATATTAAAAGAAGAATGGATTTGAACATAAAAAAAACCGATTTTTACTGAATTTATAGCTAAACATTTTTTATGGTAACACTCAATTTATATCAGATAGATGAATCTCGTTAATCCGATGAATAATACGTCTCTTTTCAGATTCATCTAATTCTTGATCTAATTTTGGATATACTTTCTCATCCTCAAAATTTTTATGTTTCATAAGTAGATTTTTAAATTCTTTAAAATCAAAATCTTCATCTTTTTTAATATTCTTCTTCATAATTTTTAATTGGTTAAAAATTTCATTATGTTCTTTTATTAATTCTGGTATCATTGCATGTCCTTCTATATTTTCTTCTGGCTCATATATAGTAAATATTGCTTTTTCTTCGGTAAAAAAATGTTTTTCTAACTCCCATAAAAAATCATGGAATGCTTTCATCATTATTGATTTTTCTTGACCTATTCTTTTTTCGAGTTTAATTAGTAATTTTAAAATTTTTCCATGATCCCTTATCATGGTTTCTGTTAAAGCTGTAGATTTCATTTTATAACTCCCTGACAAAACACTAATTTTGAACGTTAACAGGAGATAATTATAAAACTTTGTGTTTTAAATATTTTTTAACCTATTTATAAATTGATTTTCCATGTGAATCTATTGCTACAACCAATGGCCCAAATTTTTTTACTTTAAATATCCAAACTGCTTCAGGCATACCTAATTCATCAAGCCAGTATACGGCAGGTACATCTTCAACTCTATCAGCCGCCAATGCACCCGCTCCACCAGTATATGCTGTGTAAACACCTCCATACTTTTGTAATGCTTTTGCAGTTCTTTCTCCCATTCCACCCTTTCCAATTATAATATTTATACCATATTTTTCAATGAATTTATCTTCAAATATTTCCATTCTACTACTTGTGGTAGGACCAGCAGATACAACTTGCCATTTATCATTCTCCATTTTCATCAGCGGACCACAATGAAATAGTGCCATGTCAGATGGTTTAAATGCTAAGCTACCTTTTTCTTTTTCAAGCATCATATGGTGTGCTTCATCTCGTGCAGTAAAAATTTTTCCTGAGACAAAAATTATATCTCCGATATTTAACTTTCTTATTTTTTCAGTACCAACTGGTAAATTAAAATGATATTCCATTTATTTCACCTCCCAGGTTTCATCTGAATGGATTACCATATGAGCTCTTCTATTTGCCCAGCACTGCACAACAATTCCAACCGGAAGACTCGCTGGATGTCGATGTGCTTTTTCAACATGAACATCTAATACTGTCGTTTTACCTCCAAGTCCCATTGGACCTATTCCACTTTCATTAATTCTATTGATTAATTCTAATTCAATTGAAGCGATATTTTTATCCTTATGACGAGTTCCCACCGGTCTTAATAATGCCTTTTTCCCTAGTTTTAATGAGAGATCTGCACCTCCTCCTATACCAACACCCACAACAGTAGGAGGACAAGGATTACCTCCAGCTTTTATCATTTCATCAACAATAAAATCCTTAGCACCTTCGATACCAACACCCGGTTTGAGCATTCCTAGTTTACTCATATTTTCGCTACCTCCTCCTTTTGGAAATGCCGTAATAAATACCTCATTTCTTTCATCAAAATCCCAATTAATGTAGGGAATAAAATCGCCGGTATTATCACCATGGTTCTTACCTAAAAACGGATCTACCGTGTTTGGACGTAGTGGGATTTCTTTTGTTGCTTTTATTACTCCACTTTTAATCCAATCTTTCAATTTATTAATATGTGGAAAATCTATCCCAACATTAACAAAAAAAGTTTGTATCCCCGTATCCTGACACATTGGTCGCTCAGATTCTTTTGCTAATTCAACATTTTTTAAAATTGTTTCAATCTGAGTCTTTGCTATTCCCTTTTCAATTTCATAAGCTTTTTTTAGAGCGTTAACGACATCATTTGGTAACTCAGTTTCTGCTTTTTTTATTAAAGCAACTATACCATCTTCAATAAATTTTTTTTTCATTTTTACACCTATTTTTAAAAGATTTTTATCTCTAGTTAATACGTTTTGTATTATCTTTAAAATATACTACATGAATGTTGGAGGAGATCCTACTGTTATATAAATTACTTTTTCACTTTCCATATTTTTAGCTCTATGTTTCATATTTGATTTATGCCATAATATGTCTCCTTCACTTAGTTTATATGATTTTTCACCAACAGTATATTCCATTTCACCTTGAAGAACAAGATGTAATTCTTCACCGTCATGCTTGTACCAGCGTGATTCTGTATGTGGATCAATTTCAGAAATAATTGCTTCTATTTTATTGGATTTCACCATCAGCCTATATAACTTTCCAGGTCTCTTTGTTTTACTTTTTTGCTCCCCTTTTTTAATAAATATAATATCTTCACTCATTTTGTTTCCATACGTGGAAAAAATTATGTTTAATAAATATTTCCAAATATCTTAATAAAATTTCAAAGAATAACACAAAAAATTATGGATTTACGGGGGTAAATTTTTAAATTCCTTTAAATAAGAGCATACTATTACATATTTTGCTGGATTGTGGGAGTTATTATGGCAAAGGAATTTTTCATTGAACCTCACATTGCTGTCAAACAAGAAAATGTAATACACAATCCAGATGATGAATTTTATATAAAATTTCTAAAACCTTATTATGTAATTACAAAAGATGGTCAATATCTATTTGGCTCAATACAACTAGGAAGACGACCCGATAGAGCTTTTTATATGATTCCAGAGAGTTACAAACTTGGTAAAAAACAGAAGAAGTTTGATTCAAAAATTGGTAAAAAAATCTATGAAGTAGCAATGAACTATTTGATAAAGGAAAAACCTCAACTTATTATTCAAGAGGGAATTCAAGGGGAACAAGGATATGAAGTTGGATTACGAGTTACATGTAGTGTAAAAAATCCTCATAGCGCATATATAACTTGGATGGGGAAGTTAATGATCTTTCCTCCAAAACAAAATATGCATATAGATTGTCGGAACTATATAATTCAAGAAAGACTACCTGTTGATTACATTAATATGATTTACGATGTTTGGCCAGAATACAATCCAAATGATCCATTAACTCTTTATGATTTTACTGATATGGATAATAATATTAGAAGAGTGCTAAATCTTGGTGTCGATTATTTTGGTGGAGCATTTAAAAAACCAAATCTTACAATGGTTTGGAATAAAGCCGAATCAGATGGATTAATTACTTATCATGCAGGTTGTACTTCTAATCGAGTATTGAAGGGATTGAGTGGTACAGGTAAAACTACTTTGACTGTTGGCCCTCATTTAGAACAAGATGATGCGTGCGTAGGAAAACCAATTTTTGATAATAATAGAATCATTGCGGTAAAGCTGATAGGATTAGAAGCTGCTAGTTTTGCAAAATCTGAAGGTTTAACAAGCACAAGTCCAGAATATCCGGGATTAATGAAATCTCGTGAACCAGGAAAAGATGGTAAAAAACATATTGTATTGGCAATGAATATTGACTGTGAAGGAGTAGAATATATAATCAGAGATATTTTAGGGCAAAAAGTCAAGATTCCTCAGAAGATACCTGGAGAAAAAATAGGTTCTTTACAATGTACAAAATATTTACAAAGTGGAACCACTAATGGTAGATTTATTTTTTTATTTAGTGAATTGAATACTGAATGGGGAAACAATACTAATAAATATCTGAACTCCGAGGCGCTAAGTTTTAAAAAATATGATATTCTTGAACCAATTTTTAGAGTCGTTGATCCAAAAATGGCTGTTGCTTTAGATAGTGGTTGTGAAAGCATTATTACCTCTGCAGTATCAGGTAGGAAGTCTGGTACCAGAGTACGCTCATACGCTGCAACCGATTTTATGGCTAGAGAGCAGTCGCATCAGACTTTATTGAAATTAAAAATGTATTCCGATATGAATATCGATTTGAATGGAAACCTTGTATTTTTTATAAATAATGCTGGTAGAATAGGAGAATACGATATCAATGGAAATCAGATTAAAAAAATAGATCAGAATAATAATCCTATACCAAAACGCAATATTGAAACTGGAGAAATCGAACAAAACGAACTAGGGGAGATTACTTATGAAGGTATAGGAGAGGGCATTCACGTTTGTGATTCGAAGCAACTTATTGATCTTGTTGAAAATCGGAGGATTAAAAACTGGATTGAACACCCGGTTTATAAGTATTTAATACCAGATCCAAGAGAATTAGAGGAAAAACATGGAATGAAGGATTTTAGTAAGCGATTCAATCCTTTGAATTATTACACACCGAAACAATATCTTGAGTTCATGAAAAGAGATATTATAGAACGAACTGAATTTTTAGAGGATTTATTTAAAGGTCAAGAGGGAGAAGAGAAATTAAAAGATGTCATCCGCATTTGGCAAAAATTAAAACTACCAACAGAAGAACAAATAAAGGAATTTTATGACATATATTATAAAAAAAGTTAAGTACTACCATAACTTATTAGGTAAGAGGTGAATTATTAAATGACAATTTATAAGATAATACATTTTTGCCAACGGAGTTTTATAAATCTCATTTCCCGTGATATTTCACTCAAAAATCATAGTATATAAATTTAACTCGC
>JABAOC010008058.1_pt1 | contig 53223 bp, 54 predicted proteins | sample 7062161 | NCBI WGS metagenome assembly JABAOC01 (sample SAMN14538625, study PRJNA623070) | marine sediment metagenome | biome: marine biome [ENVO:00000428]; feature: marine pelagic biome [ENVO:01000023]; material: deep marine sediment [ENVO:00002113] | place: India: Gulf of Khambhat ... | reverse complement strand
ATGAACCAAGTAAAAAGAAAGCAAGTGTTAATATGCCTTGTTTAAATAGAAATTTATTAAAGTAGATTCTCCTGGCTAAAAACAAAATTAATAATATTTTTACCAGTAAATTCGAAATTAAATCTCCCACTAAAAGTAATTTTTATGATGTAATTTAACCGTTTGAATCCCGATGCCTTATCAATAATATTGTGAAAATGAAATCGAGTTTATCTTAATTTCAATTTTTTTCTTATTGGCTGAAATGAGTTTTTTCAAGTGAAGAATAACGTTCTTTTTTGGTCCTTATCGAATATACAAATAACCTGTTTTAAATAGTGCTATGATTATTATAATTAATGTTATTACTATAATTAATATTATAATAAACCAGGGAAATTCCTCAGTTATTTGTACCATGTAGGTAGTTGAAGAAGTGAGATAATTACCATCCATATCTTGAGATGTTATGCTTAAGATGTATGTTCCGTCGGCTAAATCAGATTTTGGCGAGAAGGTAAAGGTAAGGCCATCTGTTGTAATAATCTGACCTGTTATATCAAGAGTCCCAAAAGTAGCTGTTGTTATATCTACTTGTTCCTGGTATGTTATAGTTATAGTTGGTTTCGTGACATAAAATATTTTCCCACTTGCAGGTACGAAGATTGGATCCAGAAGAGTATAACTATAGACAAACTCATATATAGTATCTGGATCATCAAGCACATAGATTCTCCCATTTTCTCTCCATATCCTATCTAATGAGATGTTTTCACCCGATTCATTCTTTACCATCATAGTATAATCTGGATATCGAGATGGTGGGTATTGGTCTATTGTTTCGATATATATCCATCCAGATTTATTATTAATATTCACAAAAATGATTATTGTTTCTTCTTCTGTATCTGTCTCACTATCTTTTACCGTTCCTAGCTCATGGTTGACTGTTGTAATTATATCTGAAGTCGTATCCCAGAAAAACTCGGGTATTTCATCATCATCTATAGTTATTAAGAATGACGCGTTTCCACTTATATTCACAAAAGCAACTGTCGTTAAAACACCGTTGGGATCAGTAAATTTGTCTACGATACCATCCCTATTTGTATCCTCGGCACAGATAGAATCTACCAACTCAATGTCGTATAATTCTGCTATATTATCTAAGGTTTCCTCTGATGATTCTATTATCTCTATTTCGTCTTCCTTGGGTTCTTCTTGCGATTTTTTATCTCCATCTTCCCGTTCGAAGACGGTAAATAATGTTGAAGGTCCCGATTTATAATTATAAGATGATGCATTAACAAAGAGTTTTGCAAAGAATGTCCCTGTCATATGTGATTTATAGGTTATAGTATATTCGACGTAAACATGATGACTAATATTCCCATAGCCATAGGTAAAGCCAGTGACATTCTGTCCTTTGTACTCATCGTAACCATAATAGATACCACCTGAACCGTAGGTAATCTGAGATATATTGACTAAAGATGATACAGTAAATTTGCCTAAAGGATCTTCTATCTCTGTTCCGTTAATATAAAACTTTACGTAAGCAATTTCAGTACTGCCTTTAAAAATCGAAAATTTAAGTGATTCTACGGGGATCCGCTCCTTAGCTCTAATGGTAAGATTAACATCGTTGAACGTAACAGTGGTTCCCTTTTTTACAGATGTCTTATTTGGTTCCCCTGGATCTAAAAGCACAGCAGTAGAAGGCGGAATGATTGTCAAGAAGAGAAGAAGAATCATTATAACTGTTGCTATAAGACTAATTGTATTCTTGTTTTTTATCATTTGTTCCCATCTCAACGACCCAGTAATTGAAAATCACAAGTTAGGCAGTTATCAATTTGATTTCCCGTTTAAATAACTTTCTAATAATCAGGCTTTAATGGCATACTAAAGCCTAAAATCAGGTTTTTTAATAGTTTTCGAGCAACTTCAACAGAATATATTATTTATGTGTTTTGAGAAAATAGATATTTTCTTCTATCTCTATCAGATTTTGGTTTTGACAATTTTCGGTTGTATAAACGACTGCGATATTATTTTCAATGAGAAAGGTTGTATTGATGCAGTTTTCAGCGAAAAAATTGTTTGCATTGATGACGAGTTGCATTTGTTTTTTATCTGGCCCGAATGGCATGACTGCATATATGCTTCTCTCAGCGACTGGAGCTAGTGCTCGTGCTTTCCAAGGATCAGAAAGTATGGTTGCATTTGTTGGTGTATTTTCCTTTATCCATAAAAAAGCTTTATAATCGTTGTCATCAACGAGTTGATAATAAGACGTGTTGATGTTTCTATTGATGGCAAGGCTAGTTGTAGCAATTATGCAGATTACCATGAGTATTACACCGATTTTATGTGGTTTTTTATATGTTAACAGTTTTGTATATCCAAGACCTGCGATTATTGACATTAGCAGAAAAAGCGGGATGTGTGTTCGTGGGTAGGGCAAAAGATAGGTTGAGCCTGATATTGTAAAAATAATTATGTTGAGTATTAAAACAATTGATGTAAGCAGAAGACTCCAAGTTTCTTTGTTTTCTCTTTTTATGAGAAAGTAAGAGCCTATGACAAAGAAAAACGTTGGAATTATGCCATATAAAAGTGGTATGCCCTGAATGTTGACCCAGAAGTTAAATTTTAATGTTTCGAGACCTCTTTGCTGTATTTCCAGGAGATAGTTTGGTATTGAGAAAAGAATTGAGATGAAAATTATAATAAAGAGATGTTTTGCGTTTTGCCTACATTCATCATTTTTGGAAAAAATGTTGAACAGAAGGTAGAAGCCTAAAATTGTTAAGAGAACCACAGCTGTTGGTGGATGGGCATAGAGCAGGAATGTTGTTATAGTGAAAAGAGAGAGATAGTTGTATAGTGGTTTTATATCTGTTAATCTGAAGGCAAAAACCAAGGCTAAAGGAATAATGAGTAGGCTTAGATTTATGGGGACAAGGAAAACCGGTCCCCCCAAAGTGACATTGCTAGGAATGAGAGCAATGAGAAGAGAGGCGATAAGAGCTTCATTCTTACCATATAGTTTGGAAACAAAATAAAAAACGGATAAGGTCGCGAGAGCATGGAGAATGGTTGGGAGGTAACTCCATTGAATGATGCTTGGCTTAAAAAGGAAGTATATTGATGCGAGGAATCCGTGCCATGCTCGTTCCATCCCAAGGCTAAAGTTCTCTCCAGTGTACCAGTTAGTATTACTCTGCATGACCACTTGCTTTGCTTGGGCAACATGAAACCATTCATCAACATGGAACAAGTATGGGTAGTTGAAGTGTGGGTAGAAGGTTAAGAGGCATACTAAGCTGAGGATCGGTATTAGTAAGAGTATTTCTTTCTCTTTAATTTTCTTTGTTCTCTCAAGTATTCTATTAATAAACATGTGACACCTACTACCAGTAGCCAATATGCATAGATCGCTAGCTGGTTAGCAAAATTTTCATTGTTAATAAAACCTAATGCTATTGCTGTTAATCCAAGCATGAGCAAAGCGTAGCCAATGGGAATTCTTGCATCAAACTGGAAAAAGGCAAAGATTAATATCAAAACAAAAAACGATACTAACGTTAACAGGTCGTCATTATAAAACATGAAATGAGAAACTAAGATGACTATGACCACCAAGATGAATGGAAGTTGTAATAATAAAAGCCGCTTGGTTTTTTCTATCTGCTTTTGTTGTTTACCTTCAGTAAATTTGAAAAATACTTTTGTATGACATCTTGGGCATCTGGTAAATGCTACGGCTCCGGGATAACCCCTACCTTTTATGATTTTTCCGCATTTTGGGCATACAATAGTTTTGGTTATTTTCTTTTCGTTCATTTTTTCTTTTTCAGAATGGTATATATCTTTCTTTTTATCATTTTTATTCGTTCATTATTTTTCTTCCAATCATAAAATAAGTATCCTGTACAACCTATGAGTGCAATTATGGAGATAAGATACCCTGTTTCAAACCAGTCTTGCGGTTTATATCTTATTATTATCTCTAAATTTCCTGTTTTATTTATCCAGAAGCCATTTATTACAGAATACAAGGGAATAGGTTGATATTCAATGCTGCTAATATAAGCAGCCCAGAGTGGATCGTATGATTCTGCAAAGGAAATCATGAAAGGTACGGTTGCATTTATCGTTAAGATATATTTTGTTGGATTTATCTTTTCATAGGTTATTATTTTCGCAGGGCTTTCTTGTGGTGCAAAGAGGCTGTCTATTGTTTTATTTTCTTTTGAAGGATAAATCCATAAAACATCTACTTGGGATGGGACGTAGCCATATATTTTCACGTTATCTAACCATAGTATGTTTGGAAAAGGTTTTGATGTGTTGTGCCCATGCCAAATTTGAAGTTGCAAAAACGAAGTATTTTCAGATGATGGATTAAATTTGAAGGAAACATTTTTCCAATCAAATGTTCCATCACCTATGCTCCCCAAGCGGGTGGCTTGAATCAACTTTTCACTCTGGTTGTATTCAATTATTTTTGCATGAACAGCGTGTGCATTTTCTCCTTTAATGTTAAATTTCAATAAATACTCTTCTTTACCAGAGTTAATTGAGATAAGAGGCGAGTTTATTAGTTTCCATCCCCAGGTTGTATTAAAGAGTTCTACTTTCAGAGAGTTTGTCTCTTTTTCTTTATCCAGGGTCATACTATAAATTAAGTTTTCCGGTGTATTTTCTCTCCATTCTTCAAAATCATTTTCAGATTCATCAAAATTCCATGTGATAGGTTGGTACTGCTCAGGCAATAATTCCATTCTATGTTCTCCCCGTTCTAGATTAAGATTAAGGTAAACGAAATCTAAATCCGTGGAATTGATTGTGAATGTTTGGTTATCAATCTTTAGAGATGCAAAACCGTTTAGGCGTAATGCCATTGTATAGTTTCCATCTCTCAGAACCTCAATATCCGTCCATATCTTGGAATCTGCTTGCAGAGGAAGTACTTCGCCATTACTTGCCCCCCCGCCAACATTTAAAACATCCGTGTTTTTTCTGTATAAATCAGTTTCAGCCTCAAAAAGATAAATCACCCGTTTATCTTTTAAGAGATTATACATTTCTTTTTCTGTATTTTTATATTCAATGGAGGGAATCAAAGCGAAAATGTTGACTGCATTGAATCCTCCTATGTTCTCAAGTGTCAGAGTGTGACTTCCCTGTTTGAGGTCTAATGTTTTAAGATGGTCCCAAGTAAACTTGTTGAGTTGATCTTCTGTTTCAATTATATTTAGTAAATCTCCATCGAGGTACAATCCTATTTTCCCCTCATCTTGGTTTTTGAAATACCTAATAAATAATTCGTAACTTCCATCTTTTTTGACGTTAAATGGTATATCCAATGAATTTGGTTTTAGATAATCACTTAAATTGTATACTTTAATATCATCTATCCATATCTTATTTGGAACGGGTTGATTTGTTTCATGACCATGCCAAATCTGTAATTGCATATATTTTGAATCGAAGGAACTTGGAATGAAATTGAAAGATACTTTTTCCCAATCAAAGTCACCACTGCCAATTGAACTCATATGATAAGCATTGATTATCTCTTTTGTTTCTTTACATTCAATCACTTTTGCATGCATCTTATATGCATCTTTTCCCTTGACGTAAAACTCCCATTTATATTGACTGCCATAATTAACAGGAATTAAAGGTGAGCTTATTGTTTTCCATCCCCATTCCGACGCGTTGAGTTCAACAGTAATACTGTAATCACCAGTCTGAGACATGTTAGACAAAAACATTTTTTGCATATTTGGTGCGTTGATACTCCATCCAGTTAAATTATCCTCAAAATCATATATCGTTAGTAAATCTTTCTCCCTGAGCGAAGAGGGCTCTTCTAAAATTGATGGTATCCAAGTGAAGACCAAGCCTTTATCATAATCAAAATCCCAGTTTTCTATTCCTAATGGATCAAGATAATAATGAAAAGGTCCGTGCAAAGGATCGGTTATCTTCGCTTTTGACCATAAGGTCGATGGTTTATGATGATTTGTATGAGTGAATGGTTCAATTTTATACTTGCCCTTTAAGGAGGATAGCGCCAAATTCTCTAAATTTTTACTGATAATAATGTTATCTCCAAAGTCCTTGATGATCTCAAATTTGTTTCTAAAATTGACTTGATCTAAAAAGATTAAAGAAGAATTTATTGGAGTAAAAGAGTTAATAAAATTGAGAGATGTAAGTTTATCTAAGCCGCCCGAGATTAAGATGTTTCTTGTTGGTATAAAAGCTTGATTTGCGTAGTTTTTATTTTCAAAAATTGAAATAAAACCTTCTTGTCGCACAAATTCTAGATCTTTTTGAAGCCTTAGATTGTGAATTGTAAGTTCTCCTTCCTTTTTATCATTAATGATATCATTGTGAAATAATACATAATGCGAATTTAAAAAATCAAGATATTTTCCAAAATTAGATGTTTTATTACTAAGCAAAATCTGAGAATAAATATAATTCATGTAATGCGATGTGTAAGGTGTAAAACAACCTATTGCGGGTTTGGCTGAAGAAACGACATCAAACGGACCAAGCATATGACCTTCACTCCAGTTTGTTTTTTTCCCTGCATATTCAGGTAGCCATGTAACTCTAAAAATATCATTTTGATTGACTAGGAAGTTATTTGTATCATAGTACTCGTTAGGTATTTGAATAGGATTGAGAATCTTTGTTGAATATCCATCAATTGTAGGGTAAGCATAAAAACCAAAAACAGAGCCGGAAAGTATCAACATTGCAACAGGAATTACTTTAGTATATTTAGTCCAATTTTTTTGAGTGATTTTTACTATAGTAAACAACGCTAGAAAGGAGAATGTTAAACCTAAGATACTTACCCATCTCTCTGGATTGCGGAATACCCAACCAATTTTACTAAACAACAAAGAGTCGAATGATAACCAGTGATAGAATCCGGGAAACGGACTTTTTGATCCCATACCCAAAAATAAAACTAAAAGTGTCAATAGGGAGAAATAGATAACATATTTGTTTTTTGGTTTAAGAATTATTGCTACAAAAGCAAGAAAAGGTAACATAAAACTACTGACTTCCCACATGGCAATATGTGGTGCAAAGCTCCAGCTTACTTGAGGCCACCAGCTGCTTATAAGTCTAATGACATTAGTTAACTCTGCATTTCTACTAAGCATAACTAGTACTTCATTAGTGAAAACATAGGAAGGGGCCATAGCTTTGTGCAAACTTGAAAAAAATATGGGGACAATCCAAAAAGCATTAATCGCAGCATACATTGTTAAAATTTTTAGATTTTTCAAAAAATTTTTGTATATTTTGACTAGATCCCTTTTTAAAAAAGAATGAAAACTTGTGAAAATAAACCACGAAAACAAAATAAGGGCATTGACAATGATCCAATGCGGTGTTATCGAAGCGAAAGACAATAATAGAGTTAATATAAAAATTTGTTTATAACTTGTTTTTGTTTTTTCTAAATAACTTATATACATTATTAAAATGAGTGGAGCAAAAGCATATCCCCATATTAAGGAAAAGTGTCTTGTTTCACTTATTACCCAGGGATTAAGTGCATAGAAGTAAGATGCTAAAAATGAGGCGGTAAAAACACTTTTTGAATTTTTTCCAATTTTTTTTGTCAAAAAGTTACTTGCAATATACATCGATAAAAAAGATAAAATTAATGGAAACAATGCAAGAAATTTTACAAGGGTCTCAATATTTGATTTTATTAACGTTGCGGCCATTAAAAAAGGACCGTATAATATTAATCGAGATAGATATGCAAAATTAGAATAGCTTCCAAAGGGGTTCCATGATGGATAGTAGAAGTGTATATAATTTTTCAGACTAAGAGGAACTGTGAAATCTCCAAATGCTATTAAACCATTGCTAAAAACAACATTTCGAAAAAGTATAATGATAATTAGCATAAAGATAACAGTAGGCAAAATATATTTTTTTAACATTTTTTTATTAACCAGTGATGATTTTTTAACCTTAAACATCATCTCTCCTTTTGTGTTGCGATAAGTATATTTCGTGAAAAGTGGAACGAGAGAAATATTTGAAGGATTTTCTCAATATGTCTTAGAAAATTTAATAACAAACGACTATGAGCTTTTTTATATAGAATGAAAGGTAGTTTTGTCCCACCTTTTAAACTTTTAACTGAAAATCCTATATCTTTAAGCGTTATAATCACTTCTTTTAAGTTAAAAAGAAAATAATTCGCATCTTTTGTTCCCAAGGATGCTATGGAAAACTTATTAGATAGTTCTAAGATAAGTAGCCCATTTGATTTTAGTGTTCTATTTATTTCTTTAATTACAAACTTCCATCTTGGCATGTATTTAAGTGCACGAATACATAAGACTATGTCGAAATAGTTAGCTGGATGAGGTATGCCTTCTTGGACATTCTTTGTTTGAAAATCTATTAACGATTCTCCCAATCGAAGTTTTGCTTTTTCTACCATTTTGTCAGATATATCTATCCCATAGATTTCCGCTCCTTGATTAGCTAGCAAACTGGAACATCTACCGGTTCCTATTCCGATTTCCAATACTCTAGTATTCTTAACAATAGGGCAACTCGACAAAATGAAGGACGTTTCTATCTCACTCAAATACGAAGTCCCGATACTGGAATAAAATGCACACTCATCATAATGATCACTAAACTCATCAAAAAACTCTTTAATGTGTGGCATTTTCATATACCTCTACCAATCTCCTCGCGACTATTTTCCAATCAAGTGCTTTGACACTTTCTCTGGCATTTCTACCAATTTCTTTTGCAAAATTGTCATCTTTAGATATACGAATAATGGAGTTTGCTAGCTTATAAGGAGATTTTGGATTTATCAAAACTCCATTACGTTCGTTAGAAATTATCTCTGGTATTGCACCTATTCGAGTGGTTACAACAGGCCTAGCACACGCCATAGCTTCTAATAAAACAAAAGGATAAGATGGCAGCTCAGCACTGCATCTATATGGCAAGGTTATTACATCTGCAGCGTTATAATAATCTTCTATATTTTTAGTCCATTTAGTTATGACTTCTACATTGTTACCTAGTGAATTAGAGGCAAGATTTCTTATGAAATTAATCGGAGAGCCAGGCATTGGATTCAGAAGTAAGACTAAATGAATATTTGAAATTTTTTTTAAAACTAATTTAGCCGCATCGATTACATCGTCTATCCCTCTAATTAAATAACTATGACCCGCATACAATATTATATTTTTCGGAGATTCCAAACCAATTCGTTCTCGAGCCTTTTCTTTTGGAATAGGTCTGAATTTTCTAGTATCAACTCCATGTGGAATTCTAATAACATTATTGCCCAATAGTCTTTGATAAAAAGATTTATGGCTGTAACTATCAACGATTATTCTGTCTGCTCTATTTAGCACTTTTTTAAGAATAAAATCAGGAACGAATGTTCCGGCTAGGGGATTTAGTAAAAACCTTGTTCTATTATCACGAAGAAAGTCACTAAATTTTAATGATGAAATATCATGCAAGCCGAGCTTGGATGAGTAAAGAGAAATGATAATTGATGCATTCTTGCAATTCGTTGATCGAAGGAAAAAATAGGCACCTGTTAAACTTCCAAAAAAATGAATTATATCTGATTCTTCTCCAATCTTTTTTAACGATAGTTTGGTATGAGGTTTTAACGTCAACCCTCTAAACTTCGTTTCCGTGTTCAAGTAGAAATTTTTGTATGTATAAATGGTTATAGAATAAGATAAATTTAATATGGAGGAAATCTCATAAACTGTTCTGGGCAGTGCTGTAAGTTTATTCGGCCAAAAATGACGCACTACAATATCTATTTTTTTCCTCATTTCTTTACCTTAATTGTTATAAAATGTGTGTGTCTTGGATCTATCTTACCCATAATTCCCATTAGCGATCTAGTAGGCATAGGATAATATCCGCTCCCAAGTAATGCTTCTACTTTAAACTGGTACAATTCAAAAATTTCCTTTAATCCTCCACATGCAAAAATTTTATTATGTATTGGTCCCTTGTTTTTAGCCCATTCACCTGTTCTCTCACGGTAATGCGGAGATAACTTGCAACCTACATGTGATTTTTTACTAATGGTTTGTGAGAACGCTTGCTGCCCGAAGAGTAAAGCAAAGATATTATGCCAAGAGGCCAAATTTTCTGTTGAAATAACTGCATATCCTCCAGGTTTTAGGACCCGATGGATTTCCTCAACAAAAAGATCTACATCAATTAGATGCTCAATTACCTGATTTGAAATTATAACATCAAAGAAATCATTCTTTATTGGCAACTCTTTATTCAAATCAGATCGGATAATTTTAATGCCTCTCTGCTGAGCTTTACAAAGTTTTTCTTCAACTACATCAAGACCATATACCATCTTGGTCCCAATTAGCTTAGAAGCTTCAATTGTAAATTCACCATCATCACATCCCAAATCAAGTAATTTTACTGAACCATTCTTTTCTAATAACGAAAGAAAATTTTCTCTATTTATACTTTCAGAAAAATTCCAGAGCTTTAATAGAAAATCTCTCATTCCTCTCACTTCTTACATAGAATCTCTATCATAAAATAACCAATTATTACCATAATCGATATCCTAATTGATTTTATCACTTTCTTTTTTTCCAGCTACATATCCCAATCCAGCAACCGAATATTCTAAAAGTTTTAAAATTAAAACTCCTAGAGCAAGTGAAGGCTTTGAATAAAATCTTTTATTTCTAAGAAAAATTGAAAACCTATAAAAAATACTAATTTGTTTAGAAGCATATTGATTAAATTTTTCTTTATACTTATGAGCCGTTTTTCCATAATAATATTTCTTTTTTAACCATTTCTGAAGAGAAATATTTTCATGATGTAAAATTTCTGATTTTATTCTCGCTCTAACATTGAAACCTAATTTTTCTATTTTTTGTGGCAGCGTACTCTCTTCAAAGAACACCACATCTTCCTCATATCCCCTTACTTTTTCGACCAAATCTTTTCTAAAAAACCTTGCAGATTCAATTTTAGTATCAGCATAAAAACTCCTTTCGAAATCCCTTATCTCAACCAAAAAATTACTTCCGATTGACTTTTCAGGGATTATAATTCCCCCAGCTATTTCGTCCAGTTGAAAAGTTGTTATACAATCTTCTATAACTCTCTCAGTTAACTCCATATCTGAATCAATTGAGAGAATAAAATAACCCTTAGATTGTTGCATCCCAATGTTTCTTGCTTTCGATCTAATTGCATTACTTTCGACAACCATAGCACCTTGTTTCCCAGCAATCCCCCGTGTTGCATCAGATGAAAAATTATCAACGATGATGATCTCTACAGTATTATACGTTTGATTTTTAATTGACTCTAAACATTTAGGCAACGTTTTCTCAGAGTTGTAAGTTGGTATCACAACCGAAACCAAAGGATTATCTTTCATTTTCTAACAGCTCCTATAAATAAAGTGACAAACCCATTTTCGATTTGCTTGTTATATTCATAATCTCTTTTTTTATTTAAATAGTTCTTCAGCGGCATCTCTTTTTTAAAAACCCATTTAAAAAAATAGAAAATAATCATCGAAATCAATTCATTAAATCCACCCTTTATCTCTATACTATCAATTTCAAATTCTTCTTGTTTTAACTGAGAGAGTATTTTTTTTTGAGAATAATGTCGATGTCCAAAATACCATGCTGGATCTAGTATATTTGAAAAGAAACAATCATATGGGGTAGAAATAACAAGTTTGCCATTAATCTTCAATATTCGATAAACCTGTTTAAATAGTTCTTTTTCCAAATTCTTAGGTAGATGTTCTATTACATCAAATATTGTGACAATATCAAAGTATTCTCTTTTAAATCGGGTTAGATTGAGAGCATCTTCTTGGATAAATGTAACTCTATTGTCATTAATAGAGTTTCTTGCTTTTGCTATATTTTCCTCATTGATATCTATTCCAATAATTTCCTTACATTGTTCCTTAACAGCAAACTTTTCGTACCATCCAAAAGAACAGCCAATATTTAGTATTCTTTTATTTGTGAGATTGCCAGAAAAATCTAGACATTTTTTTAATCTTCCAGTTAATTTTTCTGGAATCTTTTCTTCAAAATTTTTCATATCCACTTACCAATTTTTTTAAAAAATTTCCTAAGATTATCGATGAGAATAATTTCAGAAATCAAAGATTCATCCTTCATCCGCAGATGCTCCATATGGCTTCTTGAGAAGTAATAATCTCCTGAGAACATAAATGATACTGGAAATTAACAAAGCTCCATTAACCACAAGCAATATCCCGACCATCTCCATCATTGAAGCATGGTAAACAGTCAACAATCCGATTTCAAGTAATGTAAAAAATGCAAACAAATAAACATATTTTACATTATGAATTGCAAGATAATATCGCATAAATACAACTGTTAATGAAAAGAAAAGCATCGCCACCCCATACAATTGTACCACTGGAGCAACTTCGACATACTCCAATCCAAACGCGATTTTCATAACTAGAGAGGGGAAAAACCAGTATCCCGCCGCCATTGCACCTGATATCAGTCCTGTGTATAGTAAACTAATATTCAAAAGATGAGTTGTGTCTTCTTTCTCCGAATACATCTTTGAAACCATTGGAAACATTGCAGCCACGACTGCCCCAGGTATAAATAAAATTATTTTCCCAAGAACTGTCACAGCGGTGTAGAGCCCTGCGGTATTTGCTGAAAAAAAATGTTTGGCAATAATTACATCAACATTTGCAGGAACTGTAAAACAGAACATAGCTACCATTGTAGGAAGGGAGTATCTATATAATTCTGAAAATTTAAAGTCTGTTTTTTCTGAATTAACCTTTGATAAAAATGATCTTAAAGGAATAAAGGATACAATTAAAGCAATTGCAGACCCTATAATAACCGCTCCAAGTGCACCATTCACTCCAAATCCAATGGTCACCAGAGCTATTCCAAATACAAGTTTAGATGCAAAATTCAAAACCCCATTGGATCCAAGAAACACAAACTGTTGTAATCCCTGTAGGGCACCTAAATTAACAGGAAGAAGGGTAGAAAATAAAAAAACACATCCAAGTATTATTACGGGAATGACTGAATCCATTTTTAGAAACGATGAAAGCCAACCGCTAATAAAAATAAAAAACAAAAACATCACAATTCCTAGGAAGAACATTCTTTTTAGCAATCCCTGTATAAAATAGTGGATTCTTTCTTCTTTTCCTTCACCAATGAACTTTGAAACAAAACGCGCTCCGCTTGTCTGGATGGTTGCTGTCAACACAGAAATAATATAAAAAATGGCAAAGAGCGAACCAAACACACCATACTCATTTGGACCAAGAGCACGACCCATATAAAGCTGATAAAAGTAGTTGCAAGCTCCCGCTACAATCGTTGCAATAAGCATAATGCTTGTATGTTTAAACAAATTATTATCACTAAAAAAACGCAATTTCTGATGCCATGCCCCCAACATTTCTATCAATCCAATTTTACCGAGTGACGCTTTCAAGTACTCTCATGAACTCTTCAGCACCTTTATCCCAGGTGAATTTTTTCGACCACTCTAGAGCATTTTTACTGAACTTCTGTCTCAACTTAATATTTTCTAAAAATTCAATAACGGTCTTTGCAAGACTTTCAACATCTGAATTTTCTTTTACAAGTAAACCCGTTTTCCCGTCAACAATAGAATCTCTTAATCCAGGAACATCATAGGCAATGCACGGAGTTCCACAGGCATTTGCTTCAATTATATTTATACCCCATCCTTCTCTAATACTAGGGTTCACCAACACCCATGCTTTTGAAAGTAAGTTTATCTTTTCTTTTTCAGAAACATAACCAAAAAACCGCACGCTGTTTCCAGCCATCTGCTCTAACTCCTTTCGTAAATATCCATCTCCAACAATCCATAGTTTTGCCCGGGGTATTTGTTCTAAAATTATGCTAAAAGCTTTGACAACATGGTCAGGTCTTTTCGCTCGTTTCAACCTTCCAACATAAATTATAACAGGCTCTTCCTCTTTTTCTGAAATTTTTCGTAAAGGTTGAAAAGTAAGCCCTTCAGAAACCACAAAAACATTTCTAAAATCTAAATCAACCAAATCATTCTTTGTAGAATCAGAAACAGCGACTACAGGAAGATTCCTATACCTTTTAAGCCACCTATCTTCAAGAAAATAGTAACCAATAAAATTTATGGGAATCCGAGTTTCATAAAACCAAAATTCTCGTGCTAACTGATGAATCAACACAACTATCTTCTCCCCTTGATTCACAAATCTTGGCGTAAAAAAGGGCCGTGTATTGATTTCATCAATAATCACATCGAAGTGTTCATGAGAAAAAAACTTTTCATAATAAGTTTTTGCCTTCGAATAAACAGAATATTTCCGACCCGCTCTTACAATTTGAACACCATCAATCGTTTCTTCCTTTTTACAATCCTCAAACGCGGAAGTAAAAATGGTGACTTTATTTCCCGATTTAACCCATCGTTTGGCGTTTTCATGAGTAAAAACCTCCGCACCACCACCCTCAGGGTTTTTAATGTCGCGCCAATTGAAAATCAAAATCTTCATTTTTAACACGATCATAATGTTTTACAATTTTCAAACGATAGAAAATCGCTGCCGTATCTAATAAAAGATTCCATATATCTCTAAGTGTAAGCCTGCTTTGAGATCTCTGCCAATTTAACTCAATAGGAATCTCAGAAATTTTATGTCCTAGATGATTCGCATTAACAAGCAACTCTAAATCAAAAGCGTATTTTTTACATAAAACTCTCGGAAGAATATCTTCCAAAACCTCACGTCTAAATAATTTTAAACCAACCTGTGTATCGCTTAAGTTTAGACGAAATAAAATTCTGGTAAGAATGTGGTAAGCTTGACTTAAAACTTTTCTTGAAGTAGGATAATTAACTTTTGACAGCGGATGTCTTTTCGAGCCAATTGTGACATCTGCATCATGTTTTTTCATATGGTCAATAAACCAAGGAATTTGCTTTGGATGTAAATCTAAGTCAGCATCCATGAAAGCTACAAATCTTCCAGAACAGAATTTAAAACCAAATTTCAACGCTGAGCCTTTTCCTCCATTTTTCTCTTTATGAACAATCCTGATTCGCCCATTTTTTTTAGCAGCCTTCAATGCCTGACTATATGTATTATCAATAGAACCGTCATCAACCATGATTATCTCATAATTAAAACCAGGAGTATAAAGAAACTTATTAAAAACATCCTCTACATGTTGTAAGTTGTCATACACAATTTTTCCTTCATTCCAAGCTGGAATTATAATTGACAAAGTATTTCTTTCAACCTCATCAGGTAAAAATAATTCACAAACAGTGTTATGAATTAATCAGCATCCCTCACCTAAGTTTATATAGAACTAATAAAAGATATGATATAAAGATTTTTTGGTAATGTCGACTTTGCATTTTTATTACTAAAAATGTCCTAATAAAAGTGCAAAATGTGGAATAAAAGTTTAGAATAGTTTATCTTATATATTAGAAAATAAATTATTTTCAACTAATCAGGAGGACAAAAGGACCTATCTCATATCCAGATCTTGAATAAGTTTTATTCCCGACCTCAACAGAGAGGTTAATGAAATTTATCGGAACTAAATCTCCCACCCATTTCTATTAAGATATTCAGTAACGTAAATATTATAATTTAAAAATTCATAAAGGTCAAACATAACATTTTTTCGTAGTGAAAATATCGATAAACACTGAACCTCTAATACCTGTTCCCGCCCCCGACACTTATTCCAATTATTAAAAGGGAAAAATACCATTTTACAAGTAAAACTTTGTCTTTTATTTCATTGAAGAGTTTTCGTAGAAGAAAATTATATAAATAAGTTCTATGTATTTAATAAATGGAAGGATATTTGCTGGTAGGATTTTTAGAGTGCATCCCATCCCCTCCTAGTGAGGCCAGCAATCCTTCCTTAGCGTTAGATTTATTTTTATGTATATTTAAATGTATAATTGTAGATACATTTATTAATACATAAATCGATACTCTTTTTGGTGGGGAGAGAGTAAACTACCAGCTTACAATCCATCCAAAATTTATATTATTTTTAATGAGATTGCTTCTGTTGATTCAAAAATTACAAAAGAAAACAAATGAATTTAAAGATATATGATTAACAATTATGCTCTAATTTTTAGGTATAAAAATATTAATGTAAAAGGGGTCATTGAAAGGGAGGAAAGATAATGAATAAGAGTTTACCTTCAAAAGAATTGACCCCTTCTGCAGGGTGGTATTATCATTTAATATTTAAAATTAACTATTGTTAATTTATATCATGAATATTCGTCTCAATAGTGGATTTCCATGAAGAAACCGTTCAAGCAACAGATTTAATAGATTTGGATTGAAATGGAAGGTTTTGGTTTTATATTTAGTACAAGTTTTATTAAAAATCAATATCCATACGTTTTGAAACAGAAATCAAATTTTGGATTTTCAGGAGGGAAATCCCATATTTCCCAATCACTTCCTTTGTTCCATCCTATCCAAGCACCACCTTTTTCGTAGGTATCACCTGCACTAGCTATCCATCCATAGAAATTTTTTCTGTTATTTCCAAGAGTAGTTTTACACAGAATATAATACGTCTCACCAGGGTTAACATTAATATCGTCGAAATCAAATTCAATCCAAGTAGGAGAGAACCTTGGAACATGGAATGGAGATTGTGAGGTAACAGTCAAATCATTACCATATAAATTATCTCGAATAGAAACAATAATGTTTGAAATAATTAACCCATTTTTAGACAACGGTATTTTCACTCTAGTAAGATTTCCAAATCTAGGTGTAAATGATTGAGCCCATAGCCATTTACGACAAACAACAGCACCTCCTCCCATTTCAGTTTGATTTTGATCAAGATCGGATTCATTTGAATCATCCGTTTGATTCAAATATAGAGTTAAAAATTCATCCCAATGTGTATCAAGAGTGAAATCTAATCCATAACCATAATCATCATACTCTGAATTATATAATTTCCTTAATGGGCTTGGGAAATAGACAGATAATCCATGTGCTTTTCGATGACCAATTTGATGATGTTCTGCTATTATTGCCTCATTAAGACATGTTTTAACATATTGAGCCGAATCTTTTAAGGGGGAATTCGAATCATTACTAGAAATCCTACTCATTAACTCCATAAAATGATAAATATCAATTTGGGTGCCTAAGATGCGAGGTGGCAGAAGAGACATGGGTATTGGGAAATCCTCTGTTCTGAATCGATTAAGCGTTATTTTCGACTTATATGAATCCAGATTTTCAATCAATATCATAGAAAAATTGTCCATAGCTACAGCAAGTTCATGTATCTTATCACTTCTTACTGCAGATATAGTAAAACTAGGTGGATTTAACCACGGTAATAGTCTACGGTACATTAATGCCAGTTGAATAGCTAGCTTCCAATATCCAGGATTACGAAAATAAGGATTGTACTCTTTAAATTCACTAATTATTTTCTCACAAATTGAAAAGGTTGATTCTTGATAATTATCACATAAAACACCTAAAATAGAAGCCCATGGCCAAGAACCACAACCATTCATCTCCTCACTTCCCAGATATGCTTCAGTATAATCTCTCAACTCATATACTGATTCAATACAACCCATTAAACATCCAGAAAAACCAATTATATTAACCCCCTCACTTTCATGAAGTGCCTTCTGGATTTCATCCATTGTTAAATGGTCGTTCCATGAAATATTATCAAAATCATTTTCATTTAAAGTGGCATCCCAGCAAGCTCCCTCCCAAGCACCACCATGATCAAATAATACAAGCATATATCGATCTGCGGGGAAATCTGTTTTTGCTTTGCTTATAAAATCTCGCAGTACAGTATAATTACCAATATTAATCTCACCTAAATCATCGATGATTTTTGGATTTATCTCAGAAGAATTATCTTTAATTATCTGATATAAAAATGCTCCGTTATCTTGACTATCCCAAAGAACTAAAACATCTAATAAATCATTAGATCCAACATTTTCAAGTTGATTTATTATGAAGGGACCTATTGAGTCTGCATATTGTCCATAATCTGTATCACAATACAATAAAAAAGTCCATTTTTTATTATAGGAATGCTTCGCTGATATAACTTTCTCACTAGCTACTGATAGTGATATGTTCATCAGTATAACTATACTTACTATAACCAGGACGAGTAACTTTCTGTTCATATCTTGTCCTCCCTTTGCATTTATTTCAATAGATGTTATGATATTTAAATTTTCGTCACAGTTAAACAAATATATCAGTTCTGCATTNNCAATAGGCATCATCCTTCTATTCATAGGGATGAGTATATCGTCATCTACTGGATTTAATTTGGAGAAACAATCAACTGGTGATGTTATTACAGTCGATAATGAAGGTGATGGAGATTACATTTCAATAAAAGAGGCATTAAGTAATACTAATCCTGGAGATATTATAGAGGTGTATAGTGGAACGTATCCTGAGCATGAGATTCGAATTATGAAAGATAACATTTCACTTCTGGGTATTTCTCATGAACTCGGAGAAGGCAATGATACCGGAAAACCTTTTATTAAGGGGAATGGAACAGAATCAGTCATTCAAGTCGAGGCGAGCTATGTAATTGTCTCGAATTTTAGAATTGATAATCCATGGTCTAAACCTAAATTTGCTTGTGGTATTTACATAAATATCGATTATTATCCATTTGAACCAAGAAATGTTACAATATCGGATTGTAATATCAGTAATTCACCACATGCAGGGATTTATATGTATGAGCCTTATAGTGAAAATATTACAATTATTAATAATCACATAAGCCATTGTAATAATGATGGAATCGAAATTCATTCACAGAGTTGTACCATTACAGGAAATATCGTAACAGATTGTCGTGAAATAGGTATTTTAGCAGGGAGAAATCTGCGAAATTTTTCAGGAAATAGAATTAAACGATGTAGAATTGGAATACAATTTGGTAATGAAAATAATATTGTATATGGTAATGATATTGAAAATTGTAGTGTCGGGATTCAAAATGCAGGCTGGGGAAGTATTATTATAAAGAATAATTTCAAGAATTATAACCAAATTGGATATTGGTTTGTAGGAACGTTTGGAGAACGATTTATTGAGGGTTATAAAAAAAGTAGATGGATTAATAATTATTGGGATACTTGGAGTGGTGTTGGTCCAAAGATAATACCGGGAATGAAAGTTTTATTTCTTCGTTATCTATTTTTTTTGATTCCATGGTTTGAATTTGATTGGTATCCTGCACGAGAACCCTATAACATAGAGGTGTGATATGAAGAAACTACTTGTTGTTGGAGTAATCATTCTTTTCCTCGGACTTGCTTGTACACCACCTACTGGTTTTGATGTTATAGAGCAATCTAAAACTCTAACATCTAAGGGAAAGATATTGTATGTAGGTGGTTCAGGACCCAACAACTACACGAAGGTAAAGGATGCGATAGATGAAGAGAGTGAGGGTTTATGGTGAGGAGAGATGATGGAAAGGTGATTCACCACAAGAGATGGGATAGTATTCAAGTCTCCTAAGAAAGTGATTCCCCCACTCTCAATATATAATATTTGTAATCTGGACTATATTAATCTTTTTGAGGATTCCACTATCAAAAAAACCATTTATATAATAAATAATTCTTTTATCCTGTTTTTATTTTTCGACAGGAAAAATATAAGAATCATAGGTTATTTATTGTAAAAGATTTAAATGGAAGAGAAAAGTATCAAAGACGAAGTAAAGAAAAGATATGCGAAAATTGCAGAGAAAGGAAGTTCATGTTGTTCATCCTGTAAACCTTTTGGAAAAAGTATTATTAAGCAAGCAGAATCAATTGGTTATTCAGAGATTGAACTACAATCTATTCCCCAGGATTCTATTATGGGTTTAGGGTGTGGTAATCCAACTGCATTAGCTGAAATAAAAGAAGGTGAGACTGTTTTAGATTTAGGATCAGGAGCAGGAATAGACGTATTTTTAGCTGCAAAAAAGGTAGGGAAAAAAGGTCGTGTTATTGGCGTGGATATGACGGAAGAAATGGTTAAAAAAGGAGAAAAAATTGCTAATAAACAAGGATTTTTAAATGTGGAATTTAGATTGGGTGAAATTGAAAATCTTCCTATTGATGAAAACTCAATTGATGTGATTATAAGTAATTGTGTAATCAATCTAACCCCTGATAAACTTAAAACATATAAAGAAGCATATAGAGTTTTAAAACCTGGTGGGAGACTTTTGATATCTGACTTAATTACCAAAGGTGATTTACCTGAAGATATTAAAAAAAGTTTTGATGCATGGAGTGGTTGTATTGCAGGTGCACTAGAGAGAAAAGAATACCTTAATATTATTAAAAAAGCTGGATTTAATAATATTGAAATTATTAATGAGGGGAGCTATTCCGAAGAAGGCATGGATAAACGATTAATAGATAAAATTATTAGCATTCAAATTCGTGCAGTAAAGTAAATCTTCATGTTATTCATAATCAAATTCTAAAATAATCGATTCTTTTGATTTAAAATTAGATTATCAACTTTGTTGAGAAAAGGCAGTTATAGAAAAAAATATATAGTAGTAATAATAAAATAATTAACAATTGTTAATCTCATTAATGAACCTTGATAGTAATAGGAGGTAATAATAAACGATTAGGAAGAACATCCTATATCGTAGAAACAGAATCGAATTTGGATTTTAAAAATAGAATTATCGTTCGGAGAAAATGATGATGAAAAGAAGAGTGGTTACTTATAGTACAAGTCTATTATTAACTATCATATTTTTTATTGTTGGAATAACGGGAATCCTAATTTTTCCCGGATTCTTACAAATTATAGGGATAAATCTCAATTCTCTTCCAAAAGTCCAGATATACAAATTTCACCATTGGTTTGGACTTCTCCTAATGATAATTGTTAGTATACATGCAGAATTACATTGGAAATGGATCAGTGGAATGATTAAAAGATCTGTTGGTAAAATACAAGTTACAAAGATAATGTCTCAAAGAAAAATTACAAATTTTTTGATGAGCATCTCTTTAATCATCCCCTATTTTTTAGTAATTTTTACAGGAATAATAAAATTTCCAGGATTTCTCCCCTTTTTAGGGATAAATCCCTTAACCATACCCTTAAACGAGATATCAATAATTCATGACTGGTCTGGAGTGGCTGCTGTTTTTCTAACGATTGTTCATTTGGCTCTCCATATAAAATGGTTAATATCGATAACAAAATCGTTTGTTCATTCGATCAAAGTATCTAAAGTTAAAAAAGAGAGAGTTATAATTGTGACTGCAATACTAATAGCTTCAGTAATAACTCTTTTTAATATCCCAAATCCAGGTACTTCAGCTATTCTTGATTTTGATATATTTGATTCATCTGAAGAAATAATTTCAATTGATGGAATTGGAACATTTACCTATAATCCTAATAATGTGACAACCCTAAGAAAAGATATATTCAAAGAAGACCACTTTTCTGTTTTTGATATTTTAATTCATTTACATATGACCAATCAAATCGATATGAAATATCATTTTGATGAGACAATGAACACGTACGTAATCGATTCGATAAATAGCGTTGAAAACTGGTGGTATGAAGCCTATTATGATGGTGGTTGGCCAGAAAATAATATCTTTAGAATGGACCACTTTCCTTACAAATCAGAGATGACTATTGAGATATATCCTACAAATGCTTCAAAAATAGATACAATTTATGAAATATTTAAAAATGAAGTTGACAGAAAACAACAAAACAATGATAAAGTTATTATCCCAACTGTTATAATCCGTGGAACAAAAGAGTCACTCACTTTTTCAAATGTTGAAGTAACCTCACATAATCTGAGAAACGATGTATTCCAGGATGGCGTTATAACTGCGATAGATGTTATTATGACACTTGGTGATTTAGACTTAATTTCATATGATTTACAATGGTATGATTCTATTGGATCTGCTGAGGTTGTACGTAGTTTTTGGATTGATGGAATCAATAAGGATAATGCTGAAGGTCGATGTGGATTTGTATATGAAGAAGGATCATACAAATTTAGAGGATTTAGAGGAAATCATATCCATATTCCAAGTGATACACGGGTAATCAATTCACCTGAATATATGGAATGGTTTTGGATTTGTATTTAAACTAGGTAACGACATTAAATAACAATATTTTTATTAGATTGCCAATTTTTTCTTTTCAATTGAATATGTGTTTAGTTTCTCAATCAAATACAAATATCTTTATAATATAAATTAGTATAGGTCTGTATCTATAATGGGGTATCTTATGAGTAATCAAATTGTCTTAGAATTAACCGATGTGAATTGGGAGAAAAGAGTTGAAAAAGAAGAAAAACCGGTAATGGTAATGTTTTATGGTACTACTTGTCCACACTGTCATATAATGAAACCTCATTTCGAAAAATACGCTACTGAATTTAAAGATAGGGTGGTTTTTGCGAAAGTCGATGTAGCTGTAAATCCAACTATTGTTAGTAGATATGGAATTATGGGTACACCTACATTCAAATTTTTCTGCAATGGAAAACCGATTCAGGAACTTGTTGGTGCGATATATCCAACCTTGATAAAAAAGACTGTTGAAGATTCACTTAAACAAGGCTTACAATGTGTCAAAAATACAACATGGATCGATACAGGTATAACTGGATATGCATGATATTATGGTGGTATTACTATGGAGGTAAAACAAGCTATTAATGAGAGAAGAGCTTATCGTTCATTGGAACCTGTTGAAATTTCAAAGAATCTTATCAATGATCTTGTAGAGTGTGCGAAACTATCCGCATCTTGTTTCAATAACCAACCTTGGCGATATGTGTTTGTTTATGATCCAAAGGTTTTAAAAAAGATGCATGCGGCTTTATCTTCAGGTAATGAATGGGCAAGAAATGCCTCTATGATTATCGCAGTATTCAGTAAAAAAGAAGATGATTGTATTATTAAAGATCGGGAATACTTTCTGTTCGATACGGGGATGGCAACAGCTTTTCTCATTCTACGGGCTACAGAACTCGGATTGGTAGCTCATCCAATAGCTGGATATAGCCCAAAAATTGTAAAAGAAATACTTCATATTCCCGATGATAGTAAAGTTATAACATTGGTTATAGTTGGAAAACACTCATCAAAAATAAATCCAATACTTTCTGATAAACAAAAGGAACAGGAAAAGAATAGACCACAACGATTACCTATCAAAAGAATTGCATATTTGAATGAATATACTAAATAATTAGCAGGAAAAATGGTACTTAAAAAAGCTGTACAGAACCTTGTTGATGGTTTTAAAATAAATAATTTAACTGTTTATGCTAAAAAATTCGGAATTGGTCGATTTAAAGAAGAAACTAATTTAGAAGTATATTTGAAAAGTGGCACTCAAGAAAAACAGTTGTTGAATATTAAAATCTATTATGGATTGAAACCATATTATCGACCATGGGTTGAGTTTTCTAATATAACTAAAATAATAAAACTGGGAAAAACAATCGAATATTTTGATTCAAAATTTGAAGATTATTTATTAGAATTATTTTCTAACTATCTTAAATCTGGTGAAAAAATTTATGTTGAATACACCAATGATATTGAAACCTCATTTGGACTTACCTACAACTTTCCACCATCAATAACACGGTTAGGTTATAGATTATTCAACCTTGGTTTTACGTGGTTTAAAGATTGGTACTTTCCTGAAGGTGGATATGAAGGTGGACAAAAACTCCAGGGAGAAAAACCTTTAAATGAAAAATCGAAAAATAGACATTTAAGAAATATATATGATGATGTTCAGCTCTTCCTTGACGAAATTGAAAAATATAATAAAGATAAACATTATGTCATAAGAGCTAAAAAAAGGGGAGAAAATATTCTAAAAAAGTAAATTTTAAAAAAATGAGGTGTTAGCATTAAAATAGAACACGTTTCTGGTAAGAATAAAGGGAAAATAATGCTTTACGCATTAAGTACCTGCGGATGGTGTAAAAAAACAAAAGAATTTCTTGATGATTTAGATGTAGAATATAATTTCATATATGCGGATTATCTGGATGGTGATGAGAAAGAGAAAATCATGGATGAAATTAGGAAGTGGAATCCTCGATGTTCCTTTCCAACAATCGTAATAAATGATAAAAAAGTAATTGTAGGATTTAGAGAGGATGAATTAAAAGAGGCATTACGTATATGAATATGCACAGTAAAGTTGATAATAAAGAAGTAGAAAAATTGTTTATTAAATTAAATCAAGAAGCAGAAGCATCAGGATATTATCTCAATTCTGATAGTGAATTTACCAAAGGTCTCGTAAGCAGTTTGCTTATTAACGAACAAAGATACGGTTATTGGGCTTGCCCTTGTAGACTAGCGTCAGGAAAAAAATCTGAAGATCTTGATATCATATGCCCATGTGATTACCGCGATGCAGATTTAAACGAATATGGGACGTGTTACTGTGCACTTTATGTTTCTCAAGATGTTTTAGATGGTAAACAAAAGATTCAATCAATTCCAGAACGGCGACCACCTAAAGACAAAAGGGTTATAACACCAGTGAAATCTGATAAAAAAATTTCATCTCTTTCAAAACCAGTATGGAGATGTAGAGTTTGTGGTTATTTATGTGCCAGGGATGAACCACCTGAGACCTGTCCAATTTGTAAGGTACCTAANNGAAAGATTTATCTAATTTTTATTCGCCGGATCGGAAATCATCACATGCATCTTCATCTTCCATTGGCCGTGAATGTTCTGCATGAGCTGGTTGAGTACAAATTCCTAATGGTATTTTTTTCATTGGTTTACCGCAACATTCTGGAATTTTCTCCTTAGAAGACGTGACGTTTTTTCCGCAGTTTTCACATTCATAAGTTTCTTCTTTCATCATATATCACCTAAATATTTTAAATAATTTCATTTATCTTTTCAATAATTAATCTTTTCTGTTGATCATCTAATGATTCGTTTAGTTTTGGGTAGACATTTTTTTCTTCAAAATTTTTGTGACTTAATAAGAATTCTTTAAATTCAGTTATATAAGATATACCTCTTTTTTTCCGAACATCTTTTCTCATCAAATCAAGTTTGTTTAGTAATATATTATGTTGTTTTGTGAGTTCTGGTAACATCTTGTATCCTTCAATTATATCTTCTGGATTGTAGGAGGTAAATATTGCTTTTTCTTCTATGAAAATATGTTTTTCAAGGTTCCATTCGAACTTATTGAAAGATTCTGCAACTGTCGGAGCATCTTTTTCAATATTTTTTTCAAGAATATTGATTAGTTCTTCAATTTTACAATGATCTTTTACCATTAACGCTAATATATTTGAAGACTCAATCATATTTTTATTTACCCCCAGATTAAATAAGTATTATGGTTTAATATTTAATAACTTACTTTTTCAATCACTATCAAATACAATAGCTAAACATAAAAATATGATTTCCGCTATTGATTAAAACTTAAAGGAGAAAATATGAATCTAGTTATCACGACGTTTGAATCGGTAGCTGTACTTCTTGGATAGGATTAATTGGATTTTGGATTATTAAGCGACGCATTGTTCCTGGAAATATTTTAAGTTTCTTATCACCTCTTGCTCTTGATATTGCCTTACCTAGCCTTATTTTTATAAATATCATACAAGATTTCTCTCCAAGTGATTCACCTGATTGGTGGCAATTACCTTTATGGTGGGGTTTTTTTACTGTGATTGCTGCATGTTTAACATTTATCTTTATGTTTTCATCTAAGAAAAAAACTCGTCGGGAATTTGCAATTACTTTGTTTTACCAAAATGGAATATTCTTCCCACTCGCAATTCTAGCAAAGATGTTTCCAGATGATTCCTCCATCATATTTAGTTTATCTATTTCTTTTTACAATTTTTTATCCTGCTTTTTTCTTTATTACCTATCCTTTTTTCTTTGGGAAAAAAGAAACATTGAAGTTAAATTGGAGGAAAATAATTCATCCGGTACTGATAGCAACAATACTTGCAATAATTATCCGATTAGCAAATATTCATGATGATATTCCTTATCCCATAATACAAATTTTTGTATTGTTGGGTGGTATGACAATACCACTAATCATGCTCATTCTTGGTGGCAATATCTATGTAGATTTTCAAAAAAAGGACAAATTCAAATTATAGAAATAGCAAAATTTGTAATAATTAAAAATATAGTGTTTCCTCTAATATTCCTTGGGATTTTATTTTTAATAAAACCTTCATATCATATCGCAATTATTTTCCTTTTACAAAGTGCAGTTCCACCGGTTACAGCAGTTCCCCTCGTTACAGAGCGCTCTGGTGGAAATAGATCTATTGTAAATCAGTTTATAGTAGCTAGTTTTATTTTATCTCTTGCATCAATACCAATAATGATTTACTTGTTTGAACATCTATTATATCTTTGATTATCCACTTTTTTATTTTAAATAATAGAAAACCTTATTAACAATTGTTAACTATATAATATTATAATGATAAACAAAGATGAAATTAAACAAGATCTTATAGACACCTTCGAAGATGTTAAATTAGCAGTAAAAAAATTCGAAGGCCGGTCACGTGCTGGATTAATGTTAGGATTGCAGGAATTAGGAACTTCGCCCAATGGATTCATTGGTGCATATTTTCCTGTGTCATCAAATATAATTGTTATAAATAAAACACCACTTCGACGAATTATCGATACAAATCTTAAGTTATTTAAACCTTATATCTTTCACGTTTTACTCCATGAATACATCCATTCTCTAGGATTCCTTGATGAAAGGATAACGGAACAAAAGACTTATGAGATTAGCAAGAAGTATTTTGGAGAAAACCATGTGATTACTCGGTTAGCATATGATATGAAAAAATTTTTCCCAAATCTTGTTTATCCTAATTATGGTTGGTTACCACCAAAAGGAATTCCCTCAATCGAATTAGTTTATGGATTTGATAGATCTAATACAAGCAATTATATAACATAATGATTGATGAATAGTTGTTTTAAATTGTTGGTTCTCTTAGGTTACTAAATGTACGTAGAATTAATTCAGGAAGTGCTGGATGAATATGCATTCCTTGTCCAATAAATCCAATTTGTCCCCCAAGAGCCATAGCATTGGTGACCTCTTGAATAAGTATTGGTGCATAAGGGCCAATTATATGGAAACCTAGAATTTTACCATCCTCTTTATCTACTATTGTCTTTGTAAATCCCTCTAGTTCTATCATTGCTTCACCTTTTGCAACATCGCTATACTTTGCTTTACCCACTAATATCTTATGATCTTTTTTTGCTTCTTCTTCAGTAAGACCAACAGCAGCAATCTGAGGATAGGTGAATGCTGCATAGGGCACTGCGCGGTAATCCATTTTTATTTTATGATCATGCATTGCATTTTGCCATGCAATCACAGCCTCTTGATTTGCAACATGCTTAAACATATGATTTCCAGTAGCATCACCAAACGCCCAGATGTTTTCCTTGGTTGTTTCAAGATATTCATTAACTTTTATGTAACCACGTTTATCTGTTTTTACACCTGTATTATCAACTTTTAATAAATCTGCATTCGATTTTCTACCAGCAGCCACTAGAATTTTTTCTGCTGAAATTGTTATTTCTTTTCCACTGTGAATATTTTTACCAATGACAGATATATTATTCTGATCTTTCCTTACTTCAATTACTTCAGTACTTGTGTATATAGTCATCCTCTTTTCCATCTGTTTTTTTAACAGATCAGAAATCTCTGGTTCAGAATTAGGAATCAATCGCGTACTTCTTTGAAAAATATATACCGAAGATCCCATAGCAGCAAAAAAATGTGCAAATTCAACAGCGATGTATCCCCCTCCAATGATTGCTATACTTTGGGGTTTTTTAGTAAGATTAAAAACAGTTTCATTTGTAAGATAATCAACATTTTCAATACCTTTGATTGGAGGAATTAAAGGTCGTGCACCTGAACCAATAAAAAATTTATCGCCCTGAATTTGTTCTTTATTTATTTCTAAAATGTAATCTTTGACAAAGTGTCCTACACCTTTATAATAAGTAAAATTTTCTTTACTATGCAAACCTTTTTCCATATGTTCTTGACTTTCCTGAATTGGAGCTCTCATATGTTCCATTATTCTACTAAAATCGATATCTTTAATTTCTGCTTTAATTCCTAATTTTTCTGCTTCTTGGATTTCGACAATTCTATCTGCTGGATAAATTAACATTTTTGAGGGGATACATCCAACGTTCAAACAGGTACCGCCAAGAGGGCCTTTATCAACCCAAGCCACAGAGTAACCATGGGATAAGGCTACCTCAACTATTTCTCCCCCAGAACCACTACCAATTACAATAACATCATATTTTTTCATAAAATATTCTCCTGTTTTTAACAGATTTTTTATAACTCCCCTCATAACATATTTTTTATTTTATCAATCGCCTCTTTTACATTTGGTGATTTAACTATGTATGAACCAGAGACAAACATGTTTGCTCCTGCTCTATGAACATCCTGAATAGTTGTTGGAGTTATACCCCCATCCACCTCAATATCTAAATCGGGTTTCATATTTCTTAATTCAGATATTTTATCTAGCATTTCAGGTAGGAACGGACTACCATAGAAACCTGGATTAACAGTCATGATTAAAACTTGGTCAATTTTATCCAGGTATTTTTCAATTTTTTGAATGGGTGTTTCAGGATTTAAAACAAAACCAACACGTTTATTATTACTTTTTACTAATTCAATTATTAAATCTGGATCATTAGAAGATTCATAATGAGCAAGTATTGTATCAACTTTCATGATGTTTTTTTTAATCCAATATTCAGGATTTTCAATCATAAGATGAGCTTCAAAATGACAATTTGTTGGTGGTAATTGAAAATTAAAATCTATTGAATTGTTAGGTACGAACTTCCCATCCATTAAATCTAATTGTATGAGCTCAACGTAATCTTTTACCTTGAGAATTTTTTCTTCTAATTCACTTTGAGTTTTTGCAATAATTGCTGGAATAATTATTTCTTTTTTACTCATATGAACCAACTCAAAATAACAATTGGGGAATATATTATAACTCCTAAGATGAAAAATAATGGTTTACCTTCTGCACCCATTGGTATTGAATGTCTTATAACTGAAAATAAAAGAGAACCAATAACAAATCCAACTAAACCAGTTAGCACTAACGTACTAATTCTACTAAATAAAAATATTGCAAGTAAAACTCCGATTAATGTTGATAACGAAATAAGAAAATTTACACGGTTCGATGGATGTTGACTGACAGGTAGGGTACTAACAGCAGTGAAAATAAAAATTGGTACAAACAGTAATAGAACTTTTTCAATATTCTGTTGTGAGAAATTATAAATAACAGTCCCAAGAATAATATGATAAATAACAGAAAATATCTGATTAACAACACCTAATTTTCTCTTAATTTGTTTTTTTACCACATGTTGATAAACATATTTTTCTATTAAATGAATAACAACAAAACCAAGAAGTAATGAGAGAAATAAAAATTCATTTAACTGTATCACTTGAGAACTGAACTGCGGAAAAAGATCAAAAAAAATATATGTAATAGAGATACCTGCTGATAGTGAAATTGTCTCTTTGAAATATGGACTGCATATTTTACAAATTTTTTCGCTAAAAAAATGGGCAATACCAATTAAAATAGCCAAAATAATGGCAATATATTCTATCATTACTAACCCTTTGATTTATTTAGATTATACATTGCAGCAAAACAAGCTCCATAAATGCTTACATCATAATTGACAATGACATAAATAGGAACTTTTTCAAGAATATCATTTCTTCTATATGCATTTTTAAATTCATTCAGAAATTCCTTAGTTGAAAATATTTCAATATTTTTAGATGCTATTCCACCCGCAATATATAATCCTCCGGTGGCAAGTGAATCAAGAACAAAATTCTTTGCACATCTTCCATAATAACAAGCAAATAAACGAAAAGTTTCATTGCATGCTACATCTTTATCTCTATACTTTGAAATTAATGCAGACTTATTAGGTGAACAATCGATATCTTTGGTATATTTCGATTCTTTAAAATTTTCTGAATTTCGAAGAAATAAATATATACTCTCTAGACCCCGACCTGATAGTAATTCCTCATAGGTTAAAGGATGTTTAATATTTCTAAGCTTTTTTACATAGTTTGCAAGGTCCCTCTCATAACTATTGTATATGGGAAAATCGCCGTGTCCACCTTCACTTGCTATTGGAATATATGCATTATAATTTTTATCAAATAGTAGAATGCTTTTTCCCAACCCGGTTCCTGCACCAATGACTGCTTTCGTTTCCTCATGATCTCCTTTTTCCTTTTTAGTTCTAATAGGGAAAATATCATTTTTATTTTTAGGGTTAAGAAGATTTATTCCATAACCTATTGTTTGAAAATCATTGATTATAAAAACTGAATTTAACGAAGTACTTTTAATAAGTTCATCTGATTTAACATCCCATTGAACATTTGTCAGATGTGCAAAATTATTATTTGGAGATACAACACCTGATGCTCCAATACAGGCAGCAGTAATATCGATGGGGTAATTATTATTTACATATTCCAGTGTTTCAATAACTGCTGGAAGAAGGGAGGTTAATTCTTGACTTTTAAAATGTAATGATAAAAGCATTGTTAATTTGTTTTTAATTACACCTGCAATACCAAGATTTGTATTTGTTCCCCCGATATCAATTCCCAAGACATAAGATGAAAAATCAATCTTGTTTTTCTGCTTTACATAATTTTTAATATTGTAGTTTAATGGAATGACGACACCATCCAAATCGTTCCTCAATAATTAAATTGATTTTCACAATGGAAAAAATTGTATTTTTTAAGTTTGGTATTATGCGAGTCCTTTAACCGATGTAATACAACCATCACAGACATTTTTAACTTTTCCTTTTACATGAACATGTTTAATATCTTCATCGGGAACCTCTGCTCCACAAAGATCACACTTCACCTATAAATCACCCCTTAATTTTTTACCTTCATGGTTTTTATTCTATTAAAAACTTTTTTACAAATTTATCATTTACATTAGGACAAATTTAAATAATAAACTACTACACTAATGACATCAATTCCGTGCTGAGAAGTTTGATATGACTCATTTCTTCTTTAATAATTCCATCTAGTTTTTCTTTCCCCAGATGTGCTGGTACAACTTCTTTCATTCCTATATAAAAAACAATAGAATCTTTTTCAGCAGTTATTGCTGTTTTAAATATCTCTTTCAGAGAAGAAGTGTCAATTTTTTTTTCATAAAATACCCTCGTATCTGCAAGTGCACGGAGATAATTCTCTGCTTCACCTTNNTGTTGTTAAAACTTTTTCATCTTCAGAAAGTTCAGATCTCATAACTTTAAAGGTTTTTTCGTGTTCATCCTCCATTTCTGCAAGATCGATTAAAAGCTTTTTTTTATTTTCATCAGCTATACTTTCTGCTGCTGTTCGATAAAAAATTGCACCATTACGCTCAATTTGCTCAGCAATTTCAAATATCTCATCGGCATTAAAATCGTAACTCATTTTTATTTCCCCATTTAAACACTTAGACTTGCAGGTATATTCTTATTCAATATAAGTATTTTGTAAATATGGTAAAATGTATACAACATCTAATTTCTCTTTCATCTTTATCATAGAATTGCATAATATTCATATTTGGGAAAAGATTTATATTAGGACGCTCTTATTATAAATTATAAAAGGGGAATAATAATATGAAGAGAAAAACATTAATTATCACAATAGGAACTTTCTTTATAACACTAGCTTTAATGAATACAGTATCTGCATATTCAAATGAACTTGAAAATCAATATGATCCTGATCTAGAATTTGAGAAACCAGATGAGATTTATGAACGTGCAATAAGAATGGGTACAGATTGGTATTATAAACCAGACAACTATGCTGAACTTGTAAGCTGGTATAAAGATTTAGAAAAGAATTATTCTGATTATATCGAGGTTTTTAAAGCCAATGAACTCTATGGTACAGGAACTATAGAGGGAGGATACGATGCATACTATGTTCGAATAACAAACGAATCATTGGGATTGTTCAAACCCGAAGTTCTTTTTTTAGGCGCTCCACATGGTGATGAAGTCGCTGGAACAGTTGGATTATACTGGTTTTCCGATTGGTTAATGCGTATGGCTTTTACTGAAGAAATGCCTGTAGAAGGATATTCAAAGGAGTGGCTTAGATGGTTGGTTGACAATAGGGAAATCTATATTGAAGTTGCACATAATCCCTATGGTTATGACCACGGTCCACAACGTTATGATGGTAATGGCTGGGATCTTAATCGAGAAGCAGATTATGATGGTCCAGGGACTCCAACAGGAGGCATATGGGGTAGTGTTCCAGGAAAAACCTTGTACAGATTTGTGAATAATCATACAATAAGAGTTGGTTGTGATTTCCATGCTGGTGTTCGAATGCTTCTCTACCCTTGGGCTATGACACATCCTGATGTAAGTGGAACTAGTCCTGTAACAGGAGCAACATATACACATGCACCACCAGATTTTTATTTTTATGATGTAGCCCTACTGAAAACCGGAGATTATATGGGAGATTATGGGGGAGACCTCAATGAAAATAATATTGGCCCAATTAGTGATCTTTTATGGTATACTATAAATGGAGGTATTGGACCATGGGCATATGGAGCTGATGTTGTACAGAATCCTGTTGAGGATCCATATGTTGAAGACGAAATATTTGGTAACTATGCAGGAGCAGGCATTTTATGGGCCAGTCCAGAAATGTCCAATGTAAAAAATGTCCCTGAGTCAGATATGGGTAATGATACAATCCACCGATATGGTGCAGAAGTAAGACGCTTTTGTTTATTACAAACAGATCTAGCTCAACCTTATGTAAGATGGCTTTCAGGAACTGTTGAGAATGATACCCAAGTTGAATATGGGACTCCATTAAATTTCACTTGGCAGGTAAATGGAAGTTTAGTTGTCGACCACACTTACATTCAATATAGTACTGATCCAGATCCAATAAATAATCCAGAATTTACTACAAAAGATTATGATGAATATGAAGGGAATTATTATGGTGGAACTGGTTGGGAAGATGCAGAAAGCGGTCAGACAGAAGGAGTAAAATATAATGAATCATTAATCATTGATGCACCAGGTGATTATTACTTCGTTGCAAAAGCACAAGTTGACCAAGTCTATGCCGGTGTTCTCAGTCCAGAGGAATATGGTGATGATCCTTATTTACGGCTTATAAAAGAACGAACAAATGATAGTTATTATGAGGTAATAAATGGAACAGATGGTAAAGAAGAAATCATTGGTCAAACATGGTGGTATAGTCCAATAATTCATGTGACTATTATACCAGAAACAGGATCACCTGATAAAACAATTATTGATGGTCCCACCTTTGGAAAACCAGAGAAAGAATATACTTTTACATTTGTTTCTTCCGATCCTGAAAACGAAGACGTTTATTATTATATTGACTGGGATGATGGTGAGGTAGAAGAGTGGATAGGACCATACAACTCTGGAGAGGTAATAAATGTAACACACTCCTGGGATGATCTAGGAGATTATAATATAAGAGCCAGAGCAAAAGATACGAATGGCGCACGAGGAATTTGGTCAGATCCTTTCCAAATGCATATCGGTTTACCCGCTCTTGATATTAGTGCAATAAAGGGTGGATTATTTAAATTAAGTACAAATATTAAGAACGTAGGAGAAGCAGAAGCAACTGATATACAATGGACAATTTCTTTAGATGGTGGTTCAATTCTATTAGGAAAAGAATCTCATGGTGAAATTGGATATTTAGATCCTGGAGAAGAGGCAGAGATTAAATCAAAAATCATCTTTGGATTAGGGAAGACATTAGTAAGAACAACAGCAGAAATACCTGAACATACAGATGCTAGGGAACAACGAGCAACTGTTGTATTATTCTTCATTAATGTTAATCCTGGCGGATTATAATCAAACCTTAAATTCTTCTCTTCTCTTCCTACATTTTGCATACTTCTATTCTAATGGTATCATTTTTTTTCCAAAAAGAATTCTCAGGAATAAAAGTGGCCAAAATATAATTAATAATATCAATAATAAAGTTGGAACCACATCAAAATTTTCTATTAAATAACTCATTAAAACAATAGGAATTAAAAGTAGTGCAAAACCTTCATGTGCGCCCTCGTATCTGAGCATTGAATCCCTCTTTTTAAGAGGAATTGAAAGAATCTTATAAGTTGTATAAATCATTATTATCGATAGAATAAAAAAACAAACAAAAGGAATTGGTAGATTAAACAAAGTTATTGAAGTAAATAGTAATAAAAAAGGGAGTGAAGCAATTACAATGTGTATTATTTTTATTCCGTAAGCATACATCTTAAATACCGGCGGTCTTATCAATTCTTTATTCACAACTTTTACCCCAAAAAGAATAGGAGTTGTCTTTATTTTCATTTTAGAATCATATTCAACATCCTTTAAATTTGCAGATATCCCAACGCTGAATAACCATTGCATGAATCCAAGTAATGATATTAGTATTGCTAAAAGGGTAATTGTGTTGGAAACAGTCAATGCTCCAAACACTCCAAACGTAAAAACTCCCGTACTAAGAACATATTCCATTCCTTGTACTTTTTTACTATACTTATTATAGAGAGTTATGAAGAAAAATGAAAGTAACAGAACAAAAAAAGAAGGAACTGTGAATAAGAAGATAAAAGTAAGTATAATAGATAAAATAAGTGAAAATAGAATTATAATAAACACGGTCTTCTTAGAAATCACTCCAGATGCTAAAGGTCTATCTAACACATATTTTGATTTTTTATCGATTTCTATATCGTAAAAATCGTTTTCTACAAAGGTGAAAATATGCATTAAAAATCCTATGATTAGTAAATTAAGTAGCTTCAAATAATCAAATTCACCATTACAAACAGCTCCAAAAACAGGTGTTAAACCCAAAAACAACATGCCATATGGTCGAATAAGTTTGAAATAATTATTCATAATCTTTTCAGTGCATAGAGTATTTTATGGTAATATAAAAAATTTTTAATAGCTTTATTCTCAAATTGAATATTTGTAAGAATTCGAAAAAAAAGATAAGTTAATATTTAGTTTTCTATTGCACTCGTCGGTAAAAGTGAACTTAACTCAACTTTCAATAAGGGAAAAAACCAATATTCTACTTGGATTATTTGTAGGATCATTAATTGCAGCAAATTTAATTGGGTTAAAAATAGCAGATTTTGGTATATTTGAAGCAAGCGTTGGCATTCTATTTTTTCCAATACTTTTTCTTATAACTGATATAATTGAAGAGGTCCATGGTAAAAAGAAAACCCAGGAGATTGTATTAATAGGTTTTATTGTCTTACTCTTTGTTTTAATTATAACTGCTATAGCAGTCTTTGCACTTCCACATACACCAAGAAGTTGTGTTTTTTTTATTGATGGAGAATTTGTAGATTTTAAAGTGGGTTATGATGCAATTTTTGGTACTACAATGAGAATCTTTATAGCAAGTCTTACAGCATTTCTCGTAGCACAATTTCATGATATATGGGCGTTTAATTTCTGGAAACAAAAAACTAAAGGAAGATTTCTTTGGCTACGAAATAATCTAAGTACACTCGTAAGCACGTTTATTGATACAATGCTTTTCATGTATATTGCATTTTATGCTATCAGTCCTAAGTTTACAGCAGAATATGTATTTTCTATCGCTGTTCCTTATTGGCTTGTTAAAGTGTTATTTGCTCTTTTTGACACACCATTCTGCTATGTAGGTGTTAGATGGTTAAAAGGACCTGGTAAAAATAAAAAAACATCTAAAAGTAAATCCTAATTTAAATTCACTTTATCACTTTTTAAACTTATTTATAAATATTATTAAATAAAATTGGTAACAATTGTACAACAACGCTTTATTAATAGAAAATGAACACTAAACGTACATGAAAGTAATTGGCCTATTGTCAAGTGAGGAAGAAGCAAACGAAATAAAATTTATTGCCAAGGTCTGTACGCTAAATGACAGAATCCGTTTTATTTTGCATGTAGAAAAATTAAAAAAAATGTGGGAAAAAAAACGCTAATTTTGTAGTAAATTAAAAAAGTAATTTTTGTTTTATTTAATTGAATGGCTGTAATTATAGTATCTTCCATTAAAGATTCTGCTAGTACAAATATTAAAAAAAGACTTTTGGAGCAAACGACGTGGATTGAAAAGGGATCGTTCAATAATTTACCAGTATATGAACACTCAACAATGAAAGATATAAAAATTATAACTATAACTGATAGAAAAATTAGACATGAAAACCTTGATAAAGAAATCAAACAAAAACTTGGAATAGAACCAAAACAGGTTATTTTTATATCACGGCATACAAGTAAAATGAAAAAACCAACACTTACAGTTCATCCCTTAGGTAATTTTGGAGAAGCAAAATTTGGAGGAAAATCAAGAACATTAGTGCAACCAGCTCCTAAATTAATGACACATCTATTAAGACTTATTAAAAAGAATTTACAATCAACAAATCTAAGTTATCATGTCTGTTATGAAGTAACTCACCATGGACCTTATCTAGAAGTTCCTACAATTTTTGCTGAAGTAGGAAGTACAGAGGAAGAATGGATTAAAAAGGGTCCTGCAAAAATAATTGCTAAATCAATACTTGAACTCCTCGAAGAATTTCATTATGAAGATGATTTTTCAGATGACATTCCAGTGTTGGTAGGTGTTGGAGGTGGTCATTATGCACCACGATTTACTGATGTTGTATTTGAAAAAAAAGCATCATTTGGACATATGATTCCCTCATACCAGATAGATACAGATAATTTTAGTAGTGAAATGTTTAATAAAGCATTAGAATCAACACATAATGTAGCAGCTGTATATTTTGATAAAAAGGCTCTTAAAAAATCGCAAATAACAGATTTTAAAAATTGGTTTCAGAATAGAGGAATCCCTGTAATATCGAGTAAAGAATTACTTTCTCTTGATTAAATTATTTTTACACAAAATATGGGCAAGTCGTAATGGTTCAGGAATTTTATATTGCGATAAATGCTTTACAACACTAACACAGGTTTTAAGGGATATTTTATGACCAGGAGATACATAAATTGGTTTTTTAGCTCTTTTTGAAATTAATGCATATCCTCTTCTTTGGTTTTTTATCTTTACAATATTTTTCTCAACTTTACCACCTAACAAATTCTTAGCAACACCAATACTCGGGACATCTAATAATAATCCTACATGGGATGCTAAACCAGATCCATAGGGATGGAGAATTCCATTTCCATCAAACATAAATAATGAAGGATTAGTATCCAAACTGTCTGTAAGTTTTTGTAAAACAGAAAATTCTCTGTAAAATAGATATGATGGAATATAAGGAAAATCTGTTTTTGTAAAAATCGTTTTTTCTTCAATAACTTTTTTGGTTTTATAATCAATTACTACACATGCACCACAAGCATCATCAAATTCATTCTTTGGATAAGCGATATCCATTCCTGCTATTGTTTCGATTTTATTAAAACCATCTTCAATACTAATCTTTTTACTTAAATTGATTTGTTCTTCCCGTAATTTTTTCAAAGGATAATTTGTTTTAAAATCTTTAAATAACACATTTTTAAAATCAACAATTTTACCATCTTTTACAAATATGCTATCTTCCTTTAATCTTCTAATTTTGTCTTCAATTCCTAATCCAAAACCACCAAGTCTACCATCAGAATGAACTATTTTATAGCAAGGCATATCATCTGCATTAGGATTTTGATTCATCATACGTCCAACTGCCCTAGAGGCGATTATATCACCTAATGCTTTTGCTACTCCTCCATATGTAGAGATTTTCCCTTGAGGAATTTGCCGTACTAAATTATATGTATATTCGAAAAGATTCATAAACAGATATAAGGTACCTCTTGTTAATAATTTTCCCAAAATGAAATAAAAATTATAGGTAAAAAATGAACAAAATAAAATTTTTAGGAACTGCTGGAGCACGCTTCGTTGTTATGAAACAGCTGAGAGCATCTGGTGGTATGTGGATAACTTTAGATGATACAAATATATTAATTGATCCAGGACCTGGTTCATTAGTGAGATGTTTATCAAGTAAACCCAAACTCAATCCAATGGATTTAGATGGTATAATATTAACACATCGTCATCTTGATCATTCAAATGATATTAATGTTATGATCGAAGCTATGACAAATGGAGGATTTAAGAAAAAAGGTATTGTTTTTGCCCCTAGCGATGCATTAGAAAAAGATCCTGTAATTTTAGAATATTTTAGAGATCATGTTGATAAAATTGAAGAATTAAAAGAAAAAGGAAACTACAAAATTGGTAATATAACTTTTTCAACCCCGATAAAACATATTCATGGTGTTGAAACTTATGGATTAAATATTAAAGGTAAAGATTGTTTGATATCAATAATTACAGATACTGAATATTTCAAGAACCTTGAGTCATATTATGCGGGAGATATTTTAATAATTAATGTTGTTTTATATGATGATCATTATAAAGAAATAAGAAAAATTAAACATCTGTCCTTCAAAGATGTAGAAAAAATTATTTCAATAAATAAACCAAAGTTAAGTATCCTTACACATTTTGGGATGTCAATGATTAGAATAAAACCATGGGAGATTGCAGAGAACAGTTCTAAAAAACTTGGTTTAAAGGTTATTGCAGCAAGAGATGGAATGTTAATAGACATTGATCAATATAAAAAATAGTTTTTATAGCATCAAATTTATTCTAACTTTTATGGGTGATTTTAGAAGAATTCTCTCTAACTACTTTGATATCTTAGAAGAAAATAGAACAGCACAGTATCTTAACTGTAAAAATATTTCAGTAAATTTTGATAAAACAGAATCAAATGATATCTTATGGCATAAACACGATAACGCTCTTAAAAAAATGAAAGAAAATGATGTAAAACCAAAAACATCGCTACTTGATCTTAAAATTGAACTAGCAAATCGTATTTTTCAAGATTGTATTTTTTGTGAACGAAGATGCAGAATTGATAGAAGACAAACAGCAGGGAACTGTGGAGTAATGAAGGCAAGAATTGCCGCTGAATTTATGCATTTTGGAGAAGAACATGTTCTTGTTCCATCCTATACAATATTTTTCTCTGGATGTACCTTTCACTGTGTTTTTTGTCAGAATTGGGATATTAGTCAACAAGTTTGTGGAATATATATAAAACCAGAAATCGTCGCGACTATGATTAGAAAAAGAAAAAATGAAGGGGCAAGAAATGTTAATTGGGTAGGGGGCGATCCGACATCTAACCTTGCTTTTATTTTAACAGTATTAAATGAAAGCACTGAAAATATTCCTCAAGTATGGAATTCAAATATGTATTGTTCTAAGGAGACAATGAAATTGTTACAAGGAGTAATCGATGTTTATCTAACTGATTTTAAATACGGAAATGATACCTGCGCTAAACGATTATCTAAGGTTGAAAACTACTTTAGGATAATTAAAAGAAACCATAAAATAGCATACAAACATGGGGAAATAATCATACGACATCTCGTTTTACCAAACCATATAAAATGTTGCTCTGAACCAATTTTACAATGGATTGGTAGAAATATACCTGATGTTGCAGTAAATGTTATGGCTCAATATAGACCAGAATTTCATGCTTCTGAATATGAAGAAATTTCTAGATCGCTTTCGACAAAAGATTATGTACAAGCAAGAAATTATGCTAATAAATTCAACCTTAATGTTATATGAGTATCAGTGTATATACTCAAAATTATGAGAGTTCTTTAAACTAATATAAAACTTTTTAAGTATTATACTATCTTTAAATGAAAGAATAATATATTAAATTGCAGCGTTGAAAAATCCAATTGTGAAATTTTGATTAATGATACCAAGTATTGTATTTGAAACTGTAACAGTTTCACCAGATGTATATTTAACAAGTTTAAATGGACTGAATTGAATACACAATAGATTTACTGCGTCAAACACTGTATTACTCCCTACTGTTTGAAGATTAGTAATTTTTCCTAGGAGAAATGTAAACTTAAATGTTAATGTCAATCCAAGTTTTATTAGCCATACATCAGAACTCCCTGCACCATACGAATTTGTATCTCCTACAATAATATAGCCACTATCCGTTGTCTGTTGAGTACAATATCCATGATCACTTAGACTACCACCAAAAGTTTTGTCCCATAGCTTGTTACCCGAAGAATCAGTCTTTATTAAGTAGATATCACTACCTCCCGCACCAAATGAATTAGTGGATCCTACTATTATATATCCGCCATCAGTCGTCTGCCAAACAGATCGACTATCCTCAGAATTTGCACCTCCAAAGGTCTTTGTCCACACCGCATTCCCACTGGAATCGGTTTTAATCAGATAAACATCAAAGTTCCCAGCTCCAAAGGAGTCAGTCCAACCACTAATAATATATCCACCATCCGTTGTTTGTTTAACAGATTGACCAATATCGTTATTTGCACCTCCAAAGGTCCTTTTCCACACCGCATTCCCACTGGAATCGGTTTTAATTAAATATACATCATCGTTTGTATTAGTTGGATTGGTTGATCCTGCAAGTATATAACCTCCATCACTTGTTTGTTGAACCGAATATGCGTAATCTGAAAAACCACCACCAAATTTCTTATCCCATTGTTGAACACCACTGGCATCGGTCTTGATCAACCAAGCATCATAATCTCCTGGTGGTGGAACATAAGAGTATGCACCTGCTATGATGTATCCTCCATCTGTAGTCTGCTGAACGGAATAGCCATAATCAAATTTTAATGCTCCAAAGGTTTTATTCCATTGTTCAACACCATTTGAATCCGTTTTAATTAATAAAACATCGCTGGTTCCGAAAGTGAAACCGGTTATGATATACCCGCCATCACCAGTCTGTTTAACACAATAACCAGTACCACCCGAATAGGGTGTTGTATCCCATTGTTTGTTTCCATTAGCATCAGTTTTAATTAAATAGACATCAGGAATTCCACCAGAATAAGTCGCCCCAGAAACAATGTAACCTCCATCGGTAGTCTGCTCTACGCAATATCCATTATCCATTGTTATTCCACCGAAGGTTACATTCCATGTCTCGGGTGGTTGTAAATTTAAGACACTTCCTGGGTTTGTCATCTTTATATTAATATTTTCAATAGTTCCCGTGACTGGTAAAACAGTTGCGATTATCAATAGCATAACAACAAAAATTCCTACGATTTTTTTCTTCATAATATTCCCCCTTTTTCATTATAATATCAGGTAATGGGATTTAAATGTTTGGTTGAAAATAAAATAATTATTGAAATTACAAAATACCATTTATTTGAATAATTAAAATACAACTTTTTTAAGAAGAATAATCATCTACTATGAAACTTGCATATTTTTTTAATAAACAATTTAAATTGTACGCCCGAATTTGAAAAATGCAATCAGTCCAATTATAAAAATTATTATAATAATCGTTAAAAGAAACCAATATTCAAATCCCTCATTATTTTTTATGGTTATTTCTGCAGATGTTGACTCAAATCCAGATTTTGAAACAAGAATTTCTTGAACCCTATCCCAATTCACGTTAGGTGCAGAAAAAGTTACTGTTCCTTTATAATCTGTCATTAAAATAGTATCCATAAAAGTAACTCTCGCATCAGGAAGTAAATCACCTTGATCATTCCTTACTGTTACAGTAAATTCATTATTTTCCATAATAAGTGGGACAGTAAATATTTCAATTGTTCTGGAAGTTAGATTCCCATCCAAATTTAATACTTTAATAGATACAGTTGCAGGAATATAATCTAATTTTGTTGCTTTTAATGTATAAAAAGAATCTATAGTTACATTTGGTGCAATGAAATTGATAGTACCATTCTCACTTGTCACTTTTTCTTCTGAATTAAAAGTGACTGTTACTTTTTCCAAGGGAAAATAGTTTTTATCTTTCACCAATACATCAAAACTTGCTGATTCATTTATTACATTATTAATTTCAATATTTAGATTTTTTTGAATAGAACTTTTATCTCTTATTGTAATCTTTCCCTCTGCATAATTAAACCCTTTTTTTAATACATATACATAATATTCCCTGTCAAAAAAGACAGACGGTGCAATGAACTCTAGTAATCCATTTGAATCCGTGGTTTCATCTATCTTTAAAGTTCCTTTCCAAATAGTAGCATCCCTAATTCGAGAACCAATCTCATCAGTAACCTCAACTGTTACAGTATCACCTTCATACACCTCGGAGGGATAAACTGCAATATCTAGATCGGAACCAAGGTCACGAGAAAATAAACTTATTAAGATTTCTTTATCGTTGTTATACGTACTATATCCGTCTTTACTAATATAGATAGAAAAATAGTTATCATTGTTTAATACAGGCGCATTTATGAATGCATTTCCTTCAAAATCAGTGGTATATCCAGTATGTTTTATATTTTCATAATAAACTTCTAAAGAGACGTTATCCAATCCACCGTTTTTCCCAATAACATTTATCTCTATATTTTTCTCTTCCGATTCGACAATAGAAGGATAAATAACTTCCATTAATTTTACCCCAAGATCCGCTTCTTTAATAGTTACCATTGTTGTATTTGCCTTATGACCTGTTTTATTAACAGTGATTCCATAATTAGTTATAACAAGAACGTCAGGGGCGGTAAGATTTACCTTCCCATTCGAATCACTAACATGTTTAGCAGAATTAAACCACACATTGGCTCCAGATACCGGCTCATCCCTGTCTTTAATAGTAATATCAAAATCCATTGTTTCTATTACATTGTCTGTTGAAAATTCAATATTTAATTTACCCGTTTTATTTTTTACAAGAAGATTATGACTGGCATTTAGTCCCCCAGGAACACTAGCATTTATTAGATATACTAAATCTCCAACTGGAACAGAAGGCATAGTAAATTCAACCTTTCCCGTTAAGCTGCTTGTCCAATTGATGTATAAAGAATCTCCAAAAGTTACTCTTGCCTGAATTGGCTCTCCATCAAGTGTTACAAAAAATTCTACTTTTTCACCCTCAAATGCTTCTATAGGACCAATAATTCTTAAATTTTCTTGTGCATAACATGTGAAACAACTAAAAAGCAAATTCATAAAAATCATGATGATAATAAGTAGTGAAACAACACTATTATTGTTTGTTAAATCTATCCCTCCTAGCGATAATGTTTCCCTATAATCTCCTCGTTGCTTTATATTTTAAATAAAATTACATATACAAAACAATATTTAACTTTTTAGTAATTAGGATTTTTTAATGGGTTGGCGATTTATAGATACTGATATTGGAAATCCATATTTTGTGACTGCAGCGGATGAAGCAATATATCAAGCAAGAAAAGAAAAAAAAGTTGAAAACACCCTTCATTTTTATAGAAGAGATCCTTCTGCGATATCTGTTGGTAGATCAAGAAAAATACACGATGATATTAACATATATGAATGTTTTAAACATAACGTAAAGATTGTAAGAAGAACAACAGGTGGAGGTACAATCTTTACAGATAAACAGTGCTTGATTTATAGCCTAGTCTTTAATAGAGGAACAATGAAACTGCATTCATCCATAGAGATATTTAAGAATATTTGTCAATCAATCGTGACCGCATTACAAAAATTGAATATAAATACAGTTTACAAACCTCCAAATGATATTCTTCTTAATGGAAAAAAAATATCAGGGTCAGCTCAGGTACAAAAAGAAAATATTGTATTGATTCATGGTACTATATTAATCGATACTAATTTGGAATTAATGAAAAAAGTTCTTAGAAGATCTAAAAATTTCAACGTTACAACTATCCATAATGAAATCGATTTCTTACCTTCTATTGATACTGTTAAAGAAGAATTGAAAAAAAATTTTGAAATAAACTTTGATTTCAATTTTGAAAAAAGTACATTTTCAAATTATGAAAATAATTTAATCGATAACCTATTGACAGAAAGATATCTAAATGATACGTGGAATTTTATTAGGTGATTATTTGATCGTTAAAAAAGTCAATGCATTTACTGACTCAATACATGGTGGAAATCCTGCGGGAGTTGTATTAAATTCACCGCAACTAGCGGAAGAACAAATGAAATACATCTCAAAAAAATTAGCTGTTTCAGAAACTGCTTTTGTTTTTCCTAGTGATAAAGCAGATTTTAAAGTAAGATTTTTTTCACCTGAACTTGAAGTTGATTTGTGTGGGCACGCCACTATCGCAACTTTTTTTACGATGGCCGAAGTAGGTACCTTCACTCAAAATAAAACATCAATAACTCAAGAAACAAAAGCTGGGATTTTATCTGTGGATATTTTTTTAAAAGATGGTGTATGTGAAAAAGTTTTGATGATACAATCAAAACCAATAATCAAAGATATAGAATTAAATATGGAAGATATTGCTGAATCTTTGAATATAAATAGAAATGAGATTGACGATTCATTACCTAAACAAATTGTTTCTACGGGTCTTTTTACCTTGNNTAAATCATTTTCTACATTGAAAAAAATGAAACCAAATTTTGAACAAATAAAGATAATTTGTAAAAAAATGGGAGTTGGAAGTTATCATGTATTTACTTTTGAAACAATTGAAAAATCATCTTCATATCACGCAAGAAATTTTGCTCCCTGTTATGGTATAAATGAAGATCCCGTTACAGGAACAGCTAACGGAGCAGTATCAAGTTATCTCATAAAAAATAGAATTATTAAAGAAAATAAACTTGTATGCGAACAGGGTGACATTATTGGGCGATCGGGAAGAGTATTTGTAGAGATAGAAGATTGTCTTGTGAAGGTTGGAGGTAAAGCTAAATTAGTTGAAGAAAGAGAAATTAAGGTTTAGCGAAAAGACTATGAATGATGTAGCAGTAAGTCCATACAATACATTACCGGATGTATTAAAGAATTTTATATTACCTGAAAATATAGTAATCTATGATAGTACACTTCGCGATGGAGAACAGATGCCTGGAATCTGTTTTTCTCCTGGAAAAAAATTAGAAATAGCTAAAAAATTAGATGAAATCGGCATACCTGAAATAGAAGCTGGTTTTCCGGCAGTTTCTAAATCAGAAATTGAATCAGTAAAAGCTATTGCAAATGCAGGGCTTAATGCAAAAATTTTAGCCCTCTCTCGATTGATAAAAGAGGATATTGATGCAGTGATTTCCTCAGATGCAGATATTATATTATTGTTTATTGCTTCATCTCCATTACATTTGAAATATAAATTACATTGCTCAGAACAAGAAATAAAGGATAAAGTCATTAACTCGATTGATTATGTAAAAGATCATGGAATAATTCCAAGCTTTAGTACCGAAGATAGTACAAGAACCTCACTCAAATTCTTAGAAGAACTTGTACTATTGGCAAATGAAACAGGTGCAAAACGTATTGGTTTTACTGATACTGTAGGTTGTGCTACACCACATACTATACAATATCTTTTCTCTCGTATGAGAAAATTGGTTTCTACACCTTTCTCTGCACATATGCATAATGATTTTGGATTAGGCTTAATAAACGCAATAACTGCACTTGCTTATGGCGCTTCTCATGTATGTGCAACAATAAATGGTTGGGGAGAGCGTGCAGGTAATGTTCCACTCGAGCAGCTTGTTATGGCTCTAAAAATCTTGTATAAACGAGAGGTAGGAATAGATACAACAAAACTTTGGGAAGTTTCGGAAATGGTATCAAAATTCACTGGACTTCCAATTCCAAAAAATCATCCTTTGATAGGTGATAATGCCTTTACACATGAATCGGGAATTCATGTTGCTGCAATCCTTGAGAATCCTCGAACATATGAACCGATATCACCAAAACTTGTTGGTAAACAAAGAAATTTCGTTCTTGGAAAACATACTGGAAAACATATAGTAAAGCAACTTTTAGAAGAGAATGGAATAGAAGCAAATGAGGAACTTGTAGGAACTATTGTTACCAAGGTAAAACAATTTGGGGAAAGAAATGGTTGTCTATTTGATAGTAATATCTATCAAATAATAAATAAAATGGTTGAGGATAAAAAAGATGAATAAGATATTTCGGAGCTATTATGTCTGGCCAAAATTTCCTTCAATTTCTATGTCGGGAAATAATTGTGCACTCTATTGTAAGCATTGTAATCATACATATCTAAACGATATGCAGAGTTTACCAAATCCTGAAAAATTTTTTGAAACTTGTAGAAAATTTGCTGATAATGGTACAATTGGTTTTTTATTAAGTGGAGGTTGCAATAAAAACGGAGAGATGTTGAATCTGAGAAAATTACTTCCTTTAATAAAAAAAGTTAAGAAAGAAACAGATCTCATAATAAAATTACATACTGGTTTTGTTGATAAAAAACTTGCAGAAGATATTGTTAATGCAGAAATTGATATAGCATCAATAGAAGTAGTGGGATCAGATGAAACAATAAAAGAAATTTTTGATTTTAATGCAACCATTAATTCTTATTCAAGTACATTACATAATCTAGAATCTGCTGGTATACCTTACATTATTCCACATGTTTGTATAGGACTACATTATGGGCAATTAAAAGGTGAATTTAATGCATTAAAAATAATAAAGAAATCCTGTAAACCCTCTTTATTAGTGATAATAATATTTAGACCAACAAAAGGAACTATTTTAGAAAATTGTAAGATTCCTTCGATTGATGATATCTCAAAGGTAATAAAAAAAGCAAAAGAATTTTTCCCAAATAAAGATATTTCACTTGGGTGTATGAGACCTCGTACAAAATGGAGGAACGAAATTGAATTCGCCGCTTTGCAATCTGGTGTTACAAGAATGGAAATTCCTTCAAAAAAAACATTAAAAGCTGCGAAGGAAATGGGTTATACAATCAGAACAATTAACGCGTGTTGTGCACTTCCAGAAGAATTAGAAAGTAGAGCAATTTTAAATTAGTATTACACACCCATTGTAACACGTAAAAGATCCCGTAATCCTGGTGAAAAACCTAGAATTAGAATTCCAATTTTAAGTAGATTCACTAGTGTCTTATGACTTTTTAATTCTTTTTTATACAGAATATCAAAAATATATATCACTGTGATAATTAATAAAAATTTTACAATAGGAAAAAGCGGAGGCCAAATTTCCATTAGAATATTAGAGGCAGGATGCTTTTCTATATAGATTGGTAATCCCATATTCAATGGATCATAGATGCTAAGGTAACTAGTAAGTCCGTCTATCATATGACCAACAATCATAGCTAGATTTAATGGTTCCTTATAAACCGCAATATTCTCTTTATCCTTATATATATACGAAAATATATACACAACTCCAGTAATTAACGCTACTAAAAAAGTAATTAATAGGAATAAATCGAATCGCACTCCATTTGTTAATCCCCATTGATAACCCGCAATCCATCTACCGATTAAATAGATGGAAGGAAATAATATCAGCAGTCCTCCTGAAAATATAACAGCATTTACCGATAATAATTTTTGTTTAAAATATCGGTATAATACAGGTGTTATAGAAAAAAATGACAGAAGGAAAAATATCAATGGATTAATTAAATATTCTCCATATTGAATGCCAAATATCCAAACAATAGAATAACAAATATCTATCAAGATAAAAATTGAAAATAGATATAATATTATGATTTTTTGTGATTTTTTTTCAGATAATTTTTCTAAAAAATATCCTAAAATTAGAAAAGCAAGAGCATAGATAGCAATTTGGAAATAAATCAAAGGTGAGATAAACCAATATGTAAAGGGTTCGATAAAATACTCTGAATCTTCAAGCACTCTTGTAACTGGTCCAAATAAGATATAGGGTAATAGAGCTAAACAGAATCTCCAGTCAATTTTTATTTTTAGCTTCTTAATGAGTTTATAAATTGCATATAAGGCAATTATAAGTAAAATCCCGTAGGTAATTTCAGATACAATTGTGTAACCTTCGTATGCATAGACACCATTCCATGATACCGAATGGCCAACAGAATCTGCCACAACAGGTCCCCAATAATATTTCCAAATCCATTGATCATAGAAGAGAGAAGGTGCAAAAATACATCCTGCTATTATAATAGCTATAATTATAAATAATAGATATAAAAAGAAACGTACCTTATATTTTTCATACCACATTTTGAGTTTCATTTACATCGTGGCAAAGGAAAAATAATATATTAAATCAACGGTTTACCTATTTGAATTTAGCATGGAGCGATTTACAAAGTATAAAACAATGATTTTCCCAAGAGAAGTTATTGTTGGACATAATACAACCGATCAGATAAAAGGCATGTGTAGACGGATTACTACTAGTAAAAATGTTTTACTTGTTACTGATAAAAATACTAAAAAGATATCTGGAGATAAAATTGGGAAAATACTTTCTGGGTCAGGTTTTGAGGTTAATATAACAGCAATACCATCACCTATGATTAAAAAAGATGTTCCAGTAGCTTGGCCTACTATGAAAGAAGTTAATTATGTTATAAAAGCCGCATCCAAAGCTGAGTCAGATTTTCTAATTGGTGTAGGAGGTGGCTCTGTAATTGATGTCACTAAGCTTGCCTCCTATGAACTTTCTAAATTTTATATTAGTGCCCCAACATCCGCAGCTCATGATGGTATGGCCTCTCCACGTGCTTCATTAAAAGATAAAACAGGATCTCTTTCAAAAATCGCTGTTTCTCCAACTGGAATTTTAGCTGATACATCGATAATCTCCAAAGCTCCATATAGAATGCTCGCGTCTGGTTGTGCAGATGTTATTTCTAATTTATCTGCAGTAAAAGATTGGGAGCTTGCTCATCGATTAAAAAATGAAGAATTTAGTACGTTTGCTGCTTCTCTCTCTGAAACCTCTTCTAGACTACTTCTTCATAAAGCCGAAGATATTCGATCTGGCTTAGAAGAAGCTGTTTGGCAAGCAGTAAAATGTATGATAGTATCTGGTGTTGCTATGAGTGTTGCAGGAAATACAAGACCTGCATCTGGTTCTGAACATATGTTTTCTCACATGCTTGATCGTGTTGCTCCTGGAAAAGCATTACATGGTGAACAATGCGGCGTAGGTGCAATAATGATGATGTATCTTCATGGGGAAAATTGGGAAGAGATACGAGATTTTTTAAAAATAATTGGTGCACCTACCACTGCTAAAGAGCTTAAAATTCCAAAGAAAAAGATAGTTGAAGCTTTAATGGATGCTCAAAACATAAGACCAGAAAGATATACAATTCTTGGAGAACAAGGCCTCACTCAAGATGCAGCTAAGAAATTAGCCAAAATAACAGGTGTAATATAATGGCTCTCGTAACACTAATTGGTGAACGTTTAGCTGAAGAAAATGAAGAATTCATATATCTTGGGCCCAATAACGAATGTAAAAACTGTAAATTAAAAACAGTATGTTTTAATCTCAAATTAGGGAGACAATACAAAATAACAAAAAAACGTGAAAAACAACATGGTTGTAATGTTCATGAAGGTAACGTTGTTGTAGTAGAAGTTAGTGAATTACCCATTATAACATCCACAGATAAAAAATTAACAGAAGGAACTAAAATAAATATTAATAATATAGAATGTAAAAATATTGGTTGCAATAATTTTGAAATATGTATAAATAAAGCTATCCAGAAAGGAAAAACATATACCGTAAAAAAAGTATATGAAAAGATAGACTGCCCAGAGAATTATGAACTTTATAAAATTGAATTAACAGATTAATGACAATTTATATTATAAATTAACCCTTCTTCTCCAGTAGAATTCCCAATATTTCCACTAGGATCGATTACCATCTTTTGCCAATTATCTGTATTTTCTACATTTGGATTCTCGTTGTTTGTTATGTACGCTATACCTATACATATAATAGATATTCCAGCGTCACCACAATTCCAAACTTCACCAATTATTTTAATCTTCTCATTTTTTTTAGTACTTATTCCATCGTAGATTATATACATGGTCTGATGATTTTTTTCTAGTGTTCTTGTTCCTTTAATTCTGGTACTTTCATTCAATATTATACTATCTTTAAAAGTATTCTCCATTGTATTAATTATCCTTTTATAGAGCTCTTTTTCATCGATTAAAATTAATGTTTTAATAGTTGTAACTGTTAGGGATGCAGGATATTTTCCATTTATTTGATAAACTGTACTACACCACTTTTCTAATCCTAAAAATTGCGTTCCTGTATTTCTTAGAGATAAGTTTTCATACCAACCTTCATTAATTATCAAATCCGGAATATAAGGACATTTTATACTTATACATCCAGTGAGAATTGTCAATAATATAATAAGAAATGCAATAATTGGTAATATGTAATTTTTTCTTTCTCCAACTACCATCTCGACAAATATTTTAATCTGTTTATCTCTACTTTAATTTAACTACCTTAAAAAACAAATAAACAACTGAGATTTTATATTCCAGCTTCTTTTTTCAGCAGTACCGCTTTATCAATTTTTTCCCAAGTAAAATCAGGATCATCTCTACCAAAATGACCATATGCTGCAGTTTTTTTGAAAATGGGTTTTCTTAGATCTAGTACTCTAATAATATCACTTGGTTTTGTTGGGAAAAATTCTCTAACGAGGGTTCCTATTTTATCGAGAGATATTTTATTAGTTCCAAAACAATCAATATTAATCGATACTGGTTCAGATACCCCAATTGCATAGGCGAATTGAATTTCACATTTGTCCGCAATTCCTGATGCAACTATGTTTTTTGCTATATAGCGTGTATCATATGCCGCGCTTCTGTCAACTTTAGTTGGATCTTTACCAGAAAAAGCTCCACCACCATGTCTACCAATACCGCCGTAAGTATCAACTATAATTTTTCTACCTGTAAGTCCTGCATCTGCATAAGGGCCTCCTCTGACAAAAGCACCGGTTGGATTAACTAAAAAAATCGTATCTTTATCAATCCAATCTTTACAAATCGGTTTAATGACCTTTTCAGTAATATCTTTTTTTATTCTATCATGAGCAATTCCCCTGTCATGTTGTGTTGATACTACTACTGCGTCAGTTCTTAATGGTATACCATTTTTATCATATTCAATAGAGACCTGTGATTTTCCATCGGGTCTCAAATATGATATAATATTATTTTTTCTGACTTCTGATAGTTTTTTTGCGAGTTTATGAGCAAGTGATATTGGTAAAGGCATCAATTCTTTCGTTTCATTACAAGCGTATCCATACATCATACCTTGATCTCCAGCTCCTTGTTCTCTATGCAATCCCTTTCCTTCAGAAACCCCCTGGGATATATCTGGACTTTGTTCTGTAATCTGAACCCATACTGAACACGTTTCCCATTCAATACCGTATTCCGATTTTGTGTATCCTATGCCCTTTATAGTTTCTCTAACAATACGAGGAATATCAACATAAGCTTCTGTAGTCATTTCACCAAAAACCATGACCCCACCGTTTTTTGTTGCTGACTCAAGTGCAACGCGAGAATATTTATCTTGTCTTAATGCCTCATCAAGAATAGAATCAGATATAAGATCACACATTTTGTCTGGATGCCCTTCAGTTACTGATTCTGAGCTTAATAATATCTTCCGTTTTACCATTATATCACCAAATTAGCTTACTCCCACATGACGAGAAATCAGAAAACTAAAACTTACTTATTAATTTTATTAAACACGATATTATTTGTTAATAATGAACTTCTATTATCAATATCAGAAATACAATAACTTATAGTCGCAGTATTTTCCATTTAAATCTCCTCTATTTCATTGGAGTTACAGAGTGGACAGTATAAACAACCATCCACTTCTTTTGGTGTAATAAATACAGTTTCATCATCAGTAGAACAAGCAATACACTTGTATTTAATCACTAGATTTCACCTTCTTTTTCAGATAATAGTTTTTTCTGTACTGCTTCACTTTTTCAGGATTATTTTTTCTCCAGTTCTCCCCCCATTTTTTGTACTTCTCTTTGTTTTTATGATAGTAATCCTTCCATTGTTGTCGTCTCTTGTCAAGTTCATTTTGAATGTCTTTATTGTTGGGATTACCTTTTAACATGATTTTTAGTTCTGCGGTACTTTTACTGTAAAGTCCTTTTTGTTTAGTTGTTTTCTCCACATCGACTTTTTTACTGTTTCTCTTATTATCAATTATTTGCTGAAGTTGTTTTGTAACATCTTTTGTGTTATTACCAGCTTTTTGAATATTTTTCTTTTTAGTCATTTATATACCTCTGTTGAGGGATGTTACTCTTTACATATAAAAAGTGTGATACAGATTAACATACTTGTTGAATTTATTACACCATTAACGTTAATCAAAAACACAACTTTCTGATTGTATTCAAAGACTGTTTCTCCTGTACTTTTCTCATTCTGAATTATAATTTCGCAGTCTAATCATCATGAGATTTTCCGTGAAAATTAATTTTAACGGCGATTATACTTCGTTGAATTAAAAATGAATGTAATTACTCTCGTTGATTTTGATTTTTAACAGTTTTTTGAAAGTTACTGGATACAAATTTCATTTTAAACGCATTTTTTACGCACGAGAATCGATTTTCTCATTTATTCTTCAGGAGAAGATGAACGTAAAAATTATTAATACCAATTCAAATTTCAATTTTTAAATGTTTGAAAATTTAAAGAATGACCCATTAAAAGTTCCAAGAACAATTGCTTTAATATTCCTTATATATTTTATAATTGTATTTTTGTTTAAATTTACTATATTACCTTCAGTTTCAATTACAATTGGAGATGTTGTTTTACCTGCTTATCAGACAACTCAAGTGTTATTTGTACTTCCT